>JAAUYD010010575.1_pt1 | contig 53204 bp, 44 predicted proteins | sample 7278101 | NCBI WGS metagenome assembly JAAUYD01 (sample SAMN14350128, study PRJNA611818) | marine sediment metagenome | isolation source: surface marine sediment (0.6m) | place: French Polynesia: Moorea | collected 2018-08
ACATCTCCGGCCGCCCGTTGATATTTATTGAGCCCGAGGGCGAACACGCTGCGGCATCGGTGACGGCGGGCATGTCGATGACCGGACTTCGGGCGACGAACTTCTCGTCCGGCCAGGGCATCGCCTACATGCATGAGAACCTGTACGCGGCTGTTGGCAAGCGCCTGACCTACGTGTTGAACATCGGTTGCCGAGCCATCACCAAAGCGTCCCTGAATGTCCATGCCGGCCATGATGATTATCACTGCGTCGACGACACCGGTTTCTTCCAGGTAATGGCGAAGAACGCCCAGGCAGTTGCCGACCTCAATATTATGGCGCACTACATTGCCGAACAAGCGTTGACGCCGGGTATCGTCGGTCAGGACGGCTTCCTGACGACGCACCTGATCGAATCGCTGATGGTGCCGGAGCGTGAACTCATCGCCGAGTATCTCGGCAAGCCCGAAGACATCATTGATACGCCCACACCGGCGCAGAAGATTATTTACGGCGAAAAACGCCGCCGCATTCCGGAGATGTGGGATGTGGACGACCCGGTACTTGCGGGTCCGGTGCAGAACCAGGATTCCTACATGCAAAGCGTTGCTGCGCAAAGGCCGTATTTCTTCGACCATGTGCAGCCCATTACCGAGGAAGCCTTCGACAAGTTCGAGGCTCTGACCGGTCGGCGATATGACCGTGTCATGACCTACCGCACTGACGATGCGGATTTCCTGATCGTCGGCCAGGGCAGCTTGATCCCAACGGCCGAGGCAGTCGCCGACTGGATGCGTGAAGAGCATGGCATCAAGGTTGGCGTCGTCAATATCGTGATGTTCCGCCCGTTCCCGGGCGACCTGCTCAGCAAAGTGCTGAAAGGTCGCAAGGGCGTCGCCGTGCTCGAGCGTACTGACCAGCCGCTTGCTGCCGACCTGCCATTGATGCGCGAGATTCGCGCCACATTAGCTAAGTCACTAGAGAATGGTCGCAGCAAGAACGGCCTGCCGTACCCCGACCTCGACAGCTACAAGAAGCTGAGTGACATGCCGGAGCTGTACTCCGGTTCCTTCGGCATGGGCAGTCGCGACCTGCAGCCCGAGGGTGTTCTCGCCGCAGTCGAGAACATGCTACCTAAAGGCAAACACAAGCGTATGTTCTACCTGTCGATCGACTTTGTCCGCAAATCGATGATGACGCCGATGCAGGAGGTCTACAACCAGCAGGTGCTGGATGCCTACCCGCACGTCGCGGACCTGGCGATACGCGGTAGTGAAAACCCCAACCTGATGCCAAAAGACTCGATCACGGTGCGTATGCACTCGGTTGGCGGATGGGGCGCGATCACGACGGGCAAGAACCTTGCGATGACGCTTTACGATTTGCTCGGGTATCACATCAAGGCGAACCCGAAATACGGCTCTGAGAAGAAAGGCCAGCCGACCTCTTACTATCTGTCCGCAGCGCCGGAACCTATCCGCATCAACTGCGAGTATTACTACGTTGACGTCGTGCTGTCGCCCGACCCGAATGTCTTCGGGCACACGAACGCACTCGCCGGCCTCAAAGATGGCGGTGTGCTGGTAATGCAGAGCGATGCCGCGTCTCCCGACGAGTTCTGGCATGCAATTCCGATGCGCTATCGCAAGCAGATCGTGGAGAACGATATTCGCGTGTTCTATCTCGATGCATTCAGGATCGCGAAAGACGAAGCAACTGACCCGGAGCTGCAGCTGCGTATGCAGGGCATCGCTTTCCAGGGAGCATTCTTCGCGACCTCGCCGCTGCTCGAGAAGCACGGCCTGAGCGAGGACAAGCTCCTTGCCGCGATTCGCGACCAGCTGCAACACAAATTCGGCTCGAAAGGCGCGCGCGTTGTCGAAGACAACATGCGTGTCGTTCGCCGCGGCTTCGAAGAAATCACCGAGGTCACGGACAAGCACCTCGAAGAACGCCCAGACGCGAAAGCCGGTGGCAATACGCTTCCTGTGCCGGTCATGGTCAAGCGCCAGCCGGAATCGGAATCGCCATCGTCCGACATCCATCGCTTCTGGGCCCAGACCGGCAGCATGTACAGCTCCGGACAGGGCGAGCAGGTGCCTGCCGATCCGTTTATGAGTATGGCACTGATGCCGGCCGTCTCTTCGCACTTCCGCGACATGACCGGCATCCGCTTCGAGCATCCCGAGTTCATCCCCGAAAAGTGCACGGCCTGTGGGGATTGCTACACGGTCTGCCCCGACACGGCGATTCCGGGCCTGGTCAACGACATCGGCCAGGTGTTGGATACGGTCGTCAAGCGGCTCAAGAAGAATGGAAAGCCGACCGAGCAATTGCCGCGCGCGGTACGCAAGATGGAATCGACGTTGCGCAAACTGGCCGTCGAGGCGGGCGAGGAAGCCTCGGTATCCGGACTTCTGGACGAAGCGATTGACATCACAGTAGAGGCAGCAAGCGCTGACGAGCAAAAACAGCTCAAGGACGAGTTCGCTGATTTCCGCGAGGAACTCGGAACGTTCCAGTTTGCACTGACGCGGCCTTACTTCACGACGAAAGAGAAGAAACAGCCCGGCAGTGGCGGTCTGTTCAGCGTCACGATCGATCCGTATACCTGCAAAGGCTGCATGGAGTGCATCGAGGTCTGCAAAGACGAGGCGCTCGTGTCGGTTACGCAGACACGCGATTCGATCGCCGATCTGCGCAAGAACTGGGATTTCTGGCTGGATCTGCCAAACACGCCGGAGAAGTACAGTCGCGTAGATAACCTCGAGGAAGGCATCGGCGCACTGGAGACGATCCTGCTCAACAAGGACGCCTACCTGCCGTTTGCAAGCGGCGACGGCTCCTGCCTGGGTTGCTCCGAGAAAACGGTGGTCCACCTGTTCGTCGCTACCGTCGAGTCGCTGATGCAGCCGCGCGTCAAGGCGCACGTGGCCAAGCTCGATGAGCTGATCGGCAAACTCAAGGAGAACATCAAGCTCAAACTGGTGGGCGAAATCGACGTCGGTGACAGCGCCGAGATGGCGGCCGTGCTGGACGGCGCCGGGGATGGTGACCTGACGCTCGCGAAGATCGCGGATACGGTTGAAAAGTCCCACGAGGCCGAGCCCATCGACCGCGAGTGGCTGAAACATGTCACTGACCTGGTGGCCCGGCTGCAGGACCTGCGCTGGCGCTATGAGAATGGCACCACCGGCAAAGGTCGCTCGAGCATGGGCTTTCTGAACGCTACGGGCTGCACCTCGGTTTGGGGTAGCACCTATCCATTCAACCCGTACCCGTTCCCCTGGGCCAACCACCTGTTCCAGGATCCTGCATCGATGGCGATGGGCGTGTTCGAAGGCCACATGGTCAAGATGGCCGAGGGCTTCAAGGCTGTTCGCATGGCCGAGGAAGTGTTGAAAGGCGAAGACAATCCCAAAGAGCAGATTGAGCGCTACCGTTACTTCAGCTGGCAGGACTTCAGCGACGAGGAATATCACCTGTCGCCGCCTGTAGTCGCGGTCGGTGGCGACGGCGCTATGTACGACATCGGGTTCCAGAACCTGTCGCGTGCGCTGATGTCAGGCAAGCCGATCAAGGTGCTGGTCGTCGATACGCAGGTGTACTCGAACACCGGTGGACAGGCCTGCACGTCCGGCTTCTTCGGCCAGGTTTCGGACATGGCGCAGTTCGGCAAGGCGATCAAGGGCAAGGAAGAGACCCGCAAGGAGATGGGTCTGATCGCAATGGCGCATCGCACCACGTACTACCTGCAGTCGACGATCGCGCACGCGAATCACATGATCGAGGGCTTCGTAGAAGGCCTGATGTCGCGGAATCCGGCACTGTTCAACCTGTATTCATCGTGCCAGCCCGAACACGGCATCGGTGACGACATGTCGCATCACCAGGCCAAGCTCGCGGTCGAATCACGCGCCTATCCGGTATTCAAGTACGATCCGGAACGCGGTTCCACGGTCAGCGAGTGCCTCGATATCGACGGCAACCCGAACCGCGACCTCGACTGGCCGGTTGCGAAGATCGACTTCGTCGACGAGCGCGGCCGCGAACAAACGATGGAGTTGCCGACGACGTTTGTCGACTTTGCCGTCACCGAGTCGCGCTTCCGCAAACACTTCCGCAAGATCCCGCGCGATTCCTGGAACGACGACATGGTGCAGGTTGCCGAGTATCTCGACCTCGACGAGGACGAGCGCGAGGGGAAGGTGCCGTATGTCTGGGCACTGGATGCCAAGCGGCAGCTCAGTCGCCTGCTTGTCGCGCCGCCCATGATCGAATCAGCCGAAGAGCGGCGCGCGTTCTGGGTCATGCTGCGTGATCTCGCCGATATCGAGGAAGCGCCGGCGGAGGCGGACGAAGCGCAGATCGAGTCCCGTGTGCGCCAGGAGGTCATGCAGCAGATCGCCTCCGGGCTCATGGGACTGGTCAGCGGCAGCCAGGCGCTGGACATGGGCGCGATGGTCGAGGCCGTGGCATCAGAGCCAGCGCCGCCGCAGCTGAAGGCTGTCGAGACGCCGGCGCCGGCCGCCGAAGGCGAGTACATGGCCCCGTGGATCGATACCGAGGACTGCACCGAGTGCGATGAGTGCATCCTGATCAACTCGAACATCTTCGAGTACAACGCCGACAAGAAGGCGGTCATCAAGAATCCGGACGGCGGACCGTACCGTGATCTCGTCAAGGCGGCCGAGAAGTGCACGGCCGAAGTTATCCACCCGGGTCTGCCTCGCGACCGCAGCGAGAAGGACATCGAAAAGTGGATCAAGCGTGGCGAGAAGTTCAACTAGGCGAGCTGAGGATAACGGCGCTTAAAGATGCTGGACCTTTTCCGGAAAGACACCTTCAGGCACGGGGTGCACCCGCCCGAGATGAAGGACGATACGGCGCCACTCGCGATCCGCCAGTTCCCGTTCGCGCCAGTGCTGATCGTGCCGCTTAGCCAGCACCTGGGTAAGCCGGCAAAGTCGGTCGTGCGCGAGGGTCAGGAAGTCGTCCGCGGGCAGACCATCGCCGTGCCGGATGGATTCATGTCGGTAGCCATGCATGCGCCGGCCTCGGGCATAGTTCGGCGCATCATGCTCGCACCGGGCATCATGGGCACCAAGGTCGAGAGCATCTACATCGAGCCTTATCCGGCCTCGACGCAGGATATTGACGACGGTGAGCCCTGCGGCCTTGACGCGACGCCTGACGAGATCGTCACGGCGATCCAGAACGCCGGCATCGTAGGACTCGGTGGCGCGGCCTTTCCGACCCACGTCAAGCTGAAACCGCCGGAAGGCAAGAGCCTCGATACCTTGTTCATCAACGGCGTCGAGTGTGAGCCGTACCTGACCACGGACTATCGCGTGATGCTCGAGCAGACCGAGGATGTGTTCACGGGCATCCGCTACCTGCTGCGAGCCACGGGCGCCAAAGAGGTCGTCATCGCAATCGAGGCGAACAAGCAGGACGCCGCCGAGCGCTTCAGGACCCTGTGCCCCGACGATCTGCCAATCAGCGTTCGCGTGTCGCCGGTCAAGTACCCGCAGGGCGCCGAGAAGATGATCTTCAGCGCGCTCATCGACCGCGAGGTTCCGTCCGGTGGCTTGCCCGCCGACATCGGTGCCATCTGCTGCAACGTTGCCACGACCGCCGAGATCGGGCGCCTGTTGCCGCGAGGCCGCGGCATCCAGGAGCGCGTGATTACCATTGGCGGACCGGGTGTGCGCAAGAAGGGTAACTACCGGATCCCGATCGGCACGCCCGTGCGTTTCGCGCTCGAGCAGTGCGATCCGGTCGACGATATCTCGCGCGTGTTCATGGGCGGTCCGATGATGGGCCCGACGGTGTCCAACCTGGACATCCCGATTACCAAGGGAACCTCTGGTATCACGGCTTTTACGACCGCTGAGACCGGTGGGTCGACCGGCAACAAGAAGGTCTATCCCTGCATCGGCTGTGCGCGCTGTGTCGAGGCCTGCCCGATGTTCCTGAACCCTTCGCAGCTCGGCATTCTTGCCAAGAACGAGGAGTACGAGCAGATGGCCGAGTCATGGCACCTGATGGATTGCTTCGAGTGTGGTGCCTGCACCTACGTATGCCCGTCGCATATCCCGCTGGTCCAGTATTTCCGCATGTCCAAGAAGATGGCCCGTAAGCTGAGTGCCGCCTGATGTCCCGCTTAAGCAAACACCTCGAGATCGGATCGTCACCGCACGTCACGGACGGCGCGAGCACCGACATCATCATGCGAAATGTGTTCTTCGCGCTGCTGCCTGTGACTGTCTTTGCGGTCTACGCGTTCGGTTCGGGGGCCGCCCTTGTCATCATCGTGGCAACGGCAAGCTGTGTCCTGACCGAGCACTGGCTGTGCCGCTGGACCGGCCAGGCATCCACCGTCGGCGACTGGTCCATCGCCATCACCGGTCTGCTTTACGGCCTGACGCTCCCGCCCGACCTGCCGTTGTGGATGGTGTTCGTGGGCGGCGTATTCGGTGTGGGGATCGGCAAGTTCCTGTTCGGCGGGCTCGGTATGAATGCGTTCAATCCGGCGCTGGTCGGCCGCGCGTTCCTGCAGGCCGCGTTTCCGCAGCCCATGACGCACTGGTCCCTGCCCTTTGGCGAGGGTCGCTTCGAGAGCATTCCGTCGTCGGTCCTGGCGATGCCGTTCTGGGAGCCGACTTACGACGCAGTGACCACGGCGACGCCGCTGGCATTAATGAAATTCGAGTCCGAGTTCGCGGGTGGCCGTGAGCTGATGGCCGGCCTGACATCGGGCTCGGTCGGCGAAACCTGCGGTGCATTGATTCTGCTCGGCGGTGCCTACCTGGTCGCGCGCAATATGATGAACTGGCGCATACCGGCGTCGATCTTCGCGACGGTGGCGGCGGTGACCTGGGCTTTCCAGCTCTATGACCCGGCGATCTATCCGGGGCCCTTGTTCATGCTGTTCTCGGGCGGGCTGATGCTCGGTGCGGTGTTCATGGCGACCGACATGGTGGCTTCGCCTATCACCAACGCGGGTTGCTGGCTGTATGGCGCGCTGATCGGGGTGCTCGTCGTCGTGATCCGCTTCTGGGGCGGCATGCCCGAGGGTGTGATGTACGCGATATTGCTGGCGAACGCGGTGTCGCCGCACATCGATAATCTGATCCAGCCCAGGGTGTTCGGCACGGGCGGGGGGACAGGATGAACGCTCCAACCCCCATCCAGCAGAAGCAAACCACCACGTGGCAGATGTACCGATCGATCGTGGGGATCGGCGCGTTTTGCGCACTGGTAATCGTATCCGTCTACCAGGGGACCGCCGCGCGTATCGCCGACAACAGGGCACGGTTTCTCAGCAATGCGATAGCCGAGGTACTGCCGGCCGTGCACTCGACGGTCGAAGTCAGCCTGGACGAAAATGGCGCGCTGATCGCGGCTACCGATGCTGCTGACCTGCCGGCATACCTTGGCTATGGCGAGAGCGGCGAATTGGTCGGCGCGATCATCACGGCGCGGGGAATGGGCTACGCGGACAACATCACCGTGCTGTATTCCTATTCCTTCGAACTGAAAGCTATCGTTGGTCACAAGGTGCTCGAGAGCAAAGAGACGCCGGGCCTTGGCGATAAGGTCGAACTGGAGCCGCACTTCCTGGCCAATTTCGAGGCCCTCGATGCGCGCCTCAACGAGGATGGTACGGCGCTGGCGAACGCGATCGTGACGGTCAAGGAAGGCGAGAAGACCGAGCCCTGGCAGCTCGACGGAATTACCGGTGCCACGATTACCTCGGACGCGATCGGTTCAATTCTAAACCAGGCCTCGAGTTACTGGGTGCCTGCGCTTGAGCGAGACGCGCGCGAATTCGAACCGCCGCAGTCGACTGAGGAGTAGAGGGTGGCGAAGAAGCAAGTCAGCACGACTGATGAATTCATCAAGGGACTATGGCGCGATAACCCGGTGTTCATCCAGATGCTCGGTCTGTGTCCGGCGCTAGCTGTGTCGAACACGGCGATCAATGCGCTCGCCATGGGTGCTGCAACGACGTTCGTGCTCGTGATGGCCGGTCTGTCAGTATCGTTACTCAGAAACTTCATACCGCGCGAGGCACGCATCGTCAGCTTCATCTGCATCATTGCCACCTTCGTAACCACCGTCGACTACGCGATTATGGCGATCAGCATTGAGCTGCACCGTGCGCTGGGCGCATTTATTGCCCTGATCGTTGTCAACTGCCTCATCCTCGGTCGGTCCGAGGCATTCGCGTCCAAGCACAAGCCGCACGTTGCCGTAATGGACGGCCTGGGTATGGGCGTGGGATTTACCGCCGCGCTGTTCTTCATCGGCGTGATGCGTGAAGTCCTCGGCAGCGGCACGCTGTTTGGCGTGGACCTGTTCGCCGATGGTTTCCAGACCTGGACCGTAATGGTGCTGCCCAGCGGCGGTTTCTTCGCGATGGCCATATGGCTGTTGCTTGTCAACTGGGTCCGCCAGCGCCAGGCAGAGGCCGAAAAACGGGCTGAGCAAACCGGGGAGGCAGCGTCATGAAAGATCCCGGTTACTGGTCCATCTTCTTGAACGCGGCGCTGGTCAACAACTTCGTGCTCGCCTACTTCCTCGGGATTTGCCCGTTCTTCGGCGTGTCGGCAAGGCTCGAAACGGCCGTTCGCATGAGCGGTGCAGTGACCTTCGTGATGTTGGTTGCATCGATGTGCGCGTTTGTCATAAACATCATCCTCGAGGCGATCAATGCGCCTTACCTGAGGATCATCTCGTACATCCTTGTGATTTCGTCGGCTGTGCAGCTCGTCGAGATGCTGCTGCGCAAGCTGAGTCCGCCGACGTTCAAGGCACTGGGTATTTTCCTGCCGTTGATCACGACGAACTGCGCGATTTTTGGCCTCGCGCTGTTCCAGACCAACAAAGGCTACGGCTTCACGCAGGCGATCGTGTATGCGCTGGGAGCTGCTGCCGGCTTCGCCCTCGCGCTCGTGCTGATGGCGGGCGTGCGCGAGAAACTCGACCTCGCGGACGTGCCCGAAATCTTCAAAGGAACGGCGGCGGCACTGGTCGTGGCCGGTATACTATCCATGGGCTTCATGGGTTTTGCAGGATTGGGCCGGTGAGCGTGTTCTTGGGCATAGTCATTGCGACAGTCGCGATCTCGGCAATGGTCGCGTTTCGAATATTCGCGTACGAGAGCGCGTTGAAAGAGCGACTCAAACCCGGTCAATCCGATTCCTGCGAGTCAACGACTTGCTTCGGCGGCTGCAGCTCAGCCAAATCCCACGCCAATTCCGGACCCACCCGTGACAGCGAACGAAGGAGTGCCCCTCATGCGTCTTGAAGACTATCCGACAGAACCTCGCTATGCCGCGACAGTTCTAAGCACAGAACCCATTACCGACGAAGGCGCAGAAGCCGAGGTCCGTGAGCTGATACTCGAGGTGGACAGGGACGAGTTCAATTTCGAGATCGGGCAGAGTATCGGCGTGTTGGTCGAAGGCCCGGCGGAGTTCGGCGGCTCGTTGCGCCAGCGGCTCTACACGGTCGCCGACACACCGAGTTCGAAGGGCAATGCGAAGCCACAGATCAGGCTCGTCGTACGGCGCTGCGACTACATCGACGACTACAGCGGTGAACAATACGCGGGCGTCAACTCGAACTACATCTGCGACCGCAAACCCGGCGACACGCTGTCGATTACAGGCCCCTTCGGCCTGCCGTTTACGGTCCCGGACGACAAGAAAGCTAATCTGTTGCTGATTGGTCTCGGAACAGGCATCGCGCCGTTTCGCGCTTTCGTCAAACACATCTACCAGGACATCGGTGACTGGGAAGGCCGGGTTCGACTGCTGTACGGCGCACGGTCTGGCCTCGAGTTAATCTACATGAATGACAAGCGTGACGACTTCGCGCGGTACTACGACGAAGATACGTTCGAGGCATTCCAGGCATTGAGCCCGCGGCCCAACTGGGCCGACCCGATTGCGTGGGATTACGCGATCGAGGAACGCAGTGGTGAGATCCTGAGCATGCTCGAGGATGAACACACTTACGTCTATGTGGCCGGTCTGGTTTCGATCCGCGATGCACTCGACAACGTGTTTTCCAACATGCTCGGCTCCCGGGATTCCTGGGTGACGAAGAAGGCCGAACTCAAGGAAGCCGGCCGCTGGGTCGAGCTCCTGTATTGAGCGAGGGCCGGTAGACAATGAAGAGCCTCGCCGTGGCCTGCCTGGTCTCGTTGGCCCTGACGACTGCCGCGGCTGCTGCGGTGGAGGACGAGGAAATCCTGGTGGCCATGTTGCACGATTTCCTCGCGAATTCGGCGACAAGCGCGGCCCATGAGACGTTCTGGGCCGACGATCTCGTGTATACCTCGTCGAGCGGCCAGCGTTTCGGCAAGGCGGACATCCTGCAGGGATTCGAGTCGGACGATGAGACGACGGCCGTCGTCTATTCGGGCGAGGATGTCGATGTGAGAGTTTACGACGACATGGCCGTCGTCGCTTTCAAACTCGTTGGCACACCGTCGGACGGGTCCGAGGTTCTCCATTACTACAACACGGGCACGTTTGTGAAACGCAACGGCGAATGGAAAGCCGTTGCGTGGCAAGCCACGAAGATCCCGCCGCCGTCTGACTAGATCAGCGTGTTGTGCGCGTCGGAGAGCACTCCCTCACACGCCCTTCGGGCTATGGATTCGGGAGTGTTCTCCGACGCGCATGACGCAACTCCCCGGCCTATTCCTCTAGCCACTCGAAGTGAGCGGTGAAGTGGCGCAGGAATTGTGGCGCTTTGGTAATGCGCATGCCACGAATCGTCTCACGCCGGTCCCACACCTGCCCGACGGCCTCCAGCACATAGTCCATGTGGCTCTGCGTGTAGACGCGTCGCGGAATCGCAAGACGCAGCAGATCGAGGCGCGCCGCATGTTCCTCGCCTGTATGGGGGTCCAGGCCGAACATCACGGTGCCGATTTCCACTGCGCGGACACCGGCTTCGACGTAGAGCTCGATGGACAAAGCCTGCCCCGGGTAGTGCAAGGGCTCGATGTGTGGCAGGAAGCGGCGCGCGTCGAGGTAGACGGCATGTCCGCCTGCAGGCGCCATGACCGGGATTCCCGCTTCCACCAGTCGCTCGACGACGTAGCGAGTCGATAGCAACCGGTAGTCGAGATAGTTCTCGTCGAGTGTTTCGCGCAAGCCGACGGCAATTGCTTCAAGGTCACGGCCGGCGAGGCCGCCGTAGGTCGGGAAACCCTCCGTCATGATGAGGATATTGCGCTCCCGGCTCGCGAGCTCGGCGTCGTTGGTACACAGGAAGCCGCCGATGTTGCCGAAAGAGTCTTTCTTGGCCGACATCGTGCAGCCGTCGGCATAGCTGAACATCTCGCGCGCGATATCGATCGCGGCGATATCGGCATAGCCCTCTTCGCGGCGCTTGATGAACTGTGCGTTCTCCGCAAAGCGGCAAGCGTCGATGTAGAACGGAATGCCCGCGGCTTTCGCGATTCGGCTGACTTCGCGAATGTTCGCCATTGATACCGGCTGGCCACCGCCGGAGTTGTTTGTCACGGTGACCATGATTACCGGGATTTTCTCCGGACCCTGTTCGGCGACGAGCTTTTCAAGGGAGGTAGTGTCCATATTGCCCTTGAAGGGGTGACGCAAGTCAATGTCGTCGGCCTCGCGGCAGGGCAGGTCGACAGCCTCGCCGCCGACGAACTCTATGTTGCCGCGGGTCGTATCGAAGTGCGTGTTGTTCGGCACGATCGAGCCGGGTTTGACCATGACGCCGAACAGGATGTGCTCGGCGGCGCGGCCCTGGTGGGTCGGGATCACCTGCTCGAAGCCGAAAATGTCTTTGACGGTGTCGCGAAATCGATACCAGCTCCGTGCGCCGGCATAGGATTCGTCACCGCGCATGAGCGCGGCCCAGGCTTCGGACGACATGGCGCTAGTGCCTGAGTCCGTCAACAGATCGATGATCACGTCTTCGGCGCGCAACAGGAACGGGTTGTAGTGAGCGTCGCGGATCAGTTTCTCACGCTCGTCGCGTGTCGTGAGCTTGATCGGCTCCACCATCTTGATGCGGAATGGCTCGATGATCGTTTTCATGGCACAACCGTAGTTGCATCCGTAACCGTTTGATATAAGGGAAATTACTGCGACTGCCCTTGCCCGCATCCCGGACACCACTCGGGCGGACCGGCTGGTGCTCTCTCGCGTCAATGACGCATGTTTCGGGGCCGCGAAACACTAAAGAACACGGGAACTTGGCCGATTATTACGGTGTGAGCTATTGATACCAGTGAGTTGCTTTAGTGAAGCTGCGACGCCTGTCACAACTCGGGGCTATGTGCCTGCTTCTGCTGTGCGCAAGCGCTGCATTGGCTACAGGCGGTTTGGCCGAACTCCCCTATCGCTTCTATACCGTCGCCGACGGCCTTACCCAGTCCCGGGTAATCGACATTGAGCAGGATCAGGCTGGCTATCTCTGGTTCACGACCGCGCGCGGCCTCAATCGCTTCGACGGGGACGACTTCGTTCATTACACGATTGCCGACGGACTACCTCACAACTCACTTTCTGCGCTTCACGTAAGCCACACCAACTCCGTCTGGGTCGGCGACGCAAAAGGCGGGCTAACCGCCATTCGCGGCACACAGGTCGTGCACACGATTGCCCCTCTCGATGGTGCTGATTCGGCTGTCCTTGACATCGAGATCGTTGGCGGCCGGCAACTCATCGTCGTCGAGGATTTCGGAATCGTCGAAATCTCCGAAGATGAAACCGGCTTCACGTCCGAACACATTGCCGGCAATGCCGATACCGGCATACGCGATATCGACGTGGCGGGGGATGAAATCTGGGTCGAAGCAGGATCCGGGCTGTATCGTCTTGTCACCGGTGACGACGTGTTGCTCAACCTTGTCGATGCGTCGGTTCGCGCTGCCCACGTCGATGCCCGCGGTTTGCTGTGGGTCGCCGATCGAGACGGGCGGGTCGGAGTCTGGGAAGATGGCGCTATATCCGTAAAAGCGCGCGTCGAGGCGGATGCGGAGATCATTAGCATCGCTACTGACATGCAGGGGGTTGTGTGGGTCGCGACGCTCGACGATCTGTTCAGCTTCCATCGCGACGCAGCGCAAGAGAGTTTCGAGACGACGCCCGTGCGGCGGTACTCCGGCGTTGACGGAATCACGTCGCTATTCGTCGACAAAGAGGATTCGCTGTGGATATCGAGCGCGATCAACCTGGTCCGTTTTCTCGGTGACCGGTTCCGTCACTATCGACTTCGCACCGGGACCGATCAGGAAACGGTCTGGGCGATTGCCGAAGACCGGCAGGGACGCATGTGGTTTGGCACGCAGTCGAAGTTGCTCGTACGCGGGAACGACGATTCGCTGACCGTCGTTGGGCCGGAGTCGGGCATTCCGGAGGGAATAGTCCGTGCATTGATTGCGGACTCCGAGGGAATCATGTGGGTCGGCATGACGGACCAGGGACTGTTCCGGATGAACCCGGCAACGATGCGGGCAGAGCATGTCGCTGTGACCGGCAATGTCAGTGTGCTGGATATCCAAATCGCAGACGATGGCGCTCTCTGGTACTCGACGATCGGCAACGGCGTCTGGCGTTACGACCCGGCTACGGAAATGCTCGACAATTTCCCGGCGCCACAGCAGACATCCGTCTATTCGTTGGACTCCTGGGAAGACGGAAGCGTGTTGTACGTCGCCGACGGCGTCGGCCTGGTGAGACTGATAACGGACGGGCAAGGTGGCTTCGAGCAGACGGTCGTGCCGGTTGACGACCATGTTAGGAATCGCCTGTTCAACCATATCCGGCTGACGGCAGCGGACCAGGCCTGGTTTGCCACCGACGAGGGCGGACTTTTCCATTTCACCCATGGTCAGTTCGTCAACTTCGGCGAGAATACGCCCTTGGCGGACCAAACGGTCTACCTCGTCGAACCGCTGGACAATGGCACCGTTGTCGTCGGCGGTGAGCAGGGTTTGTACCAGTTCCGTCCCGGCATAGATCGGATGGTGCATTACAACCAGCAAGTCGGCTTCATCGGTCTCGAGACCAACGTGCATGCGACGTTCGTCGATTCCGCAGGTTTTCTCTGGCTCGGTACGGTCGATGGTGCAACGCGCATGGATACTCGTCTGGCCATGCCGGCGCCGGTTCAGCCCACACCGACGATCGTCCGTGTCGAAACCGATATCGATGGTCGGCAGATTCTTGATCATGAGGAGTTGTCGCCAAGAGACTTCGGCGCCCATATCGAATACGCGGCGATTTCTCTGCTCAACCCCAAGGAGATGCAATACAGCTACAGGCTCGTCGGTGCGGATGAGTCGTGGGGATCACCCACGACCAACCGGTCGGTCAGTTACCCACACGTGCCCCCGGGTGATTACAAGTTCCAGGTGCGGGCTCGCCATCCTGGCGGGGTCTGGAGCGACAACGTCGCCAGCTACCACTTCACTGTCCTGCCGCACTTTTGGCAACAGCCCTGGTTCATCTTCTTTGCGGTCGCCGCGGGTCTGCTTGCGTTGCGGGCCTTCATGCTTTACCGGACCCGGAACATCGAGTGGATGAACGAACGATTACGTGCGCAGGTCGAAGAGCGCACGCGCTCTATCGAGCAGGCGCGCCGGAGTTTGCAGGAAAGCAACGACCGCCTATCGCAGGAGATCAATGCGCGCAGCGAGTTGGAGACACGATTCCGGAGCGCGTTCGAGAATGCCCCGATTGGCATGGGACTCCTTGACGCCGACGGAGTGTTGTTCGACGCAAATCCGGCGCTGAAGAGCCTGTTTCCTCCGGCGATGCTCGACCGCCGCTTCTCGGACATCGTCGAGGAAGGCGACCGCGAGCGTTTTGTCGATGCCTACCGGCAGCTCACGAGCTCCAAGACGGACGCATTGCACGAGAAGTTCAATGCGATCGGCCTCGGCGGCGAGGAATTGCATATCGTCGTTCACATCTCACCGGTCCGCTCGGATGGCGGGGAATTACGGTATAGCGTGTTGCAGGTGCAGGACGAGACCGAAGCGATTCAGCTGACGGTCAGGCTCGAGTACCAGGCGAGCTATGACGAGCTGACAGGCTTGTTGAATCGCAGGGCGTTCGAGGCCGAACTCGAAAAGGCGTGGGAGAACGGCCGTCGCGGCAAGGGGCCGAGCTTCCTGATGTATATGGACCTCGATCAGTTCAAGGTCGTCAACGACACATCGGGCCATACTGCAGGCGACCAGTTGCTTCGGAAGGTCAGCGACATAATCCTCAACAGCGTACGCGCCAACGACATTGTCGGACGGCTTGGCGGCGACGAGTTCGCCGTCATCCTTTGGGAATGCCCAACGAAGTTCGCGAAACGAATCGCCGAAAAACTGCGTGCCGACATCGAGAGTCTGCGCTTTCATTGGGACACGGAAACTTACCGGATAGGCGTCAGCATTGGTGGTGTGCCGATCGATCCCGACATCGGCGACATCAACGAGCTGCAACAGCTGGCAGATGCAGCGTGTTACGCGGCCAAGGAAGCCGGTCGCAACCGCGTGCATATGGTCGATGGCGACAAGGACTCGGCAAGGGCACATCGTGGGCAGGTACGTTGGGTCCAGCGCATTCGCGAAGCCATGGACAACAATCGTTTCGCGATCTACGCACAACAAATCAAACCGATCGTTCCACAACCCGACCAACCCGAACAGCTCGAGATACTGTTGCGCCTGCGCGATCCGGACCATCGCAAGTTGATTCCGCCGGGCGCCTTCCTGCCGGCGGTCGAGCGCTACGGCCTGAGTGTGGAACTCGACAAGTGGGTCATGCAGAGCCTCATGGACACGCTGTATATCCACCAGTCATTCCAGGCCGAAAAGCGCCAGTTCTGGGTAAACCTGTCGGGCAGCAGTGTGGGCGACCGGCGCTTCGCCGAGTTCCTCAAGGACCTGATGGCGCGTTCGCCGTTGCCGCCGGGTACGATCAACTTCGAGATTACGGAAACCGCCGTCATCCGAAGCATCAACGAAGCCGGCGAGCTGATGACGGCCCTTCAGGAAATGGGCTGCCGTTTCGCGCTCGACGACTTTGGCAGCGGCCTCTCTTCGTTCAGCTATCTGAAGAAGCTGCCTGTGGACTTTGTGAAGATTGACGGCATGTTCATCCGCGATCTGCTGAACGACGAAACGGATCGGATCTTCGTCAAGTCAATCATCGACATCGCCCAGACGCTCGGAATAAAGACGATCGCCGAGTTCGTCGAGAATTCCGAAACCCTGGAAGCCGTGACCGAACTCGGTGCGGAGTATGCCCAGGGTTTCGTCACTGGACGGGCATTCGTGCTCGCGCCCTGTTTTGCCAGAGGCGGCGTGCCCAACGCCGCCTCGACCCTGGTTAGCGACCAGGCGGTTTGAGGTACCGACATGACTGCAGTAACGGAAATCACGGAAACAACGGCGAAGTTCGCCGAGTCTATTGCTTCGCTGCCGCCGCTCCCGGTGACAGCCCAGAAGATCCTGACCTGCTTCGGCGATGAATTCATCGACGTTGAGAAGGTTGCTGCCGTCGTCGAGGGAGATCCCGGGATCTGCGCCAAACTGCTCGGCCTGTCGAACTCGGCGTACTTCGGGCTCGTCGAACCGGTGAATGACATCCGCGAGGCAATCTCGCGTGTTCTCGGTGTGGACACGGTTCGATCGCTCGTACTCGCGATGGCGATTCAGCAGACCTTCAACAGCAAGAACTGCCCGGAATTCGACGTCGAGCGGTTCTGGATCAAGTCGTTGCTGGCTGCGGAGTGTTGCAAGAAGATAGCGTTTGCGGACGACCATGCGCAGGACAGCGATCGCGATTTCGCCTTCTCGGCAGGCCTGTGTCACAACCTCGGGCTGATGGCGCTGGTTCACATCGAGCCGGAACGCGCCAACAAGGTCCTCACTGCTCATCGACTGGCGAACGAACAGGGCGAGCTGGCCGAGCTGTTCGAGGCCGAACTCCACACCAATCAGCGCATCATGACGGCTGAGCTCGGCCGCACCTGGTCGCTTCCCGCAACCATGCTCGCTGCCTATCAGTACAGGGCGTTTCCGCAGGCCCATTGCGACGCGCGTCTGGGACCGATCGTCGCCGCCGGTGTCGCGGCCGCGGAAAACGCCGGAGTCGACGACGGTCGACAGAACTGCCTCGACGTCTTCGCGACAGAGTTGGGCATCCCGGCTGAAGATATCCAGGACCTTGCGTTTCTAAGCGACCGCCAGAAAGAAAAGATGCAGTCCCTGGCGAGCAAGATGACGCGCTAGAATTGACGAGTCATCGGCGATGATAAATTCGGGTGACGAAAGGGATGTAGTCGTACTGGCCATTGAAGATCAGGCAGCTCGGTCTGTCATGCGAGCCGAACTCGAAAATGCGGGCCTGACCGTTATTGAAGTCGACGACGGGCCAGGTGCCTGCAGCGCCTTTCGGGAGCACAAACCGGCTCTCGTTCTGCTGACTCATAATTTGCCGGTCCAGGATGGCTTCGCAACCTGCGTGGAGATCCGCCGGTCGCCCCGAGGTGCGGCAGCCCCGGTACTGATGCTGATTCCGGATGGTGACGTCGCCAGTGTACGGCGTGCGTATCGAGCCGGCGCGACCGACTATGTCGTGTTGCCGGTCGACTGGTCGGTCTTCGCGCACCGTATTCGGTACGTACTACGTGCGAGCAAGGACTATCAGCGGCTCAGGCACATTGAGATCAAGAACGACGTGCTCTTGAACGCACTTCCGGACTGTGTCGTCGTGCTTGATCGCGACGACGTTGTTACGGATTTCGTGCCTGGCCAGTTCAAGAGTCCGCTTCCTGCGCAGCCCGGCAGTCCATTCCGGATCAGTAATTGGCTTCCGAAAAGCATCGCGCGGGCCTGGACGAATGCTCAGAGGAATGTTTGCAGAAGCGGAAAACCGGTCAGTATGGAATTCGCACTCGATGATCTGGATGGACGTCGTAGCTACTATGAGGCGAGATTTACGCACTCGATCGACGACATAATTGTCGCCACAGTCTCCGAGATCACCGATCGCAAGCGCACTGACCAGCGTATCCGCAGACTGGCGTTCTATGACAACCTGACCGGACTGCCGAACCGGCAGGCTTTCCGCCACCAGATCGACGGCTTGCTCACTGATGCGCGTGAGACAGATTCACGCGTCGCTGTCGTTTGCATCGACCTCGATAATTTCAAGCGCATCAACGATACGCTCGGGCATACGATCGGCGACGGTGTGCTCAAGTCGGTTGCCGAAAGACTCTCGAAGTCCGTGCGCCGGCGCTCAGACCGCGGGCGCGAGGACGAGATTCCGACCGGTGTCGCGAGGCTCGGCGGCGACGAGTTCGCGTTCGCCATTCACGATTTCGACGACGACGGTGTGCTCCGTTCGATTGCCGAACGCGTCGGTGACCAGCTTCGCAAGCCGGTTACGCATGCGGGCCACGAGTTCGTCGTCACACCCAGCATCGGAATCTCCGTGTTTCCGGAAGATGGCGACAGTGTCGAAGAGCTGCTGAAGAACGCCGACGTTGCGATGTACCAGGCCAAAGATGCGGGGCGTGACCGCGTTCGGTTCTACTCCGGGACCATGAGTATCCGGTCAATGCACGGTCTTGCTCTGGAGAGGGATCTCCGCAGGGCGCTGGACCACGATGCCTTTGAACTTCATTATCAGCCCAAACTCGAGCTCGAGTCGGGACGGCTCGTTGGCGCCGAAGCCCTGATTCGCTGGCAGGATGAGGAAGGATCTTACATCCCGCCGAGTACATTCATACCGACGGCGGAGGAGTCCGGGCTGATCATTCCGATTGGCGACTGGGTACTGCGCGAAGCTTGCCGACAAGTGAACCGCTGGCACCAGAAGTACAGCGCCGCGCCGCGAGTTGCCGTCAATATTTCCAGCCAACAGTTCTACCAGAGCGACCTGCAACAGACAGTCATGAAGGCAATGTTCGAAGCAGGTGCCAGGCCCAGCCTGCTGCAACTCGAGCTCACGGAGAGTATCCTAATGCGCGACGTGGAAAAGACGATTGCGATGCTCGCGTACCTCAAAAACACCGGCATCACTATCGCAATCGACGATTTCGGGACCGGATATTCATCATTGAGCTACCTCAAGCGATTCCCGATTGATGCACTCAAGATCGACCGGTCGTTCGTCATGGACCTCGAAGCCAGCAACGACAGCGCGACGATTTGTTCCGCAATCATCGCGATGGCGCGTGAGCTCGGCCTCACGGTCATCGCGGAAGGTGTGGAGACGATTCCACAGGTCGACTTCCTGAAAGCGCATGAGTGCGACCAGATCCAGGGTTACCTGTTTAGCAAACCTTTACCGGCCGGCGAGTTCGAACAGCGCTTTCTCGCAGTGTCGGACACGCATTTCGCGCTCGGCGCCGCGGGTCGGGGATAGCTGACCGGCAATCTTCAAATACTCTTTCAACGGGCGGCCAGTGTTACCATGAGCAGCTCATGGCGACCCGGCGTTCATTTCTGAAACTCGCACTGGCAGCATCCCTGGGCGCAGCGGCACCCGCGATGGGCGAGTCGCGGCGGCTGGAAAGGCGGCGTATTCCAGGAACCGACGAGTATCTGTCCAGTGTTTCGCTGGGCAATTCCAATTCGTTTCGCAGCGGCGATTTCGATACGGCTCGCGAAATACTCGACATCTATCTTGGCAGCGGCGGTCGGTATGTCGACTGTAGCGGTGACGGAGCGTTGCTCGTGGCCAGCACGGCTCACTCCCTTGGCTATGGCGACGAGGTCTTCCTGGGCAGTTACTTCCTCGGCGCGGAACCCGATGCATCGGCGGAGCAAGCGCGCCAGCTTCGCGCAACCACCGGTAAGGCATCGCTCGACCTGATGCATTCGTATCCCGAAGATGGCGTTCCCCACTGGGATAACTTCCGGCGATGGAAAGATGAGGGACTGACACGCTATATCGGCGTTGCCAGACATAATGTGCGCTTCTACGAGATGATGATGAAGCTGATGCGAACCGGGACAGTCGACTTTGTCCAGGTGAATCTTTCGCCGCTCGAGACCGACGCCGAAACCCGCATCCTTCCGATGGCCAGGGACCTCGGCATCGCGGTGACGATCAACAGGCCCTTTGTCAATGGGCAGTATTTTCGTGTCGTGAAGGGTCAGTCCCTGCCGGCATGGGCGACGGAATTCGACTGCACGACCTGGGCGCAGTTCTCGATCAAGTACGTGCTTTCCCATCCGGCCGTGACGTCGGTTTTGACGGAGACGGCAAACCCGAAACATGTGCGCGACAACCTGGGCGGCGGAGTCGGCAGGTTGCCGGACGAAAAGACGCGCGTCAGAATGCGCGAACTGATTCAGAGCTTTGTATAAGGAGCTTGTATGACCCTTGGCGCAGTATCCGGATTTACGATTAGCAACACGGAGAGTATTCCAGGTCGTCGCATCGTCGAGTTCTACGGCGTCGTTACCGGCAACACGGTGCGCGCCAAGCACATCGGCCGCGACATCATGGCTGGCCTCAAGAACGTGGTCGGTGGGGAACTCAAGGGCTATACCGAATTGCTGCAGGACTCCCGTGAAGAAGCAACCGAGCGCATGATCCTGCAGGCGCAGTCGATGGGGGCGAACGCCGTGGTCAACGTGCGATTTGCAACCAGCTCCATCTCCCAGGGAGCTGCCGAATTGTTTGCCTATGGGACCGCCGTGCGGGTCGAGTAGCGTGGAACCCGGCACTTTCGAAAGGCTCAACCTGTTCTTCAATATCGGCCTGCCGGTCCTTGCGCTGTTGTTGGCGTACGTCGCCGGGAGCCTGCTCGAGAAGCGGCATTTCGCGAGCATCCGCAAGCGCGAGGAAGAGCATTTCGGCTTTCCGGTTGTGACGTTCGACCGGATGCCGCCTGACTGGGAGGCTGCGTCGTCGCGGCTCGTCAACGGCAGCATTGTCATTTCACTCGATTATTTCAAACGCGTCATTGCCGGGCTTCGGGCCATTGTGGGAGGGCGCGTCAAGACTTACGAGCCGCTGCTCGAGCGTGCCCGGCGCGAAGCCCTGCTGCGTATGATCGAAGCAGCGCGGCAGGACGGCTACGACGGTATCTACGGCGTGCGACTGGAGACGTCGCGACTCGCAAATGCGAGCGGCGACGGCAAGGGTACGGCCGGTGTCGAAATGCTGGCGTTCGGAACGGCCGTGAAGTTCGGTACACGTTTCGATTCCGGCAATCGCTTTTGAAGTACGTTGCGAAGAAGCCCGAGGACGGTATCAACGTCAGCGATACGCATCCGCTGGTGGAGGCCGGCACGCTCGTCGTCGGGCTCAGCCTTATCTTCCTGACCGTTGTCGTCGTGCTCGTGTTCCTCGTGGAAATCGCCCTTTACTTCGTACCGGTTGAGAAAGAGGTTGCGCTGTTCGAGGACTGGTTGCCCGAGGACCTCGTGACCGTGGCACCTGACGACGAACGGCTGGGCCGGGCGCAGCTTCTCGTCGATCGACTGGCCAGTCACTGGGGCGATTCGCCCTACAGCTTTCGCGTCGAAATAAACGACTCGTCGGTTTCCAACGCCATGGCTCTTCCAGGTGGGTTGATCATCGTGACGACGGGATTGCTCGACGAAGTCGAATCGGAAAACGAGCTGGCCTTCGTACTCGGGCATGAGATCGGCCACTTCAGAAACCGCGACCACCTGCGCGCCCTCGGACGAGGGGTCGTGCTGTCGATGGTATTTGTCGTCACGACAGGCCGCGATGTCTCGAACATCGGCCTGAACATCGCGGACCTCGCGCTCCGCGGCTTCAGTCGCAGGCAGGAAGCCGCGGCAGACGAGTTCGGGCTCGAACTCGTCTACACGAACTACGGGCACGTCAACGAAGCCTGGCGTCTGTTCGAGCGCTGGGACGAGCGCGATGGCGAGTCGCTCGGCGTCGCCTCCTACCTGTCCACTCATCCGCAGCACGACGACCGTATCGAAAACCTGGAGCGACTGGCAGCAGAGCAGGGCTGGCCAATGTCCGGCAACATCACACCGCTGCGCTGGTAACCCCAATGAAAAAAGCCCCGCTACCAGCGGTAGCGGGGCTGAGCCATTCGACAAGTGATGCGGGGGAGTCGTCGACTTGTCGCCTTCAGGGCTCGAGGAGGTGTATGCCGATCTTGTAGGCAGTGAAGACGTTGGCGCTTGCGTCATACAGGCCGCGGGCGTGCATGGACCGCGCCGCTGTCGCGCCATCGAGGCTCATACTCAGGTCCTCGACGAAGTCGCCAAAGTCCGAGTACATCCGCAGGCTGTCGGCGCTCTTGATGTAGAAAGCCTTGCGATCGGTCGCACGCGGCACGATCGTCGTGTCGGAGGGGAGTTCCGTCAGGTCGATCAGTACCGGCCCCTGCTTGATGTAACGGCGCTGGTCGATGTCGGCGTTGTCGTTGTCGAGGATCAAACCATCCGGGCCGATACCCGTGAACGGCGCCGTCGTTCCGGTGGCGCCCCAGCCAACGCCGAGCGCGCTACGTACATCCGTATAGTCGATCACGGTGCGGCCGTTGAAATCAGGCGGCGCCATGCCGAACGCGTTGGGGAAGCCCCTGGCGACGATCGGCTTGCCTTCGGCAAAGTTCGCGAGTGTCAGGTTGCCCGTCGCGATCTCGTAGTTTTCCGGGTCGGCGTCCTGATCCGGCGTCGTACCTGTGCCTGCGAAGTCGAAGATGTCAACGCGGCGGCGGTCGATACTGTGCAGCGTGATGTCGGTCTGTCCCGCTACTGCCGTATTGACGATGCCGGAAAGGTAGGTCAGGTGCATACGCACCGAGCCCTGAGTAGCGTCGAACAGTATCTGCGGCGCGTTCGCATCGACAGTCGGCGCGCCACCCTGCGAACCGCGAATCGTGACCCGCTGGCCGATCGAGATGGCATCGATGCCGAGATCGCTCTTGCGATCGCCGTCCATAAAGACCCGGGTGTCCGGCCCGATTTCTACCACGACGTCGTCATGGAAGTGAGCGCGGCGGTCGCTGGGAACGATCGTGGCACCGCGGACGGTCAGGAAGTTTCCTTCGCGCCTGATCACGTTGCCGACGACGGCGTCGCGGTCGATGCCGGGAACGCTCGATCCGGCAAGCACGATATCTGCCGTGAAGTTGCGCTCGGCCACGTTCAGCGTGCCGCCTGCAACGGTCGGCGTTCCCGGCCCGGCGGCATTCAATGCGCGCAGGCCTTCGACGCCGACGTACATGGCCTCGTCGACCTCGAACTCCGTCTCGTCGGTGATGTGCACGGTCACGGGGCCGAAATCGCCTTGTCGATCGTGGAATGGCCGCAGCGCCACGGTGTAGGTCATCTCGTCTTCGCTGACGCTGACAAGCGGGCCGCGGACGCGAACGTCTTTCTCATCGACGGGAGAGACCTCGGCAAGAATGAACGGCTCCGATACGGCTTCAGCCGGTGTTGGGGTTATGTCGACCGTGTGCGAGGCGGCCAGGTCGAAGTCCAGTTGCAGCAGTGCGGGCCGGCCCTTCGTGACGATCAGACGGTCACGATCCGACAGCCGGATGCTGAGTTCGGTCTGCGCCAGCAAAACACCGTCCGTGCCGTAAACGTCAGCCTCCTTGGACTCGCCACCGGCTTCGACAAAGACCTCGGCGTCGGAGTAGTCGAGGCGAATCGTGCCCGACACGTACGTGGCCGGCGGTATCGTCGCTGCTGTGACGAGTTCGGTCAGGTCAACGTAGTCCGTGAAGTTGATGCGGGTACTCCGCGGAAGCGTCTCGACGACCCGGCCATTCGCGGTCTCCAGCTGCAGCGAAAGCACGTCCACCGTGTAATTGAGAAAGTCCCCGTCTGCATCGGTCAATGCGACGAGCACCGTACCGCATTCGTCAAATGTGGCGGGATCCGCCGGATCGCAGGTGACGGTCGGATCGGGCGTATCCAGCGCCGCCGTCCCGGCGCCGCCGCCGCAGGCGGCGAGTATCAGCGTGGCGACAAACAGCCATCCCTTGTGAGCGAGTTTCATGGCAATCTCCTTGTGCGCGTGTGTCTCGTTTCAGGGCTATAACGGGGCTGCGGGAGATCGGTTGACCGGCGCGATGGATCAACCATTATGTAAAAGACACGATTGGAGCAGAATCCAAAAAAATACAGCGACTTAGCTTGTATTCCTTAGCCAAGCTGTCAAAATGCGATTCCGTATATGACGAATCCGTCCGACACCACCACCGTTACGGGAATCCAGCACCGCAAGCCGCGCGCCGGAGAACGAACTCGCGGTGCGGTCGATGCCATGCAGACCAAGATTGCGGTCAGCATCCAGAACCTTGATCCGGCAGCCTATCTCGAACAGCTTCAGGCCGTGGTGGAAGAACTGCCCGAGGCGACCGGCGCCGATGCGGCGTTCATCGCGCTCATCGACGAAGACGGCGAGGCCATCGAGTCGGTTCTTGCGTCCAGCACGGGTTTTGCCCAGTGTCGGCCGGCGTTGCTCGAAAAGGAGCGGCTGCAAGACTGGCAGTGGTTGCGCAATCGCCTTGGCCATCTGCGCGTCATTGAGGTCGCCGACACGCTGAGCGGTCCGAGGGCGGCAAAGGACGATCTCGAGCGGCTCAACGAACTGCATATCGGCGCCTCCCTGATCATCGGATTCTCCGTCAGCGGGGAGATTGCCGGCTTTCTCGGTATTGCCAACGAGCGGCCGGTCGAGAGCTGGGATGCCAACCTGCACCTGCTCATGAAGCTCTTCGGATCGTCGCTCGCTGTCGGTCTCGAACGCGTACGCGACAAGCGGATTCTCGACGAACTGCGAGAGCGCAATTCGCTCGTCGCGCAGACTGCCAATGACGGCATCTGGGATTTCGACGGCGACAGCAAGCGCATAAACCTGTCGAGGCGGTGGAAAGTCATGCTCGGTTACGACCCGGATGATGGCGACGTCATGCTCGACTGGTACAACCTCGTGCATCCGGATGACATCGCCCGGGTGCAAAACCGCATGCGCGACCACCTTGAGGGCAAGTATCCCTTCTTCGAGTCCGTTCATCGCATGAAGCACCAGAGCGGCGAATGGCGATGGATGAAAAGCCGTGCGAAGGCCGTCATTGACGAGAACGGCCGATTGCTGCGCCTGTTGGGCGTCGAGGTCGATATCACGGAACGCAAGCTCTATGAAGATGCGCTGTTCCGTGAGAAGGAAAGCGCGCAGATCACGCTTCAGTCGATCGGAGACGGCGTAATTACGACTGACTCCAAGTGCAACGTCGAGTACGTCAATCCGGTTGCCGAGGAACTCACTGGATGGAAGGTGGACGATGCGAGCGGTCGCCCGATCGACGAGATCTTTCGCGGTTTCCACGAGGAAACCTGCGAACCTCTCGAGAATCCGCTCGCGGTGTCGATTCGCCGTGATCGAGCAATCAAGTCGGTACGACCGACGCTGCTGATCCGCCGTGACGGAAACGAGCTCTATATCGAAAGCACGGCATCGCCGATTCGCGATGGCAAGGGCATCGTGACAGGCGGCGTCCTCGTATTCCATGACGTCTCCGAATCCCGGGACCTCAACCGCCGCCTGAGCTACCACGCGAGCCACGACATATTGACGGGTCTCGTGAATCGCGCCGAGTTCGAGAATCGTGTCGAGCGTGCACTCAAGAGCGCAAAGGCAAGGGAGACTTCCTATGCGCTCCTGTACCTCGACCTCGATCAGTTCAAGATCGTCAATGATTCGTGCGGCCACAGCGCCGGCGACGCGTTGCTCGGTCAATTGGGCACGTTACTGAAGTCGAAGATCCGCTGGCGAGACACCCTGGCGCGTCTCGGCGGCGACGAGTTCGGCGTACTACTCGAAAGTTGCAGTCTCGACGAGGCCATGAATACAGCCGAAACGCTGCGCATGGCGATCGGCGAGTACAAGTTCGTCTGGGAGGGCCGCACGTTTCGCCTCGGTGTAAGTATCGGAGTCGTGCCGATCACGGCGGACAACGAGGACGTTGCCGCATTGCTGACTGCCGCGGACAGCGCCTGTGCGGCAGCCAAAGAAGCTGGCCGCAATCGCATTCATAGTTTCCAGGAAAACGACATCGACCTGATGCGTCGCAGGCGTGAGATGCAATGGGCGGCACGCATCAACAACGCGCTCGAGGAGAACCGTTTCGAGCTGTTCCGTCAGACGATTCAGCCATTGCAGGCAGAGGAAGAGGGCGCGCACTACGAAATCCTGCTGCGCATGCGGGACGAAAACGGCGGCATCATTTCGCCGGGCTTGTTCATCGAGGCCGCGGAACGCTACGGAATCACGCCGAGCATCGATCGGTGGGTCATTCGCAGCGCGTTTCGCTGGCTCGTATCGGAAGCTGACGAACGCGAGCGCCTGGCGTTATGTTCGATCAACCTGTCGGGGCAAAGTCTCGGCGATGAAAAGTTCCTGCCGTTCGTCGTCGACCAGTTCCAGATGAGCGGTATCGACGCCACCAAGATCTGTTTCGAGATAACGGAAACCGCGGCCATAGCCAGTTACTCCCAGGCCAATCGCTTCATCAATGCGCTGAAGGAACTTGGCTGCAAGTTTGCCCTCGACGACTTCGGCACCGGCCTGTCGTCTTTTGGATACCTGAAGCACTTCCCGGTCGACTTCCTGAAGATCGATGGCAGCTTCGTCAAGGAGATTCTGCACGACCCGATCGATCGCGAGATGGTACGGTCGATCAACGAGATCGGGCACCTGACCGGCAAGCAGACGATTGCGGAGTTTGCCGAGAACGAAGAGATCATCACGATGCTTCGCGGCATGGGCATCGATTACGCCCAGGGTTACGGGGTCTCGGAGCCCAAGCGCGTGACCCGGGCCGTCGCATAATCTGAAGGAACCCTTTAGTCGATGCGGAACAGCATCGACAGGTCGACAGCATCGATATTCTTGGTTAGCGCACCACAAGAAACGTAGTCCACGCCGGTTGCAGCAATGTCACGAATCGATTTCAGTGTGACGTTGCCGGACGCTTCGAGTTTGGCGGCAAGATAGCCGTACGCCTTGTTCGTTGCGACGGCCTGGCGCAGCTCATCCAGCGAGAAGTTGTCGAGCAATACGCGTGTTGCACCGGCATCGAGCGCTTCAAGCAGTTCGGCGTGGTTTTCGACTTCGATCTCGATCGGCACATCATCGCCGGTCGCCTCGGCCCTCTGAAGCGCTGCGCGAATGCCGCCGGCCGTCTTGACGTGGTTTTCCTTGATGAGTATCGCATCGAAGAGCCCGATGCGATGGTTCTCGCCGCCGCCGCATCGGACGGCGTATTTTTGCGCGAGGCGCAGCCCGGGTATCGTCTTGCGGGTATCCAGAATCGTGGCGCCGGTTCCGTCGATTGCGTCGACATAGATTGCGGTTGTCGTGGCTGTCGAGGACAGGGTTTGCAAGAGATTCAGCGCAGTCCGTTCGCCGCTCAGGATTGCGGGGGCGGGTCCGACAATCTTGCAGATGACGTCGTCCGGCTCTGCTCGCTGGCCGTCCCCGATGTACCAGTCGACGATGATCGTCTCGTCGAGCTGTCTGAATACCTCGTCGGCCCAGGCCGTGCCGCAAACGACCAGCGACTCGCGAGCTATGACCTGGGCGCCGACAACCTCGTCCGCATCGACCAGCCCTGCCGTAAGGTCACCGGCCCCGACGTCTTCGGCAAGCGCTGCCGCGACGACGGGGCCGATAGAGGCTTTCGTTGATTCGTCGAGCAATGCGTACTTACATGAACCAGCCGTGGCCGGCGCCGACCATGCTCATGATCATCGGAATGGACATCAGCGTATTGGAGCGCGACGCGAGGAAAGCAGTATTCTTGGCCTTCGCGACTTCATCGGCACTGGCCTCGACCATACCGAGTACTTTCTTCTGATTCGGCCAGATGAGCACCCAGACATTGAACAGCATAATCGTACCCAGCCAGGCACCCACCCCGATCGTCAGCGCGTACTGGTTGATCGGGTCCGAGTTCAAACCCAGCAGGAACGCATTCACGAACTGTTGTTTGTGAATGAGGAACGCGGCACCGGTGAGCCATGTCGCCAGCGCACCCCAGCGAAACCACGCGAGTGCGCGCGGTGCCACGTACTTGGAGATACCGGCCGGTCCGGGACCGCCTTCGTCGCCGGCCGCTTCGCCCAGCGCGGGCACCTGGACGAAATTGAAGTAGTAGAGGAGGCCGATCCACGTGATTCCGGACAGTACGTGCAGCCAGATCGTGATCGCCTGGGCGCTCATGCCGGCCACCATGTGATTGCCTTTCGTCACCAGTACGATAATGACGGCGAGCACGAAACCAGCGATGATCGTGCCGACAATACTCTTCAAGGGGTTCATTGTTCGCTTCTCCGAAAATGTTCTGGATTTTATTAAGGAATTCCGGGTTTTATCGGGAATTTAGCCCTCCGCAGGCTGTCGGTATTATAGAGATTGAGCACACGAAAGGCGAAAAATGTCGGTACAATCGCGGCTTCGCCCGGGAGGTGAGTCTATGCGTTGGATCGTCGTCATAGTGTCGGTCGTTGCCCTGTCGGGTTGCACGGCCCTCGCCGTTGGTGGTGCCGCCGCGGCGGGCTATCAGCTTGGCAAGGATGAGCGACCGCCGAGTGTCGTCGCGTCGGACAGCGCGATCACGACGAAGATCAAGGGCAAATACGTTGCCGATTCGATCGTCAGCGTGTTTAACATCAGCGTGCGAACGTGGGAAGGCACTGTGACCCTGGGCGGTACGGTGGGCAGCTACCTCGCGCGGGAACAGGCCGAGGCGTTGGCGAAGGAAACCAGCGGCGTCACAGCGGTCAACAACCAGATAATCGTCGAGGACAAGAGCCAGTGAGTGTTAACGAACGTATTGAAGAGCAACTCTCTTCACACGATGTTCTTTTGTATATGAAAGGAACCCCGGACTTCCCGCAGTGCGGGTTCTCGGGCCAGGCCGTTGCTGCGTTGAATGCGATCGGCAAGCCTTATGCTTTCGTGAATATCTTCGAAGACCCCGAAATTCGTGAAGGATTGAAGGAATACTCGAACTGGCCGACATTCCCGCAACTCTACGTGAATGGCGAGTTGATCGGCGGCAGCGACATCATGGTGGAGATGTTCCACTCCGGCGAACTGAAAGAGCTGCTCGACGGCGCCTAAGGCTGCGGGGGTGCCTCTGCGAGCACCGTCTCGAACACGCCCCGGTACAGATTGACGGCCTCACAAAAGAGATCGGCCGTTACTTCCGCATCGTACGACGCCGAGTGGGCCTGTGACTCGTCCCATCCCAGCCCGGCGGCAATGGCCGCCCGGGCCAGCACGGTCTGCCCGAACGCGACGCCGCAGAGCGTTGCGGTGTCGAAGCAGCTGAACGGGTGAAACGGGTTGCGCTTGATCGACGAGCGCGCGACAGCCTCGTTCATGAAGCCGAGGTCGAAGTGTGCGTTGTGCCCAACCAGTACGGCGCGCGAGCAACCCTGTTCGCGTATCGACCGACGAACTTCCCGAAAAGTCCGCTGCAGCGCATCGCGTTCCTCAATGGCTGGGCGCAGCGGGTGGTACGGATCGATACCATTGACGGCGAGCGAGGCTTCTTCGAGGTTGGCTCCCTCGAACGGTTTGACGTGGTACCGGATCGTATCGCCGCGCGCCATGTTGCCGTGCTCGTCGATCCTGAGCGGAACCGCGGCCAGTTCGAGGAGCGCGTCGGTCTTGCAGTTGAAGCCGCCGGTCTCGACGTCGACCACAACCGGGAGAAAACCGCGAAAGCGGTCTGACATGCCGATCACGTCGGACACCTAGCTGTTGGCCTTGAGCAGGTTGCTGTCCAGGATCGCACTTAGCGTGTAGCGCACGCCGAAGCCGGTGAACTTGGTTCCCACATGGGCAAGACCTTTGTCATTGTCGCCGGCCGACAGGTCGATGTGTACCCAGGGTGTATCGTTCTCGACAAACTCTGCGAGGAAAGTCGCCGCGTGAATATGATCGCCGGGCGCCTTGACGGCACACTGCAGGAAGTCGGCCGTATCGCTCTTGAGGTCGTCCATGAACTCATCGCCGATCGGGAACGGCCATACGCGTTCGCCGCTACTGTCACCGATGTCGGTGAGTTCGCTGTGCCATTCGGGACGATTGGTGAAGATGCCCGAGTAGCGTGTCGTTATCGCCCGGATGCAGCTGCCGGTCAGCGTGGCGTAGTCGACGATGAGCCCCGGGTTCTCGCGACAGGCAAGCACGAGCGTGTCCGCGAGGGCCATGCGGCCTTCCGCATCCGTGTGCACCGTCTGAATGGTCTTGCCGTTCGCGGCGGTCACGACGTCCTGCGACTTGTAGGCGTTCGGCCCGGTCCGGTTTTCCGTGATGGCCAGCCAGCAGTCCACCGCAATCGGCAGTTGTAATCGACTGATGGTGAGAAACGTGCCCAGGGCAACGGCGCTGCCCTGCATATCGCCGTGCATGTCGAGCATGAACTCGAACGGTTTCAGGTTCGTGCCGCCGGTGTCGAAAATAATGCCTTTGCCGACGAGGCTGAGATCGGGGGCTGCGTTCTTCTCCGCCGGTCGGTAGCGCAGCCGCACGATACTGGCGCTGTCGTTGTCATTACCCTGCGCAACGGCGAGAAAAGCGCCGCAGCCGAGCTTTTCCAGCTCATTGGTCGAATAACGTTTGTATTGCCAGCCGTGTTGCTTGGCGAGATCGCGGGTCAGCGTTCCGTAAGCGGTCGCATCAAGGACGTTGGGTGGCAGGGCAGTGAGCCAGCGTGCCAGGTTGTTGCCACTGGCCTCTGCTTCAATCCGGCTGGTGTCAAGGCGCTCGTCGAGGCCGAGCAGGCGAATACTCGAGATCTTCTTCGGCGTCGGCCTGGACTTGAACTCCGGCATGCGGAAGCCCGCTGCAAGGGCAGCCGCAAGTACGCTGCCGACAAACTTCGCCTGTGTCGACGCATCGAAGCCCGAGGCGCAGATGCCGAGCGATCCGGACTTTTGTTGAGTTGCAGCCGAAACCAGTTTGCGCGCCAGCGTCAGCTGGTCGAACGTGCTCGCATCGTTACTCAGGGTTCCTGCAACGACCAACGTCTGCCGGCGATTGCCGAGTCGCGTCGAGAATGCAGGCACTGAACCGGCGTCGTGGCGACGGTAAACGGCCTGCAACCGGGTGCCCTGCGGCAGCCTGGAGAACACGGCCTTACCGGGCTTGGCCGGTAGTATCAGAAGTAACTGGTCGACGGCCTCGAGGGATTTGGCGTCGACGCGCCCAAGTTTCTGATAAATACGGATATCACGGCTGTCTGGCAGGACGTTTTGCATCGATCGATTGACTCCTTAGAGACGCTTGACCCCCGCAACGCAAACGCCGAATATGTCGCCCCCATAAGCGGCCAGATCGGCCGGTGCGAGGATGCGGGCATCCTAGCAGGACGCATCCGGTAATTCACGCGCAGCAGCATACTAGGCGGGCACGTGCCCGACGGACAAAATATGAGCAGTTTCAATCCTTTCGACGATATTGATCCGATCGAAACCGGTGAGTGGCTGGAGTCCATCGACTCCGTTCTCACACACCACGGACCGGAGCGCGCCCACTTCCTGCTCAATCGCATGATCGATTACGCGCGGCGCTCGGGGGCCTACCTGCCGTACAGTCCGAATACGGCTTACCTGAATACGATCAACAAAAGGCGGGAGCCCGAGTACCCGGGCGATCGATCGCTGGAACGGCGCATCAAGGCCTACATCCGATGGAATGCGATGGCGATGGTCGTCAACGCGAACAAGGTCAGCACCGAGTACGGCGGGCACATTTCGAGCTATGCGTCCTCGGCGACGCTCTACGAGGTTGGTTTCAACCATTTCTGGCGCGGCGCGACCGAAGAACATCAAGGTGACATGATCTTCATGCAGGGGCACTCCTCGCCCGGCATGTATGGGCGGGCATTTCTCGAAGGCCGGCTGACGGAGGGCGATCTCGATCGGTTCCGCCAGGAAGTCGGGGGCGGCGGGCTATCGTCGTACCCGCACCCGTGGTTGATGCCGGACTTCTGGCAGTTCCCGACCGTCTCCATGGGCCTTGGCCCGATGATGGCAATCTACCAGGCACGTTTCATGCGCTACATGGAGCACCGGGGCCTCGTTCCGCCCAGCGATCGCAAGGTCTGGGCGTTCCTCGGCGATGGCGAGATGGACGAACCGGAGTCCATGGGCGCCATCACGATGCCCGTACGCGAGGGCCTAGACAATCTGGTTTTCGTCGTCAACTGCAACCTGCAGCGGCTCGACGGACCGGTGCGCGGCAATGGCAAGATCATCCAGGAGCTCGAGGCGGCATTCGGCGGGGCCGGCTGGAATGTGATCAAGGTCATCTGGGGCTCGCGCTGGGATCCACTGCTCGCGAAAGACCTCTCCGGCAAATTGCGGCAGGTCATGGAGGAAACCGTCGACGGCGAGTATCAAAAGATCAAGTCCATGAACGGCAAGTACGTGCGCGACACGTTCTTTGCGAAATACCCGGAGACCGCCGAGCTGGTCGCCAACATGTCAAATGACGAAATCTGGCGGCTCAATCGTGGCGGCCACGATCCACTCAAGGTGTATGCGGCTTACGACGCGGCAGTGAAGCACCAGGGCGGTCCGACCATCATCCTGGCAAAGACGATCAAGGGCTACGGCATGGGCACTGCGGGCGAGGGGCAGAATATCGCCCACCAGCAGAAGAAGATGGATCTCGACGAAATCAAGGCGTTCCGCGATCGCTTCAACATTCCGATCGCCGATGGCGAGCTCGGCGACCGGGTCCCCTATTACAAGCCTGCTCCGGACAGCGCCGAGTTCGAGTACATGATGGAACGCCGCCAGTCGCTTGGCGGCTTCCTGCCGCGCCGGCGGGCGAAGTCGACGTCGTTGCCTGTGCCGCCGCTCGAGGTCTTCAAAACACAACTCGACGGGACGGGCGAGCGCGAAGCGTCGACGACGATGGCATTCGTGCGCATGCTGACGGCGCTGACGCGCGACAAGCAGATCGGGAAGCACATCGTGCCGATCGTACCTGACGAGGCGCGTACGTTCGGCATGGAAGGCATGTTCCGGCAAATCGGCATCTATGCATCGCAGGGCCAGCTCTACGAGCCGCAGGACGCGGGTGAGCTGATGTACTACCGCGAGGACAAGGGCGGCCAGATTCTCGAAGAAGGCATCAACGAGGGCGGCGCGCTGTGCTCGTGGATCGCGGCGGGCACGTCGTACTCCAACCACGATGTCCCGATGGTGCCTTTCTACATTTACTACTCGATGTTTGGCTTTCAGCGTGTCGGCGATTTCATCTGGGCCGGCGGCGACATGCAGTCACGGGGATTCCTGATCGGCGGCACGGCCGGCCGCACGACGCTTGCGGGTGAAGGGCTGCAGCATCAGGATGGCCACAGCCTCGTCGCTGCGTCGACGGTTCCGAACTGCCGTTCCTACGATCCGACCTATGCTTACGAATTGGCTGTAATCATCCAGGACGGACTTCGCCGCATGATCGGTGAGCAGGAGAACGTGTTTTATTACATCACCTGCATGAATGAAAACTACGCGCATCCGCCGATGCCGGCCGGCGTCGAGGAGGGCATTCTGCGCGGCTTGTACCCGATTCAGATCGGCAGTCAGGGCAAGATTCGTGTCCAGCTCATGGGTTCGGGCACGATCCTGCGCGAGGTGATCGGTGCGGCCCAGTTGCTGATGGATGACTTCGGAATCGTCGCTGACGTCTGGTCGGTGACAAGCTTCAACGAATTGCGCCGCGATGCGCTGGAGGTCGAACGCTGGAACCACCTGCATCCTGAAGATGCACCGCGCAAGTCCTGGGTCGAGCAGTGCTTCGGCGATCGTCCGGGCCCGTACGTTGCCGCCACCGACTACATGAAGATCGTCGCTGACCAGATCCAGGGGTGGGTACCGGGCACGTTCTATTCGCTCGGCACCGACGGCTACGGCCGCAGCGACGCGCGCAAGGCATTGCGCGAACACTTCGAGGTGGACCGCCGCTTCATAGCGATCACGGCGTTGAATGCCCTGGCCGAGGACGGCGCACTCGATAGCAAGACGGTGTCCGAGGCGATCGAAAAGTACGGCATCGATCCCGACCGTCCCGATCCGGTTACGTTGTAGGCGGAGGTACGCACGTGGCGCAGACAATCGACATAGTCGTACCGGAGCTCGGCGATTTCTCGGACGTCGAGGTTATCGAGGTGCTGGTCGGCCCCGGCGACAAGGTCGAGCGCGAGGACGGCCTGGTCACGATCGAGACGGACAAGGCATCGATGGATATTCCATCGCCCGAGAATGGCGTTATCGAGGCGTTGACGATCAGCGTAGGCGATACCGTATCGACCGGCGACGTTATCGGCCGCCTGACAATGGAAGTCGGCGACACCGTCGTCATTACGCCGGCGATCGCATCGCAACCGACGGGCGAGACGACCGTGCTCGTTACTCCGACCGGTGAGGCACCAAAGAAAGGCGGAAAGCAGACGCTGGTGGTACCGGATATCGGCGATTTTTCTGAAGTCGATGTCATCGAGGTTCTCATCTCGCCGGGTGACAGCGTGGCTGTTGAGGACTCGCTGGTCACGCTTGAAACCGACAAGGCCGCGATGGACGTGCCTGCTGTTGTCGCAGGCACGATCGAAGACGTACTCGTCAAGGTCGGCGACAAGGTCTCGGAAGGCAACTCGATCGCGATCATCGAAGTCTCTGGTGAGGCGGCCGCAGCGGCGCCTGCTACCGAACCGGAAGAGCCTGCGCAGCCTGTATCGACGTCACCGGTCGAACCGCCACCGGAGACTCCGGCACCTGCACCGGCAACAGCGCCCGGGCCGGCGAGCCTGCCTTCGATTAACGAGGCCGGTTTCGCGAAAGCCCACGCCAGTCCGTCGGTGCGCAAGCTCGCTCGCGAGCTCGGCGTGAATCTTGCGCAGGTCAAGGGGACCGGCCTCAAGAACCGTATCGTTCACGATGACGTCAAGGCGTTTGTGAAGGCCATCCTGACCGGCCAGGCTGCGGGACCGGCGGGAGGCGCGCTGCCGAAGACGCCTGTCGTCGACTTCGCGAAGTTCGGTGAGATCGACGTACAGCCGCTGACTCGTATCCAGAAGATCTCCGGACCGCGCCTTCAGGCAAGCTGGATCAACCTGCCGCACGTCACGCAGCACGATCTCGCCGATATCACGGAGCTCGAGGCCAGGCGCCAGGAACTCAAGGGTCCGGCGAAAGACCGCGGCATCAGCCTCACGCCGCTGGCGTTCATCATGAAGGCGTGCGTTGCAGCGCTGCAGGAATTTCCGAAGGTGAATGCGTCGTTGTCCGAGGACGGTGACAATCTGGTTTTCAAGAAGTACATCCATCTCGGTTTTGCGGCGGACACGGATCAGGGGCTCATGGTCCCGGTCATTCGTGACGCAGACCAGAAAGACGTCTATGAGATTGCCGGAGAGCTCGGCGAGCTGTCGGCGGGTGCGCGCGAGGGCAAGCTGAAGGCCGATCAGTTGCAGGGTGCGACGTTTACGATCTCGAGCCTGGGTGGCATTGGCGGTACGGCTTTCACGCCGATCGTGAACGCACCCGAAGTCGCCATCCTTGGCGTTTCGAGGTCCAGCATGCAGCCGGTGTGGAACGGTTCCGAATTCGGGCCTCGACTGATGCTGCCGCTGTCGTTCTCCTACGACCATCGCGTCATCGACGGCGCCCAGGCTGTTCGTTTCACCACCTTCCTCGGCCAAAAACTGGCCGACGTCGGCGCGCTGCTTCAGGCGATTCCGTAGTGACCGTGCAGCTGAAAGTCCCCGATCTCGGCGACTTCGCCGACGTCGAAGTCATCGAGATTCTCGTCTCGCCGGGAGACGTCGTCGCCGTCGAGGATCCCCTGGTCACGCTCGAGACGGACAAGGCATCGATGGACGTTCCGGCCGATCAGCCGGGAACGATCGTGTCCGTCGACGTCAATGTCGGCGATCGCGTGTCGCAAGGCGATGCGGTCGTGACGATCGAGGCATCCGCGGAAGAGGTGCCCGTCGAACAGGTGGAGGCGACGCAGAACATACCGGCGCCCGAGGTTGTCGCGGCAGCCAGCGTCACCGGCGAGGCAACCCATCGGGCGCAGCTGGTCGTGATCGGCGCCGGTCCCGGCGGATACACGGCCGCGTTTCGGGCCGCCGATCTTGGACTCGACGTTATCCTGATCGAGCGTTACCCGGTGCTTGGCGGCGTGTGCCTGAACGTCGGTTGCATTCCTTCCAAAGCGTTGCTGCACGCGGCCAAGGTCATCGACGAAGCCGAGGCCATGGCCGAACACGGCGTAGTATTCGGCAAGCCGCAGATCGATGCAGAGAAGCTGCGCCACTGGAAGAACGAGGTCATCGCCAAACTCACTGGCGGCTTGTCGACGATGGCCAGGCAGCGCAAAGTGCGCGTGCTGCAGGGCACTGCGAAATTCGAGGGATCGAACCGACTGCGCCTCGACACCGAGGAGACCGTCGACTTCGAGAAGTGCATCATTGCGGCAGGTTCCCAGCCCATCATGCTGCCCGGATTGCCCGACGACCCGCGCATCGTCGATTCGACGGGTGCGCTTGAACTTGCGCCGCTGCCGCGGCGCCTGCTCGTCGTCGGTGGCGGCATCATCGGCCTTGAAATGGCGTGCGTATATGCCGCCCTCGGCGCCGAGGTGAGCGTCGTCGAATTGATGGATCAGTTGATGCCCGGCACCGACAAGGACCTGCTGCGGCCGTTCACGAAGGTCGTCAGGGATCGCTACGAGTCGATCATGCTGAAGACGAAGGTCACCAGCATGCGCGCAACCGTGCCCGGTATCGAAGTCAAGTTCGAGGGCGACAACGCACCGAGCGTGGGTGTCTACGACCGCGTGCTCGTCGCGGTCGGCCGGCGCGCCAATGGCGACAAGCTCGACGCGGAAAAAGCCGGCGTGCGGGTTGACGAGCGCGGCATCATTTCGGTCGACAAACAGATGCGCACCAACGTGGCCCATATCTTTGCGATCGGTGATCTCGCCGGCGGGCCGATGCTCGCGCACAAAGCGACGCATGAGGCGAAGGTTGCTGCCGAGGTGGCGGCCGGCGAGAAGAGCCACTTCGACGCGCGTACGATCCCGTCCGTTGCGTACACGGACCCGGAAGTGGCCTGGGTCGGCCTGACCGAGACAGAAGCAAAAGCCGAGGGGATCGCTTACGAGAAGGCGCAGTTCCCGTGGGCAGCCAGCGGGCGCGCCCTCGCGCTCGGGCGCAGCGAGGGCTTTACGAAGTTGCTGTTCGATCCGAAGACCGACCGCGTGTTGGGCGGCGCGATTGTCGGCCCGACCGCGGGCGACCTGGTCGCCGAGATCGGCCTCGCGATCGAAATGGGCGCCGATGCAACCGACATCAGCCTGACGATTCACCCACACCCCACCTTGTCGGAAACGGTGGCCTTCTCGGCGGAAGCGTTCGAAGGGACGCTGACGGACCTCTACATGCCGAAGAAGAAAGCTTAGGGTTTACGCAGGTCCTGAATATCCGAAAGCAGCTGGTGTGCCGCATCGGTAATCGCGTTGGGTTCGTGTTCGAAACGCAGCACAGATTCCGCAACGTCCTCCGCTTCATTGAATCTTCCCTCGAAGATATAGGCATTCGCCAGTAACAACCGGCTCGCCTGGTCGTGCGGTGCGCCCTCGGCCGCGGCTTCGAGGTAGTCGATCGCCTTGCGGATACGGTCGCGTTCGCCTTTGGCAATGTGCGCGTAGCCCATCAGGGAATTCAGCTCCGGTGTCGCCTCGTTGATCGTCAGAGCGCTCTCGAGCGCGTGAAAGAGCTCGGAGGCGTACCGGTCGCGGGTCTTGTAGTCGGGGGCAAGCGCAACACGCTGGGCCCAGTACTGCGCGTAGTCCATCCAGATGAAGAAATCCCACGCCATCAGGTGGATTGCGTTATCGAAACGCTTGTTGGCAGCCTCAATGTCGCCACGGAAGCCCAAAACACGGCCAAGTCCTGCCTCGGCGTGCGCGCGCAGGTCGTCGTTGTCGAGCACGGCGTCGAACCAGACCTCAGCCTGGTCGATGTTCTCGAAGCGCAGCGCCATTTTCGCGAGCATGAGCTGCACCTCGGCGCGCGGCAGCTCTCGAACCCGCGTCCGGAACCCGGGCAACGCCGTATCAGCCGGTACCTGGCGGCTCTCGAACCGTCGGTTCAGGTGGTAACGCCTCAGTTCCTGTTCGAGTTCTTCGAGATCGATGTCGAAGACGCTCTCGAACGCCTGGACGTGCGTTTGTCCTCCCGATACGGCATCGGCGTAAGCGTGCATCTTGCCCTGTATGCTTTGCTCGTTCGTATCACCACTGTGCAGGTAGTGGACGAGCAGCCAGGACTGCGCATAGAACACTGCCCCTTCTACCGGTTCAAGCAGTGTCGTGTCGCTTGTCTCGAGCACCTGGGAGTAGGGAAGCCACTGCGCGAAATGAAGCGTAGCGACATGCTGTTTCGGCGTCATTGCGTACTCGAACGCCTGCTCGCGTAAACGAGAATGCGACAGGTATTCGGCATGGCCTTCTTCGTACCAACGTGGGTAGCGAAGACGACCGGACTGCTTGTTCAAATAGTGAGCATACTCGTGCAGGACGATCTGTATGCCCGATGCTATGTCGCTGTCGTCGACGATGATCGCGTTCTCGCGCAGATCCGAGAAAAAGAAACCGGCGGAGTTCGCCGGTGCGCCGATCGTTGCGTAATCGTCATGGTTGTCCACGGCGAAGATCACTGTCGGAACGCTGGACCGCCAGGTCGACTCCTCGGCGGAATCGCCAAGGCTGCTGCGCATGACCTCGAGGTGCCGTAGCAACTCGGCGCTGCGCGCTTCACCGAGCACGCTGTAGATCCGGAAATTGTCACTGCGGACTTCGATCCACTCGCGCTCATCGATCGGTGTTGTCGCATACGCGACGGAGCTGAGGGCGAGCGACGCGGCAGCAAGCAGGGTGATCATTACGCGACGCATTGCAAATTTGACCCATCCGCCAGCCATTGGTGCCTCGTCAGTCACGCGAGTAATACCACTTTTCGAGGGCATACAGCGCGACGCCGATCGCCAATAACACGCCGACACGGACCCAGTCGTCCCCTTTCGACTGTGCAACGAGCCAGCCGCAGACCGCGAACGCGATGATCGGGACGAACAGGCCGCCGCGAAGCCGCCATGCCTGTGCCTGCTGTTCCGGCGTCGCCTGACGGCGGATCACGGGCAGAGCGGCGATACAGATGATGTAGCCGAGCAGCCGAACGACCGAACTGCCGACCGCGAGCTCGACGAAATTACTCGACAGGCCAAGCACGAGCGCCATGCCACCCATGACGAGAATGGCCCGATCAGGCGTAGAATGTTTCTCGTTTATGTGCGCAAACCATTGAGGTATAAGCCGAATTTCAGCCAGAGAGAAGATCAGTCGCGGTGCGGCGAGCATCGAGCCTGCCAGATTGCCGCCAATCGAAAAGACGGCAGCAAGCGTGATCACGATAGCTCCGGCAGGTCCGGCCAGCGCCCGGCCGACGTCGACAAGCGTGGCATCGGCATAGCTGTCGGCGGAAATGACCGAGATGAAGACCAGCACGATCAGGAAGTAGAGAATCCCGGTCGCGATCACTGTGCGAACGAGAGCGGCCGGTACCGTGTGCTGTGCTCGCCTCGTTTCGCCCGCCGTGACGCCGATAGTTTCGAAGCCGACATAGGCATAGATGAGCAACAGGGTCGTTCCGCCGATATCGTCAATCTCGAAACCTCTCCCGGGCAACAGCGTCGCTCCCGTGACGTGCTGCAGGCCGAGCAGGACGAGCAGAAGGAGCGGCACAATCTTGAGGACCGTGAAGACGCCCATGGTCCTCACGCCCTCGCGGACGCCGCGCAAGTTGGCCCACGTGAGGCCGACCGTCACCAGGGTGATGATCAAGGCACGTGCCGCTGGCGATGCGAAGACGTCTGAGAGCGACGCGAGGTAGATCGCCATGACGTTCGCGTTGGCCGCGAATGCCGTCATGCGCGCCAGGTAGATGAGCCAGCCTGTGCTGAATCCGGCGAGCGGTCCGAACGCATCGGTTGCGTAGAGCACGGGACCGCCGGTGCGATCGTAGTAGCTCGCGAGTTCGGCAAAGGTTAGTACGACCGTCAGGAACAGCAAGCCGACCACAAGGAATAGCCAGGGGCTGTAGAGTCCTGCCGATACTGCAACCTTGCCAGGTAGCGCGAAGATGCCGGCACCGATGACCGCGTTCAGGACGAGAAATGCGGCGCCGAAGAAGCCGATGTCGCGTTTGAGCTGCCCGCCCGGGTTCATTTTTGTTGTTGCTCCGGCCTGGGAGGACTTCCGATACTATCAGACGGCGCCGGGACATTGCCGGGCTGCGATAGTCGCGAAGACGGGCGTCCGGTATAGTTCGGTTGCTGTTTAGCGAGGGTCAGCAGTGAAACGGTTTTCCAATGTCTTGCTTGTTGTCGATGAGAGTAAGGATTACTCGGCCGCACTGAAGCGCGCTTCGACTCTGGCGAAAAGCAATAATGCCCGTCTAACTGTCTGCGCAAACATTGACGCGATTCCCAACGAAATGCGCATGAGGGTCATCACGGTTACGTCGCGTGAAGTTCTCGATGTCGCCATCGCGAAGACACGAGAGTGGCTCGAAAATACTGTCGCCTCAGTCGCAACTGATGGAGTCTCGATAGATACGAAGGTGCTTGTTGGGAAGCCTTTCATCGAGATAATTCGGCAGGTGTTGCGACAGAATCACGACCTGGTAATTAAGTCTGCCGACACTGACAGTGGCCTGCGGGAGATTTTGTTTAGCAGTACTGACAAGCACCTGATGCGCAAATGTCCGTGCCCGGTATGGATCGTCAAGCCGACGGAGCGTCAGAACTACGCGCGGATTTTGGCAGCCGTTGACCAGGACCCGGAGGAGCCGGTAAAGGACGTGCTGAACCGCCAGATTCTGGAGATGTTCTCCTCAATGGCACGAGCGGAATACAGCGAAGCGCACGTCGTGCATGCGTGGGAGGTATTTGGCGAAGGGCTTCTGACATCGCACAAGTGGGACTTCTCGGAAGCTGATTTCGAGGCTATGTTGGAAGAGGAAGCCTCCGGGCGCAGGCGCTGGCTGCAAGACCTCGTGACCAGCTATGGGAAGTTTACAGACAAGGACGGCGCCGGCTCGCCCGACGTCCATCTCCATGTGGTCAAGGGTTCGGCCCAGTACGTCGTACCGGAATTAGCTCGCGAACTGGCAGTGGACCTCGTCGTTATGGGAACGGTCGCGCGGACGGGAATTGACGGATTCTTCATGGGCAACACGGCGGAAAGTATTCTCGGCGAACTCGATTGCTCTGTCTTGGCAATGAAGCCACCAGGATTCACGAGCCCGGTCACATTAGAGGGATAGCGTCCCGGCCAAGCTTCTTCATTGCTCGTCTGAGTTCTTGCCAGAGCGTTTCGATTTCGACACACGATTCCGGAATAGGGCAAGTTGGCCATAGGCCAGCACCGAAATGATCGGAAACATTGCGGTGAGTGCGATCAGGCCGAAACCGTCTATCAGTGGGCTCCGCCCCGGCACAGCGTCCGCCAAACCAAGTCCGAGCGCCGCGACCAGCGGTACTGTAACCGTCGAAGTCGTGACACCGCCTGAATCGTAGGCTAACGGCACGATCTCTTTCGGGGCTGCTATTGTCTGCACGATCACGACGAAATAGCCGGCGGCGATCAGATACGGCAACGGCAGACCAGTTATCACGCGGAGGCAGCCCAAAGCCACGCCGATGCCGGCGCCGGTTGCGACCGCTACGCGCAGGCCTACCACACTGATCGTCCCACCAGAGACGGTATTGGCTTTCATGGCCACCGCGATAAGCGAAGGCTCCGCCATGGCTGTCGAAAAACCGACAGTTGCTGCGAAGATATAGACCCAATAAAAGTCGTCCCAGGTAAACTCGGGCACGGCATGATCGACCGTTTCGAGCAGGAATTCCGGATGGGTGAGCTGCTCCGCCATCATGCGTCCGAGCGGAAAAAGGCTTTCCTCAAGACCTTCCAGGAACAGGCCAAGCCCGACAACGACGAACAGGAATCCTGTGATAATCCGGCCTACATTGCGCATCCTTTCGCCGATGACAAACCACTGAAACGCGAACAGGAAGGCGACAACGGGAAGCACGTCCAGTGCACTGTCGGCAACAAAAAGCAGGGTGTTCACAACCAGATCCATCAGACCGCCATCCCGTAGATCAGCACGAACATGATCGGAGTCAGCGACGCAAATGCGATCAGACCGAAGCCATCGAGCATCGGGTTCCTGCCCTTCAGCGAGCTGGCAAGCCCCACCCCAAGCGCGGTCACCAGCGGAACAGTCACCGTCGAGGTCGTCACGCCGCCGGAGTCATAGGCAATGCCGATAATCTCGGGAGGCGCTGCCGTCGTCAGGAGCACCACTAGCGCATAACCACTGATAATCAGTATGGGCAACGACCAGTTGGTGATAATGCGGACAACACCCAGCACAAGCGCGACTCCGACCGCGAATGCGACCGTCATGCGCAATCCGAACGCATAGTCATTCATTGCTTCGGGCGTATTCGCGATGGCTTCAGCATCCGCCGCAACCGCAGCCGCCTCGGCGGCGACAGCGATCAACGCCGGCTCAGCCACCGTCGTTCCGAATCCAAGCGCGAACGCAAAAACGATGAGCCAGGCCAGGCTCCCCTTGCGCGCAAGCGAATGGGCAAGCCCTTCGCCAACGGGGAACAACGCGAGTTGCAGGCCAAAGATGAAAAAGGTGAGGCCCGTAAAAACGAGTAGCCCGCCGATGACAATCGAAATCAGGCCTTCGACCGGCTGGCGGATGACAAATGTCTGGAAGACACCGATAACGACGATAATCGGCGTCAGGTCGCGCAGGCTGTTACGTGCGTCTCTGGCGAGCGCTCGCAACAGGTCCTTCGATTTCCCGTGGCCCATACCCGAGATTCAGTCTATCTATGGCTCGATGGATAGACAATAAGGGGGAACCGACCTCAAGCAACTCCTTGTCATCCTGTGAATCTTCGGCATTGACTCAAAGGATCAGTCGTCGTTGTTGCCGCCCACTATTGCTTTCTCCTCGTCAGCAAGGAGTTTTCGTCGAACCAGTGCCTTGCGGAGCGCAGCATTCTCGTCAGCGAGGCTGGCGAGTTTGGCTCGAAAGACCGCAGTGTGCTTCTGAGGGTTCGAGACCGGTTGCGGCATCAAATAACCACCATCGGTATCTTCGGCAAGCTCAGACAAGCTGTCCCAATACAGCTTCGCCTTGCATTTGTTTCTTACGATGTTGCTGCCGATGCGGGTTATCTTCCGGCATACGATGTCGTAGTCATCGTCGGTATTCAGTTCGTTGAACATCGAGTAGATCTGCAGATCGAGCATCCTGATCTCTCGGCGAACCTGACGAAGGCTCTTCTCGCCAGTAACAACGATTTCATCGATTTCCTGCTCGGCCTCTCCGGCAGCCGGTGCGGATGAATCAGATTCTGATTCCTGTGCTATCGATACGGCCGGGCCAAGAGCCAGGACGCATGCTGCACACATTATCCACGAGGCTTTTTCAAAGAAGAACATACGTTCATTCGAAACCAGAGCAGTTGCCGAACAGTCTAGCACTTTGACGGCCAGCCCCGGCCGCTGGCAGTCATTCACTCGTGGTCGTTTTGAAGTGGCGCAAGAGCTGATGTCACGCGCTGCTTCTATCGATTACGTGGCCGTTTCACGGGGGTCTTCCGCCTCCGAATGGAGCGACTGCCCGGGCGTCAAATAGAGGAACTTGGCGCCTTGCGGAGCTGCGGGTTTGTGCCACAGGCCACGCGGTATCACCAGCGTTGACCCGGCGGGAGCGAGCCGGTGTTCGACTCCAGTCTCGGTAAGCACTGTCACTTCAAATATACCCTCGATGATGAAAAAGAACTCATCCGTATCGGGGTGCATTTCCCAAACCGGAGACACGCCGGTGATGCTGCATGCGCCGATGTGGTGATCATTGAATCGGACCACGTCCAGGAAAGTACCTTCCGGCACCGCCGCAAGCTCCGAGAGGATGTCGTTTACGTCCATCGCCGACCTAGGTTGGGATCGCCAGGCAACGACTGTAACACCAGAGCTCTTTTTGGCTCTGAAATGCTGCCCTTGTTATTTATTGATCCGGTTAGTGACATGAGCAGGAGTCTGTCTATCTGAGTCGCTGGGGCGGAATCCCCTCCAACGCATCGCTTATCTGAATTCTGTGTTGCTCATCTGTCAGGGAGTCCAACACTCGGCTGGCAATCTCGTTGGCTTCGGATGTCCTTCCACGATTCACGAGAATTGCCACGATGTAGGCGACCCTGCGTGAAAGGATCATCTGCTGAGCGTCTATGAGCCTCGGGTCGATTTTGCCGTCATACCGCCTCTCCATCCATTGCATGTACTCATCGTGGGCATTCAAAACGGAATCAAACGAGTTATTGCCCACAATGTACTTCTCGCAAAGGGGAAGTTCTCCAGCATCTACAAGCGCATCCTGCGCGACGATGTAGACGCTTCGAGCGAAGTGCCGGTTATTCTGGTCAAGCCACTTGAACAGTGCAATAGTGCGGCCGTCGTCGTCCAGAACGTCATTCAATGCGACGAAGTCCTGAAATGCCGAAAAGTCATCATCACTCAGTCGCACCGACTCTTCCGCCCTGTCTCGGACCAACACCATATCCTGTAGTGCAGGAGGATACTTGTCGGCCAACTCCCGCCAATCATTGAGAGCGTAGGATAGTCGTACTCCAGCTAAAGACGGTTCGTACCGCAGGGCATTCTCGTGATACCAAAGGTACTTTAATGCGGCGAGTCCGAGTCGGCCCTCCTCAATATCAGTATCAGCCTCATTGCGAATCAATCCAGGTTCGGGTTTCTCAGGGGGTACCCACTGCTGCGCCAGAACTTCGGAGCCACCCAACAGCACCGCGGGCAAAATCAGGAATCCGATTAGCCCGCGCCAGGACTTCTCAATACTGTTCATCACGTGCCCTCTGTCACGACTGACTACCTTTGTCGGAACGGTACAATGGCGCGATGATACCCGGAAAGTGGACACTCGAGCGCCGCCAAATTGGCGGTGTGCAGGTCTCACCAGAAGAGGATCAGCGGCCGAGCTTCTTGCCGATGATGTTGTCGAGGCTCAGGCGGCCGGCACCGAGGAACATCAGCGGGAACAGCATGGCGATGAACAGCAGCGGGATGCGGTAGTTGCCGAAGCCTTTGTCGGAGACGGCATAGCCCTTCCACAGCTCGGCCAGCGAATTCCAGTCGTCGGGCCAGTGCACGCCCGCGATCGCGACGATGCTCAGTACGATGAGACTGAACGCCCAGAAACGCGTGAACAGACCCAGTACGAGACAGATTGCGCCGAGGATCTCGGCCCATGTCGCCAGGAACCAGCTGATCTCCACCGGTATCACGTTGAACGGGAAAGGGAAGTTGTCCTGAATGTTGCCGAACCAGTTGGTGCCGTTGAATTTCATAAGGCCGGCACGGCCGAATTCGTACGCCATCAGCAGGCGGATGGGAATCAGAGCCAGCCAGTCACCGGCCGGGTCCAGGATGCCATCAATCTTGGTCTTGAGGTTTACTAGAGCGCGCATGGATGTCTCCTTCAGGTGGGGATACGCGTGCCGGTCAGAATACCGAGTTCGCGCATTTCCCTGAGTGCGTCGGCGCCGTGTGCGACAAGGGCGTCGGCGTCGGTGTAGTTGATTTTCCGGGCAAGCGAGCGCAGCAGCTGCTCGCCCGTATGTTGGTCTTCGTTGAACTCGATGGCGTCGAGCAGCGCGGCCGTAATCGCGTTGAGCTCGAGGAAACCCACGTCGCCATCAACGTTGCGATAGAGCGCGAGGTAGACAGGCTGCGCCTCCGGCTCCCGTGGCAGGTAGTGAGGGGAAATTCGGTGCACCGCGTAACGGTAAGCGTAGGACCACGACAAGTCGGACTTGACCGGCACGCCGTCGAGCAGGTCGCCGTTCGGATCGACGCCGCTCAGCTCGTTCTCGTTCTCCGTAACGGCCAGCGCGAGCTCCGCATACTCGTAGTGCGCGAGCTCGACGAGGAACGGAAAATCGTCGTCGCCGGCTTCGAATTCTTCCTGCAGATAGCCGAGAAACTCCTCGGGGAGTTGCAGGAAATAGGGGGTCTGCGCCTGGTGCTGCCGCATGAAGCCGCGAATGAACCGCCGCCATTGCTGATCTGTGTGAATCTTGCGGAGAACCGGAAAGAACGTGCCGAGCAGGCTGTAGAGATTGTTGAAGAAAAGGTTGCGATAGATCGCCATGCGACGCCCCTCGATACCCTCCGGCGCTGGAACGTTGTCCGGGTCGCGAATATGGGCCGCAAACGCATACTGCTTGTCCTTGAAGCCCTGAGGGTCAGCCACTGGCAGCACTCCTGCGCCCCGTCGCAAGCTGCAAATTCTTGATGCGACGGACTTCACCCAGGAGTTCGTCCATCGGCGGAAAGTTGAAATCGCGTTCGAGCAGTGTCGGTACCGGGCCAAACAGTGCGTAGGCCTCCTCGAGCAGGGCCCAGGCTTCTTCGTCTACTGGTGTGCCGTGCGTATCGATTCGAAGATCCTCGTCCTCGACGAAGTGTCCTGCCAGGTGAAAGTACCGGATTCGATCGGCAGGCATCGCGCGCAGGAATTCGCTGGCGTTGTATTTGTGATTGATGCTGTTCACGACGATGTTATTGATGTCGAGCATCAGGTCGCAGTCCGCTTCATCGAGCACCGCGAGCAGGAACTCGCGCTCCGTCATCGACGAGTCGACCGGCGCATAGAAACTGACGTTTTCGAGTGCCATGCGCTGCTCGAGAATGTCCTGGACCCGGCGCACGCGTTCTGCGACGTACTTTACAGCGTCCTCGGTAAACGGAATCGGCATCAGGTCGTAGAGCTGCCCGTCGTCGCCGCAGTAGCTCAAATGCTCCGAATACTGGCGGATGTTGTGGTCCGCCATGAACGCCTTGATGTCTCGAACGAGTTGTTCATTGAGCGGCGAGGGCGCGCCGATCGACAAAGACAGACCGTGGATCACGAACGGGTAACGTTCGGTGAAGAAGCGCAGCTTCTTGCCGAGCTTGCCGCCAACGTGAATCCAGTTCTCCGGCGCGACCTCCATGAAATCGACGTCCGTTGGCGGATTGGCCATAAGCTGGTCCACGATGGGTCGGCGCAGGCCGAGTCCGGCTCCCTGCACCGGATACTGCCCGGGTCTGTCGAGTGACTGGTCGTTCATGGCGTCCTCGTGGAGAATTAACTGATCAGACCATACCGGGCCCGATTTTATTACACGCGATCAGCCTGCGAGTCGTTTCAGGCGTTCGAGGTATCGTGCCTCATCGGGCGGCCGATTGTCGCGCTGGGCCTCCCACAGCGTTTCGGCCAGGCACTCGATCATCTCGTGCTCGGCCGCGTGCACATCACCTGTCCGTGCCGCCAGTGTCTCGAAAATTCCGGCGATGCCGGCCGGCCGATCCGTGGCGACCTGCTCCCGGATACCGAGGTGCAGGCCCATGTGCAGAAAGGGATTCGCCTTTCCGGACTCCGGCGAATAGTCCTTCTTCAGATCGTCGCCGGTCATTTCGCCGTGGTACTCGGGGTGCATCGCGACGACGTCGGCGATCTGCGTCTCCAGCGGCGAAAGCGGCTTGCGTTCGCAACGCTTGGCCCAGGCGTCCGCATACATCCTGCGCAGTTCGTCGCGATCCTGTCCGAAAATCATGCCAGCTCCTTGCGGCGATACTCGCACCATTCGATGATCGGGCACTCCCCGCACAACGGTTTTCGGGCCTTGCAGACGTACCGACCGTGCAGGATGAGCCAGTGATGCGCGTCTTTCCTGAATTCGTCGGGCGTCAGGCGCACCAGACGTTTCTCTACTTCGAGTGGCGTCTTGCCTTTCGCGAGTCCGGTCCGGTTCGCCACTCGGAAGATGTGTGTATCGACAGCGATAGTCGGCTCTCCGAAGGCCGTATTGAGAATCACGTTGGCCGTCTTGCGGCCGACGCCGGGCAAGGCCTCCAGTGCTTCGCGCGTCCGCGGAACCCGGCCCTCGTGCCGATCGATCAGGATTCGGCAGGTCCTGATGATGTTCTCAGCCTTCGCGTTGTAAAGACCGATCGTCTTGATATAAGGCTTCAGACCGTCGACGCCGAGGGCGTGTATCGTTTCGGGCGTGTTGGCGACGGGGTACAGGCGGGCCGTTGCTTTGTTGACGCCCACATCGGTTGCCTGGGCCGAAAGGATCACGGCAATCAGGAGCTCGAACGGCGTCTCGTATCGGAGCTCGGTCGTCGGCGCCGGCATTCGCGCACGCAGTGTCGAGTAGATCGCTGTACGTTTATCCCGGTTCATTGGCCTGGTCGGGTCGATTGCTGCAGGGCATTTTCACGTTTCTCGTCTCGTCGTTCGTCGATGGCGTTTTTCACGGCAATAGCGAGGGCCAGGCTGAAAAACGCACCCGGAGGCAGCAGCGCGAGCAACCAGACCATCGAGACGAGTTCGCGAAACGCGCCGATCGTCATGAGCAGGAGCGCAAACCCGGTTCCCATCACGAATCCGTCCACCAGGCTCGAGCCGACCGGGTTGCGCGAGGCAAAGACTTCGGCCCGCGCGACGATCGCGCAGTTTGTCACGATTAGTGGGATGAAGATGCCCAGCGAACGATCCAGCGCCGGAAACCACGCTTTGAAAATGAGTTCGGTGCAGGTGACCAGGCTGGCAATGATCAGCACATAGATCGGTATGCGGATCTCGTTGCGAATCCAGCGCCGGGTCGCCGATACGAGACCGTTCGACACGACCAGAACGCTCAGCGTGGCGATGCCGAGCCCGAGTCCGTTAACGAACGTCGTCGTAACCGCAAGCAACGGGCAGAGACCGAGCAATTGTACGAGACCGGGATTGTCGCGCCAGAGTCCGTCTCGAAAACGTTCGGCGATCCGGCTCACGGGCTCTCCTCGTTCGGCGCCGCCGTATCGCTCCTGGCGGCGAAGATAAGGATCCGGTTTTCGGCGTAGTACTCGAGAGTCTGACGCACGGCCTTGACGATCGCGCGCGGCGTAATTGTGGCGCCTGTCAACTGATCGAAATCGCCACCGTCACGACGAATGGCCCAGCCGTCGGAAACCGGGTCGCCGAGCGAACGTCCTTTGAATTGCATCGCCCAGCTGGATTTGCCCGTTTCGACCAGGTCGCCGAGCCCCGGCGTTTCACGATGCTCGAGCACGTGTACCCCGGTTACCGTACCGTCCGCGCCGACGCCGACGAGCAGTTTGATGGGTCCCGAGTAACCATCACGGGCGCTGACGACGAACAGCGCAGCCGCGGGCGCGCCGGCTGAATAGACACGATAGATGATCGCATCGCCGGTTCCGGGCAGCGCGTTCGGCGATGGGACCGTCAGCTGCGAATCACTGATGCCGCTATCGAACGACACGCCCGCAAGCACGGGTTGCAGGCTTTGTTCGAGCCATGCCTGCCGGTTGGCGTCTATGCGGTCGTCGGTCAATTGGAACGTGAGCGCCACGAGGATCGTGCAGACTGCCGCGATCGCGGCAAGCGTCAGCCCGCTTCTGGTCATGCTTGTGTCACTCATCACTCGAGCTCCCCCTGCCGTGTCCGACGATGTGGGGCCGGGTGACGTAGTCGATCGCCGGAACGGCCATGTTCATCAGGAGTACGGCAAACGCGACGCCGTCCGCATAGCTTCCCCAGGTACGGATGCTGTAGATGAGAAAACCGATGCCAAGGCCGTAGATCAGCCTGCCGCGCGGGCTCGTCGCCGCAGAAACCGGGTCCGTCGCAATGAAAAAGGCGCACAGGATGCTGGCCCCGGCGAACAGATGAAACCCTGGACTCGGGTTGTTGCCCGGGTCGACGAGCCACATGATACCGGCTGGCACGAGAAGCCCGAGTCCGACGCCGACCGGGATCTGCCAGCGAACAATGCCGCGAATCATGAGCCAGAACCCGCCCATTGCAAGGAAGTTACCGATCCACTCCCATCCCCGGCCGCCGAAATCGCCCATGAGCGGATTTGCGCGAATCTCCGAGACCATCGCCATGCTGTTGAGTCCGGTCTTCATGACGTCGAGGGGTGTGGCACGGCTGATCGCATCGAACGTGATGGAATCGGGCAGGCTGCCCGTCAGCGTAAACAGGAGCGTTTGCAGAATTGTCAGATGCTGGTAGTCGATATCGCCCATGCGCGGAGCGACCCACAGGTTGAGGTGCATCGGGAATGCGACGAGGATCACGACGTAGCCGGCCATTGCCGGATTGAAGATGTTAAAGCCGAGCCCGCCGTAAAGATGCTTGGCCACGACGACTGCGAACAGCGCGCCTGTGGCAGTCACCCACCAGGGTGTCAGTGACGGAAGCGCAAAGGCGAGGAGCGCCGCCGCGACGAGCGCACTGTAGTCGCTGAGTGCGGCCTCGACGGGACGCCCGCGCAGGCGCAGCATTATCGCCTCGCCGGCGACAGCGAATATCGCGGCGACGAGCAGGTTGAAGATGAGCCCGGGCCCGAAATACCACACATGGGCAAGTGCAGCCGGCACGAGCGCAACGAGCACCTGCAGCATTGTGGATGCTACGTTGGTACGGGCGGACCAGTACGGCGCTTCACGAAGTTCAAACTTCATTTTGCGTCGTCCTCGTGCTTGCGCTTTCGACGCTCGAGGATCTCGGCGATTGCAGCGGGTCCCGCAGTCTTTGCTTTCTTCTTCTGGCGTGCGAGCTCGTCGTCGCGTTCGCGTTCCTCGCGCTCGAGTCGCTCATTTCTGGCTTCAAATCGTTGCCGTGCACGCTCGGCGCGTGCTTTTTTGTCGGCAAGCTCGCGAATATGTCCCTTCGCCGTCCTGAAGGTGGCGGTCAGCGGTATATGGCTCGGACAAACGAGGTCGCAACAGCCGCATTCGATGCAGTCGATCAGTCCGAAATCCCGGAGTTTCTTCTCGTCATCCGCATTGGCGTGCCAGAGCAGTTGCTGTGGCAATAGCTGCACCGGGCAGACGTCGGCACAATCGCCGCAGCGAATGCATGGCAGCTGTCCCCGGGTATAGGTTGATCTGGCGACGGCAAGAACGCAGTTGGTCGCTTTGACAACAGGAACTTCATCGGTGCTGACCGACTTTCCGGTCAACGGCCCGCCGACGATGAGATGTTGAGCCCGGTCGGTGTAGCCGCCCGTGCAGCTGACGATGTCGCCGATCGTAGTGCCCAGCCGTGAGCGAACGTTGGTCGGACTAACGATACCTTCGCCGGTCACCGTGGTGACTCGCGAGATTAACGGTTCGCCGCGAACGATCCAGTCGTAGACCGCGGCAGCGGTGCCGACGTTCTGTACGACGCAACCGACGTCGGTCGGCAAGCCGCCAGTGGGTACCTCGCGATTCGTGACCAGTTGCACGAGCTGATCCTCGCCGCCGGACGGGTAAATCGTCGGAACCAGCTTGATGACGATGCGATCGTCGCCGAGGGCGGCAAGGACTTCCTCGAGGCGCGCAACCGCCTCGGGCTTGTCGCTCTCGACGACGACGAAGCACATCTCGACCTGCAATGCGTGCATCAAAACCTGGGCGCCGCCGAGAACTTCGGCTGGCCTTTCGCGCATCAGCACGTCGTCGCAACTGATGTACGGTTCGCATTCAACACCGTTCAGCAACAGATACTCGGTCTCGCAGGTGCGGGCCTGCATGAGTTTTTGTGCTGTCGGGAACACGGCGCCGCCAAGTCCAACGATGCCGCCGTCGAGTATTCGAAGCAGGAGGTCGGCCGGTTCGAGCATGCGATAGTCGATGATCTCCGGCCCCGCAAACGACTCGTCCAGCCCGTCGCATTCGATGACGATGCAAGGCGCTGTGTCGCCCCTTTGGCGGGAAACGGGTCGCGGCTCGATTGACACGACCGTGCCCGACGATGTGGCGTGGACAGGTACCCCCAGTTCGCCGTCAGGTTCGGCGACGCGTTGTCCCTTCAATACGCGATCTCCGACGCCGACGACCGGCCGTGCGGGCCTCCCAACGTGTTGCTCTATCGGCAAAACCAGTAGTGTCGGTATCGGCGCGTCGACAATCGGCTCGCGGGTCGATGCCTCTTTGTGGCCTGGCAGCCGGAGGCCGCCGTGCAGCCTGCCGAGGTCGTAGGTGGGTGCGGTCACGACAGCGGCCTCATCGTGATGCAATCCACCGGGCAGGGCGCGATGCAGAGTTCGCAGCCGGTGCACTCATCGGCAATGACGGTGTGCATGAACTGGTGCGCGCCGATGATCGCATCGACCGGGCAGGCATTCCTGCAGTGGAAGCAACCGATGCATGTGCCTTCATCGATGACGGCGATTGCTGGTGTCGTCGTCTCAGCGAGCGGGATGGTTTCCCGGCCAAGCCGTCGCGCGAGGCGCTGTACGGTCTCGTCGCCGCCCGGTGGGCACAGATTGATCGGGGCGCTCTCCTCGACGATGGCCGTGGCATACGGGCGGCAACCCGGGTAGCCGCACTGCGCGCACTGGGTCTGCGGCAGCAGATCATCGACTTCGTCGACCAGCCCGCCTTCTCCCGGCGGCAGCTGCCGGTAGGCGAAGCCGAGGCCCACGCCGGCGATCAGCGCAAGCAGGGTCATCGTCAGGATGGCTTCCAGCACAGGCATGCATCAAGGCCTTGCCATGCCGGAGAAACCCATAAAGGCGAGGGACATGATGCCGGCCGTCATCAGTGCGATGGCGGTACCGCGGAAAGGTGCCGGGATGTCGGCCACCTCCAGGCGCTCGCGAATGGCCGCGAACATCACGAGAACGAGCGCGAAGCCGCCCGACGCGCCGAGACCGTAGACGACGGATTCCACGAACCCTTTGGACTGCTGAACATTGAGCAGGGCGACACCGAGCACCGCGCAGTTGGTGGCGATGAGCGGAATGTAGATGCCCAGGACCTGGTGGAGCAGCGGACTGACACGCCGTACCATGATTTCAGTGAACTGCACGCTTGCCGCGATCATGAGGATAAAGCCGATCGTACGCAGGTATTCGAGATCGAGCGGCACGAGCACGTACCGGTGCAGCAGGTAAGCGGCTGCCGACGACAGCGTCAGCACGAAAGCCGTCGCCAGCGACATGCCGGCTGCGGCTTCAAGAT
>JAAUYD010104836.1_pt1 | contig 53078 bp, 46 predicted proteins | sample 7278101 | NCBI WGS metagenome assembly JAAUYD01 (sample SAMN14350128, study PRJNA611818) | marine sediment metagenome | isolation source: surface marine sediment (0.6m) | place: French Polynesia: Moorea | collected 2018-08
CCCGTCCGACGTGAAGAGGATCATCGGGCGCTGCCAGTCGTACCGGATCCCGGGCGCGGTCCATGCTGGTTCGGACGCGCCGGCCGGCCAGTGCTCGACCGACGACCGGGATCCGGTACGACTGGCAGCGCCCGATGATCCTCTTCACGTCGGACGGGTCGGAGGTCGTCGTGACCCAGCTGGGCGAAGGCGACCAACCACAGCCGAGCACGATCCGAAGACTGTCGGTCGCCGATGGGACGCAGATCGGTGAGACGGTGCCGAATCGCGTCGGGATCGAGGACTGGATGTGGTTGGACGAGGCGCAGCGGCAGATCGGCCTGGCCGATCGCACGGTCCCGATGGCAGCGGTCGATCTCCGGACCGGTCGCCAGGCGGAGGTACCGTTCCTCGCCCCGACCGCATGGACGCTCGACTTCAGCCCGGCGCTCGGCCGCTACGTCGTCGGCGGCCCCCTCGGCATCTCGGTCCATGACCCATCGTGGACGGGTCCGCTCGAACGTCGCATCCCGATCGTCGCGCCCGACGGCGTCGACTTCCGCGGTGGCCCGGGGGCTGGCTACGGGATCGAGGAAGGCCAGCCGACGCACGAACAGGCGTTGTCGGGTGACGGCGAGCGGTTGCTGGTCTCAGTGTTCGATTACTTCCTAGCGAAGGGGCGGTTCGCGGCCCAGTACGATCTCACCGAGGACGATCCGGCACCGCGCATTCCCGACGTCCCAGGCCTCTACCGGGGCGACGGCGGCTACACGCTGCACGCCGGCCTCCAGGTTTTTGGTGACTACTCGGTGGAACCGCTGCCGGGCCTGTCCGGCGGCATCACGATGCTCGACGGCGACCTGCAGCCGCTCGGAGGGACAGTGGGGTGGCGAGGATTTTCCGAGAACCGCGGCCCGAGCCCGGACGGCCGCTTCTTCGTCGTGCAGTGGCTCTCGGAGGACTCGAACATCTCCACCCTCTACCGGGCCGACGGCACCCGCGTCATCGATCTCGAACTGCCGGGACCTCCCGGCTGGCTCGAGTTCAGCTTCGCCGGCGACGGCTCGCGTGTCGCGGCGCACGAGTACAACGGGGACGAGTGGGCGATCTGGGACACCGAGACCGGCGACATCGTCGACCAGGGGCCGCGGCCCGGCGCGCCGTTCCTCCGGCCGTGGTTGGCGGGCGACACCCTGTACGTCAGCTCCCTGTCTCCAAATGGCGAAGCCGAGTACGCGATTCAGCGTCTCGACCCGGTGACGTACGAACCCATCGGCGAGCCGCTGATCGGCCACCGCGCGAATCGGGCGTCGATCGTCGACAACGGCGCCGGCGAACTGATCGTCTCCCAGAGCTACCAGGGCGACGTCCGCCTCTGGGACCGGGCCACGGGCGAGCAGGTCGGCCGGGCGGACCAGGACTGGTTCGGCAGCCCCTCACGTGCCGTGCAGCTCAGCGACGACGGCACGGTGATGACGCGGATCACCGGCGCCTACGTCTCGGTCTGGAACCTCGACATCGACACCTGGGCCGACGTGGCGTGCGAGTTCGCCGGTCGCAACATGACCGCCGAGGAGTGGGACGAGTTCGGCCCGGACACCATCGACCACCGCACGACGTGCCCGCAGTACCCACTCCACCCCTGAGTTCCTTTGTCGATCGCTGGACCACTTCCACCAACCAACGAGCCAGTCTCGTCACGTCCACGAGCTCGCGCACCCCTGGATCGAGGCCAACATGACGAGCGAGCCGCGCCGCGTACGTGCAGCACCGGAACAAGCGGAGCTGGGGCTCGCCCGACACGAGGAACGAACGCGGCGTCGGGGAGGACGCTGTGTTCGTCATCCGGCAGGACCTGACCGCTCTGCCGCATCGCGACCTAACCGCTGAGTGGGAACCTCGCTCTAGCGTTCCCGGTCGGAGCCGCTCGGTACTCCGGTCAAGCGCGCTCGTCGGGCCTCCGACCCGAAGGTCAGGCAGTCTCGAACGAGCGAGCCCGGCGACTCGACGTGCCATGGTCGCGAAACCGCAGGCAAGGGAAGTGGGCGCCTGCGGGCCGACACCGGGGCCGGTCGATCGCGCCGTCGGTGTCGGAGGCTGTACAACAGCTCGTGTTGTACAGCGGCTCGAAAACGGAAAGAGGCCCGCCCGAGATTCGACTCGGAAAGGGCCTCTGACCTGGTTTTTCAGTTGGTGGCGGGGGCAGGATTTGAACCTGCGACCTTCGGGTTATGAGCTGGCTCGGGGTGATGTCGGGCTGTGACGGGTTGTGCCGGATCGTGCCGTCTAGCTGGGGTTTTGTCGGATCTCAATGCCGGGCTGTGACGGCTCGTATCGGCCCGTGACGACCAGATGGTTAGAAGAATGGTTAGAAGAGTTGCCCATAGCTCCGACTTGTCCGAGTCAAACAAGTTGATGTTCTAGGCAAGTTCCGTCAGACTGTTCTACGGAGGACATCCCCGACCAGATCGAGTCTCCCATGGCACGCAGACCGACCCCGAAGGCGATTCAGAAGGTGCTCGCCGCAGCGGGCGAACAGATCGCGCAGCGGCTGCCGTCGAGCTGGCAGACGTCGGTCGCTGCGCGCACGGTCGACGGAGGGATCATCCGGCTCCTTCCGCCGTCCGGTGATGCGGTGGAGATCCGCGCCGTCGTCAACCGTCGACTCGACCCACGCCGTGCATCGACACTCCCGGCCTTCGACGAGCCGACGATCATCGTGTCCGACTGGTTCAGCCCGAGAACCCGGACGATCCTCGACGAGCTCAAGCAGAGCTACGCCGACACGAGCGGCAACATCTCGATCTCGATCGACGACCCGCTCATCGCGATCCGGTCCAATGGCGCAGAGCGGAACCCGTCGCCTCCCCCGCGGGTTCGCAGCAGCCTGAGCGGGCCGAGGGCGTGGGCCCTCCAACGCACCCTCGCCGAAGTCGTCCCTCCTTACGGCGTCGGGGATCTGGCCGAGGTGCTCGACATGGATGCCGGCTACGTCTCGCGCCTTCTCGCCGGCCTGCGCGAGGAGCTGCTGATCGAGCGAGAGCCTCGCCAGCCGGTCGAAGCGGTCGACTGGGAAGCGATGCTCCGCCAGATCACGCGGACCTACCGACTGCTCGACGACAACGAGACAACGGCTTGGACCGCACTCGGCGGACCCGAGCAGTGCATACGCGACCTCGCGTCGTCAAAGCTGAAGCGGTGGGCCGTCACCGGCTCGTTCGCGTCGAGCCAGCTCGTGACGGTGACCGCGCCCGAAACCGTCGTCGTCTACACCGACGATCCCGAGCGTCTCGCAGACACAGTCCGCCTCCGCCCGACAAGAACCGGCGGCAACGTCGTCACAGCCCTTCCCTACGATCCAATCGTGTTTGATCGGACGTGGGAGCGAGACGGCGTCGTGTTCGCCTCGCTCGCCCAGGTCGCGATCGACTGCCTCACCGGCTTCCAACGCATGCCCGCCGAGGGAGAAGCCCTCGTCGAGTGGATGCAGCGACGAGCACCACGCTGGCAAGCTCCCTCACTGGCGGCACGGCCCGAGCTGCCATGAGCGACCGCCTGCGCTACGAGTACGTCGACGCACGACGGGTGTTGCTCGATGCCTTGGTCGGCTTGCAGGCGCACCTCGACGCGTTCGTGCTCATCGGGGCACAGGCGGTCTACGTCCGAACCGTCGACCGCCTACCGGGGTCGCAGCCGTTCACGACCGACGCCGACCTCGCGTTCGACCCGGCGCGCCTGGGCGATCGTCCGCTGCTCGGCGACGCCATGCGATCCGCTGGCTTCGAGTACAGCGGCCAGCCCGGCATCTGGCATCGAGCGATCACCCACGACGACCGGCCCGACCACATCGTGCCGGTCGATCTCATCGTGCCGATGACGGTGGCGTCCTCGACCGGCCGTCGAGGCGCACGCCTCCCCGGGGATCACGGCAAGACCGCTGCGCAGAAGACGCTCGGCGTCGAGGGCGCGCTCGTCGATCGCGACCTCATCGAGAGCGAAGCACTCGACGAAGCCGATGCACGCAAGGTGACCGTGTCCGTCGCCGGCCCTGCGGTGCTGCTCGTCGCAAAGGCCTTCAAGCTCGGCGAGCGTCTCGACAATCCGCGCCGCCTGCTCCCGAAGGACGCAGGAGACGTGTTCCGGCTCTACGAGGCATACTCGGTTGCCGACATCGCCGAGCGGCTGCGACGGATGACCGACGACGAACGCAGCGTAGAAGTCGCCCGATCCGGCCTCGCCTTCCTGCGTCAGCTGTTCAGCACACCTCGGTCGCCTGGCATCCGCCTTGCGGTCGAAGCCGTTGGGAATCTTGCCGAGGCGTACGACGTCGAGAACCTTCTGCCAGAGCTGACGCAGGAGCTGCTCGCGGAACTCGACTGAGATCCTCGACCTGCCCAGAAGTTGATCAGTTCATTTCGGTCTCGGATCGGGTGATCAACCTGGTCGTCCACCGGAGCGGACGGAGCACTCACCGTGCGAGTCACCCGGAGCGAAGCCCTGCCTTGTTCAGGATCTCGATGAGGGTTGGGCGTCGGCGGTGTTGTTCGCGCAGGGCGGCGAGGTGCTCGTCGAACTCGTCGGAGAGGTCGGCGGCTGCTGCCGCCTTCTGGGCGCGCTTGAGCTGTTTGGCGGCCGCCCGATAGTTGCGACGATCGGCCTTCTCCAGGGTCGAGTCGATCAGCCGGAGGTACACATTGAGCGCGGCGGCCGGGTGGGTCACTTCTCGTTCCTCGGCGAGTCGAGCCCATCGCTGATCGCCGATCGCTTCGGGGTTGGCGTCGGTCGCTGCGGTCCAGGCGGCGTCGATGTCGCCGTCGGCAAGGAGCGCATCCACGAGACCGCCAACATCGCGGGCACCGAGCACGGCGCGCGCTGATGCAAGCTCGTCCGCCCACGCACCTGACGACGCTGCTGCCGTCTTCAGCTTGGCGTAGGTGGTCGAGCTCGGCATCCGCTGGTGCTGCTCCCGACGCAGGTCGAGCACACCAGCATCGTCGCCCCGATCCGCCAGCACACCGGCGACGACGTCGTACAGCTGAGCGACCTGCCAGCCGGTCACCGAGTCGATGCCACGGCGAGCCCAGATGAGCGCGTCGTCGGGTCGGTCGAGTTCGAGCATCGCCTCCGCGACCCGGATGAAGTCATACGGACGGTCGAGAGCTCCGCCGAGCAACTCGACGACCCGATCCACGTCACCGTCGAGCACGGCGAGACGCTCCTGGACGTAGCGGACGGCGAAGTCCGGATCGGGTGCCGCCATCCGCTCGTCGACCTCACGCCGCAACACGGCGAGACCGCTCCCGCCGAGCGCGTCGGCGTAGCGGACCGGGTCGGGGTTGAAGAAGTCCTGGTCGTCGAAGCTGAACCGGATCATCCACTTCGCCAACGCCTTCGAGTCGGCGACGCCGGCATCGCCGAGCTGCTCGTGGATCTCGAGCAACCGGCGGGCGACGTCGCCGATCGCTCCCGACGAGTCGTCGGCGTACATGATCGTCTTGGCGACACGACCGACCGCCAGCTCCACCAGCTTGAGCAACTCGCGCGATGGAGCGGACTCGGCCGTCGCGGCGATCTCGTCGACGACGATCATGGCGTCGTCGGCCCATGCCATCGACTCCCGATAGCCGAGATGCCGACGAGTCCTCAGCCCGTCGAGCTCGGACCGCAACGTCGCAACGCGATCCGCCGGCGCCGCTGCTGCCAGCCGGATCGTTCGTGCTACGTCGCCGTTCCGCTGCGCAGCATCGAGGAGAAGCCGACGAACCTCACCGTCGCCGAGCCGTTCCACAAGCTCGTCGAGTTCCTCGTCCGGTCCCCCGAACCCCGGTCGCGCCACGACCCGGACGGTAGCCGGATCACCAGACGTCACAGCGTCCGGAAGGTCGTGGCTTCACGTTGCCGGTCGAAGCTCGTTCCGCAACCGATCGGCAATGGCATCGACCCGATCGGAGAAGCTGCCGGCGACCGAGACGTGGTCGGGAAGAGCCGTGGGCCACAGCGCCGTGACGCCCTTGACCCGCGGGTCTCCTCCTCCCGGTCGGCATCCGCGAGTCGGACATGCCCGGTGGCTTTTTGCCGGACATGAACACGTTCGGCTCCAATCGCGGCGATCATGCGCACCAAGGCGTCGGCCACAAGACACCACCGGACCCAGTCGATGCGCTGCGCCTAGTTACACGCATCGTGCTCGGGCTTCGGCAGCTTGACCGCCGCCTGATGTCGCTGAAGGCGGAGTAGCACCTTGAACGTCAACGCTGCGGCCCGAGCACCGGCGCCGCTTGCGCCGCTTCCGCTTGGCGGGTTGGTCGCGCCGGTCACGGACCGGTGAGCGACTCGACGATCGCCTTTGCGACGCGCCGGGCGACCGCACTCGGCTGAAGTCGCTCGATCGAACCGTCCGCTCTCCGGGCAATCCAGCGGTCCACCTCAGGAAGACGGAGCGTCAGTTCCGCTACGCCCGGCGACCGTCTGTCATCGCGTACCCACTTCCGGTACCCGGTCTCGTCGGGCACAGACCAGAAGATCGATGGCCCATGTCCCAGCTGGTCCCATCGCCGGACGTCGTCGCTTCGGTAGCCGGTCCATGCCAGGTACCGACAGTTGCCAGCACCAGGAACATCGGCCTCCAGCCGAAACAGCCAGGAGTTCCCCGCCGGGTCGCCCTTCGAAAGAGCCACATAGTCGCCGAGAAGAAGTTCGTCTTCGTACCAGTACGTCGAGACCGTGGCTAGCGAGCCAAGAGAGGCCTGAACGGCATCGTCGACCAGAGCGAACAGAAGCTTGACCGCATCGTTCCAGATCCCAACCTGACGCTCCTGGCTCTGCCGGAGTTGGGCCTGCGCGAGGTCGTAGCCCTCGTGGGCCGCTGCCGTGCGCTCGAGATCTCGGAGTGCATCCTCGGCGCGACTCAGAATCAGCTCGGCCACGAGGCCGAGGTCCCCACCTAGGTCGGACTGAGCCAGAGCCTCGTAGTACCGGAGACGATCCTTGCGTCGGATGATGATGCTGGGAAGCCCCGCTCGAATGAGCTCGAGGTTCATCACCGCCCGAGAAGTCCGTCCATTCCCGTCCAGGAATGGGTGGATGTGAGTCAGCCAGGCGTGAAGCACGATCGTGCGAAGAAGCGCTGGCGCTTCCTGGTTCTCCTTGGACCAGCGCTCCCACTCCTCCATCGATCTCATGACCTCCGGCCAAGTGGCGGGTGGAGTGTGGGGGGAACCGGAGATTCTGACCGGCTCGGAGCGCAGAAGCCCCGCAGATGGCCGTCCTCCAAGAATGAGCTCGTGAAGCTCCTTCACCTCCTCGATCGTCGTCGGGGTCCGTTGTTGAGCCATCTCGACCATGCGGTCAAGCGCAACCGAGAGATTGACTGCATCCTCCGAGAAGGCGGGGTCATGGCCGGTGATCGTGATCCCGCGAAGTACCGCCAGTTGCGTCTCGCCGACGCTGAGAGTGCTGCCTTCGATGGCGTTTGATTCTGCAATCTGCTCGAAGCGCTTGTCGCCGAAGTATGCCCGAAGCGTCTGGTCTGTGAGTGTCCCTTCGGCTCGGAGAAGCTCCACTCGACGCTGAAGGTCAGCGGCCTTGTCGATGACCCACCGCCCGCTGTCTTCGAGGCTGTACGGGCTGCCTGCTAGGTCGATAGTCATCGAGCTATTCGCCCTCAGACGGCGCTGTTCCACTGGTCGCCAACAGTTGCCGCGCACGGCGAAGGTGTCCATGCGCAATCATGCTTGTCCCGACCGACCAGCTCGCCACGACTCAATATCCTTGCGCAGCCACGCGCGGCACTTTCCATCGGCGAACTCCAGCACTGGGTCTGGGAAGTCCTTGTACCGCTTCATGTACGTCGTCACGCTGTTCCTCTGCGCCAGACCCAGGAGGCCCGCGACCTCACCAGCATCGACAAGATCGTCAAGATCGACGAACCGACCCATGCAAAGAGTCTACGTGTGTTGACAGCCTTCGCAGCACAGCGGCCACAGCGGCCGCACACCGAGCCGCGAGCGCTGCTTGGACCCATCTGATCCAGAAGCGTGGCCCGTCCACCAAGAAACTCCTCGCGGATCGCCGTTTCGCGCCCTCATCTTCTTAACCACATGGTTAGAAGAATGGTTAGTAGATCCGGCCGGGACGCGGAAAGCCCCTGGCGGATGTTGCCATCTACCAGGGGCTTCGTGGTGGCGGGGGCAGGATTTGAACCTGCGACCTTCGGGTTATGAGCCCGACGAGCTACCGGACTGCTCCACCCCGCGTTGGAGGCTCCCAATACTACGACCGTCCGGTGCGATCGACAACCGCCTACGCTCCGCCGCATGAGCGGGGGTGAGCACGCCGAGACGGTCGAATCGCTGCGAGCCTCGTTCAAGTACGGCTTGCGCAGCAACCTGAACTTCAAGTTCGTAACCGACCTCAGCGACGCCGAGTTCGGCGACTTCTTCGAGGAGCTGCTGGCCGCCGTAGCAGCGACGACCGACGACGGCGATCCGGCGCCGGTCATCGACGCCGCGTACCGCTGGCAGGTGCACGCCTACGCCGGCCATCTCGGCGACCCGGCCGACTTCCCGCACCGGCACGACGACGTGCCGCTCGCCACGCTCGGCAAGCCGCTGTCGGAGAGCAGCGTCGCACTGCTGACGTCGAGCGGGCACTTCGTCGAGGGCGACGACCCGCAACCGTTCGGCGTCGAGCACATGACCCAGGCCGAGGCCGAGGCCCGCATCGGCGAGTTCCTCAAGGTGGCCCCCACGCTGTCGGAGATCCCCGTCGACACACCCGCCGAACGGCTCCACGTCCGCCACGGCGGCTACCCGGTCGCTTCGGTCGCCGCCGACCACCAGGTCGCACTACCGCTCGAACACCTCCGGGCGATAGTCGACGAGCGCGTCATCGGCGAGCTCTCCCCCACCGCCTACTCGTTCGTCGGCGCCGCCGCGCAGGTGCGCCTCAAGAAGCAGGTCGCACCCGCGTGGGCGCAGCAGCTGCGCGACGACGGCGTCGACGCCGTGCTGCTCGTGCCCGTTTGACCCGTCTGTCACGTGTCGGTCGGGCACGTCCAGCGAGCGTTCGAAGAGGCGGGCATGCCCACCGTCGGCGTGTACGTCCGCAGCTTCGGGCACATCCCCGAGCTGATGGGTGTCGCCCGGGCCGTCATCACCAAGCACCCGATGGGCCGCCCCCTCGGCGCACCCGGCGACGGCGAGCGGCAACGCCACGTCGTTCGCGCCGCGCTCGACCTGCTCGAGCGCACCGAACGCAGCATCGTCGAGCTGCCCGAGCCGTGGCGGCCGAACCCCGGCTGAGCCCGGCGAGTTCAACCATCAGGCCGTCTGGCACTACACCTCGGCGAGGAAGAGGATCGGGTCGGTCGGCGCATCCGCACCCGACTCGGCCTCGATCGTGACGCCCCACGCCAACGGCGCGCGGTCGATGTCGAGCGTCCGGCGCACCGTGCCGCCCTCGGCCCGGTCGAGCAGACGGGTCGGGGTCGCGCCGTCGGCGTCGATCACCCACAGCTCATAGGCGAGTCCCCGACCCGGCACGACGAGGCCGTCGCCGAGCACGACCGCCCGATCGGCGGTCCATGCGACCCGAACCGTGCCGGCGACCTCGCCCTCGAGCTCGACGAAGCGTGCGTCGGGCTCGGCCAAGACGGCTGCGAGCTGTTCGTCGAAGCCGTCGTCACCGAGCTGACCGGCGATCACCGCGCCGGCGACGAACAGCGTGATCGCGGCGGCGACCGCCAGGGCCGCGGTCACGACCGGCCGTGGCCGGCGGCGATCGGCGAGCCGCTCGACCGGTCCGGCGATCGGGGAGAGCTGCCGGGTGCGGCCGATCTCGGCCATGATCGAGTCCTTCAGCTCGGATCGCGGCGGCGCCTCGGTCAGCGCCCCGAGCTGCGCAGCCGCCTCGCGGTACTCGCGGACGTCGGCCCCGCAGATCTCGCAGGTGGCAGCGTGCGCCTCGAACGCGGCCCGCTCGTCGGCGTCGAGCGCATCGAGCGCGTAGGCGGCCGCGAGGTGGTGGAGGTCGAGGTCGGTCACGTCACCACCCCCAGCTCGTCGCGCAGCCGGATCAGGCCGTCGCGGATCCGCGTCTTGACCGTGCCCTCGGGCACGTCGAGCAAGGCGCCGACCTCGCGGTACGTGTAGCCGCCGAAGTACGCCAGCTCGACGGCCTCGCGCTGCCGGTCGGTCAGCCGCGCCAGCGACCGACGGACACGTGCCCGGTCGAGGTCGGCATCGAGCTGCTCGGTCACCGTGTCGGCCACGGCGTCATGGTCGCGCACGATGCTGCTCGCGTCGCGCTCGGCTCGATCCCGCGCCGACTGCTCGGACCGCACTCGATCGACGGCTCGCCGATGGGCCAGCGTCGCCACCCACGACCGAACCGAGCCCTTCGACGCGTCGTACCGCGGCGCGAGCCGCCAGAGCTCGACGAAGACCTCCTGGACGACCTCCTCGGTCTGCGCCGGGTCGCGGACGACCTTCAGGACGACGCCGTGCGCCAGCGCGCTCACCTGGTCGTACAGCTCGCCGAACGCGCCCTGGTCGCCGCGACCCGCCTCCCGGAGCAGGCCGGCGAGCGCGTCGCCCGGCTCATCGGCCTGCTCGGTGCGGGGCCCGCCGCCGATCGACCTCAGCCGACGCAGCACGTCCCCGCCCTCGAATGCGGACACCCCATCAGGGTCAGTTCGTAGCAGACCCGCCACATCAGCCCAGCGAGTCGAGCAGCTCGGCCGCGTCGGCCGCCTCGGTCGGATCGAAGCGATCGTTGATCGCGAGTGCCGCCTCGAGGTGGTCGCGAGCGACCTCCACCTCACCGGCCGCTGCCGCGATCGCGCCCGCGTGGTAGCGCAGCTCGGCGTCCTGGGCGCCGGTTGCCAGCATCGGGCCCAGCAGCTCGCGCGCCCGCTCGATCTGACCGTCGTTGAAGAGCGCCCATGCGAGCGTGTCGTACGCACCGATGTCCTGCCGCTCGGCGAGATCCTCCTCGGCAAGGCGTACGGCGACCGCCGGGTCGCGGGTGAGATAGAAGCCGACGAGATGACGTCGCTCGGCCGGGAAGCGCCCGATCGTCTCCTCGGCGAGGGCCAGCCCCAGCCGCTCCTGCTCGTCGGCCGCCGCGGTCTCGCCCCTGGCTCGGAGCAGATCGGCGTACGACCCGTGCAGGTCGGCGGCCGGACCCGAGGCCAGGAGCGCGATGTACAGCTCCTCGGCCTCCGACGTGCGGCCCACGCTCGCGTACACCGACGCGAGCTTCTCGGTGGCGCCCGGGTGGTCGGGCGCGATCTCGAGTGCTCGCTCGAGTGCCTCGATCGAACCGGCGGAGTCGCCGGTCGCGAAGCGGACATGGCCGAGCTGGAACCAGGCGAACGCCCGGTCGGACGGTCGCTGGTCGAGCCGCTCGCTCAGCTCCAGGGCCTCCTCGGCGAGCGCGATCGACCCGGCGGAGTCGCCGGTCGCGAACGCCAGCCGCGACAAGCGGCTGACGACCGGCGCGCTGCGCTCCTGCTCGGCGAGCTGCTCGTAATAGCTGCGCGCCACGTCGTACCGGCCGAGCTCGAAGCTCGTGTCGCCGAGCAACGCGAGCGCGCCCAGCGAGCCGGGGTCAGCGGATCTGACCTCCGACGCGAGCGCCTCCGCCTCGGCGAACCGGTGCTGGCTGTGCAGCGCCTGCGCCAGGCCGAGCCGCGCCGCAGTGTGCGTCGGATCGATCTCGAGCGCCTCGCGCAGCACCCGCTCGGACGCTTCGTAGCCCTCGAGATCGGCAGACTCGCGCGCCGCCGCGGCCAACGCCAGGCCGAGCTGCGTGCGGTCGAGGTAGCCCGCCGGGGACGCGTCCACCCTGGCCTGCCAGAAGTCGACGGCATCGGCCGTCGACAGCAGACCGCTGACCGGTTGGCCACTCGCCATCGCCTCCACGGCACTTGCCGGTTGTGGCGCAGACGGTGGCTCAACCTGGGCGAGGACGCCCCATCCCGCGAGCAGCAGGCCGGCGGTCACCCCGCCGATCGCGATCGTCTTGCTCTTCATGGCTCTTCCGTTCGTGTCTCTTCGACTCATGTCTCTTCCTCACTCCGCGCCGTCGGGTCGTCGACCACCTTCGAGGGGCCGGGCGTCCCACAGCGCCCGGCCCCTCGTCCCGCCAGGAACGTTGGCGATCCGGCTCAGGTGTTGGCCGGAGCCAGGTACGGGAAGCCGCTCGGGAACGGCACGTTGTTGGCATCGACGCAGTCGGTCGTGAGCACCGGTCCGTTGCCGCCCTCGTCGAAGAGGCCGGTGACGACGGCGAGCTCGAAGTCGATCACGTCCTCGGCCGGCTGCCGGCCGTTGAGCGGACCGTCGTTGAACCCGGCGCCGCTGCTCGTGTCGAGCGTCAGCACGTCGGGGAGCAGCAGGCCGGTCACGAAGTCGGCCGTCGCCTGGTCGTAGCCGTCGCCGTCGAGGCCGCTCAGGAACTGCAGGTTGTCGCTCACCTCGGCGCCCCACTGACGCAGGTCGCGATGCGGGCGGGTGGCGTTGAACGCGTCCTCGTTGCCGTCGTCGATCAGCACGGTCGCGATCGCCGGCTTGCCGACGCGGTCGACGCGGCCGGACGAGTTCTTCGTCTCGGCCCACACATTGATGACCGTGTTGCGGGCCTCGTCGTCACCGTCGTCGCTGCTGTCGTCGTCCCAGTGCTTCCGCCAGTCGCGACGACCGCGGTCGTCGCTGTCGTCATCGCTGTCGTCGTCGGCGTCCTCGTTGCCGGTGAGCAGGTCGCTCGGCACCTCGATGACGATTGCCGACACGTTGAAGGCGGTGCCGCTCGTCGGTGCGAAGAAGTCGACCTCGTCGCCGTCGCAGAAGCCGCGGGTCCCCTGACCCTTCACCGTGCCGAGGAATCCCTCGAGGTCGAAGAAGAACGGGTCGTCGAACGTGCCGGCCATCGCCCGGCCTCCGCCGGGCAGCTGGATCTCCTCACCCGTCCAGCCGCGGACGCGCCGCTCGCCGCCGGCGCCGCGGATCCTCATCCGTTGCCGACCCTCGTCGTCGGGCTCGCCGAACGTCACGCGGATGGTGTGGTCCCTGCGAGCGTCGCCGTCGTTGTCGATCCGGAACTTGTAGACCCCGTTCGGATCGAACGTGGTCGGCGACAGCACGCCGGCGGCCGGGTTGACGGTCTGGATCAACACGGTGTTGTCGCCGTTGGTGAACGCATACAGATCGTTGAGGTCGGTGCGACCGTCGACCTGCACCAGCGGTGCCTCCAGGTGATCGGCGGCGCTGCCCGGCTGGGCGACGAGCGCCGCCCCTCCCAGCAGACCGGCCAGACCGATCGATACGGACAGTGCTTTCTTCATGACGGGAACCCCTTGTCGTGATGTGGCTCGTGCGGTGTTGCACGTGGTTGGACGTGAGAGGTTCGGAACCCGACCGGCGACGGATTGGTCCTCGGCCGGTTCGGCCCGTCCTCTGGCCGGAAGGATTCCGGAAGGGGGGTCTCGCACGATGCGGGCGTCATCGAGATCGACGAAGGAGACCCATGCACCGCACCATCCCCGTCCTCCTGCTCGGCACGACGCTGCTGCTGTCGTCGTGCGGCGACAACGACGCCGACGCCGACGGCTCGTCCGTCCGCGACGGTGTGCTCGAGGTCGTCATGGCCGACTTCCACTACGGCGACCTCCCGGGCGAGGTCCCCGCCGGCACCCGCCTCACCATCGGCAACGAGTCCGAGCGCGAGCTCCACGAGCTCGTCGCCTACCGGCTCGACGACGCCGACGACCGCTCGGTGGCCGACATCATCGCGACCGACGTCGGTGCACTGCTGGGTGGGGGTCCACCGGTTGCCGTGCTGCTCGCCTCGCCGGGTGGCGAGCAGATCGACGCCGTCGGCGACGGGGTGCTGAGCCAGCCAGGTCGGTACGTCCTGCTGTGCGCTGTGCCGACCGGCGCCGATCCGGACGAGTATCTGCACGCGGTCGCCACGAGCGAAGGGCCGCCCGACGTCGCCGGCGGTGCGCCGCACTTCGCGCACGGCATGTACGCCGAACTCGTCGTCACCTGACGGCCGCGGCTCGTCGACCTCGCACCGACGGCGTTCAGCAGCGGCGGTCGTCGGGCCCGATCGACAGCACGGTGATCGGCTCGGGGAAGCCCTTCACCATGCGCCGGCCGGCCGGCATGAAGACACACGACGGTGCCGCCTCGACGAGGTCCTCGGTGACGAGCATCTCGAGCGGCACCGCCTCGTCGACCAGGCGGGAGGCGAGGTTGACGACCGGGCCGTAGTAGTCGCCGCCCCGCAGGACGACGTTGCCGTACGCCATGCCGCCGCGCGGCAACACACCGTCGCCGACATCGCTGAACGCGTCGATGAGCGCCCGACCGGCACGGCACGCGGCCGAGGCATCGGTCGCGACGAACATCACCTCGTCGCCGATCAGCTTGACGACCCGGGCGCCCTCCTGCGTGGCCACGTCGTGGGCGCGGCCCTCGAAGGTGCCGAGGAACGACGCCAGCTCGGGAGCATCCATGTTCTGCGAGAGAGCCGTGAAGCCGACGAGGTCGACGAAGCCGATGGCATACCGGTACTGGAAGCGATCGGTCATGCCGATCGTCGTGCGACGGGTTCGTTCGATCGCCTGCAGCATCTGGCGCCGGAGGATCGGGTCGAGGTGCATCGCCAAGCCGTCGACGAGGCCGACCGCCTCGTACACCTTGTGAGCCAGGACGTCCTCGTTCGAGCCCGACAGCAGGTGGGGCGACTCGACGTCTGCGAGGAACAGCGACACCGCTGCCTCGGCGATCCGACCGAGGGCCGAACCGAGGACGCGCATCAGCCCGGTCGCGGCCTCCGGCGAGAACATCGACGCCAGCACGCCGACCGCGTTGAGCGCTGCGATCTCGGCCTCGGTGAACCCGACCTCGCCCTCGGGCGAACCCTGGATCGGCGCGAAGCCGAACGCCGTGACGTACCGATCGAAGTCGTCGGGGGCGAGCGCGGAGCGACTGATCGCCGTGCCACGGTCGAGACGCTCGCCGGGCACGAGCCGGCGGTCGCCGGCCATCGCCCCCAAGGCATCGGTCACGAGCCCGACCTGCATCTCCTCGATCGTGAAGCCCTGCTCGTCGAGCCACGTCAGCAGCTCGAGCCGGCCGACGTCGGCATGCTCGTCGGGGTCGTACAACCCCGCAGCCTGGAACTCCAGCGGCGTCGGCATACCGCAGAGCGTACCGAGCCAGGAATCGGCGACGCGCGGCGTCGGCATGCCGCCGGGCGCGCCCAGCCACCAACTCCACGCCAGCGAGCGAACGGAACGGCGCTTGCTCGATCCGCCGAGCGAGCGGCGAATGATCGATCACCGCGCAGCAAGGGTCTCCGCCCCTCGTTAGCGTCTCCGGGATGGTCGACATCGACGACTCCCCCCAGACCGGCGTCGAGGACGTCCCCGAACCGGCGTACCGGCCCGAGCCGTCACACGACGACAGCACGCGCAACCGCTCGCTCATCACCAGGCTCGCCACCACCGCCACGACGCACTGGAAGGTCACCATGGCCCTCTGGGGCGTCGTCGTGGCGATCGGCCTCGTCGCGTACGGCGGTGGGCTCGCCCGCGAGGGGTTCCCGCCGGTCAACCTGCCGATCGTCGTCGTCGACGGGAACTACTTCGTCGACGGCGCCGAGCAGGTCGACGACGACGTCGCCCTCCCGCTGCAGACCGCCTACAGCGAGATCGAGGGCGTCAAGGAGGTGCAGAGCTTCTCGCTCGACAACGCCTTCGCCGTCATCGTCGAGTTCGAGGACTCCTTCTCGTCGCCCGAGGGCGCCGAGCTGCTCGAGGCGGCCAACCCGTCGATCGGGGTCCCGCCCGAGGCCGAGATCACCGTCCGGCCGATCGACGCCACCAAGTTCCTCGAGGTCTACGACCTGCTGGTCACGGTCAGCGGACCCGACGGCGCCACCGCAGCCGACCTCGAGGCCGAGGCGGCCAAGCTGCAGACCCTGCTCGAGACCGGGAACGGCGTCGACCGAGCCGACGTCCGCAACCTGCTCACCGAGGGCGTCAACCCTGCGACGGGCGAGGAGGAGACCCGCCGCACGCGGTTCGTCCGCGCCGCCTTCGCCGAGACCGGCGCCTACGACGAGGCGATCGCCATCGGCCTCGTCCGCAGCGAGGACACCGACCTCGACCTGCTCGGGTTCAGCGACGAGATCAACGGCCTGATCGACGACGAGACCGTGCTCGCCGACGGCTTCAGCGCCGCGGTCACCGCCGACTTCGCGAAGGACATCCGTTCGCAGATCAGCTCGCTCTCCGGCAACCTGCTGACCGGTCTGATCGCCGTCGCCATCGTCAGCTTCCTGCTGATCGGTTGGCGGGTCTCGATCGTCACGGCGCTGTTCATGGCCACGGTGATGATGGCGGCGCTCGGCGGGCTCTGGGCGCTCGGCTACTCGCTCAACACCATCACGCTGTTCGGTCTGATCCTGACGCTGGGTCTCCTGGTCGACGACGCGATCGTCATCTCCGAATCGATCGACGCCAACCGCGCCGAGGCCGACGAGGCCGTCGGTGTGGTGCGCACAGCGATCAACCGGGTCGGCACGGCGTCGCTCTCGGGCACGCTCACGACCGTGCTCGTCTTCGCCCCCATGCTCTTCGTGAGCGGCGTGCTCGGCGAGTTCATCCGGGCGATCCCGGCGACGGTGATCCTCACCCTGCTGCTGTCGTTCCTGTTCTCGGTCGTGTTCATCCCTGCGATCGCGAAGCCGTTCCTGTTGAAGGGCGTGACGCCGCACAACCCCGTCACGCGCGGCGAGAAGCGGATCGCCCGTGCGCTCGGGGCGCTCGCCGAGTACCCGTCGAGCCACGGCTGGAAGGGCGTCGGCGTGGGCGTCGGGATCGTCGTCGGCGCGTTCGCCGCGATCTTCGGGTCGTTCCAGATCGCCGCCACGGTGGGGTTCAACATCTTCCCCGAGGGCGACGACGCCAACGCGCTGTTCGTCACCGCCGACTTCGATCCGGGCACCACCATCGAGCAGGCACAGGAACGCTCACGCGCCATCGACGAGATCGTCGTCGACACGCTCGGTGATGACCTCGTCAGCTCGCAGTACATCAACGCCAACGAGCGCCAGCTCCTGTCGATCATCGACCTGACGCCGTTCGACGACCGGTCGACGCCGGCGCCGACCTTCGTCGAGCGCCTCGAAGAGCAGCTCGACGAGCTGCCCGACATGCGGGTCAGCGTCCGCCAGCTCGAGAACGGGCCGCCCGTCGAGGACTTCCCCTTCGCCGCACAGATCTCGGTGGACGCCACGTCGGTGGCCGCCGGCGAGGAGCTCGCGTTCACGCTCCGCGACCAGCTGATCGGCGTCGAGCTCGACAAGGCCAGCGGCGAGACGACGTTCATCGAGGACGCGATCGTGTCGACCGAGGGCCAGGTGTACCGGATCGACGGCACCCGCCAGATCGAGGTGCGCGCCGCGTTCTCGACCGACGATCTCACGAACAACCTCGACGCCACCGAGGCGCTCGTCGACGATCTCTACGGCGCCGACGAGCTCACCGCGCTCGGGCTCGCGCCCGACGCGATCGACTACGACTTCGGTCAGGAATCGGACAACCAGGACGACTTCGCCTCGCTCGGTAGGGCGCTGATGATCGCACTGCTCCTGATGCTGGCCCTGCTGGTGTTCCAGTTCCGCTCGATCGTGCAGCCGCTGCTGATCTTCCTCGCCATCCCGTTCAGCTTCTTCGGGGTGTTCACGGCGCTGAGCCTCTCGGGCAACCCGATCAGCTTCTTCGTGGCGGTCGGCTTCATCGCGCTCATCGGTGTCGTGGTCAACAACACGATCCTCCTCGTCGACGCCGCCAACCAGGCGCGCCGGCGCGGGCTGCGGCCGGGCGCCGCGATCGGCGAGGCGGTCACGCGCCGGTTCCGGCCGCTGGTCGCCACCACGATCACCACCGTGGTCGGCCTGCTCCCGCTGGCGCTGAGCGATCCGTTCTGGGAGTCGTTGAGCTTCACGCTCATCGGCGGCCTGATCAGCTCGACGATCCTCGTCCTGGTCGCCTTCCCGGTCTTCTACCTCGTGGTCGAGAAGGTGCGGACGCCGGTCCGCAACGCCGTCAGATCACGCCGCGGCAGGCCGCTCGTGTAGGGCTCCGCCATCGGCAAAGCCGGACCGGCTCCGCCTCCCGAGCTCACCGCGGTCGGGCGGTGAGATGGGCCCTCGCGAGGCCGGCCCGTGTCAGCGCTGGTCGCGAGCAGCCATCGCACTGTCTGACGCGTCGCCCCGACGTGGCGGGCGAGTGCCGAATCTTCGGCGTCGTTGGCACCGCAGCGGCGATGACGATCTCGGCCCGGTGCGGCCCGGATCCGAGTTGGTCGGTCGGCGAAGCCCGATCAGTGAACGTCGGGCGGGGTGAGCTCGTGAGCTCGTTCGAGGAGTTCGGTCAGCACGGCGAGGTCGACGTCGTCGAGGCGTTTGATCGCGATGCTGGCGGCACCGAGCTTGACCTTGCCGAGCCGATCGGCGTACTGCTTGCCGAGGTAGTCACCGTCGGCCACAGCGTTGACGTACAGGCTGACGTGGGCCGACTGCAGCGCGAGCCCCACCGCGAACCACTCGATCTCCTCACCGCGTGACCGCGGCTGGACGATCGAGCCGTAGCCGATGATCGTCTGCTCGGTGCCGCCCCAGAAGACGCCCTCCCAGAGCTCGCGGACACGCCCGGGCATCGCGCCGACGATCAGCTCGTCGAGCGTCGACATCACGCTCCGGTCGTCATCGGGCAGGGAGGCGAGGTACTCGTCGGGAGCCGTGTCGACCCGTTCCATGCCGCCACCCTAGAACGACGTGGCGACGCTGCGACGAGGGCATCAACGGCGGATCGGCTGCAGCCGGCGGTACGTGGCCGACCGCCACAGCCACTCGGCCGGGCCGTACCGGAAGCGCGCGAGCCACGGCTTCGACCACGCCAGCTGGAGCATCCAGACCGCCACGACGAACAGCGCCACCCAGGTGCGGTCGAGGTCGTCGGGTTCGAACAGACCTCGCAGCAACGCGATCCCGATGACGGTCTGGCCGAGGTAATTCGTGAGTGCCATGCGACCAGCCGCTTGGACCCGACCGATGAGGGCGCCACGGCTGCGGCGGTTCCACAGGCTGATCACGCCGATGTAGCCGAGCGCGATCGGGATAGTGGCGAGGGTGTTGGGCGCCTCGCCGATCACGGCGATCCGCGGCTCGAAGCCGTAGGCGGCCTGCAGCACGACGCCGCCGACCGCGAGCGGCAGCCCGACGCCGAGACCCCATCGGGCCATCGATCGGTAGAACGAGGCCGGCCGATCGCCGTGCAGGACGCCGAGGCGGTAGATCGCCACCCCGATCAGCATCATGCCGAGCGCCCTCGCGAAGAAGTCGTTGAGCAGGAAGATGCCCACGGCGTCCGACATCGCCGATCCGTCGGTGAGCCAGTACTCGCCGAGGCCGTCGCCGTCCGCGGGCACGGCCGTCTGGACGATGGCCGCAAGGGCCGCCGACCAGAGCACGAGACCGGTGCCGACGGTCAGCAGCACGCGCGGCTGCACCCGACGCAGCGCGATGAGCACGGGCGCACAGGCGGCGTAGACGATCAGGACGTCGCCGTCCCAGAGCAGGGAGTGCAGGAACCCGATGAGGAGCAACAGCGCGTTGCGCCACATCGCCAGCCGCACCGGCCGGGCCTGCTTGGCGGCGGCTCGATCGGAGAACAGCACGATGCCGGCGCCGAACAGCATCGAGAACAGGGCCATCGTCTTCTGGTCGACGAAGACTTCGCCGAGCACGCCGAACGTCCAGTCGAGCCAGTCGTTCGAACCGGCTGCGTCGAGGTTGAAGTAGGCGGCCGGGTGCAGCCCGTACGACACGGCGTTCATGACGAGGATGCCGAGCACGGCGACCCCACGGATGGTGTCGAGGTTGGTGATCCGGTCGGCGGCCACTACCGGCTGCGGGCGGGCAGGGACGGGGGTGTCGGTCAGCTGCGTCATACCTCCAACATAGGAGTCACTGTCAATTTGGTCGTCATCCTCGAGGAGGATGCTGCTAGCCTTTTCGGATGACGTCGCTGCGTCAGCGCAACCGCCACAACGCGATGCGTGCTGCGCAGCGGGCCGCGCTGCCCCTCTTCCGGGAGCGCGGCTTCGACAACGTCACGGTCGACGAGGTCGCCGCCGAGGCCGGCATGGCCGCGTCGACGATCTACCGCCACTTCACCACGAAGGAGGCACTCGTGCTCTGGGACGAGCACGACGTCGCGATCGACGACGCGCTCGCGCAGCGCCTCAAGCACCAGCCGCCGCTCGAGGCGATCCGGGACGCCTTCGTCGAGACCCTCGGCGGCCGGTACGACGCCGACCTCGAGTTCCAGCTGGCCCGGATCAAGTTCATCTACGCCGCCGAGGCGTTGCACGCCGCCGCGGTCGAGGCCGACTTCGCCAGCCGCGACGAGTTGTCCGGCGCCGTCCGTCACTTCCTGTCGCGCCGCAATCGCGACGCCGCCCCGATCATCGCCGGCGCGGCCATGCTGGCACTCGACGTGGCGATCGAGCGATGGGCGGCCGGCGACGCGAAGCGCCCGCTCAGCGCGCTGATCCGCGAGGCGTTCGACACGCTGGCCCATCTCGAAGCGCTGACCTGAGTCCGGCCACCGCATGCTCGCCGGCCGTGCGACCGCGAGTACATTCGTCACCGTATGAAAGCGCTTTCATCACCGATCCGGGCCGCCACCGCCCGGCCCGCACGACTCGGTGGCACGAGGCGCGCTCGGCGAGGTGAGCCGTGCGCCTGAGCGACACGCTCCACGTCGACGACGGCGGCTGGCGGCTGACCGAGACCGGGTGGGACGCCGACCGGGCGGTCGCCGTCGGCTCGAACTTCCTCTGCGGCAACGGGTATCTCGGCTACCGGGCGACCACTCCCGAACAGGGGGCGAGCGACTACGTCGCGCTCGTGGTCACCGACACGTACGACTGCGCCGACGGCCACTGGCGCGAGCTGTCGACCGCACCGAACCCGCTCTACGTCATCGCTCTGGTCGACGGCACGCCGGTGCGCGTCGACGACGCGACCGACGTGGGGACGTCGCTCGACCTCCGGAACGGCGAGTACCGAGCCGCCTTCCGCCGGCAGATCGGGGATCGCAGCGTGCGCGTCGAGGTCGAGCGCTTCGCGAGCTACGACCAGCTCCACCTCGTCGCGCAGCGTTGGACGCTGCACGCCGAGACCGAGGCCGTCGTCGAGATCGAGGCCGGCATCGACGCCGACATCTGGAGCCTCAACGGTCGCCATCTGCCCGCCATCGCGCTCGACCATCGAGACGACGTGCTCACGGCGATCGGCACGACGATCGAGAGCGACATCGACGTGGCCGTCGCATCGACCTCCGCGATCACCGGCGGGTCGATGCTCGGCGAGTCGATCGAGACCGGCGACGACCGGTCGATGCGACGCTGGCGGGTGCAGCTCGCAGCCGGCGAGTCGGTCGTGGTCGACACCGTGGGCGTCGTGATGTCGTCCAACGACGTCGACGATCCGCTCGAATCGACCCGTCGACTCGCCGATCGGTGCGCCGGACGCAGTTACACCGAGCTGCGGCAGGACTCCCGGTCGCAGTGGGAGTCGATCTGGGACGTCCTCGACGTCCGCATCGACGGCGACGTCGTCGACCAGGCCGCCCTGCGGTTCAGCGCCTACCACCACCGGATCTGCACGCCCACCCACTCCGAGCACCTGCCGATCGGGGCACGAGGGCTGTCGTGCCAGGCGTACCAGGGCGCCGCCTTCTGGGACCAGGAGGTCTACAACCTCCCGTCGTTCCTGTTCACCGAACCCGACATCGCGCGATCGATCCTCGCCTACCGGCACCACACGCTCGACGGGGCTCGCCGCAAGGCAGCGCGGCTCGGCTACCACGGCGCGTTCTACGCCTGGATCTCGGGCAAGACCGGCGACGAGCTGTGCCCCGACTACTTCTTCACCGACGTGCTGACCGGGCGGCCGATCCGCAACCACTTCAACGTGTGGCAGATGCACGTCGCCCCCGACGTCGTGACCACCATGGCGCGGTACGTCGACGTCACCGGGGACAAGGCGTTCCTCGTCGAGCACGGCGCCGAGGTCGCGTTCGAGGTGGCCCGCTTCCTCCACTCGTTCGTCCGCTACGACGAGTGGCGCGGCGTGTACCACTGCATCCGGTTGCTCGGACCCGACGAATGGCACGAGAACGTCGACGACAACGCGTTCACGAACTACCAGGTCGAAGCGGCGCTCGCGTTCGCGGTCGAGACGTACGAGTTGCTCGAGCGCGACCATCCCGACGCCCTCGCGCAACTCGCCGCCGCCCTCGATCTGACCGCCGACGAGGTCGACGGCTGGCGCCGGGTACACGACCGGATGCTGCTCCCCGAGCCCCGGGACGACGGGCTGATCGAGCAGTTCGCCGGCTTCTTCGCGCTCGAGGACACGACGCCCGACGAGGTCCGCACGCGCCTGCTGCACCCCCAGGAGTACTGGGGGTGGCCGAACGGCGTGGCCGTCGCCACCCAGGTCTCCAAGCAGGCCGACGTCGCCATGCTGATGTGGCTGCACGGCCACCGCTTCGACGCCGAGACCCGCCGCGCCAACTACGAGTACTACGAACGCCGGTGCAGCCACGACTCGTCGCTGAGCCACGCCGCCCACGGGATGGTCGCCGCCCGGCTCGGCGACGCCGGGGCAGCGCACCAGCACTTCCGCGCCACGGCAACGGTCGACCTGCTGAACACCCAGCACGCCGTCGTCGGCGGAACGTTCATCGGCGGGATCCACACGGCTGCGTGCTCGGGCACGTACCAACTCGCCACGCAGGGCTTCGGCGGGCTCGACTTCTCGCGTGGGAGGCTCACCATCGACCCGGTGCTCCCGCCGGCGTGGACGTCGCTGACCTATCCGGTCGTCTGGCGCAGCCAGCGCCTCGACGTCACGGTGACGGCCGGGGACGACACGGTCGTCTGCGTCACCGCGGCGGCGACCAACAGCGACCCGGTCGAGCTCGCGATCGCCGGCGAGGTCGTTGCGGTCGCGCCTGGCGACGCGGTGACGCGCTCGGCCTGAACCGAGGTCGGCGCCGGCGCACCGCGCACACGACCGATCGCGCCGCCAGCACCGGCACCGGCATCGGCATCGGCATCGGCATCGGCATCGGCATCGGCATCGGCATCGGCGGGTGCGTCGACACGTGTGGCGTTCTCGTCAAGGTCGGCGGGGCGGGTGTCGACAAAGAGGTGTGGGCATGATCGCTGATTCGCTGAACGAAGCACGCACGCGAGGGCTGCATCTCCGCCGCCGCACGTCGCTCCCGTGGCTGACGGTGCGAGGCCACCTCGACCCGGTGGTGCAGCGTCACGCACCGGACGAGATCATCGACGCGCTCGACGAGCTGCACGCCGACCTCGGCGGCAACCGGCGCGTCCTCGCTCGCAACCGCGCCGGCACGCTCCGGCCCGGTCTCGTCGTCGCCTCCACGGGCCAGCTCGTCGAGATCGACGGGCTCGAGCACTTCACCTCGGACCGCCTCGCCACGCTCTCCGACTACCCGCACGGCGTCGAGTTCGGCTTCTCGATCGACGACTACCGGGCCTTGATCGAGCGCTGGCGGACCAAGGCCAACGCGGTCTTCACCCGGCGCTGGAGCCCCGACTTCGACTTCGTCGGCGGCCGTCGGGCTCAGCGCGCCTACTTCGACGCGTTGCTCGACTGGCTGGCGCCGACGTTCACGGGTCACCCGGTGCTCCGCGTCGCCGTCCCCGACGGCGACGTCCGCAGCGCGGTCGACCGGCTGACGCTCGGTCTCGGCCCGGCCGCCTGACGGGTACCGACTGGGCGGTCGTCAGCCGATCGACAGGATCGGCCCGCGGTCGAAGGGCGGTGCCAGGTCATCGGTCACCGCCGCCACGATCGACGCCGGCACCGAGATGTCGGCCACGAACAAGCGGCCGACCTCGCGCCGGCCGCGCAGCCCGATCTTGGGGAGGCACAACGTGACGGTCGCGGCGGCGTCGACGACCAGCCCGACGGCTCCCCCGTCGGCCGGCAGACCCGACGGCACGTCGAGGCTCACCACGTGGGCACCACCGGCGTTCACGCTGTCGGCGAGCGACGCAGCCGGGCCCCGGAGCTCGCCGCGCAGGCTGTACCCGACCATCGCGTCGACGACGGCGTCGGCGCGGCCCACCTCGACCTGCCGCGCATCGTCGGACTCCACGACGTCGACGCCGAGCCGGTCGATGATCCCGAGCTGGTGCGCCGGCACCTCGCCGAACCGCCCGCGATCGGCGGACAGGACGACGAGCACGTCGATGCCGGCGTTCGCCAGGTGTCGAGCGGCGACCAGGCCACCGCCCCCGTTGCCGCCGGGCCCGGCGAGCACCAGGACCGCCGACGGCTCGACCTCGCGCCGCACGACCGCGGCGAGGGACCTGCCCGCGTTCTCCATCATCTGGAGCAGGACGATGCCCACCTCATCGACCATCAGGCGATCGATCTCGCGCATCGCCTCGGCATCGATCCAGGCGAGCTCACCGGGATCGACCACCGGCCACTCCATGCGGGGACTGTAGGCCGTCGGTCGCGCCGGGTCGGTGCCGGCTCAGGAGGGACCGCCATGAGAAGATGCCCCCGATGCACGAGGTCGACCCCCGATGACGGCGCTCGACCGCACGGCGCGCCACGGGGGCTACTGGCCGTCGGCGTGGCCGGTCGAGTGTGGCGGCAACCGGCGCCAGAAGGCACGCGGCGGCCGACTCGACGCCGCGTCGGGGACCGCGTCGGTCACCACCCGGAGGAACGGCCGCTGGAACGTGATGGTGGTCGAGCGAGACCCGGGCGAGTGGTTCGCCGGCGGCACGATGGCCGCGTTCACCGGGCCACCGCCGTTCGGCTGGGTCGAGCGGATGGACCCCGAGAGCCTCGAACCACTCGCCTCGTCCCCCGAGCTGCCGTGCGGCGAACACGTCTGGTGCGGAGCGATCCTCGCACACGCGAACGGGTCGATCATGTCGGTCAACGGCTCGTACCTGCACCGCCTCGACCCCGACGACCTCACCGTGCTCGCCGAGCGGGTCCTGCCCGTCGACCGCAGCCACAACGGGCTCCTTGCGCTCGGCGACGGCACGCTGATCACGAAGGACCTCCGCCTCGAGGACCAAGGTGGCACCACGATCACCCGGCTCGACCCCGACACGCTCGAACTGGTCGGCGAGCCGCTCGTGCTCCCCGAGGGCTCGATGGGCCGGATCGCGGCCGACATCGTGGAGGAGGCCGGTGCCGAGCACGTCTACGTCCCGGGCACCGAGCACGTCTGGCGGTTGATCGTCGACGGCGACGAGCTCGTCGTCGACGAGTGGCGACCTCGGTACCGGGACGCGGGTGGCGAGCACGGCCTCGCCTGGGATTCGTGCCTGGCGGCCGACGCCTGCTGGCTCATGGACTGCGGCGACGTGCCGTCGGTCCGGCACATCCATCGCACCGAACCGAACGGCCGTTTCGACCAGCCACCGTCGCTGTCGTGGCGACAGCCCGCCCCCTGGGCCGGCGCGCAGCGGCTGGCGCGGGTGTCGTTGACCGACGATGACGACGTCCGGTTCGTCGAACCGTTCGGTGCGCCCGGGGGCGGCATCATCGCGCCCCCGGCGATCGTGCCCGAGCTGAGCATGGCCCTCGCCTGGGACTCGATCAACGGCGGGCTGGCGGGTGTCGACATCACCGGCGACCGGCTGGACGTCGCCTGGCAGCTCGACGTCCGCCCGTCGATGCAGCCCGTCGTGTTCCCGGACTCCGGCGAGTTCGTCATCAACGACTTCACCGATGCTGGCGAGGACGATCTGGTCGTCGTCGACGTGCGCACGGGTGAGCTGATCGACCGCATCTCGACCGGCTCGCGGATCGGCAACGGCATGTTCCTCACCGCCGGCGGCGATCGCGACGTGTTCTACTGCACGACCACGGCGCTGGCTCGCGTACGGTACGACTGACGCTCGGGCCACACGGGCCAACACGGGCCGACCGGCGAGGCCGTCGTCAGCGGACGACCACCTCGCCGCCCGGCTCCTCCGGCTCGTCGTCGACGATCTCGGCCGGGAACCCGTCGCCGAGGACGCTCAGCCCGGTTGCGTCCTCGAGCCGCCGGACGATGTTGGGCGACCACTCGCGCTCGCCGTACCTGGCGGCCCCGTCCTCGAAGATCCGGATCATCTCGGGATTGAGCTCGAGGGGCACGTCGTGGCGGTCGGCGATCGCCTGGAACAGCCCGATGTCCTTCAGCACCAGGTCCATCGTGAAGTTGATGTCGCGCGACCCGTTGAGGATGACCTGGCTCTCGGTCTCGTGCACGAACGAGTTGCCGCTCGAGATGCGGATCGCCTCGTAGGCCGTGTTCATGTCCATGCCCGCCGCCTTGGCGGTCACCAGCGCCTCGCCGAGCGAGAGCAGGTTGGCGGTCGCCAGGTAGTTGGTCACCACCTTGAGGATCGACGCCGATCCGAGTGGCCCGGTGTGCAGGGTGCGGCGGCCGAGCACCGTCAGGATCGGCAGGATCCGTTCGAACGTCGCCCGATCGCAGCCGGCGAAGATCGAGATGTTGCCGGTTGCCGCCCGGTGGCAACCGCCCGAGACCGGGCAGTCGACCGGTCGGCCGCCGGCCTGCTCGACGAGGGCGCCGAGCCGGCGGACCTCGGCCTCGTCGGTGGTCGACATCTCCATCCACACCGTGCCGGGCCGGAGGCCGGCGATGACGCCGTCGTCGGCCTCCATCACCGCCGCCGACGCCGACGGTGACGGTAGGCACGTGATCACCGTGTCGACCTGCTCGGCCATCGCACGCGGCGAGTCGGCCCAGCCGGCGCCGAGCTCGAGGAACTGCTCGGCGGCGGAACGATCGAGGTCGCGGACGACGACGTCGAGCCCGTTGCGCACGAGCGACCCGGCGAGCTTGCCGCCGACGTTGCCGAGCCCGATGAAGCCGATGCGGCTCACGACAACCGCTCGGATCCGACGGTCACCACGCCCGGGTCCCAGGCGACGCGACCGAAGACCTCGCGGACATCGTCCTCGAACGACTCGAGCCCGTGGATCGGGAAGTCGGGATCGAACGAGTTCTGATCCCAGCGGGCGCAGAACTCCTCGCACAGGCCCGCCCACCGGTGGCCGCGATATCGGTCACGGGCGTCACGGTCGCCGCCCAGGTGGTGGGCGTAGTAGTAGCTCTGGAACACGCCGTGGTGCAGCACCACCCAGTGCACCTCCTCGGCGACGTACGGCTGCACGATCGCCGCTGCGAGCTCGCTGTGGTTGAACGGCGCCAACTCGTCGCCGATGTCGTGCACCAGCGCGGCGACGACCCACTCGACCCCTGCGCCGTCGAGCCGGGCCCGGGTCGCGCTCTGCAACGAGTGCTCGAGCCGGGTGATGCGGTACCCGCCCATCGAGCCGGTGAGCCGGTCGAGCGTGGACAGGACGCGATCGGCGAGACCGGCCGCGTGCGCACGCTCGTAGCGATCGAGCAGGGCGTAGTCGTCGGCGGTCCCGTCGGCCATCGCCGTGAACGACACCTCGCCGCTCGGTGGCTCGCCGTCGTACGCGTGGCGCGTCAGTTGGGGTTCGGTCACCCGGACAGCCTGGCACGCCGACTGCGGACCGCGAGTCGGTACATCGTGTCGGGCCCGTCGTGTTCGATGTAACAGCCCTGGAGGTGGCGGCCGCCCCGGCTGGGGTCGAACGCCGTGCGTCCGTGCAGCACGCGATGGTTGTCCATGAACATCAGGTCGCCCGGCTCGAGCCGGAACGTGACCTGGTGGGACGGGTCGTTGAGCCAGCCGACGAGCCAGCGCCGGCCCGCGTACCAGGCGTCGAGGTCGATGCCGGACCGGAACACGGGCGAATCGAGCTTGGTGTTGAACATCATCCGCAGGAAGCGCCCGCGTCGGTCGTACTCGAGGATGTGCCCGTGGTTGACGACCGTGTCGGTGCCCATGTCGTACGGATAGATCACCTCGGTCGACGCGAGCGCAGCGTGCAGATCCGGTTCGGCCGCTGCGATCGCACCTGCGGCGGCGAGCCCGTCGACCAGCGTCGAGTCGCCACCCGGTGCCTCGTTGGCGAGGCAGTGCAGCAGCTGGATGCCCGGCACCGGTCGTCGGTACGGCTGGTCGGTGTGCGCGAGCAGGCCGATCGACGTGTACGCGAGGTCGGTGGGGTCGGGCTCGGTGCGGACGTCGAACACCCAGCCGAAGTTCTGGCCCACGATGTAGCCGAGTCGGTTGGCGACCCGCCTGACGGTGTCGGGCTCGGTCGGTGTGTTCCGGAAGACCACGTACCCGTGCCGGAAGAACGCCGTCAGGTAGTCGAGCACGGCCTGCTCGTCGGCATCGCCGACCCCCCAACCGATGCCGGACCAGTCGACGTAGGGGAAGTCGTCGAGCGGCTCGGTCCACGGCTCGGGCGAGGGCGGCGCCTCGGGATCCTCGATCCAACCCACCCGGCGCCGGATCGAGTCGAGCTCGAAGCGGGCCACGTGACCGTCGCTGAAGGTGGCGACGAGTTCGGCGCCCCGGAGCTCGGCGGCGGTGATCGTGAGGTCGGCCGGGATGTCGAGCGGCGTGAACAGCCGCTGGCGATTGGTCGGCTCGATCTGACCGGATTCGGTGGACTGGTCGCGCAGCCAGTTGGGGTGAAGGCGGGCTGTCGCGGCCCCCTCGATCAGCGTCGCACCACCGTCGTCGAGCCGGATCTGCACGGTACGAGAGCTGGGTTCGGACAGCATCGTCACCCGCACAGTGTCGCAAAGCCGATCCGCCGTGGACAGCCATCGATCGGTACGGGTTGGCATAACATCAGATCATGGTGCGGAGTCGAGTGGAATGAGGGCGCTGGTCGAACGGATCGACCGGCTGCAGCGACTGGCGGTGTTCGAGGCCGCCGCTCGCACCGGCAGCTTCACGGCCGCGGCACGCGAGCTCGGCATGACGCAACCCGCCGTCACCCGCCAGGTCCGGGCGCTCGAGCAACGGCTCGGCGCCGAGCTCTTCCGCCGCACGTCGAACCGCAGCGATCTGACCGACATCGGCCACCGGCTGTCGAGCCACGTCAACGCCGGCTTCGACGTGATCGAGTCCGGGCTCCAGGAGCTCGCCGACCACGCCGGCACGTTCGTCGTCGCCTCGCACCCGGGCATCGCCCAGCAGTGGCTCGTGCCGCGGATCGACGACCTCCACACCGCGCTCGGCGACCTCGAATTGCGACTCAGGTTCTTCGACCGCGACGCCGAGCTCGAGGCCGGCGACCACGATGTCGCGATCCGCGTCGGCGCCGGCGACTTCCCGGGACAGTCGCGGCACCTGCTCTTCGACGAGGTCGTCGTGCCGGTCGCCTCGCCGGCGCTCGCAGCCGAGCACGGGCTGAGCGAGTCCAGCACGGCCGCCGACGTCTACCAGGCGCCGTTCGTGCACATGGACGACGACGATCGCCCGTGGATGACCTGGGCCGATTGGCTCGGCCGGTTCGGCATCGCACTGCGGCGCCAGCCCGGCCGCGTGCTGTTCAACAACTACCCGATGGTTCTGCAGCAAGCGCTCGCCGGCCGTGGCATCGCGCTGGGATGGCGACCGCTGATCGACGAGCTGGTCGAGGGCGACGCTCTCGTGGTCGTCGGCCCGGAGGTGCGCAGCGACCGCGGCTACTACGTCACGTGGCGGGCCGGCCCGCCGGAGCCGCCGGTCGAGACCCTCATCGCGTGGTTGACCGCCCTGGCGTGACGGCCCGCTACACCACCGCCGACAGCGGGCGTCCCGCCCGTTGCGCGTTGTGGGCGATCGCGTCGGCCATCTCCCTCCACCGGGTGTGCGGGAGGTCGTGCGCCATGTCGTTGAACATCAAGAGGCGCGAGCCGGGGATCGCCCTCGCCGTGGCCAGGCCCCCGCTCGGACGCACGAGCTCGTCGAGCATGCCGTGGATGACCAGGGCCGGGACGTCGAGGCGTTCGAGGCCGGCGGTGCGATCGCCGCTGGCGATGATCGCCGCCGTCTGACGTGCCGTGCCGGCGGGTCGGAAGCTCCGATCAACGGCCGTCTGCACGAGGGCGCGGAACTCGTCCTCGTCGAACGTCGGGCCGCAGATGTCGCGGAACGCCTCGACACCGATGTCGGCCGCCGTCTCTCGCGTCGGTACCGGACGCCGGACGGTCTTCTGGATCAGCCGCAGGGTCGGCTGGCCCACCCGCCGGTTGCCGGTGGTCGACATGATCGACGTCATCGAGCGCACCCGCGCAGGGTGCTCGATCGCCATCGCCTGCGCGATCATGCCACCCATCGAGGCGCCGACGACGTGGGCGCTGTCGATGCCGAGTGCGCCCAAGAGCCCGACGGCGTCGTCTGCCATGTCGCTGAGCAGGTACTCGGCCTGGAGGAGACGCCGCAACAACACCGCCTTCGCCAGCTGTGCCGTGGTCGGCGGCTCGCTCGTGAACTCGGAGGAGAGCCCGCTGTCGCGATTGTCGAAACGGATGACGCGAAAGCCCTCGGCCGCGATCAGGTCGACGAGACCCTGCGGCCAGTCGATCAGCTGCGCGCCCAGACCCATGACCAGGAGGATCGGTTCGCCGGTTCCCTGCTCCTCGAACTCGATCGTGATGCCGTTCGCTTGCACCGAGGCCATCTGACCAGGCTACGGACAGGAGCGGCCGACCGACCGGCGGCGCCGCGCTTTGCCGGAACACATACGATCGGTGAGATGGACTCGTTGCCGGTGCTCGACATCGGGCCGTTCCTCGCCGACGAGTCGTCGACGGGCGCCGCTTCGTTCGTCGACGCGCTCCGCGCGACGCTGCACGGACCGGGGTTCTGCTACCTCGTCGGCTACGGCGTCGACCCGCTGCAGGAGCATGCGGTCATGGACGTCGCGCGTGAGTTCTTCGCCCGGCCCGAGCCCGACCGGCTGGCGATCGTCAACACCAACACGCCCCACTTCCGCGGCTACACGCGGCTGGGGATGGAACACACCAACGGCGTCAGCGACTGGCGGGATCAGATCGACATCGGCCCCGAGCACCAACCGGTCGAGATCGGCCCGGACGACCCCGTCTGGTTGCGAGTGCGCGGGCCGAACCAGTGGCCGCCCTCGGTCCCGGCGATGCAACAGGTCGTGACGTCGTGGATGCAGGCGATGGCAGATGTCGGCGAGTCGGTGCTCCGGGCGATCGCCCTCGGCCTCGGGCAGCCGGCCGACCACTTCGAGCCGACGACCCAACCGAATCCCGAGGTGCTCGTCAAGATCATCCGCTACCCGGCTCAGGACTCGGAGCGCGACACGGGCCAGGGTGTCGGCCTCCATCACGACTCGGGGCTGCTGTCGTTCATCATGCAGGACGACGTCGGGGGACTCCAGGTGCAGATCGGTGACCGCCTCGTCGATGCCACCCCGATGCCGGGCGCGCTCGTGCTCAACATCGGCGAGATGTTCCAGATCGCGACCAACGGCTACCTCCGCGCCACCAAGCACCGGGTGGTCAGCCCACCGGCCGGTCGCGAACGGGTCTCGGTCGCGTACTTCTACAACCCGAAGATGGAGGCGACGTTCGCACCGATCGAGCTGCCGGCGGCGCTGGCGGCCGAGGCTCCGGGCGGCGAGAACACGCGGCCCGGCGATCGGATCTTCGAGAACTACGGCGACAACTGGCTGAAGTTCCGCGTCCGATCGCACCCCGACGTCGCCGAGATCCACCACCCCGACCTCATCGGCCGATACACCTGACCCGACCGCCACCACGTCAGGCGGCACGGGCCGAGATCCGCCACCCCGACACCAGCGGGCGAGACACCTGACGATCACCCCACCACGTCAGGTGGGCACGGGCCGAGATCCATCACTGCGCCACCACCGGCCGATACACCTGACCCGACCGCCACCACCTCCGGCGACACGGCCGAGATCCACCACCCCGACACCACCGGGCGAGACACCTGACGACCCGACCGCCACCACCTCCGGCGACACGGCCGAGATCCACCACCCCGACCCCACCGGGCGAGACACCTGACGATCACCGCCGCCACGTCAGGCCGCACGGGCCGAGATCCACCACCCCGCCACCACCGGGCGAGACACCTGACGATCACCCCGCCACGTCAGGTGGGCACGGGCCGAGATCCATCACTGCGGGGTCATCGGCGACAGGCGCACCAACGACGCCGCGGGACCTCGCCGAGTCCGGTACGGTGAGGCGCCGATGGGACTGTTCAAGAGGCGATCCGCCGCCGAGATGGAACAGCTGCGCGCCGAGATGGCGGCGATGGCCGTCCGACTCGACGCCGGGGACGAGGCCAAGGCTGCGACCGAACACGAGCTCCGGAGCATCGCCGACCGCGTCGATGCCGGACACGCAGCGACGGCATCGACCGGCGACGAGGTGAAGGCCGTGGCGACCCAGCTCGACGAAGCCCGCGCCGAGCTCGGCAACCAGGTCAAGGGGATCGTGATGCGGCTCGACGCTCCCCCGCCGCCACCGGCGGTCGGCCCCGACGACATCAAGGCCGTACGCGACGAGATGGACAAGCTCTCACGCCGCCTCGACGACATCGACGAACGGGTCACCTCGATCGCCACCGAGCTCGCCCACCAGATCTCCGAGCTGAGCGGCGACGTCGACACGATCAACGCACAGACGCCGCCGACCGACCGCGTCGTCGACGAGCTTCGCGACTCCCAGGAACGATTGGCGAGCGAGCAGGCCAGGTATCAGATCGCGTTCCGCCAGGACCTCGCCGACCTCGCCGAGCGACTGCGCCGCAGCTGAACCGAAGACCGACGGGGGGCGACGAACCCGCGCCAGGAGTCGATCGAGCCGCGATCAGAACCTCGATCAGCCCGTGCCCTCGATCAGCTCGAGGGCACGGTCACTCACCGCACGGGCCTGGTCGAGCGTCTCCTCGTAGCCGGCCAGGTCGCCGTTGCGGAGCTGCCGGTCGGCCTCGTCCCACAGTGCGTCGAGCTCGATGAGCAGCTCTTCGAGCGTGGCGTCGTCGGCCAGCGGTGGGCGGTCGCCGCCCGTCGAGGTGCCGGTGTCGTCCGTGTCCCCGGTATCGCCCGTGTCATCCGCATCGTCCGTCGTCCCGGTGTCGTCGGTGTCGTCGGGCTGTTCGTCGCCTGTCGAGTCGTCGACCGACGTGTCGCCGTCGTCGTCGACGTCTCGGACGCGGTCGCCGATGTCGGCCTCGAACCCCGAGAAGAGCTGCGCCAGGGCCTGCTCGAGGGTCGGCGCGAACGCCGAGTCCTGGTTGTGCGAGACGATCACGAACCGGTACTCGGTCGAGCTCCGGCTGGTGTCGGAGTTGGCGATCGACACGTAGTACGGCCGCGCCCAGATCAACCCGTCCGCGACCGGCACGAGCTGGAGGTCGCCGAAGCGCACCCGGGAGTTGCTCTCCTCGTTGTCGTCGCGCGAGATCCGCTGCGACAGATCGGGCTCGGATTCGGCCTGGTCGGCGACACGCAACGGACCGTCGGGCAGATCGGCCGCGGTGAGCACGTGGCTGGTCAGCCGTCCGTAGGTCTCGGGGTCGGACGATGCCGTCATGTAGGCCTGCAGCTGGGTGCGCGCGTCGTTCGTCGAGAACGGCACGAACGGTCGCAGCAGCACGAACTCGTTCTCACCCGTCGTCGTGTTGCGGAACATCGTGTAGTACGGCGTGAAGCGGGCGACGCCCGATTCGGTGGCGAACTCGGTCGCGACCGCATTCGGGTCGAAGTTGCTGGTACCACTCGACGCCTGCTCGCCCGGCGCGACCGACGGTGCCTGCGCGACCGACCATGCGCCGCGCCGCTCGAAGAAGTCCTCGGCGTCGATCTGGTACTTCGAGTACAGCTCGGTCTGCACCCTGAAGAGGTCCTCGGGGTAGCGAAGGTGCTCGCGGACGTCGTCGGGCATCTCGTCGATCGCCGTGAAGAGATCGGGGAACGCCGACCGCCACGCCCGAAGGATCGGGTCCTCCTCGTCGACGACGTAGAAGATGACCTCACCCGTGTACGCATCGACCGTGGCCTTGACCGAGTTGCGGATGTAGTTGTCGCTCGACGACAGCCCGCGGTTGCGGAGCTGCACCGATCCGATCCGCTGCGCGTAGGGGTAGCGACTGGTGGTGGTGTAGCCGTCGATGACCCAGCGCACACCGCCCTCGACGACGACCGGGTAGGGGTCGCCGTCGAAGGAGAGGAACGGGGCGATCTTCTGGACCCGGTCTCGAACGTCGCGCACCCACAGCATCTGCGAGTCGGAGTCGATCGCACCCGACCCGATGATGTTGTAGTCGAGGAACGCCAGGGCCAGTGCGGCCCGCCGACCGAACGAGCCCATCTTGACGCCGGTGGTGCCTTCGTATTCGGCACCGTCGCCGCAATCGGACTCGGTGACGTCGGTGGCAGCGATCGCGTAGCCCGACATCGCCGGGCTGAAGTAGAGCTCGGGTCGTTCGAGCTCGGGCTCTTGGTACGCGGGGCGATCGGACGTGGTGACCTTGCCGACGGGCGCCAGGACCACGCCGCAGCCACGGGTCGAGACGAGGTGACGACCCTGCCAGCTCTTGTTCGGGATGTTGTCGGCGTCGAGCTCGCGAGCCGAGATCAGGACCTGCTCGGCATCGTCGCCGAGCACGTACCGATCGACGTCGAGGTCGTCGATCTGGAGCCCGGCGACCTGCCCCTCGTCGAACTCGAACCGCGACTTCATCTCGGTCGGGTTGAGCAGACGGACGTCCTGGAGCGGGGTGATGTCCTGCTCGACCTCGGACGTGCTGAGGCGGCCGAAGTCGACTTCGATGGTCTCGACCTCGCCGATGCCCATCGCAGCGCGGGTCGCCTCGACGTTGCGTGCGATGTACGGCGCCTCGCGTTCGCCCTGGTTGGGCCGGACGATCAGCGACTGGACGATCGCCGGATAGATCAGGCCGCCGACGATCAGCACCACCAGCCAGAGACCCGAGGCGACGAGCGGCAGGCGCCACCGGTCGGTGCGGATCGTCGTCAGGTACAGCACCGACGTCAGCAGCGCGATGAGCACGAGCAACATCAGCGCCGGGAGCTGCGCCTTGACGACGGTGTAGGTGGCGCCCTGGACGAAGCCGCGCGTCTCGTTGGTGAGCTCGTACCGGGTGAGCCAGTAGTCGGCTGCCTTGACCGCAGCGAGGATCGCGAGCAGCACCGCGATGTGCACCTTCGTGGCCGCCCGGACCGTGGGCGACGACGACGTGAAGAGCACGCCCCCGTTGAGCAGGTGCGCAGCCACGGTCAGGATCAACACGATGATGAGCGTGGCGAAGAGCCAGTCGATCGTGAACGCGATGAACGGCAGCTCGAACACGTAGAAGCCGACGTCGACGCCGAACTGCTCGTCGTCGACGCCGAACGACTTGCTGTTGCGGAACAGCAGCCAATCCTGCCACTGGGACACAGCGGGCAGGGCCACCATGAAGGCGAGCACGACCGCCGTGCCGTACCGCACGAGCCGCAGTCGGTGACCGAAGACCTCGTGGAACCGCTCGACGTAGGGGTGCACGTTCGCCGGGAAGGCGACCGGCGCGGTGCGGTCCGCCAGGTACAGGTTGATGCCGGCGATGATCAGGAAGACGATGAAGAACAGGAAGAACAGCGTGAGCTTGGCGCCGATCTGACCCCAGAAGATGTCGTTGCGCCCGACCGCGTCGTGCCAGAGGTAGTCGGCGTAGAAGTTGGCGATCGCCCGGCCGAACACCACGACCAGGAAGAACAGGAGGCCGATCGTGATCAGGACCGCCCTGCCGGACAGGCGAGACCAGAATCGTCTGCGTGGGAGGTCGGATTCGCGCCGCATCTGGCGCCCGAGGCTACTGGTCGGCGGGCACGGTCAGGCAGCGGCAACCCGGATGTGCCGGGGCGGCCACATGGCCCGTCGGGAACGCCTCGCCCGCCGCCACCGCGCCTGCGAGCGAGTTGTCCTCGCAGTCGGGGCACGTCGGCTCGCTCGGGTCGATCGACCAGATCAGCTCGGTACCGGGCTTCGCCCCGCCGACGATCCCGCCGCCGTAGGCGAACCGGAAGACGTCGTCGAGCTGGTCGTCGATGTGCTGCGTCTTCCATTCCCGGTAGACGGCACGGACGCGTTTGGCGATGTCGTCGTTGTCGCCGGCTCCGTCGGCGATCGCCCGCGCGAGACGCTCCCGGAGCGGTCGCACGAGGTCGGCTCGCACGTGATCGCCGGCCGCACCGATCGCCTTGCCACGCTCGAGCTTCTTGCGCAGGGTCTTGGTGTCGTTGACGCCGAGCTCGCCTGCGCCCGCCGCGGCGGCGTCGAGCATCTCGTCGTGGATCGACTCGAGGTAGGCGGCGACGTGATCGTCGGGCGCCGGCAGCACTGCGTCGAGCTCGGTGACCGCATCGTTCTGACGCAGGCTGTCGAGCACGCCGTTCTGCTCGTCGGCGAGCACGCGCTTGATCTTGCGGGCGCCGGCGACGATCAACGGGACGAGCACCTCGTCGCGGCGCGAGAACGGAGTCGGCTCGACCGTCGCCTCGTCGTCGCTGGCGTCCTCGTCAGCGGTGTCGGTGTCGGTGTCGATGTCCGCGGCGTCGTCTGCGTGGGATCGTTCGTGCTCGCCCACGGTCTGGTCGCCGGTCCCGTCGGCCGCCCCGTCCCGCAGTCGGGCGAAGATCCCCTCGACGTCGGGCCCGTCCTCGGCTGCGCCATCGTCGGACACCCCGGCGTCGTCGGTGACTTCGGCATCGTCGGCATCGTCGGCATCGTCGCCGCCGGCGCCGCGGCCGCGGAAGAGCGAGACCACGTTCGCGTCGTGGCCGTCGGACGCGTCGGCAGCCTCGTCCTCCACTGCGTCGGCATCATCGGCCAGCGCCGTGTCGGCGGGCTGCTCGGGCTCGGATTCGTCGAGCGGCGCTTCGACCTCGTCCTCGCTCGCCGTCCCGGCCTCACCGCCGTCGTCGTCCCCGGCCCCGACCTCGTCGGCCTCGTCTGCCACCTCTGCCTCGCCGGCCTCGCCTGCCTCGCCGACATCGTCGGCCGGCTGGACGTCGTCGACGTCGGCGGCATCGTCGGTCGCCCGACCGGCGGGGACCATCAGCGGGACCGGGCCGGTCGTCGGCGACAGATCGACGACCTCGTCGGGGCCCTCGATCGCCGACAGCTCGGACGTGACGTCGACAGCCACGAGGCGCGCCCGCTCGAACACCTGCAGGAGGCGATCGCGTCCCTGCACCAGCTCGTCGATCTGGTTGCGGGCGAGCCGGGTCCGCCGCTCGAGGTCGGACAGCACCCTTTCCCGGTACGCCCGGGCCTCGTTGACCATCTCACGGCCCTGCTGCTTGGCCAGTGCGACCTCGGCCTCGGCGTCCGCGGCGGCATCCTGACGCTTGCGGGCCGCGTCGACCTCGGCCTCCTGGCGCAGCCGGTTGGCCTCGTCGGTGGCGTCGCGAATGGTGCGCGCTGCGTTCTCCTCCGCCCGGATCTTGATCTGTGATGCCGACTCGCGTGCCGTGTGCAGCACACGCAACGTCTCCTCACCCAGCCGCTGCTCGAGCGTGGCGTCGTCGAGCTCGAGGGGCTCTGCGTCCGCCGCCTGTGCCGCACGCAGCTCGGCGTCGAGCTGTCGCTCGCGCTCTTGCAGGCGGCCGAGCTCGGCCGCCACGGACGTGAGGAACGCTCGCACCTCGTCCTGTGAGAAACCGCGGCGCGCCGTGGAGAAACCTGCCTCGGCGACGGACGCAGGGGACGAGGGGTCTGGTCTCGACAACGAGGCAGCCATGCGGGAGAGCGTAAACGCTGGATCGAGCCCGTCTGCGGCAATCAACCGACCGGCCACCGGCACGCGCGCTGCGAGCACGGACGTCGAACCCGCGCCGCCGGGCGAGGGTCGAAGCACCGCAGCGATCCACATCCTCACCGGCAGGAGAGGCAGCATTCCATCGGACGGCTCGGTCGCGTTGCGGCCACGAGCACCCGGCGAGGAGCGCACGGGCCCTACCGAGAAGTGGTCGCACCGCCGCTCGGAGGCGCCGAGCCACCAGCTCGACCGCGGCGCGGCCCGATCAGTTCGGTGCCGGCGGGATCGGATCGCCGCCGAGGCCGGCGAGCGCCTCGATCGCCGCTTCGAGCGTGCCGACCGGGATGATCTCGAGGTCGTCGCCCCCGGCTTCGCGCGCCGCCGCGAGGTCGGCATCGCTCTGCGCGGCCGGCACCAGGAACACGTCGACGCCGGCCTGCGCCACCGCCGACGCCTTCTGGCGGAGCCCGCCGATCGGGCCGACCGAGCCGTCGAGCTCGATCGTGCCGGTGACGGCGACGTCGCCGCCCCCGGTGAGCTCTCCGTCGGTCAGCTCGTCGACGAGCGTCAGCGTGAACGCCAGACCCGCGGACGGGCCACCGATCGAACCGGTGTCGATGTCGAGCTCGAAGGGCAGCTCGACCCGGCGGGTGTCGAACGGGAAGAACCCGACGATCGTGCGCTCGGGGTCGGTCGGCGACTCGGTGAGCTCGACTTCGACGTCGAGCTCACCCTCCTCGGGACGCTCGATCCGCATCTGCACGACGTCGCCGGGCCCGAAGCCCTCGAGCGCTGCGCTCAGATCCTCGACGCCGCCGATCGGTCGACCGTCGACCTCGATCAGCCGATCGCCCGGATCGAGCACGTCGTCGGACGGGCTCCACGTGTCGCAGTCGTCGCCCACCTCGTTGGGCACCAGACAGACCATCTCTTGGATCAGCACGTCGCCCGGCAGCAGCTCGACGTCGTAGCCCACGCGCTGGAGTGCCACGAACTGCGCCACCTGCTCGGAGGAGCGCATCGACTCGAGTGCGAACACGCGCCGCTGCTGGGGTGTCTGAACGCCGAACTTCTCCTCCTCGGTCAGGAACTGGATCGCCGGATCGTCGCGACCGAGCAACCACGAGAGCACCGACTGCGGCGGTTCGGTGACCGTGACGAAGAAGATGTCGCCATCGGGCGGGAACTGGGCCGCCAGATCGCCGAGATCGCCGAACCGGATCCGGTCGTCGACCGGTTGCGCCGACGCCGGGGTGCGTGCGTACGGGGTCGGTTGCTCGACGCCGAGCCGCTGGTTCTCCTTGTCGGCGACCACGCTCGAGGGAACCACGGCGGCAATGGGCACCGCGACCAGCACCAGGAACGCGACGGCGGCCAGCGGGATCGCCCACCAGCGGCTGCGGCGACCGGCCACCTCGAGGCCGGCTCGGGTCGCGGCCTCGTCGGCAGTCTCGAGCCGCGACGCCGGGGCGGTCGGCGGCGGCGTGCCGCCCGCCGGTAGGGTCGATGATCGCGTGTCGGTCACTCTTGCACTCTCTGTGGACGGCCTGACCATCAGAGCCGTGATCATCGCCGGGCTGGCGATCACCGCGCTGCTGTTGACCGGGTGGCGTAAGCCTGCCAGAGCCGAGACACGTTCACCACGCGGACCACTCCGCAGGGAGTCGGCGGGCTTCGCGGTCGAGCACATCGACGCTCCCGCCTACCGTCGCCCCGGACCGGTTCGAAGGTTGCTCGCCCTCGCCGCGAGCGGTGGCATCGGGCTCCTCACCGGCGTCCTGACGGCGATCGTGCTGTCGTTCGCCGCCGCCATCGCCGTCATCTGGCTGACCAACCTGCTGCAGCGATGAGCGCTCGCGACCTCCAGCGACGCATCGTGGTCGCAGGGCACGAGGGTGACTCGGCGATCGCTCGTGACCACCTTGCGCATGCCGACCCCGGCGTGCGCGCTGCGGCGCTCGGCGCGCTCGAACGCGTCGGCGACCTCACCGATGACGAGCTCGCCGCGGCGTTCGACGATGCCGATCGGGTCGTTCGACACCGGGCGGCCGAGCTGGCAGCCCGGCACCCGGCGATCTCGCTGCTGCAACCCCTCCACGACCGCGACGCCGGCGTCGTCGAGGTCGCTGCCTGGGCGTGTGGCGAGCACGAGGCGGTCGGCGATGACGTCCTCGATCGGCTGATCGAGCTGGCGACGGCGGCCGACGATCCGCTCGTCCGCGAAGCGGGCGTCGCCGCGCTCGGCGCGATCGGCGACGGGCGCGCACTCCCTGCCGTGCTTGCAGCGTGCACCGACAAGCCGCAGATCCGCCGGCGAGCCGTGCTGGCGCTCGCTCCGTTCTCGGGAGCCGAGGTCGAGGCGGCCATCGACCGTGCGCTCGAGGACCGCGACTGGCAGGTCCGTCAAGGCGCCGAGGATCTCCGACGCGTCGATCCGACCGATCCGACCGATCCCACCGAGAGCTGACGGCCGGTCGCGGCGTCACCACACGTCGCCCGGGCGCTCCTCGCACACGATGTCGGCGGTGAGCTCGGCGGCCGCGCTCGGACCGAACCGCAGCACCATGATCCCGTCGTCGTCATCCTCGGTGCGCTCGAGACCAGCCGCCCGCCGCACCCACGTCATCCCCTGCCACCGCTCCCAGCCGAGACGCTCGTAGAAGTGCCACTCGCCGGTGCCGAGCACACCGAGTTGGTAGACGCCGCGCAGGTGCTCGGCGATCGCCTCCATGGCCATCGAGCCGAGTCCCTCGCCCTGCCGGTCGGGCAGGGTGGCAACTCCCTCGACGTACCCGGCCCGGAAGGCGGCACCGCCGACGGTGATGGTGCGCGCCACGACCGAGGCATGCGCGAGCACGGCGCCGGCCGCGTCGGCCACGACCGCGTGCACCCCGCCGATCGTGTGGGCCCAGTCGTCGTCGCTGAAGTCGCCGGCGAACGCGGCGTCCATCAGCTCACGGATCTGTCGCAGGGTCGGCTCGGGCACCGACACCGTCGGGACGAGGACCGCGTGCGCGCCGCCACCCATGGGCGCTCAGATCGTGTACCGGTAGAGGTTCGTCTCGTAGGGCTCGAAGCCGAGCCGCTGGTAGAGGCGGTTCGCCGCCTCGCGCGACGGGCGGCTCGTGAGGCTCACGTTCTTGGCCCCGCGTTGCTCGGCCTCGGCGAGCGCGGCACGGCTGAGTGCGGCGCCGACGCCGCGGCCACGCATCGAGTCGGCGACGACCACGTCCTCGATCCACGCCTTCGTGCCCGTGGGGATCCGGTAGAGCGCGAGCGTCAAGCTGCCGACGATCAGCCCGTCGTCGCGGGCGATGAACAGCACCGAATCGTCGGCGTCGACGATGGCCGCGAGCTGCTCGGCCGACGGCGGTGGCGATGACGACGAGAGCTGCGGGATCAGCTCGGCGAACGCTGCGACCAGCTCGTCGTCGACTCGGTCGGCGGGGCGGATCTCGAGACTCACCGGCTTGACGCTACCCGGGCGCGCTGCCACCGTGGCGTGCATGGCCCAGAGCCGTGAGCGCCGCAACCAGCGCCGCAAGCAGCGGCGGCCCGCCCCTCCGGCGCCGCGCCCGACGGTGGCGCCGAACCCCCGGCGACGCAACCTGCGACGGGTGGTGATCGCGTTCCTGATCCTCGTCGGGCTCGCGGGGATCCTCTCGGTCTCGGCACCCGGCGACGGCACGCCGTCGGGCTCACCCGGCATCGCCGACCTGCCGGCGGCAGCCGGTCGAACGGCGGCAGGCCGGTAGGCTGGACGGTCCATGGATCACGTTCGTTGGTTGGCCCAGCTCGACGAGGCATCGCTGACGAACCCGATCGTGGTCGTCGCGTTCACCGGCTGGAACGACGCCGGCGATGCGGCCTCGACGGCCCTCCGGACGCTGATCGAGACCAGCGGTGCGTCGGCGCTCGCCGAGATCGACCCCGAACCGTTCACCGACTTCGCCACCGTCCGCCCCCACGTCCGGCTCGACGAGGAACGCAACCGCACCATCGTGTGGCCGACGGTTGGTGTGTGGTCGGCATCGCTGCCCGGCTCCGACGTCGTGCTCGTGCTCGGACCCGAACCCGCATTGCGGTGGCGCTCGTTCTGCGAGCAGATCACCGGCATCGCCGACCGCGTGGGCGCCCCGATGGCCTTCACATTGGGGGCGCTGCTCGCCGACGTCCCGCACACGAGGCCGACCCAGATCATCGGCACCGCCACCGATTCCAGCCTGATCGAACGTTTCGATCTCGAACGATCACGATACGAGGGCCCGACGGGCATCGTGGGCGTGCTGCACGACGCCTTCGCGAGGAGCGGTCTCCCGACGGCCTCGCTGTGGGCCGCCGTGCCGGGCTACGCCGCGCAGCTGCCGTCGCCGCGGGCTGCGATCGCGCTCATCGAGCGGCTCTGTTCGATGATGGGCACCCCGCCGCCGGTCTCGACGCTCGCCACCCAGGTCGCCGACTACGACGCCAAGGTCGGCGCACTGATCTCCGACGACGACGATCTCGTCACGTACGTCGAACGGCTCGAGGAGATGGTCGACGAGATGAGCAACGACGACGTCCCCGGCGTCGACGACACCGACCCCGAGGGCCTCGCCGACGAAGTCGAGCAGTTCCTGCGCGACCACGGCGACGGCTGACACGCTTGGGCTGCACCGGACCGACCAAGTCGGATCCGGCTGCGCCTCCCGAGCTCGCCGTCTCCGCAACGGCGCCGGGGCGACGCCGCTTCGACGCTCGCCCGCCTCCGCGCACGACGCGATGCAACGGTGAGATCGGCTAGCCCAGGGCTCCGTTCAGACGCCGGAAGGCGGTCTGACTCAGGTCAGGTGCGCCAGATGGGGTCTCTGGGTGGGTCGAAGGTCGTGGGGGGTTCTTCGCCGTTGATGGCGGCGAACGCGAGCGGGCCCCACCACTGCGCACCGGCGGTCGCCTCGGGCAGGCCGGCGGGACCGTACCAGCCGACGTCGGACGTCTCGAGCGGATGCGGCCGGAGCTCTCCGCCGGTCGCCCGGCAGTAGAACAGGAGCAGGTACATCGCGAACCGCGAGAAGCCCATCCGCTGCCCGTCGATCACCGACAGCAGGCGCACGGGCTCGCACTCGATGCCGGTCTCCTCCTCGACCTCCTTGACGGCGATCTCGGAGGCCGAGTAGCCGACGTCGGCCCACCCCGTCGGGTACAGCCAGATGCCGGAGTCGGCTCGCTGGACCAGGAGGATCTCGCCGTCGTCGTTGCCGACGACCGCGCCGATCGCCACCTTGGGCGTCACGTAGCCGGGCACCCCTTCCCCGACGTTCTCGAGCCACTCCTGCACGAAGTGGTCGGTCTCGCGCTGCGTCTCGACGGCCTCCTCGGTCGCCTCGGCTGCGGCTTTGATGTCGCCGGCGACCTGCAGGATCTCCTCGAATCGCTCGCGCTCGTAGAGGTTGTCGGTGAACCCGAGACCGGTCCGGGCGATCGCTGCCAGCGTCGCGCTCCAGCGAGCGAGGTCGCGGGCATCGGCAAGCGGCTCGGTCACCTCGGTGAACCTACTGCGACGATCCCAGGGGACGCATCACGCCGCAACGCCTCCCGGCCCGGTCCGGAGCCGGGGCCGGCCGGCAGGGGTCGATCGAGCCGGCGATCAGGGCGCCGACGAGATCGCGTGGAGCACCGCACGTTCGACTTCGGCGCGGTGGAACTCGTCGTCGACGAGCTCACCGGCCCACGTGCGGACGTAGAACGTGTCGACGACCTCCATGCCGACGGTCTGCACGGTCGCATGGCGGATGTCGAGGCCAATGCCGGCCAGCGCGCGCGTGATGCGGTACAGGATCCCGATCCGGGTCGCGCAGCGCACCTCGAGCACCGATGCGTTGCTCGACGCGCCGTCCTCGAACGTCACCCGGGGCGCGGCCGGCTGCGCCGCCTGCGTCACCCGTTGGCGGCGGTACGTCCTTGCGCGCTCGGCGAGGCGCGGTTCGATCGCGAGTTGCCCGACCAACGCCCGCCGCATGTCCTCCTCGATCGGCGCCCAGTCGACGCCCTCCGGTGGCACCTGGACGCGGTACTCGGAGGCGCCCATGCTCACGCGACCCAGCTGGGGCTCGTCGGAGTGGGCGCGCGCCGACACCACGTCGAGGCCGTGGAGCGAGAGCACGCCGGCGATGCGGCTGAACGACCCCGGATTGTCTCGGTAGACCACGCTGATGCGGTCTCCGCGCCCCTCGACGTGATGGTCCGACGCCGCCATGAGGGCGACCGTCTCGGCGTTCGGGAACAGCGTCCAGGTGGCCTCCTCGACCTCGCCACCGCCGACGACGTGGGCGACGCGCGTGGCCAGGTCGGCGACCAGCTCCTCCTTCCACCCGCCCCACGCCGACGGCCCCGTGGCCTTCGAGTCGGCGATGGTCAACGCGTGGAGCAGCTCGAGCCGCTCCTGGTCGAGCACCCGATCGGCGACGAAGCGGATCGTCGCCGGGTCCGAGAGGTCGCGGCGGACGGCGACGTCGGGCAGCAGGAGGTGGTGTTCGATCATGGCGACCAGCACGTCGACGTCGTGCTCGTTCAGGCCGAGGCGGGGGCCGAGATCGTGAAGGAGCTCCATGCCGGCCTCGGTGTGATCGCCGGGGTATCCCTTGCCGAGGTCGTGGAACAGTGCGCCGAGGACGAGCAGGTCGGGCCGGGCGACCATGTCGACGAGCTCGGAAGCGTTCGCCGCGGCCTCCCAGAGGTGACGATCGACGGTGAAGCGGTGGTACGCGTTGCGCTGCGGCCGCGAGCGAACGGGCTCCCACTCGGGCAGCATGCGCGTGATCAGCCCGCGCTGATCGAGCGCCTCGATCACCGGGATCGCCCGATGACCCTCGAGCAGCAGCGCGACGAGCTCGTCGATCGCGCCGACCGGCCACACCGCAGGCCATTGCGGCACGAGCTCGGTCAGCCGATCGAGGCTCTTGCGCCCGATGCGTGCGTCGTGGCGCGCCGCGGCGGTTGCCATGCGCAGCATGAACGTCGGATCGACGGCGGGGTCGGCGTCGATCGCCAGCTCCATCTCGCCGTCGAGGAACATCACGCCCGGCGCGACCTCGTTCGGGGCGCCGCCGCTGGTCTTGCCGACGCGGCCCCATGTCTCGTCGGCGATCCACGCCACCGTGCGAGCTGCGGCGGCGATGTCGGCCATCAGGGCATCGGCGTCGGCTGCGCCGGCAGCAGCCGACACTGCGTCCTGATCCTCGAGTCGCAGCGTGTCGCCTCCGCGTCCCGTGGCCCGGTGGAGCGCGACGCGAACCTCGAGCAGCACGTCGTAGCAGCGGTTCAGCGTCTCGTTGTCGCCCCGGGTGAGACGCAGTCCCCCGCACTCGGCCCACCAGAGCGACTGCGCGTCGCGGATGCCGCCGTGACCGTCCTTGACGTCGGGCTCGAGGATGTAGGCCACGTCGCCGGCGTTGGCCTGACGTTCGCGGACCCGCTTCTGGAGCTCGCTCAACCAACGCTTCTTGCGTTTGGTCCAGCTCTGCAGCCCGGAGCTCACCACCGTCGCGCCGAGGTCGGCGTCGCCCGCGATCGGCCGGGCAGTCAACAGCGCCGTGGCCGTGTCGAGGTCGCTCTTCGCGAGGGTGAGGTGTTCGTCGAGCGAGCGCACCGCGTGGCCGAGCTGGATGCCTGCGTCCCAGATCGGGTACCAGATGCCCGAGGCGACCGATTCGAGCCGGCTCCCCTTGCTCTCGTGCACGAGGAGCAGGTCGATGTCGCTGAAGGGAGCGAGCTCGCCGCGCCCGTAGCCGCCGACGGCGATGACGGCGAAGTCCGGCGCGGCGGGATCCTGCTCGCGTGCTCGGTCGACGAGCGCACGGATCCAGTCGTCGGTCGCCGTCGAGAGCTGCTCGCAGAACTCGCGGCCGCGGAGCCCCGGATCGCCGAGCACTGCGAGGCGGCGCGCCCACGCGGTCTCGATCGCACGTTCCGCGGTGGTCGCCGTCATCCGGCACACGGTAGGGCGAGGACTGGCTGGCCGCGCATTCGCTGCACACCGGCGGGCGACCGAACGCCGCCGTGCCCGCGCCGGGGGCGGACCCTCGCGTCGGTCAACGCAGCCCCTCGTCGCGCCGACGCCGGAGCACGGTCATGGCCTTCCAGGCGCCCCACGCAAGACCCGGCTCGATCAGCCGCTCGTCTATGTCGCCCCACGTGGCGGGACCGAGGCCGTAGGGGTCGTCGGGGAACACGTCCACTGCGAACGCATCGAGATCGGGTTGCGGCACGCCGGCCTCACGCAGCAACCGGTTCGGCGCCGCGACGGCTGCCCGGAACAGCGACAGCGGGTTGGTCCGCTGGGCGTCGACGTCGGTCGCGAGCAGCCGTTCGAGACCGTCGAGCAGCGCCGCTGCCTCGACCGCCACCAGCTCGTCGATCGCGGACGCCCGCTCGGACAGGTCGACACCGCCCCGGTCGGCGGCATCGGCGATGATCCGCCGCAGCCACCCCGGCGTCACCGATCTGGCGGCGTGCACGAGGTCGCCCGACGGGTCGGGGTGCACGTCGCCGGTCACACCGTCTCTTCTATCGTGAAGTCGTGCCCACCCCGCGTGCGAAGCTCCGCCGGTCCGGCCGCAGCTGGGCGGCAGTGGTCCTTGCCGCATCGATCGCCACCTCGTGCACCGGCGGCTCCGACGAGGTCGCACCGACCACGACGGTCGTCGTCACCACCACCACGCTGCCCGAGCGGACCGGCGACGGGGTGCTGTCGATCGGTGTCTTCCTGCCTCGCACGGGGCCCGGTGCCTCGCTCGGGGAGCCGATGATCGAGGCGATCGAAGATGCGGTGCAGCTGATCAACGACGCCGGTGGGGCGTTGGGCAACGACGTCGAGCTGACCACGATCGACGAGGAATCCGACACCGGTCCCGACGAGCTGCTCGCGGCCGGTGTCGATGCCGTCATCGGACCTGCGTCCTCGCTCGTCGCGCTGTCGCGGCTCGATGCGCTCGTTCGGCTCGACACGGGCGTCGTCACCTGCTCTCCCTCCGCGACCGCGCTGTCGCTGGACGACTATCCGGACAACAGCTACTTCTTCCGCACGGTGCCCAGCGACTCGCTGCAGATGGCAGCGATCGCGAGCCGCATCGAGCAGACCGGCGTCGACACGGTCGCGATCGCCTATCTCGACGACCCGTACGGGCGCGGGCTCGAGGCTGCGCTCGTGAGCGAGCTGCAGGCCCGCGATGCGGTCTCGATCGTCGAGCAGGTCGGGTTCAGCGGCGACGAGGAGAACCTGTCCGATGCCGCGAACACGCTCCTGACCGGCACGCCGGGGGCCGTGGTCGTGCTCGGCGACGCCGACGACGGCAGCCGGCTGCTGGCCGCGCTCGACGACGCGCCACGTCGGACACCGTCCGCCATCATCGTCAACGACGCGATCCGAGAGGCGCGGCAGACCATCCAGAACCTGTCACCGTCGTTCCGCGTTCGGCTCACGGCGGTGGCGCCGCTGGCGACGTCGGTGATCGACGACGGCCCCACCGGCTTCTTCGCCGCCCATGCGGTCGACTGCGTGAACCTCGTCAGCCTCGCAGCGATCCAGGCAGGCTCCGATGCACCCAACCGGGTGCGCGCGAACATGGCATCGGTCAGCACGGGCGGGCGGGTGTGCTCGGATTACGCGCGGTGTGTCGAGCTGCTCGAGGACGAGGACGGACTCCGCATCGACTACAACGGCCTGTCGGGCAGCGTCGATCTCTCGAACACCACCGGCGATCCCGTCAGGGCGACGTTCGAGGCGATCGCCTTCGACGCCCAGGGCGCCGACGACCCGGCCGCCACCCGACGCTTCGACGTGCCCTGACCGAGCGCGCCTCGTCGGCGCGCCAGGGATCTCGGGGTGAGCGCCCGAGACTGCCGAGACGGCTCGGCCGGTCGGCGAAGCCCGATCAGAGCATGTCGTCGACGTACGCCAGGTAGCCGACGTAGAAGGCGCCGAATTCGCCGTACAGCGCCGAGCCCTTGTCGTAGCGCAGCGTGTACACGACGTCCTTGATGACCTCGAGGTTGATGCCGAACAGCGTCACGCCCCACTCGTAGTCGTCGAGACCGGTCGAACCGGTGACGAGTTGCACGATCTTGCCGGCGAACTTCCGGCCACTCGACCCGTGTTCCATCATCATGTCGCGACGTTCGTCGAACGGCGTCGCGTACCAGTTGGCGTGCGCCTCGCGCCGCTTGCTCATCGGGTAGAAGCAGAAGGCCGGCTTGCCCTCGGGTGGGAGCTGCGGGTACAGCCGGGCCTGCAACGCTTCTTCGGGCATGCCCTTCGCGTACTCGCTGACCTCGGTGATCGACAGATAGCTGTCGACCACGCGGAGGCCCGCCTGCTGGAGCGCCGTCTGGAACGACCGCAGGGCTGCGACGTCGGGCCCGAGTGCCATGAACGCCATGTCGCCCTTGTGACCCAGGATCTGGGCGGTGACGACCTGACACTCCTGCTCCTCGGCGGCCTTGACCGCGGCGTGCACCGCCTCACGGTCGACACCGTCACCTCGCATGCAGAACAGGTGGAGGACGCAGACGCCGGTTTCCATGCGCATCGCGTCAGGCTACCGATCGGGTGGTGGGAGCCGCTCGGGGGCGTACACGTTGCACCGGCCGCCCCGGACGAAGCCGGCCAGCGTCAGGTTGGCGCTTCGGGCGGCCTCGACCGCCAGCGCGGTCGGCGCGCTCACGGCCACGACGGTGCCGAGACCCGCCGCCCAGGCCTTCTGGACCATCTCGACGCTCGCCCGGCCACTGACGAACAACCCGAGCCCGGTGGCCGGGAGCCGGCCGTCGAGGAGCAGCGCCCCGACCGCCTTGTCGACTGCGTTGTGGCGGCCGACGTCCTCGCGCAGCAGCACGACCTCGCCGGTGCGGTCGAAGACGGCCGCGGCATGGACTGCGCCGGTGCTGTCGAACAGCGTTTGGTCCCCGGTGACGAGATCGGGGATCCGCACGAGCAGTTCGAGCGGCATCGTCCCGCCGTCGGGGAGCGGATCGAGCCGTGCGCTCATCTCGTCGAGTTGCTCGGCGCCGCACCATCCACAACTCGACGACGTCGTACCCAATCGCGGCGTCGGGGTCGGCGCCACACCGCCGGTGTCGACGGTGACGAGGTTGAAGTCGGTGTCGGACGCGGCGCCGTTGGCGCAGTACCGGACGCCGCGCACCAGCGCGCCGGACAAGAGCCCTTCGGTGTGGCAGAAGCCGACCGCGAGCTCGTAGTCGTGGCCCGGCGTGCGCATCGTGGTCGCCACCGTGGTGCCGTCGAGCTCGATCGTCATCGGCTCCTCGACGATCAGATCGTCGGGGCGCCGGCGCGCGCCCTCGGGGGTCACCTCGGTCACCAGGAAGCGCCGAGTGCGCGAGCGGGTCACCCCGCCAGGCTACGAAACGCTGCCGCCGCGCGCGCTGGCGCGCCGGGGTCGGCGTCCAGGAACAAGGAGGGCTCGGTCAGCTCGACCTCGAGCACGAGCGGCCCGTCCGCCGACGACAGCAGATCGACGCGGGCGTATGCCGTGTCGGGGAGCCACCGGACGATCCGATCGCCGAGCGAGCGTTCCGCGGCGGTCGGCACGTGGGCCGCGACGGTCTCGGACGCGGCAGCGTCCGCCGTCGCGGCCGCGTCGCCGGGCATCCTCACGGTCTCCGGGAGCGTCACCGACTTGTGCACGGCGTGGCTGAACCGTCCGGCGAGATACACCAGCGCCGTCTCGGGGCTGCCGCCGGCATCGGCCACGAACGGCTGGACCATCGCCGTGAAGCCGTCGCGGTGCAGCCGACGCACGTGGGCGATCGCCTCACCGGGATCCGACGTCCGGACCACGCCTTCCGAGCTGGCGCCGACCGACGGCTTCACGATCAGATCTCCCTCGAGGTCGTCCGGCGCGTGATCGCCCGGTGCCACGAACGAGGTCGGGACGACCGGGAATCCGCTGGCGACCAGATCGCAGAGGTAGCGCTTGTCCGTGTTCCACTCGACGACGTCGGCGCGGTTCCACAAGCTCGTGCCGGTCGCGACGGCCTTCGCCCAGGCGACGAACTCCGCACGCCGTCGGTGGGAGTCCCACGCCGACCGGATGACCACGACGTCGAACGCCGACCAGTCGACCGCCGGGTCGTCCCAGACAACCACACGTGCGTCCGGCAGGATCTGTTCGAGTAGCGGCAGGTCAGCGTCGACGGCGCGCGCCGCAGCTGCGGTCGCCAGCCCGATCATCGGCCGATACTACGCTCGCCGCCATGGAATCGACCGGGAGGCTGATCGGCGCGGAGTTCGTCGGCACGACCATCGTCATGCTGGGCGGACCGGGCTTGCTGATCCTCGGGAGCTCGTCGATCGGCCCCCTCGGCGTGGCGATCGGATTCGGACTCGCCATCGCGCTCTCGATCGGTGTGATCGGCGCCGTCGCCAACCCGATGTTCAGCCTCGCGCTCTGGTTCTCGAGGGGCATCGACGGCCGTGAATTCGCGTCCGACCTCGTCGGCCAGGTGCTCGGCGGCATCTTCGGTGCCGCCGTCATCTTCGGCCTCAACGACACCGACCGCTTCACGCGAGGCGTCAACGGCTGGGACCGCAGCGGGTTCGGCGAGCTCGGTGTCGTACTGGCGGCCGAGCTGATCATGGGCACCGTCGCGGTCGTCGTGCTGCTCTCGTCGATCAGCCAGCAGCGTTCGAACGGCACGATGGCGGCGTTCACCGGTGCCGCCTACGCGCTCGGCACGCTGTTCCTGCTCGATCTCTCCGGCGCCGGCATGAACCCGGCGCGGAGCCTCGGCGCCGCGGTCTTCGCCGACACCGACCCGAACGCGCTCGGCCAGCTGTGGGCGTTCGTGGTCGTGCCGATCGTCGCGGCCTTCGCCGGCACCCTCGTGTGGCTGGCGATCGACGACGCGACGATCGACGAGACGATCTTCGACGACTCCGTCCTCGAGGACGTCGCCGACGCGATCGCCGGCGACGACGACTGAGCACGTGACCACGCACGTCGCGTTCGTGCGGGCGGTCATGATCGGTCGCGAGGGGCTGCACCGCGAGGTGCTCCTCGACCTCTTCGGGACCGCCGGCGCGCGAGAGGTCCACTCGTACATCTCGACCGGGAACGTCTCGTTCGAGCTCGACGACGCCCGGCTGCCCGACCTCGTCGACGACGTCGAGCGCGCCGTGACCGACGTCGTCGGTCGGCCGACCGAGGTCTTCGTCCGGTCGCTGGAGGAGCTGCAGGCGACGATCGAGCGCGATCCGTTCGCAACGTCGCCGTTCACCGACGCCCAGGAGTCGCTCGTGATCATGTTTCGCGACGCCGTGCCGGCCGCGCTGCGGCTGCCGATCGAGTCGACGCGCGGCGACTGGACCGTGTTCGATGCGGGACCGAGGGAGGTGTTCGCAGTGTGTCGCGACGTCGACGGGCGTCGCCAGACACCTGGGGGTGTCGTCGAGCGCCTCGCCGGCGAGCGCATGACGAGCCGGGCCTGGTCGACGATCGAGCGGATCGTGGCGAAGCTCACCTGAACGCGCACGGGCCGGCGCCATCGGCGCCGGCCCGTCACGCTCAGGAAGTGAGCGTTCAGCTCAGCTCGAGCAGGAAGCCGTTGATGAAGTCGAGGTCGTCGGGCTGATCGATGCGGTAGACGCCGCCGATGCCGGCGCAGTTCCCGTTGAGCCCGAACGAGTTCACGCCCACGATCACGTTGCCGTCGGCGAGCATCGGGCCACCCGAGTCGCCGAAGCACGTGCCGCCGTGCTTGGCGTCGCCGGACACGATGAACGAGCCGGTGCCGTCGATCTGCTTGAAGATGCTGCCGAGTCCGGCGACACCCTTCGAGTTGGACACCATCAGGTCCGCGGCGTACCGGGTCTTGTCGTCGAGGACGAAGTCCTGGCCCTGACCCTGAGCGGTGCCGACGATCTTCTGCAGGCCGTACCCGACGGCGGTCACCGTGGAGGTGCCCTTGTTGCGGCCCGACGTGAACTCGTCGACGCGGCCGAGCTCCGGCAGGGTCGCATACTCGTCGAGCTCGTACGGCTCGTCGAGGATGACGACGCCGAGATCGAAGAGGAAGAAGGCTTCGTCGACGTACTCCGGGTGGGCGATCGGCGTGCCGTGAGCCTCACCCTCGAACGGGTAGTTGTACTCCGGTGCCGTGGGCGTGCCGGGCTCGCCGTTGTGGAGGTCGCTCGTGAACCACAGCTCGGCGCCGGCAGCACCGAACGTGCAGTGACCCGCCGTGACGTAGACGGTCGGCGAGATGAGCGCGCCGGAGCAGCGCCACATCGGGTTGCCGTCAGCGTCATCGGCGACCATCAGCCCGACATAGGGGTGGTCCTCGCCGTCCAGCCGGCCACCTCGGGTGATGGCTCCGACGGGATCGGCGACGGCGAGGGCGAACAGTGAGGCGGCCGCAGCGGCGACCGCGAGGAAGGATGTGCGCATGGTTGCTCCGTGGTCTCGTGTGTGATCTGGATAGGAGGCCCGCCGGCGAGGAAACGTACCGCGCGGGAACATCCGGTTCAAGGCCGACGACTCCCCGAAACGGGCGATCCGGACGCGGCGAGGCCCGGGGCGCTGCGCCCCGGGCCTCGTCGGATCCTGGCGACGGTCGTCGATCAGAAGTCCATGTCCCCGCCGGGCATGGCGGGAGTCTCCTCGGGCATGTCGGCGACGACGGCCTCGGTGGTGAGGAACAGCGCAGCGATCGAGGCTGCGTTCTGCAGCGCCGAGCGCGTGACCTTGGCGGCGTCGATGACACCGGCCTGCACGAGGTCCTCGTAGACGCCAGATGCGGCGTTGAGGCCCTCGGCGCCGGCGAGCGAACGGACCCGCTCGAGCACGACGCCGCCCTCCATGCCGGCGTTCTCGGCGATCTGCTTGAGCGGCGCCGACAGTGCTGCTCCCACCATGCGGGCACCGGTCGCCTCGTCGCCCTCGAGTGCCGCCGCGGCCGCCTCGACGGCGTCGAGCGACCGGACCAGCGCGACGCCACCACCGGGCACGACGCCTTCCTCGATGGCGGCCTTGGTGGTGCTCACGGCGTCTTCGATGCGGTGCTTCTTCTCCTTGAGCTCCACCTCGGTGGCCGCCCCGACCTTGAGGACGGCGACCCCACCCGTGAGCTTGGCCAGCCGCTCCTGCAGCTTCTCGCGGTCGTAGTCGGAGTCGGTGTTGTCGATCTCACTCTTGATCTGGTTGATGCGTCCCTGGATGTCGGCCTCGTCGCCCG
>JAAUYD010019294.1_pt1 | contig 53061 bp, 45 predicted proteins | sample 7278101 | NCBI WGS metagenome assembly JAAUYD01 (sample SAMN14350128, study PRJNA611818) | marine sediment metagenome | isolation source: surface marine sediment (0.6m) | place: French Polynesia: Moorea | collected 2018-08
CCAGCCCTGCTGGTCGTGATATCGATGAGACAGCCCCCAGCGGAGGCCGGCCAGCGGATCTTTGTCGGTGTCCTTGTCTCGAAAAACCCCCAATGCTTCGGGGGTCCACTTGAGCACCGACACAATTTCAAAGTTGATACCGTCTTGAGCGTATTGAATCGTGTTCTTCTCCGGCCCGTCCGTGGTGATGAGTGCGGCGACCCCGCCGCGATATGGCCAAACGCATACCTCGTGGCCGCTGTTGGTCACGGGATTATAAGGTGATTTAACATATGGCCCTTCGGGATGATCGGCCGTTGCCACACCCCAGCGCACGTCCCGACCGCCCATCGTCAACCCTTCACCCATCTGCTCCCCTTTGTAGTAGAGATAAAATTGATCGCGATAGTGCAGCAAACAGGGGTCGTGAACCTTGTGGCTGTCGAAATCCCCCTTGCTGATTACGCTAAAGCGGTCATCTTCCTCGCCCAACCACTCACCGTTGTCGGCTGGGACCAAAATCGGCTCAGGCAGCTTGCGCCACGGGCCGGCCGGTGAATCGGCCACCGCCATCCCGATGGTGTTTTTGACGCGCACCACGTATGGGGCTTTGACGCATTGATAAACCAGATAGTATCGGCCGTCGTGGGCGAATATCTCCGGGGTAAAGACCGAGCGATCATCATATGCGCCGGGCTCGCCAAGACCCACAGCCAGTCCCTCTTCACGCCACTCCCAGCCATCTCTTGATGTTGCATACCACACTTCCGATAAATCCCACGGAAACACCTTGGCCGCGGGATCACCGGTGCCAAATCCGGCTGTTTCCCCGACGCTTTTGGTGTACCAGCAGTGATATAGACCGTCCATGAGCAAAACGGCGCTGGGATCGCGGCGGGTAACGCCCGGCTGAAAGGCAAAATCGCCGCGCAAGTCATATTCGCGAAATTCGCAAAACCAATCGCTGTTTTTAGAATAATTAAGGGCGCGGCGGGAGGCCGCACTCAGTTTTTCGTTCATGTGATCCCCCTTACAGGATGCAGACGAAAAGAGAAGGTTGTCGCTGGCTTTTATCGGTGAGTTTGGCATTTTTTATGAGCAAACCACCCCCTCACGAAATTAAAGCATAAACACGAAAATACCACAAATACCGATCGCCTAATTGGTTTCCTTACCCGAAGTAAGCCAATTTTGAAGATTTTGCTCAATAGACCTCAAAAGTTGTGAAAACTTTTGAGGTCTGGACGATTATTAAAAGCCAATTCTGAAAATCTGCGATAATATGTTACCGGTCAAACCACATCTCCAAGGAGATTAAATCACAATGAAAATTGTCGCCGTTCAAACCACCTTGTATCAACTTCCCCTTGCTTCGGTTATGACGGATGCCACGCACGGCGAACACACGCACTTTGAGGTTGTGATGGTGCGCCTGGAAAGTGAAGATGGTGTTTCGGGCATCGGCTATACCTATACCATTGGCAAGGGGGGGCAAGCGATCCGGTCCCTGATTGATGAGGCGTTCACCCCGCTTTTGCTTGGAGAAAATCCTCGCCGCATTGAACAACTTTGGGACAAGATGTGGTGGGACGTTCACTACATCGGCCGCGGGGGCATTGCCTCTTTTGCCATCTCGGCGGTTGATATCGCCCTGTGGGATTTGTGCGCCAGGGCGGATGGGGTTCCGCTGTGGCAGTCGCTGGGCGGGTACGGAAATCAGGTGATCCCTTACGCGGGTGGCATTGATCTCCATCTTTCACTCGATGAACTGGTCGAACAAACAAAGCAAAATCTGGCCAGGGGGTTTACCGCGGTCAAAATCAAGGTTGGGCAGCCGCATTTGGGCGACGACTTAAAACGCATTCAAGCTGTCCGCGACGTCCTTGGACCAAACCGGACGCTGATGGTTGATGCAAATATGCGCTGGGACGTGCAAACGGCGATTCGGGCCGCGCAACAGATGCGCGAATACGATGTTTACTGGCTGGAGGAACCAACCATTCCTGACGACTATTTGGGCATGGCGCGGATCGGCCGGGAAGGAGGGATGCCAATTGCTACCGGAGAAAACCTACATACAATCTACGAGTTTCAGCACATGATCCAATTCGGGCAGATCGCCTTTCCCGAACCGGATGTTTCGAATATTGGCGGGATGACCAACTGGCTGCGAGTCGCCAAACTTGCTTATGCCTACAATTTGCCGGTAACGACTCACGGAGTCCACGAGCTGCATCTGCACCTTTTGTCGGCCATACCAAACGCTTCTTTTCTTGAAGTACACAGCTTTGGATTGGAGAGGTTTATTTTGAATCCGCCCGAAATAATCAATGGCCGCATGTCACCGGGAAACATGCCGGGTCACGGGGTACGGTTTGATTGGGACGCTCTTGCTGAACACGAAGTTGAACGGTCTCCCAAGCTCCCCTCCCCGATTCGGGGAGGGGCTGGGGGAGGGGTAAAATGACCGTCAAAAGACCCACCCCCTAACCCCCTCCCGACGCGGGAGGGGGAATTTGTTGAGCTAATATTGAGTTACTTACTAGATAACGGATGTAAGTGACTAATTAGACACATAGGCAGCAACCCCACTCTAAAACAGCCCGACAAGCTCCCCTCCCCGTGTCGGGGAGGGGCTGGGGGAGGGGTCAGTTAGCCTGAATAAAGCCCCCTCTCGAGCAGCTTTATAAAGAACCGCTAAAATCGTTTAAACCCCCGCCCGAACGTGGTAGAATCGCCAGGTTTAAAATCCAAATTCACCCTTAGGGGAGATTAAAATATGAAGAAACTGGTTTTTTGGAGCATGCTGCTCCTTTCAACACTGGGGCTGATCGCCTGCGCGCCGGAAACGGCCGAGGAATCAGACTCCATTTCGGCAGAATCAGGTGGTCAGCCGGCCGGCTCATTGGCCATTAGTGAAGCGCCGGAAGTTGGCGAAAATTTCCCGGCCGCAGAGTTCGCCCAGGCGGCCGAGGAACGGGCTGTTGATTACGCCAAAGGAGCGGAAGACCCCGTTCTGACCGTCATCGAGTATGGCGACTTTCAATGACCGGGCTGTGCAGCGGTTTCCCCGCTCTTTGCTCGTCTGGTAGACGAGTATCCCGATGATGTCCGCGTCATTTATCGCCATTTCCCACTGACTGAGATCCACCCGAACGCCAAGCTGGCGGCCGAAGCGGCCGAAGCAGCCGGAGCACAGGGGAAATTTTGGGAGTATCACGACGCCCTTTATGAACAGCAGGCCGACTTTAATGCGGCCGGTGACGCCCAGGCGTTCCTGGTTGAACTGGCCGGTGAGGTCGGTTTAGATACCTCTCGCTTTGAATCCGATCTGGACAATAACATCTTTACCCCTTACATAGAAGGGATGATTGAAGAATCGGTCAATATCGGTTTGCCCGGAACTCCGGCCCTTATCGTAAACGGTGAGCTGCTGCCGGGTGGTACCCCACCTTACGAAGCGTGGACCGCCTTTATCGAAAATCTCCGGTCAATGGAAATATTGGAGGATATCCAGTACGACGGTCCGCCAGAGATGACCATCGATGAAAGCAAAACTTATGTGGCCACCGTCCAAATGGAAAGCGGGTCTTCTTTTACCATGGAGCTTTACCCGCAATCAGCGCCTCAAACGGTGAACAGCTTTGTTTTTCTAGCCAGTGAAGGGTGGTTTGACGGGGTAACTTTCCACCGGGTGCTGCCCGGTTTTGTGGCCCAGACAGGTGATCCCACCGGCACCGGCATGGGTGGCCCAGGGTACATGATTCCCAATGAGGTAGACAGCTCTCTTTCTCATGCGGAAGAAGGGATTGTGGCGATGGCCAACTCCGGGGCGGACACCAACGGCAGCCAGTGGTATGTCACCTTAGGGGACGCTTCGTTCTTAGACGGCAGCTACACGATTTTTGGCCGGGTTACGGAGGGGTTAGACGTTGTCAAAGCGATCACCCCGCGCGATCCAGCCACCGATCCAAACGCCCCACCAGGGGATAAAATTGAATCGATCACAATTGATGAACAGTAGTTGAAGAACGGCAGTTTTTCGTATACATTACCGGTAACGGGGAGACACGTCATGGCTGATGGCGTGTCTTTTTATTTCTTTTTTAAGCTACTCAAATGTGACGCCAATGAAGTATTTATCTTTGCGAAAATATGCTGCCCTGATTGTGCTGCTGCTCAGCACGCTGGCCTGTTCGATTTCCCTGCCATCGGTTCCAAATGTGCCGGGATTGGGAGATCCCACGCCCGAGCCATCACCCACGCCGGAAACGGACAGCATAACCTTTCAAACCCTGACCTATCGCATTTCAATGACGGAAGGAGAACAAATTCCGGGAACCGGTCTTGTATATGTTTCCAAGCAGGAAAACGGCTTTTCGGTACAGATAGACGGCCTTCCGGCGCTTAAAAGATCGGGCGATTCTTTTTCCTGGCGCGGGGTAATTTCACCTGGGGTGATCGGAAGATATGATTTGCGAATTACGACCACCTTGTTAGGTGAATTAATCGCTTTGGGGCCGGTTCAGGTGACCATACTCAATCCAGCACCGCTGGAGCTGGGATACAACCAGCCTCCGGCCGCTCCTCTGGAGTTTGAAGAACTGCTGATAGATTATCGCGTTCCGGTAGGGGAATTTGTCCCCGGAACAACAATTTCGTATATTGGTTTGACCGAGCAGGGAGGGGAACTTGCCGGGACCAGCGGTTATCCGTATATTCGGCAGGCGGATTCATTTTCCTGGATCGGTCAATTGCGGGATAATGTGGTGGTGCGCTATGATTTGCGCGTAACGACCATCTCAGAAAATGATATTCGCCTTGTTGGGACAGCCAAATTGTGGGTATACCCATGAGCCAAGAAAACCAAAAATATCCCCGGCCGTTTGAACCGCTTGTCGCCAAAAACCCCTTTCGTCAACAGCGGGGGGTAATCCGTTCGCTGCCCTCATTTGAGGAAGCGCGAGAAAAACTTCCCCGGCCGGTCATTACCGGCTATGACTCGTGGGAGAAGCTGTACTGGCAGGCGTGGGAGTTAATTTGGAGTGCGATTCAAACCCCACCGGCCGATAGCCCGCTCCATGCTCCCTATCTCACCCCTCATCATTTGCCGCGCCTGTTTATGTGGGATTGTGCCTTTATCGCCCAATACGGCTTATACGGCCGGCGGGCGTTTTCTTTTATCGATATTCTCAATCACTTCTATACCCGGCAGCATGATGACGGGTTTATCTGCCGTGAAATCGATATCGAAACCGGGGAGGAGCTTTTTTTGCCCTTTGATCCGGACGGCACGGGACCCAACATTTTTGCCTGGTCGGAATGGCGCTACTATCGAGCCACCGGGAATGAAAACCGTCTGCGTCAGGTTTTTTACCCGTTAATTGCTTTTTACCGCTGGTGCCGCCAAAATCGCAGCTGGCCCAGCGGTCTTTACTGGGCCACAGGCACGAGCAGCGGGATGGACAATCAGGAACGGGTGGTGGATGGCCTTCACCATCACCAGCGGTGGAGCTGGATTGGGGCGACCATGCAAGCCGCGGTTAGCGCGATGCTGCTGCAGCGTATGGCCCTGGTGCTGGACGAATCCGGTTTGGTCGACGAACTGGCGGCCGATCGGTCTCGGATGAAGCAGGCAATCAACGAAATTTGCTGGGATGAAGAGACCGCTTTTTATCACGACGTGTCGCCAGGTGGACGAAAAAGTCGAGTTAAATCCATTGCCGCCTTTTGGGGGTTGTACGACAAAGATTTGATTCCTCAGCGGCGGCAGGATGCGCTCTTTCGTCATCTACGCGACAAGGGTTCGTTTGCCACCCCTCACCGCGTGCCCACAATTTCGGCCGACAGCCCCGGTTTTGATCCATTGGGGGGGTATTGGCGTGGCTCCGTGTGGTCGCCAACCAACTATATGGTTTTGCGCGGCTTGCGGACGGTCGGTCAGCATCATTTGGCCCACGAAATAGCCATCAACCACCTGATGACCCTCCAGCAAGTGCACGAAAGAACCGGTTTTTTCTGGGAAAATTATGCCTCACATGAACCGGGTGCCGGCGAACCGGCCGCGGCCAACGCTATCGGCTGGGCCGGTTTGTCTCCAATCGGCATCCTAATTGAAGACGTGATCGGTTTGTGGGCAGATTGGCCGCAGCGCACCGTCTATTGGGATCGCCGTTTAAATGTTGACGGGCACTTTGGCGTGCAGAATTACCCCCTTGGCCCCAACGAAACCGCTGATATTCTGGGTGATGGGGAAATGGTTTTGATCAATAGCACAACCCCTTTTACGCTGGTGCTGCGCACCTCTGAATTGTCGCTGCAAACGGCCGTACCGGCCGGATCGAGCGAGATTCCCTTCAACTAAGGAGTCCTAAGTCCTGAGTTGAAAGTGCTGAGTAAAATGGCTGCGATTGAGGCTTGACAAAGATGGGGTGAAGCTTATTCTGACTCAGGACTTAGGACTTAGGACTTAGGACTCAGGACTTCTTATGATCAAAATCCTGACTATCAACATACACGGTATTCGCGATCGCTGGCTCGACCGGCGGCATATGCTCATTGCCGGCCTGCTGGATGAAGAGCCGGATTTGATCGCCTTGCAGGAAGTCAATGTAGCGGCCGGACAAGGATCGTGGATCACCGGGCAGCTCAACGCACGTCTGGGTCGCAAAACCTATACTCTGCTTCAGCAGCGGCGTAAAGGGTTTATTTCCGGCTTTCTCGATGGGGTGGCCATCCTGTCAAAATGGCCTGTTATTTTAAAAGAAGGCTTGGATTTAGGGTATGACGGTCGGGTGGCGCTTCTGGCTAATATCGAGCTGCCGGGTGGGGGAACGGTCGATTTTGTCTCTGTTCGTTTAACTTCCGGGCAAACCGTGCCCGAGGTGCGCTACGAACAGGTGATGCGTCTGACCGGCTGGCTGGGGGTGCCCGGCCGATCTGAATGCCAAATTGTCGTTGGAGATTTTAATGATTTACCGGACAGCATCGCCATGAAGCGCATGTCGCAAGGGATGCGCAGCGCGTTTGAACTGGCTCACGGCCGTGAACCCCTGGCGACCTTTCCGACGGTTTTGGCTCATCGCGATAATGATTGGACCGGGTGCCTGGACTATGTCTTTGTGACCCAGGATGTGGTTGTACATGAAGCTAAGTTTTTTGGCCAAACCCATCACCCTGATGACGATCAGCTCTACATGTCAGATCACATCGGTTTAGTGGTACAGCTCAATATGTTAGAGAAATGAGTGTAACCACCCGATTGTGTGTAAAATAGATAGCCAAAAATCTTACGCTAACTGATTTATTTGCCGGATGATTTCAATTATTGCCCCCGTTTACAATGAAGAAAAAGTGCTGCCGGAGCTGTACAGGCGCATCGTGGCCGTGATGGTCTCGGCCGATGAACCGTGGGAGCTCCTTCTCATCAATGATGGCAGCAAAGATCAGTCAGCCGAGGTGATCGCCCAGCTGCACAATCAAGATAATCGCGTTAGAGGATTAAGCTTTTCGCGAAATTTTGGTTTCCAGGAGGCGGTGACGGCCGGTTTGGATTACGCTCGGGGAGATGCCGTAGTCTTGACCGACGCCGATCTGCAGGACCCCCCTGAACTAATTCCGGAAATGATTGCCAAGTGGCGGGAAGGATACGACGTTGTCTATGGGGTGAGGTCGGTTCGGGAGGGAGAAACGTGGTTTAAAAAGATGACGGCCAAGGCCTTTTATCGCCTGATTCATCGCATTACCAGCGTGAATATTCCTCTCGATACCGGTGACTTCCGGCTGATGGATCGGCGGGTGGTTGACGCCATTCGCGGGATGCGAGAGCGGAATCGCTTTTTGCGGGGGATGGTGCCCTGGGTGGGATTTAAGCAGATTGGGGTGCCTTATGTGCGTCAAGCTCGCTATGCCGGTACATCCAAATTTGAATCAGTGGGTCAGATGTTGCCCTTTGCCATCAACGCCATTACCAGCTTCTCTTATTTGCCGCTCCGCCTGGCAACTTATCTGGGATTTATCGTGGCCTCGCTGAGCGCCGTGGCGATTGTGCTGGTTGTTTTGATCCGCCTGATGACTCCCTCCGTGGCCCTGGAAGGTCAGGCCACAACCTTAACGATGGTTCTTTTTCTTGGTGGAATCCAGCTGATTTGTTTGGGCATTATCGGTGAATATCTCGGCCGAATTTATGATGAAGTGAAGGGGCGGCCGCTCTATCTCATCGATCAAACCTGGGGAATCGAGGCGGTGCGTCGCCCTTCTTACCACGATGATTAAATGATCTTCAAACCCCGTGCCGAACCCCTAATTGTGGCGCTTTAGTACTTTTTTCCCGCTATTTTTACGTCTTCATTGCTTAATCGTTGGGTAGAAGCAAGGTATGATTACAGGAGGGAACCTATAATTGGCTTGATTGATCGCTTTAAGGAGTACCAAGATTGAAAACAGCGAAAAATTCACTACTGCCACGCTGGCTTGTTTACGCTTTGTCAGCAACCTTTTTTACTTCGATTTTTTTTGTTTCGACCGTTGCCTATTTTACCGTTGAAGCATATATCACCGCCCCCCTGAATCCTCTGGGAAATGAAACATCGGCCAGCCAGGAAAACGATCAAACTTCTCCGGTTGATGAAAGCGGCGTTTCCGGTGAGCCGGCTCCGATAGTTGAAACCCTTTCACCAACCGAACAGGCGGAAGTCGCCCAGACCGTTGAGTCATTTACGGCGGCTTTGCCAGATTCAGATCGCATTACCATCTTGGTGATGGGCATTGACCGCCGGCCGGGTGAGCCATTTGTCTCCCGTACCGACACGATGATGCTTCTATCCCTCAACCCGAAAACGGAAAAAGCGTCAATTTTGTCGATACCACGCGATCTGTACGCGGAAATCCCGGGTTGGGGACGAGATCGGATCAATACCGCTTTTGTTCGCGGTGCAGCGGCCGGTGGCCCGGCCGGGGGGGCGGATTTGGCCATGAAGACGGTGTCGTTAAACCTGGGGGTTCACATCGATCATTATCTGCTGGTCGATTTTAGCGCCTTTATCACCGGTATCGACACCCTGGGCGGGATTGACATTTATGTGCCGACAACCATCAACGATCCCAAATTTCCCAACATGAATTATGGGTACGACCCGCTTTATATTCCGGCCGGAAACCACGTTTTTGATGGCGAAACCGCCTTAAAATATGCCCGTACTCGCCATCAGGACAACGATTTTGGTCGCGCTGAAAGGCAGCAGGCGGTCGTGTTGGCTGTCCGAGATAAGGTGTTGAATTTGGGAGCAGAAGAACTGCTGGTCAAAACGCCGCTTCTTTATCGGCAAATTGAAGAAGGGGTTCGAACCGATTTGAGTTTGAGCGAAATGATCGCTTTGGCCAACGCAGGCACCCGTCTTTCTTCAGAAAACATCAAGACAGACGTGATCGATTATCGCTATGTCATTAGCTACACCACCCCTCAGGGAGCCAGCGTGTTGGTGCTGCAGAACAATTTGGCCGGGCCGTTGATCGCGGAATTGTTTGAAGAATAGAACGAATTACAAAATCAGAGATTAGAAATACGGGATCAGAAATACGAGATACGAAATTTGAACGACTTATTTCGTATCTCGTATTTCGTATTTCAAATTTCGTGCCTCGTATTCCGCATAGGCCTTTTTCACTTCCTCCCCGATTATTTTGATGCCGCTTTCAACCGCTTCGGGATCCATGGCGTAGCTCAGGCGAATGCACTCATATTTGTGCGGCCAATCCCCTTTTAATCCGGGAAAGAAATGTTGACCGGGTATCACCAGCACATCCCGAGCCTTTAGCCGATTGTAAAGCTCCTGGCTGGTGATGGGCAGCCCTTTAAACCACGCCCAAACAAAAATCGCCCCTTCAGGTTTGTGAATGTAAAAATCGATCCCTTCGAGCGCCGCACGCAGCCATTCAACCGCCTGCCACGCTTTGGCCTCATAGTGCGGCCGAATGACGTCTTCACTCAGGCGGGCAATTTCCCCGTTTCTTACCGCTTCCAGAGCCATCGCTCCCCCAAACCCGCCAGGGGCCAGACTGATAACCGCATTCATCGCTTCGAGTTTTTGGGCGACGCTCTTTGCGGCGATGATGATGCCGGTGCGGGTGCCGGGTAATCCCAATTTTGAAAGACTCATGCACATGATCATGTGCGGCTCCCACATGGGTGGTTTTTCACCAGTAAAAATGATGCTGGGAAAGGGAAGCCCATAGGCGTTGTCGATGATAAACGGTATGTCGTGTTCCTGAGCCAGCGTGCTGAGCTGATCCATTTCGGCCGCCGTTAAGACGTTGCCGGTGGGATTGGTCGGCCGAGAGACACACAGCGCGCCAATCTCTGAGGTAATTTCTAGCCGTGAAAAATCAACGTGGTATTTAAACAGGCGGCCGTCCAGCAGCTTGATTTCCGGCTTGTGTGAAATAAAGATATCGGGGTACAGGCCGCAATCTTCATAGCCGATATATTCTGGGGCCAGCGGCAGCAATATTTTTTTAAATGTGCCGTCGGCAAAAGGACCGGAAAACATGTTAAAAAGATAAAAAAATGCGGTTTGACTGCCGTTGGTCAGAACGATGTTCTCCGCAGAAACAGGCCAGCCGTAACGTGTATTCAAAAAAGAAGCCAGAGCTTCGATAAACTGGCTGGGTCCGGCCGGTCCGGAGTAGTTGCTGATTAAATTCTCAAAATCGCGTTCGCTGTCCAGGATCCGCAGCATGCGCTGACGAAAATAACCCTGCACGGCGGGAATATGACTGGGATTGCCTCCACCCAGCATTTTGATGCCGGGTTGCCCGGCGTAGCGGCCCAAATCATCCATGAGCTGCAAAATGCCGGCATCAGGAGAAAATTTGTGACTAAAAATAGATTGTTTCATGATGAACACCAGAGAGTAGAGACGAGAAACTGGAGACCAGAGATTGACGGGTCTCTTGTCTACAGTTTCTCTATGCTAAATTAAAAATTAAAAGGTTCAGGGCGGTGACCAGGTCGGTCCGGCCGGTTTTAACCTGCATGTCGGTTTCGAGCAGATGGCCATAAATTTTTTCGAGCTGCGGTAAATCAAAGCTTCTTGCCTGATTGGCAATTTTCCCAACGACAAACGGATGCTGCTTGATTAATTTGGCGATTTCTGGGGGTTTGTTGCCTTCTTCCACCAGCTCTTTGACCTGGATAATCAGCCGAAACTGCCGAATAAACATCGAAAAAATTTGAAAAGGTTCAGATCCTTCATCGAGTTTTTGCTGCAGCAGCAAGGCCGCTCGTTTGCCGTTGCGGTTGCCCAGCGCGTCAACCAGGTCGAATATGTTGGCTTCGGCCGCATAAGGAGACAATTTTTCGACATCTCGGATCGTAATCAGTTCCGGTTCAGCGGAAATACCCTTGTAAAGGACCAGCTTGGTGATCTCGTTTTCGAGGATTTGTAAATCGCTGCCAACATTCATGGCCAGGCGACGGGCTGCATCGGGGTGAATGCGGCCGCCCAACCGATCAACCGCATCAAGAATCCACCGTTCCAACACCCGCCCCTGCGGCCGATTAAATCGCTTTTCGTAGCCGTTTTCGCTGCTGCGCGCGCATTTTATCGCTTTGCTTCTATCCTCTAGCGCCCCTTTTTCCATAAAAACCAGGCGAGCCGAATCAGGTATCGTTGGCAAATAATCAAGCAGGGCTGCCCGCTCATCTTTGTCTCCTTTGCCGGAAAAGAAGTTGTAAACAATGACCAGTCGTTTCGGAGCCAAAAACGGCATCGCGTTACACGCATCGATAATGTGGTTGGCTCGGGTTTGTCCGCTTTCAAAAACGGTTGTGTTGAGTGAAAGCATTTCCGGATCCCCCAATTTCTTTTTCAAGCTCTCGAGGGTTTCCTTCTGGGAAAACGCGTCATCCCCGTGAAATATATAGAACATCGGCTAATATTTGGTTTCGATGAAGTAGCTGTGGGATTCAACACGCTTATTGTGACCCAAAAGAATCTTGAAAAATCGGGATACAGCGGTTGGCTCAAGCTTGCGTAAGGCGACGATTTGCAAGCTTCCGGGACGACCGTCGGTGGTGTAGCGCTGCAAATGCATCCCGACCGGCCGGGAAATAATCAAGGTAAAGAAGACCGCTAAAACCGCCGTGGGTAAAATATTAAAGAAAGTGCCTCCATCCATCTTGCTTTTACCCAGCCGCCGCTGCTCAAAGGCAAATGTTCCCTGGGCGGCCAGGGTGGCCATCGTGGCGGTGGTCAAATGAACGGTGCCGCAGTTGGGATGAAGAGCTAATTGGTGTTCCCCATTTTTCATGCGCTGCAGCGCCTCTTCGGCCGCTTTCATAATCGCCTGCTCGGGGATATCCCCAAAAATGTTGAGATAAAACCCGGAGTAGGTGGCGTTCCCTTGAGCGCCAAATCGCTTAAATTGTTCAGTTAAAAGATGAATTGTGGCGTGTTCCAGCGCGTGGTTTCGTCGTATTCGACTAATTATTTGGTTGAGCATATGGGTATTATATAAGTCCTGAGGTGAAAGTGCTAAGGGGGAAGTGCTGAGTCCTAAGGTAAAAGTGCTAAGTGAGGTGATTTGAATTGGGCCTTGACACGAATTGGGTGGGGCTTATGCTGTCTGAAGTCTGAAGTCTGAAGTCTGAAGTCTGAAGTCTCATTCTCCCTGAACGGTAACCACTACCCGTCGTCCCCCACCGCGATTGCGATGTTCACAGAGATAGATCCCCTGCCAGGTGCCGAGGGCCAGACGGCCGTTTGTAATGGGGATTGATAATGAAGGACCGATGAGAATCGCTTTAATATGGGCAGGCATATCATCCGGCCCCTCATACGTATGGATGTAGTAGGGAGCATTTTCCGGGGCGATCACGTTGAAATGAGTTTCCAGATCCTGGCGGACCGATGGATCGGCATTCTCATTCAGGGCCAGCGAAGCGGACGTGTGTTGAATAAAAACGTGGAGAAGCCCTACCCGAAAATTGGCTATCTCGGGAAGTACACCGGTGATATGATGGGTAATCAGGTGAAATCCCCGCGTAAAAGGAGGAAGAGTGATGTTTTTTTGGGCCCACATAAGGCCTACGGTTGATAGATTGCCACCGGCTGCGCATCGTGCAGCTCGATGGGTGAATCTGGCGTCTCTTTGGGCTCAATGCGCGACATCGCCCGTTCAGTCATGGCGGTGATGGTTAGGCTGGGGTTAACGCCAAGGTTAGCCGGAATGGCCGAGCCATCAGCGATGAAAAGACCGGGGTAGTTAAACGCTTCGTGATTGATGTCAATGACCCCTTCGTCTTCGCTGGCGGCGATCCCGCACCCGCCAAGAATGTGAGCGGTGGAAGCCATATTGAGCAACACTTCATTGGTCGTGGTCAGCGGTACCCCGTTGATCTTTTTAGCGAAGCGATTGACCACCTGCCGGCCGGCATCGATCACGGCCGGTATGGGATTTACTTTATCCATATGGCTGACCAACCCCTTGCGCCACAAAGTCCACAGGCTTCGGCCGCGTTTAAGGCTCATGCGATTATCCAGGGTTTGCATGATGAGCAAAATGGTGCTGTCGCGGGCCCAGTTTGGTAAAAAGAGCGCTTTGAGCATGTCGTACGGCCGGCGCAGGGTGATATTCAACACCCGCATCAACCGCATAAATACTCCACCTTCAAGATCAATTAAAGGCAGGCCCAGGAAGCGCAGCAGGGATGACCCGCGGGGGTAGCGGACCGGTTCGACGCTGGTCACCTCATCGACCCAAAAGTGAGAGGTGATGGCGACACCCTCAGAAAAATCTTTTTCGTCTGAGCCGTGACGGGCGATTGAACCCATCAGCGCTTCGCTGTTGCTGCGCACTCGTTCACCCAGCCTAGAAGATAGTTTGGGCAGGCTTTTGAGTTCATCGCGGAGCTTAAGCAGAAGGTTGACCGTGCCCAACACCCCAGCCGAGACCACGACGTTGCGCGTGCGGACAACCGTTTGCGGTTTTTTGAACCAGGCGGTTGTTTTTTCGTATACGACTTCATACCGGGCGCCGTCCGGCTGTCCTTCCGGCAGCGGCCGGATATCGAGGACGTTGGCCTCCGGCCGCACTTCAGCCCCAAACTTCTCGGCCAGATAAAGGTAATTTTTGTCGAGGGTGTTTTTGGCATTGTGGCGACAGCCGACCATGCATCCCCCGCAGTGGATACAGCCAGCGCGTTCCGGGCCGTCTCCATTAAAGAAAGGATCGGGGACCGATTGGCCCGGTTCGCCAAAGAAAATCCCGACCGGGGTTGGCTTAAAGGTGTCTTCTTTTCCTAAATCGGTGGCGATATCGAGCAGGATGTGGTCAGCTTCCCACAATTTGGGGTTTTGGGCGGTGCCCAGCATGCGGTTGGCCAACTCGTAGAAGGGAGCCAGTTCGTTTTCCCAATCGCCCAGATGGGCCCATTCTTCCGCTTCAAAAAAGGTTTTGGTGGGTTTGATATGGGTGCTGGCGTAGACAAGGCTGCCGCCACCGACCCCGCTCCCGTTGAGGATCATAATGTCGTTTAGAAGATTGATGCCCATATACCCAAAAAAGCGCAGCGAAGGCATCCACAAAAATTTTCTTAGGTGCCAGTTGCTCTTGGGGAAATCCTTGGACTTGTATCGCTTACCTCGTTCAAGGACGATGACATCGTATCCTTTTTCGACCAGTCTCAGGGCTGAAACGCTCCCCCCGAAACCGGAACCAACGATTACAAAATCAGCTGTATTCCCGGAGTTTGATTGGCTCATGATCTACCTTTTGTTAATAGTGCCCAAAATATCCTTCAATCAGTGAGGCACAGTTTATAACACAATGCGTTATAGATCAAGTGGGAAATGACGCGATGCGATACGAAGATGGAAATACGAAACACGAGATTAGAAATACGAACGACTCAATCGTATTTCTAATCTCGTATTTGGCAAACAGTCAACTAATAACAATTAACCTTGGTAGGTGGGCAGACCCAGATTAGGCATCGGCCGGCCGGCCAGAAATGCCCTGAGCGCCTGGCGGGCGGCCTCCCGATCATCCCAGGGATATTCGGTGGTGCCAAAACACATCGACTGCTCGTGCCCTTTGCCGCAAATGATGACTAAATCCTCCGGCCGAGCAAGTGACAGCGCGAAGTAAATCGCCTCACCGCGATCCGGCACCCGCCAGAAGGTCTCTCCTTCGATGCCCCCCCTCATGCGGCAGCCGGCCGCCATCATCTCTAAAATATCCTCCAGCGCTTCGGTGCGCGGGTCTTCGGCCGTCAAAATGGTGATATCAGCCCGTTTGGCCGACACTTCAGCCATCATGCGCCGCTTTTCGATATCCCGTTTCCCGGCGCTGCCAAAGACCGCCAGGATGCGCCCCTTTGTTTTGGCAACCATCGGCCGGGCCGCTTCGAGCGCTTTTTCCAGAGCGTTGGGAGTATGGGCAAAATCGACCAGGGTGATAAACGACTGGCCTTCATTGATGCGCTCCATCCGGCCAGTGATGCCGCTCATCGATTCCAGACCGCCTTTGATATCGTCCAGATCAATTCCCAAACCGTAAGCGGCGGCCGCGGCACAGAGCATGTTGGCCACGTTAAAGCGGCCGACCAGGACCGACTTGATTTTGGTTTCTTGCCCATCCGGTAAGTGGAGAACAAAAGCGGTGTGCTCGGCCGAATATTCGATCTGATCCGCCCACACATCTGCCGGGAGGTCGAGACCATAGGTAATAACCCGGCCGTCGGCCGCGGCAGAAATAGTTTCATAGTAGGCGTCATCGCGATTGAGGATGTGCAGACCCAAACCACCAACCTGGCGATGATGGGTGGTCATTTCAAACAGGCGGCGTTTGGCGGCCACGTAATTTTCGTGCGTGCCGTGATCGTTGACGTGTTCATGGGTGATGTTGGTCAGCAGCGCGGCGTCAAAACCGATAGCGGTTATGCGGTGTTGGGCCAATCCGATTGACGTGCTTTCTAAAATGACCTCGTCCAAGCCGACATCCACCATGCGGCGCAAAAAATGCTGCACCGCTGGGGCTTCCGGTGTGGTGACGTGCAGACCGGTCGACTCGGCCGCGCCTCCCCCCATGTCGGCCGTGATGGTGCTGATCAACCCACAGCGGCGGCCTCCTCTCAGCATGATGGTATGGAGCAAACTGCTGACCGAAGTTTTTCCATCGGTGCCGGTGATGCCAATCACCGTTAACCGCCTCCCTGGAAACTCGTTCCAGGCTGCGGCCAGCCACGCCAGGGCGTAGGCGGTATCCGGAACGCACCAGTAGACGGTTTTCTCCGGTATATCAAGGTCTAATTCAGCGGCCGGCCGCTGCGCTAAAATCAGGGCGGCCTCATTGTCCAGCGCCTGTTGGATAAAAAGGTGGCCATCGCTGTTGGTGCGCACGCGGGCCACAAAACAGTCGCCCGGTTTTATTTGCCGCGAATCTTCGATGAAGCGGTTGATGATGATATCCTCAAACTCATAAACAGGGGGGGGAGGATGGTTTGTTTCGGCCGCAGCTGCGGCCCATTTGGAGATTAGCGCTTTTAGCGATTGACTCATCTTTTGGTTCCTTTTTGGCTTCCGGAAGATTTTCCCATAGAATTTTACGACAAATTAAAAAGAAGCGAACATTTTATGAGCAAATCATCCGGTTCAGATTCGAAATCATATAATAAACAGCGCCACGGCCGGTATCAGCACCAAAAAAGACGAAATAACTTTCGTCGGGGGGTGCAAAATTTATCCCTGGCTGAACTACAGCAAAACTTTGCGGCCTGCGGCCGGTGCGGTTATTTTCTGACCGGCTACCGGGTCATTCACGGGGTGGATGCTGTCGAAGAAGCCGCTCGAAAAACCTACGACGGCTGGATCACGCTGGTGTGGGATCAATCCACTCGAGATCTTTTGTACCGTACGTACGGCATGAGAACCGATATTGCATCGTATCATTATGAGTCGGTGTGCCCGGAGTGCCAGCGTAAAATTGTTTACGCCGGCGAGATGCCGGCCGATTTTGTCGAGGGAGAAATCGCTGAAGGGGTGCCGCTCAAAAAAATCGCTCCTGAACAGGCGGACGCGGAGGGTGAGGCTGCCGCCGAAGATCACGAAGATTATAAAAAAGAGTCTGTCGTTATTGCGGCCGAAAAAGAAGATGCAGAAGAAGCAGCCGTAGAAGAAGGCAAAGCAGGAGCGGAAGAGGAAGCGGCCGAGAGCAAGACTGGAAGCGAAAGCGATGAAGACCGAGGTCAGCCGCGCAAAAGCGTTCGGCGGCCGGGACCAACCTTTCGGATGCGCGTTGGGTGACCGCGGTTAGCGAGTGGTCCGTTGACGCACCGCCTCAAACAGCAAGATGGCTCCAGCCACGGCGGCATTCAGGGATTCGGTGTCGTTGACCATGGGGATCGCCAGCAGCTGTTCAGCCGCCTGCCGGGCGTTTGGCGTGATGCCGTGAGCCTCATTACCAATGATTAAGGCGTTTGGTTGACGCCAGTTGTATTGAGTGTACAAAAGCGTGCCGGCCGCGTCAGCGGCAACCGGTTGACAATCTCCCAGGAATTCGCGGAGGTCGGGCCAGGCAAACGGCCGATAAGGGAGGCGCAAAATCGCGCCCATACTGCTGCGCACCACTTTGGGATTAAACAGATCCACCGTGCCCGGTGCAATGAGCAGCCCCTCGACCCCGGCTGCCGCAGCCGAGCGGATCAGGGTGCCGACATTGCCTGGATCGCGCAGGCCGTCGAGGATTAGAAGCAGGGTAGGATGGTCCGGCCAGGCAAGTTCGGGCTGTGGCAGGACGGCCACCACACCAGAAGGATTTTCCGTGGCGGTTGTTTCACGGATGAGGTTTTCTTCAACCGGGATAGGTGGGGGAACCAGCCGGGATAATTCTTTAATCAGCTGTCTGTTTTGATCGGCCCAGGTGGGGGTTGCCAGCCACAAATGCGGGGCGATACCCTGCTGAACCATTTCGCTGATCCAGCGGCTCCCCTCCACCACAAACTGCTTTTCTCGCTTTCGAAAGCGGCCGTCGCGCAGCAGCCGCCGCACCCGCTTCAGTTTTGGATTTGACGCACTGGTGATCGTTTGATCCATCCGATCTTAGCCAATGCCTACCGGCATGATCAGCGTTTCCCGATCGTGCTGGAGCCAATCCTGGGCCCCAAACAATTTCTCTTTTTCGGGTAACGTGTTGGCAACGGGTATATATTGGCCATCCGCCTGGAGCACATAGCTCTTTTTTGTATCTTGGAGATAGACGTCCAGGATATTCTCCTTAATCTCCTGCAGGATCACCGGATCTTCAATTGGAAACACGGTTTCCACGCGACTGCTGAGGTTGCGCTGCATCATATCAGCGCTGCCCAGATACATGATCGGTTCCCCGTCGTTTTGGAAGTAATAAATGCGCGTGTGCTCCAAAAACCGGCCGACGGTACTCATGACGCGTATATTGTCGCTGATCCCCTCCAGCCCAGGCCGCAAGCTGCAAATGCCGCGAATCATTAACTCAATTTGAACACCCGCTTGAGAGGCCTTAAAAAGCGCTCTGATGATGGCTGGATCGACGAGGTGGTTGATCTTAAAAATAATTTTGCCTTTTGAACCGAGCTTGGCCTCTTTCTCAATGTGCTTAACCATATCGGAGCGCAGGTTGACCGGGGCAACCAAACATTTGCGAAATTTTTCCTGCCGCGAATAGCCGGTCAAATAATTAAACAGATCCGACATATCCGCCCCGAGTTCCTGATCGGCGGTCATGTACCCCAGGTCGGTGTAAATGCGGGCGGTAGCCGAGTTGTAGTTGCCTGTGGCCATATGAACATAGCGTCGTAACCCTTCCCGTTCCCGACGGACAACCAGGCACACTTTGGCGTGGGTTTTGAGGCCGATTAATCCATAAACGACGTGCACCCCGGCATTTTCCAGCGCTCTGGCCCATTCGATATTGCTCTCCTCGTCAAAGCGGGCTTTGAGCTCCACCAAAACGGTCACCTGCTTGCCGTTTTCACGGGCGGCGATCAAGGCTCTAACAATAGGGGGCTTTGGCCCTACCCGATAAAGCGTCTGTTTGATGGCCAGAACGTCCGGGTCATGAGCGGCCGCGCGCACAAAATCAACGACCGGTCCAAAACTATCAAAGGGATGATGGAGCAAAATATTCTGGCGCTGCAAAATCGTAAAAATATTTTCCCCGGTTTTGAGGGGAGGCGGCAAAACGGGATTGAGCAGCGGGTCTTTTAACCCCGGCCGATCCAGGCTGCTGAGCTGAAATAAGCTGCTCAATCCCAGAGGCCCGTCAACTTGATACACATCATACGGGTTAACCTCCAGATTAATGAGCAATATATCTCTAATCCAATCAGGAACCGTCTCTGAAACTTCCAGGCGAACCACAAACCCAAAATGACGCTGGCGCAAATTTTCTTCCATGGTAAGCAGTAAATCATCAGCTTCATCTTCCTGCAGAGCGAGGTCAGTATTGCGGGTCACCCGAAACGGATGGGACTCAACGATTTCCATCCCTGGAAAGAGACGCTGCAGGTTGGCGGTCATCACTTCTTCCAGCCAGACAAATTTTTGGGTTGTGCTGGGCTGCAGCAAATCATCGGGGTCCAGCGGATTTAAGGGAATGAGACGCGGCAGGCTGTTTGGCACCTTGACTCTGGCAAAATGGGTTTCTCCATCATGGGGATTGCGGATCACGACCGCCAGATTTAAGCTTAAATTTGAAATATGAGGAAACGGATGGCCCGGATCAAAGGCCAGGGGCGTCAAGACCGGAAAGATTTCCCGTTCAAAATATTCCGAAACTTTTTTCTGCTGTTTGGCTGAAATTGAATCGTAAGCCAGGATTTTGATCCCTTTGCTGGCTAATTTGGGTTGAATTTCATCCTTCCAGAGGTTCATCTGCTTCTGATAAAGATCGGTCACGATGCGGTGGATGGCCACAAGCTGTTCCCGAGGGGTTAGGCCATCCGCTGCGGTATCGGTTACCCCCAGCAAAACCTGCTGTTTGATACCTGAAACCCGAACCATAAAAAACTCATCCATGTTATTGCTATAAATGGCCAGGAATTTGACCCGTTCAAGCAGCGGATGTGATTCAAGATACGCTTCTTGCAGCACGCGCCGGTTAAACTCAATTGTGCTTAACTCACGATTGATGTAGTAGCTGGGATTATCAAATTTTTTATTGGCGGGCACTTTGGATTTCCCCTTTATTGACGATCGGTTAATAATCACTCATATTTTAACCTAAAATTCGATATTGTAGATGTTAATCACCACTTTTTGCGTATATTAGATATGTGTCACTGGTGGCTTTTATAAACAAAGATGTAAATCGGTAAGAATTTCGCGTTTTTCACTATCAAATAGTTTGGTAAAGTTTATAATAATGTCTCAGCACAAATACTCATTGGGTAAGTAAATCTATGAGGGTTAAACCAGACTGGATTGGATTTGAATTAGGGGAGCGGTATCGTCTTGAGCGCCGAGTTGGTCAGGGCGGTATGTCAGCGGTTTATTTAGCCACCGACTTAAGATTGCGCCGGCCGGTTGCCGTCAAGATGATACATTCTCATTTGGCTGATGACGCTGAATTTCAGCGCCGATTTGAGGATGAAGCCACCGCCGTTGCCCGTTTGCGTCATGCCGGTATTGTGCAGGTGTACGACTTTAATCATCATGATGATATCTGGTACATGGTGATGGAGTTTATTGAGGGGTGGACCCTGGAGTCATATCGGGCTGAGTTAGCCGAGCGACATGAGAAAATGACACTGGCTCAGACGGTTTCCCTTATTGCCAGCGTTTGCCGGGCGGTTGATTATGCTCATCAGGAAGGCATAATCCACCGCGATTTAAAACCGGCCAACATCATGATTCGGCCGTCGGGAACGCCGGTATTGATGGACTTTGGGATCGCCAAAATGGTCCGCGCTTCACAGAAAACGATTACCGGGATGGTAATCGGAACCGTCTCGTATATGGCTCCCGAGCAAATCAAGGGGGAGAAGATCGATCATCGGGTGGACATTTATGCGTTGGGGGTTTTGATGTTTGAGCTGCTAACCGGCCGCCGGCCGTTTGAGGCTGAAAGCAATATCGCCGCCATGCAAAAACATTTAACGGAGCCTCCCCCTGATTTGCGCGAATTTGACCCAAACCTCCACCCCGAATTAATTGCTGCCGTAGAAAAAGCGCTGGCCAAGGAGCCAAACGAGCGCTTTTCTCGAGCGATTGATTTTGCTGAAGCGCTGGAACAAATTGAAATAGAAAATCCTGGTGCCGTTTTGGAACCCACGCGGTTTTTTTCTCCTCCCGACCTGGATACTCATACCGCTCCTCATCCTGAATCTCCAGCCAGCCAGGCCACGTCGAAACACGATATCCCCACAAAGGTTTTGGAACCGCAGCCCAAACCTCGCTTCAAACGGTGGGCAATTATCCCCCTGGTTGCCCTCTTGGCCATTCTGGTGTCCAGCTTCCTGTTGGGACCAGAAGCATTGGCAGCTTTACTCAACCCGGGTTCCGATGAGGATGGCGATGGCCTGACCGCTTTTCAAGAGTATCAATTGGGGACTGACCCTGAAATGGCCGATACCGATGAGGATGGTTTTCCAGATAAGGCTGAGCTGGCGGTTGACTGTCTGAACCCTCTCAATCCCGACGTAGATGATGATGGGTTAATTGATGGGGACGATCCCTTTGCCTGTGAGGCGGCCGCGCAGGACCCGGCCCCACAGCAGGTAGCGATTACCGCCATTAATTTGATTTCCGCTGATGACATGCTCGACGTGCCGGAGATGGAAGGATCGTATGACTCTTCTAATTACGGTGGGGAAGATGACAGCGCCTCGGAGGAGGGATTACATTACCAGGTGGTTTTTGAGACCAGCGGTTTTACTCCTCAGATTCGCGACTTTCACGTGCACTTCTACTATGATACGGTTCCTGCAGAGGAATCGGGTATTCCTGGGGGTGGACCGTGGCAGGTTCATCAGGTTGATCAGCCGTTTGAGGGATTTGTGGTGGCCGATCGCCCGGCCGAAGCCACCCAAATTTGCGTCATTGTTGCCAATCCCGATCACACCATTATCCCAAGCACCGAGACCTGCCTTGATCTTCCCGATCAATAATCTTTTTTGAGGATTCTCAATTTAATGTGGGTATGAACCATCTTCCAAAAAAAGCCTTTCATCCTGCCTCTCGTCTTCCCGGGGGTAAAGTACGGCGGGGATCCACCGGTGGCCATCCAATGGATTCCCACTTTCGCGGAAATGACGCTGCTGAATGGGTGTTTATTTGTCAAACTCGATAAAGATTTGCACTCCCTCTTGGCCTGACTATATTTCGATACCCATCTTGGTGATCTTTTCACCCTTCGATCACTTTGCCCCAAACGAGTCTGGAAAAATAGTTACCGATCCCCTTTCATTTTAGGGTAAACTAGCAGGATTAAATAATCTAACATCGGTTTATCACGGTTTAAAATCGATGATGGAGTGAGGCATGTTTGAGAACTATTTGTTGATATCGCTGCTGATTACGGTGGCCTGGATTGGACTCGTCGCCTACTATATGGTGATTTCCGGCCGACAGCGCATTTTAGAAGAGGAACTTGATACTCTTCAATCGATGATTGATCAGCAGGAAGACGAGGGAAATAACACCTACAAAAAAGAGGATCGAGACGCATGAAGCGGTCATTTTTGCTACTTTTGACATCAACGCTGTTGTTTTTGGCCGGCTGCTCCATGTTTGGGCCACCTGAGCCTGAAGGGTGCGAAGGCAACGGGTTTCTTTTTGAAGATGACTTCAGTGGGGAACGCAACTGCGGTTGGGTGGAGTATGAAGAACAGGGCGGATCGGCCCAGGTTGAAAATGGGTATTTGCAGATAACCAGTCGCGAAAAAGGTCAATTTTGGTGGAGCAACCCTGGGAAAAACTTCTCAGATTCGGTCATTTCCGTTCAGGCGCGCCAGATTAGCGGTCCGGATGACAACGCATTTGGGGCCATTTGTCGTTATCAGAGTCCAGAAAACTTTTACATGTTTCTGGTTAGTGGTGATGGGTATTATGCCATCGGCAAATTCCAAACCGGATTTGAAGCGATTCAATATTTAACCGGTGAAGGCACCTTTGTTTATTCCGACGTCATTAACCAGGGAACCGGAATTAATGAGATACGGGCGTCGTGTGTGGCCAATGAGTTGAGTTTAACCGTTAACGGAATTTTGCTGGCTACGGTGACCGACCCCACCTTTGTCACTGGCGACGTTGGTTTAGGAGTAACGACCTTCCAACAAGGAAATTCAATCATTCAGTTTGACCGACTGCGGGTTTCCGCCCCGTAAATCATCTGTATGGATAGTAATATGTTATTTGGCGGCAAAGGCACAAACCGCTGGCTGTTAACGTTATCGTTTATTGTGTTGACGACGGCCGGCTGTACGTTAATGGGCAATCGGTCGATTCAGGGGCAAATTATCTTTGAAGAGTATTTTCGCACCGGCGAGACCGGCAATTGGTTAACCGAATCTGATTCACAGGGTCAATCGTTGGTCGCCAATGAAGCGATGGTTATTGAATTGGACCAGCCGGGTACGGTACAGTATGTCACCCTGCAGGAACCCGCGTTTGGGGATTTTGTCCTCGATGTAGACATCACTCAAACTGAAGGCAGCCTCAACAGCAGTTTTGGGATTTTATTTCGCATGCAGGGAGACGCGGCATTTTATCGCTTTTCCATCACCGGGAATGGACTTTATATTTTGGAGAAACGGATTGGAGAGGATGGCTGGGAAAGGCTGTCGGAAGATTGGCCCGAGTCGACCCTGCTGCTTAGGGGATTAAATCAAACCAATCAGCTGCGGGTTGAAGCGATTGGCCCCCAGCTTTCCTTTTATATCAACGATCAACCTTTAACCTCAATTGTTGACTCTTCATATGCTGGAGGGCGCATCGCCCTGGCCGCGGGTACATTTAATCAGGGCGGCCTGCGGGTCGCGTTTGACAATGTGGTGGTGACGCACCCTTAATAAAATAAGAAGAGAGAAAAGAGAAGAGAAAGGGACAAACCCCTTTCTCTTTTTTATTTGGGTGTTTTGCGCTGCTAGGGTATGGCGCAGTCGATTTCAGGCGGGCTGCAACTGGGGGTTGGAAAGGGGACAATTGTTGGTAACGGTTCCGTTGGTTTTGGCTTTGGTGTATTGGTTGGCTTCGGCATGGGTGTGTTGGTTGGCGGCGGCAGCGGGGTATTGGTTGGCGGTGGTACCGGGGTATTGGTTGGCGGCGGCACTGGCGTATTGGTTGGTGGTGGCAGCGGCGTATTGGTCGGCGGTACCGAGGTGTTTGTGGCTTGTGGTCTGGGTGTACTGGTCGCCTGAGGAACGGCCGTATTGGATGGGTTGGGAACCGGCGTGTTGGCAGGTGGTCTCGGTGTGTTGCTAGGTGACGGGCCAGAAGGATTACCGGATGTGCCGCTTGAGCCGCCATTTCCGGGCTGGGTGGTGGTTGAACCACCTCCAGAGACGGCTGTTGGCACAGGCGTACGTGATGGCGGTGCCTGCCCTGGTCGGGTTGGTCCGGCCACAGGGGAGGCGATTATATCGCTGCCTGATGGTTCAGACGTGGATTCATCATCCAGGCCGTCATCTGCTAGTTGAGATGCGTCGGTTGCTGTTGCGGCCGGATCGCTAATCGGATCTGAATCGACCAGGATAGCGTCAGCGCCGCATTTTTGGGCGTCTTCTCGACCGTTGGCCGATTGATTTAACAAAGTTTGATAGCGAGAGGCCAGCGGAGCTGGAAGAATTGAGATTGCTGGAGGGGCGGCCGCATCACTGGTGTCGAAAGTGGCCAATTGCCCTTCAGCCAGCAGCTCAGGGGCATCACGTCCCTGGCGATAGAAGCAGGTTCCTTCAAAACAAGCCAGCGAAACGGTTTCCGGCACGCTGTAATCAACGGCCATACAGGAACCGGTGACCGAAAAAAGCAGCTCCGTTCCTTCGAGTTCAACCCTGGCCCCATCAACAAAGGAGCCGGTTTCAAAAAACATATCGCTGCCGGCAAAAAGCTCAAATTCAATCCGTCGATCGACATAATTGAATTCAACTTCACTCCCGGGGAACGCATAGAGGTTTGCATCTTCTAATAAATCGTTGCGATGATCAATTTGAATTTCAACCTGATCGTCAGCAAAAATCACCTCATCGGCAAAAACGGCAACCGGATTTGGATCGGAACCTTGCAACAGCGTGCCAATTTGCAGTCGATCGGCAATCAACGCTACGGAATCATCTGCGTTTTGAGCCTCACCAGAAGAATTGTCGGCGATCGAGATGGGGTCTTCTGCGGCCTGCCCACCCGGCCCGTTAGACAGGGATGTGTCAGAATTGTTGGCAAATTGCCCATACAAAAAGAACCCCACGACCAGGATTCCCACGACACCGGCCGCGGGAAGCCCGTATTTAGTAAGCGGCTCAACCCAGGGCATCGACATCAATGAAGAAGTGGCTGGTTGAGGAAGCCCGTGGGCGGTGCGCTCCTTCTCGGAAATAAGAGAAAGCAGCGCATCGACCAATTCAGCGGCCGTTTGAAAACGCTCGTCCCGGTTTTTGGCCATGGCGCGTTTGATAATGCGGCCGATTTGCTTGCGCATCGGAATTTCCGTATCGCTCAAATCGGGGATGGGATAATTGACGTGCGCATACGCCAGACCAAATGGGGTGTCCGCTTTAAAGGGATGGCGACCGGTGAGCATCTCGTAGAGGATGACCCCCAGGGCGTAAATATCGCTGCGGCCGTCAATTTCTTCGAGCGATTGAATTTGCTCCGGGCTCATGTAGGCCGGTGTGCCCATCAACCCCACGGCCGTCATGGTCATGGTGTTATCCAGCAATTTGGCCACCCCAAAATCAGCCAGGTACCCATTGGCATTGTTGTCGAATAAGATGTTGCCCGGTTTTAGATCGCGATGAACAATCCCTTGTTGATGGATAAAATCGAGAGCCGAGGCGATGCGAAGCAAGATTTTAGTGGCCTGGGGGAGCGATAACGGACCATATTTGATGCGCTGAGCCAGTGATCCCCCGGACATATAGCGCATCACCAGGTAAGGAACACCATCTGATTCTCCAAAATCATAAACCGGCACGATTGCCGGATGTTCAAGAGAGGTAATGGTTTTCGCTTCCTGGTTAAAGCGATCTCGGAAATTTCTTTGTTGGGAATACTCGACCGGCAGCACCTTGAGGGCTACCTCCCGATTCATGTGAGGATCATCCGCCAGAAAGACGGTCGCCATACCACCATGGGCGATCTCTCTGATCAATTGATATCGATCAATCTGTTTTTTCATTCCACCCCCTAAAACCTCATTCGCGTTTTGTGGTTGTTGACGAAGGGTTTAAGCGCATGTGCCAATTGGTACTGTGATTAGGCATTTAGTACGTAGCCATATCTTATTGGTTTTTACTCATGCGTCAATAAACTCGTTTACGTCCAAAATCGAGTCTGGTGAGAATGGCTGTGATGATATCTTGTTGTATACTTTGAAGGACCCGTATTGTAGAAGACTTTTCCTATTGTACCGGAAAAACTTTCAGATGATCATGAAATTTGCGGGTATTTTTAATCGCTCATACTTTTTGGAGGGTTCTCCATGCATCAGCAATTTTTAACCACCACAACTGGTCTTGATCGGCAATCACCACCCATGCGCCTGTTTGAAAAGGCGAAGCGGTTTGGTATTTGGAATCCGGCCGATATCGACTTCACACAGGACGCGGCTGACTGGCAGCTTCTATCGGCCGATGAAAAAGACATTCTTTTGCGGCTGATGGCCATGTTTGTCGCTGGGGAAGAAGCGGTCACGCTCGATTTACTGCCTCTCATCATGACGATTGCCCAAGAGGGTCGTCTTGAAGAAGAGATGTTTTTGACCACCTTTTTGTTTGAAGAAGCCAAGCACGTTGATTTTTTCCAGCGGGCGTTAACGGCCGTGTTAGGAGAGGTCCCCGATCTCAGCCACTATCATACGGATAATTACAAAAGTATCTTCTACGAAGCGTTGCCCAAAACGCTTTCAGCTTTGATGACCGATCAAAGCCCGGCCGCTCAGGTGCGCGCCAGCATGACGTATAACATCATCGTTGAAGGGATGCTGGCGGAAACCGGTTATCACACCTTCTACACGGTGCTCGATCAGCGACAAATGATGCCGGGTATCCGCCAGGGAATTACCTCTCTCAAGCAAGATGAATCGCGCCATATCGCTTACGGAATTTACTTGCTTTCTCGCCACGTCGCTGCTGATCCAGCCTTGTGGGAAGTGGTGGAAGAAACGGTAGATGATCTCTTCTTGCCGGCGTTAGGCGTGGTTGGCGATCCGTTTGAGCTTTATGACCCGGTTCCCTTTGGATTAACGCTGGATCAATTTATCGATTATGCGTCGAATCAATTTACCAAGCGCATGTCCCATATTGAATCCGCTCGTGGGGCGACTGCGGCCGTGGTGCAGGAAATCGGTCATAAAGAAGTCGACCAAACAGGATAGCTCTCGCTGCAGCTCGATGATTCAACAAATTGTCCATGAGGCATTACAAATTGAGGTGGTGGACAGCCGGCCGTTGACCGGAGGATCGATTGCCAGAGTGTACTGGTGCAAGCTGGCAGACGGCCGTCAGGTTGTGGCCAAGGTTGATCAGTCCCCCACGCCTTTCCTTTCCATAGAAGGGGCGATGCTGGATTACTTGCGCCACCATTCATCTCTGCCGGTACCGGCCGTGATTTATTCCGAGCCGAAGCTGTTAATCATGGAGTATGTTTCCGGCAGCAGCCATCTACAACCGCCTGTCCAGCGGCACGCCGCTGAACTGCTGGCTGAACTCCATCAGATTTCGGCTCCTCAATTCGGCCTTACCGGCCCGGATAACAAACAGTTTGACACCCTGATCGGCGGTTTACACCAGCCAAACCCTCCATCCGACTCCTGGATCGATTTTTTTCGAGAGCGACGCCTGATGTACATGGCCGGTGAGGCGGCCTTGGCCGGTCAGCTGCCCGTGGAGATGCTGCCGCGTCTGGAAAAGTTGGCCAATCAATTGGATCGTTATCTTATCGAGCCCGAGGTCCCATCGTTAATTCATGGTGATATGTGGACCACCAATATTTTAGGTCAGGAGGGGCGGGTGACCGCCTTTATTGACCCCGCCATTTATTATGGGGATCCGGAAATCGAGCTGGCCTTTTCCACCTTGTTTGGCACGTTTCAGGATCCGTTTTTCGCCCGATACGAGGAGATTCGCCCCCTGGCCCCCGGTTTTTTTGAGGTTCGCCGCGATATTTATAATTTGTATCCGCTCCTGGTCCATACCCGTCTATTTGGCGGTTCATATGTGCAGGGGGTCGGCCGGACGCTCAAGCGATTTGGTTGTTAGGTGTTTGTTAATCCCCCTAAAATCTGATGGTCAAGCGATTGCATGAACAGTTTTATATAAACCAGCCGGTGGAGATTTTTTTCCCTCAGATTCAGCGCTGGATTCCCGGCCGGGTTGTGCGGTTTGACCCGCCAGGCGTTTGGGTAGAAAGTGGAGAACTGCAGCGGTGGTTTGTCACCAACGGCCGGCGGATTCGGTCGCTGGAGAAAAACGTCGATGAATGACGAAACGGCCAGGCGCCTGATTCGCCTCAATGAGGAATTTTATCAGCAGATGGCCGCTCCGTTTGATCGCAGCCGGCAGGTGTATCAGCCCGGATTTGCCAAAACGCTGCCCCATCTGCCTGAAACGCCAGTGGCGGTCCTTGATATCGGCTGTGGCAACGGCCGCTACGGCTTGTTTTTGGCTGAAAACGAGCGCCTCCTGACCTATACCGGGATCGATTTGGCTTCAGGGCTGCTCGAGAAGGCGGCCGAGCTTCTCGAACCGGTTGCAGATCGGGTAACCCTCCTCCAGGGCGATATGGCCGCCGCGGATCTCCTTGATGGTGTAGGGCATTTTGATTTAATCGTTTGTTTGTCGGCTCTGCAGCATCTTCCTCAACGTCACCGACGGCTGCACCTTCTTTCACAAATGAAAAATCATCTTTCCGCAGCCGGGAAAATTTTGCTCGGCAACTGGCAATTTACTCGAAGCGAGCGACAGATGCGCAAAATTCGGCCGTGGTCGGAAATTGATCTTTCAGATGCAGCGGTTGAGGCGCACGATTATCTGCTGACCTGGCAGCGCGGCGGTTTTGCCTATCGCTATGTCTGTTTAATTGACGAGCGTGAAACGGCCGCTTTGGCCCGTGAAGCCGGCCTGGTAATCCAGGCCCAATTTCTGGCCGATGGAAAAGAAGGGGATCTGAATCTATACACGGTTCTTGAAGAAGAGAGAAGAGAAGGGTTCATTGCGGATATGATTCTCTAGTCTCCGGTCTCCACTCTCTGGTCTTTATTTTTGGCCTCTGGTCTCTAACACTGGTAAAATTCCAGTGGAGGTACAATCCAATGGGTTTGCGTGATCAACTAAATCAAGATTTAAAAGAAGCGATGAGAGCCCGAGATAATGCGGTTCGCGATACGCTGCGATTGATTTTGGCGGCCGTCAAACAGGCGGATGTCGACCAACAAACTACGCTTGATGATGAGGGTGTCCAGACCCTGCTCATGAAACAGGCGAAGCAGCGGCAGGAAAGCATCACCGCCTATGAAGAGGCCGGCCGGGAAGATTTAGCTGCCCCGGAACGTCAGGAGCTTCTTGTGATTGAAAAATATCTTCCCAAGATGATGTCACGCGACGAAATTATGGCCCTGGCCACTCAGATCGTTGCCGAAGTAGGAGGGGACGGTCCTCGAGCGATGGGAGCGGTGATGGGCAAAATTATGCCTCAGGTTAAAGGGAAAGCAGACGGCCGTTTAGTCAATGAAGTGGTTCGCGAATTGTTGGCCGCTTAACCCCTTTCCCTTCTCTTTATGAATCAGGTTTCAATAACTGACACATCTGTAAATGGCGAAAACAGCGAATCGATTTCTAATCGGTTGGTTTTGTTTTTGTTCATTTTGTCGTTGACGGCCGGCTTAACGCTGATCTTTACTTTCAACATCTCGACGGCAAATCAGATATCCCTGTCGGTTGGAGAACGGGCCCCCCTAACAATTGAAGCCCCCCGAGGCATTACCTTTATCAGTGAGGTCCAAACCCAGCAGCTGATCGATCAGGTGATTGAAGCGATTTTTATTTATACACCGCTTGATCGCTCGATCGGCCGAGAGCAGAATTTTCGCGCGCGCTCTACCTTTGCCTTTATGGACGTCGTGCGCGCCGATACGGTTGCCGATGTTGAAACAAAGGTTGGCTATCTTCTGGCCATTGAAGAGCTTGACATCGATGAAGCGGAAGGGGAATTAATTCTTTCCCTTTCCCAGGCCAATTACAATTCGGCCAAGAATGAAATTTTAGCCCTGATCAATGAAACGATGCAGCAGGATATCCGGCCGGATGACCTGTTGAGCGCTCGAGATTCCGTGCGGCGCAACATTAGCTTTGACCTGACCCCCAATCAGGAGCAGATGGTTGGGCTGATCGCCCCCCAATTTGTGGTCCCCAACGTCTTTTTTGATGAAGAGGCCACTCAGGCAGCCCGCGAAGCATCCATTGCTGAAGTTCAGCCGGTTCAGCAGGTGATCACAGAAGGACAAACGTTGATTCGCGTCGGCGAAGTGGTGGACGAGAGCCATCTTGAAAGTCTGGAGCAGCTAGGGATCTTGCAGCAGGGGTTTAACTGGTATCGCCTGGGAGCCAACTTCATGGCGGCGCTCATTGCCAGCACGGTTTTAACGATTTACTGGTGGCGATTCCCGTCCCGCACCAACCGGCCGCGAATTTATCTGGCAATCTGGGGAATATTGATCTTAATTTTTGCCCTAACCGCTCGCTTCATGTTTGTGGCCGATCTGATTTATTTTTTTCCGATGGCGGCTCTGGCCATGCTGCTCACCACCATTGCCGATCCCCGTCTATCGGTCACAACCACGGTTACCTTAGCCGCTCTGGTCGGTTTTATGGGGACACCATCGCTCGAGATGGCAACCTATGTGGCTACGGGAGGGTTGATTGCCGGGATGACCCTACGCGACAGTCAGCGATTTTATGCCTTTTTCCGGGCCGGATTTCTCAGCACAATCGGCAACATGGCGGTCATTTTAATTTTTCGATTGACCCCTACCATTGACTGGACTGAAACCAGTTTGATTATGGTCAGCAGCCTGGCCAACGGGCTGCTGCTTTCACCTATGCTGACGATCGCCGGTTTCTTTCTGGTCGGTTTGTTTGGCGTGACGACCGTGGTGCAGCTGCAGGATTTGTCGCGGCTCGATCATCCTCTCCTGCAGCAGCTGCTGCGACGGGCTCCAGGAACCTATCATCACAGTATCATGGTGGCCAACATGGCGGAGCAATGCGCGGAGCGTATCGGGGCTAACTCCACTCTGGTCCGGGTTGGTGCTTTTTATCATGATATCGGCAAAATGAACCGGCCGCCGTTCTTTACCGAAAATCAAGAGAACCAGGGGGGATCCAACCCGCATGATTCCCTTGACCCGTACACCAGCGCCCGCATTATTATTTCTCATGTCACCGATGGGTTGGAGATGGCCAAACAATATCGTCTGCCGCAGCGAATTCAAGATTTCATCGCCGAACACCATGGGACACGGGTGATTAAATTATTTTACGATCGGGCCAAAGCCGGAATGGATGAGGAAGAGGCGGAACAAATTGATCGGGCCCGTTTTCAATATCCAGGCCCACGGCCGCGTTCCCGAGAAACCGGTTTGGTCCTGCTGGCCGATACGGTGGAAGCCGCTTCGCGGGCGATGCAGCCCACAAACGGTAAAGAAATTGAACGATTAGTCAACAAGCTGATTGATGAGCATTTACAGGCCGGCCAGCTTGATGAATCTGATTTGACCATGGGAGATTTACAAATCATTCGCTCCTCATTTATCGAAACGCTTAAAGGGCGATTCCACGTTCGGGTACGCTATCCAGGCAATGAAGATATTGTGGAACAGACAGAGGATGTAAATCGTGAACCTGTACACAGTTGACGTCCGCTTTGACTTCGAGTTTGAGGATGACGCAATCCAAGAGCTGCTGGATGCCGAGCTGCTCGATCAACTGCACCAGGCAGCGATTGCCACGCTGGTCCATCAACAGGTAAGCCAAAATGCGGGATTAACGATTTTGTTAACTGATGATGAGGCGCTGCAAACCTTAAATCGGGAATTTCGCGGGATTGATCAGCCAACGGATGTCCTGAGCTTCCCCAGCGAGCTTGAAATTCCCGAAGTGGGCCGATATTTGGGCGATATTGCCATCTCTGTTCCCACAGCCATGAAGCAGGCGGCCGGACAAAAACACCCCGCCTCACAGGAGTTTGAGCTGCTTGCCGTTCACGGGGTTTTACACCTGCTGGGTCATGATCATGCGGAAGAGGATGAAAAGGCCCGGATGTGGGCAGCGCAGGATGAGATATTAGAAAAACTGAGAAAGGGAGACAATGGTCAATAGATAATAATTAATAATCAATGGTCAATTAGAGTTGGCCTGTATTGACCACTGAATATTTACAATTGATTATTGACTATTTTTATCGGTATGAATAAAAATCAAAAAGTCATTTCCGTTTTTGGCAGTTCTCGCCCCCAACCCGGCTCACCCGCTTATGAACAGGCGTATGCGGTGGGAAAATTGCTGGCTGACGCCGGTTATGGCGTAGCCACCGGTGGGTATATGGGCACCATGGAGGCGGTCAGCAAGGGGGCCCATGATGCGAATGGTCACGTGATCGGTGTAACCAGCGACCAGATCGAATCATTCCGGCCGATTGGCCCCAATGGTTTTATCAAAAAAGAGACCCGCTATGCGACCGTGCGGGAGCGAGAACACCATCTTATCCATGAAAATGACGGGATGATCGCGCTTCCCGGGGGTATCGGCACGCTGGCTGAGGTGGCGTCGGCTTGGAGCGCCATGCAGACCAAAGCGATCCCGGAACGGCCGCTTATCCTGGTTGGGGATGCCTGGCGAACCACTTTTGTTAAATTTATCGATCCCGAGTACGTCCGTCTGGAAGATGCGGCCCTCCTGCAATATGCCGACTCGGCCGAGCAGGCGGTGACCCTGCTGGTCACCATGCTTGAGGTTCAGTCAAGACTGGAGACAGGAGACCAGAGACCGGAGAGGTAATCTCTCGTCTCTCGTCTCTCGTCTCTTGTCTCTTGTCTCTCGTCTATGGTCTTTCTCAAATTAGGCGGTTCCCTACTCACCGACAAAACCACGCCGGAAACGATCCGGGCAGATGTGTTGAGCCGGGTGGCGGCCGAAATCGCGGCCGGGCGGCCGGAGATAATGCTGCTGGGTCATGGGAGCGGCTCATTTGGGCATCTGCATGGCTCCCGGCACGGCACCCGTCGTGGGGTGCAGACGGCCGCGCAGTGGCGGGGTTTTGTCGACGTCAGTGATGCGGCTCTGCGGTTGAACCGGCACATTGTGAGGGCGCTGCTCGACGTGGGGATAACGGCCATGAGCATCAGCCCTTCCGCTTCGGCTGCGGTGATTGACGGCCGGGTTACTTCGATAGTCACCGGTCCGATCCGCGCGGCCCTCAATCATGGAGTTTTGCCGGTGGTACATGGGGATGTGGCTTTTGACGAGAAGCGCGGGGGCACGATCCTATCGACCGAAGAGGTGTTTGCTGCGCTGCTGGCTGAATTTCGGCCGTCGTGGCTGCTGCTGGCTGGGGAAACTGACGGGGTTTACGATCAGCGGGGGGAGACCGTGCCGTTGATTACCACCGATAATTTTGACGATTTTGCGGCCGCTTTAGGCGGCTCGAGGGGGTTTGACGTCACCGGGGGGATGGCCGGCAAAGTGCGCGATATGCTGGCCCTGGTTGAAGCACACCCCGGTTTGCGCATCCGCATTTTTTCGGCATTGACCGCCGGCATGCTGCAGGCGGTATTGGAAGATCCAAGTCGGCCGGTGGGAACTGAAATTCGTTAAACGTCGACCATGAGCCAACCCCCAGCTGGCATGCTTGAACTACATTTATAGAAAGGAGGTTGCCTTGGGCACCGATATCCACCTCCACATTGAATATCGTTCAAACAAGTATGATAAATACCGGCTTTTCGCCTCAGATTTTCAAATAAATCGAGACTATGCTCTTTTTGGGGCTTTAGCCGGGCTCGGAACGGAAAAAGAACCATTAATTCCGCCTCGAGGGTTGCCCAAGGATATTTCTAATGAACTGAGATACCAACCTTTTATTCCGGTAACTCAGGTTACAAAAAAGAAACTCGGATTTTTACCCGCGAATATCGTTTGTTTAGACGAATTGGATGAACCTTATTATCAAGGCTCGAGGAGGTTGGAAATGGATGGAAAAGTAATTTTTGTTTCCGATCCCGATAAACATACCTCTAGTTGGTTGACCCTAACCGAAATTTATGCCTGTTTAGACTATCATGAACTCAAAATTGAATCTTGTGTTTATAATTTAAGGCTTTTACTTGATTTGATGGACGGTATTAAATCGACCCTTGGGCCGGAGCCAAGAATTGTGTTTTGGTTTGACAGTTAACGGTCAGCCATTAGCCAAAATGGTTGCAAGGTTTCACGATTATGATTGGCCATGGGGTATATTGGAAGTTTACAAATAAATACGGATACAAATCATCTTCCAAAACAAGCCTGTCATCCTGGCTCCCGTCTTCACGGGGGTAAACTACGGCGGGGATCCACCGGTGGCAAGCAAATGGATTCCCGCGAAAGCGGGAATGACACTGCTGTATCGGACTTGACTTATCAAAACTCAAAATACCCTGGTTATACGTTGTGTATGAAAACAGCAATTTCTATTCCCGACAAGATATTTAAAGAGGCTGAGGCGTTAGCGCATCAAATGGGTATTTCACGGAGCGAACTGTATGTCACAGCGATTACCCTTTTTCTTGAGTCAAAGTCAGAAATCGCCATTACGGAATCCTTAAATAAGATTTACCAAGATCTGCCGCAGTCCGCAGTTGATCCACTTTTAGCCAAATTACAGCTGGCTGTTCTATCAGAAGAGAAGTGGGATTGAAGCAGGAGATATCGGTTACTCTAAGTGAGAATCGATCAGCCGGGCGGGGCCGCCCACATCGCATTTCAGCACGTCGAGCACCGACGGCATGGCCCGAAGGCGCTCGACAACTGCCGCGGCGTATTTTTGCTCGGTGATGATGTGGACGTTAGGTCCCGCGTCGAATGTAAAATAGCCGATCGCCTCGCCGGTGCGACGCCACTCATACAGGGCGTGGACCACCTCCAGGGAACCGGGCTGCCAGTAGAGAATCCCCGGTTTTGAGGTCATGGCCATGACGTGCAGGGAGATCGCTTCCGCTTCGATCAGCTCCCCAAAGCGAGGCAAATCCCGCTGCAGGAGCGCCTCGCGCACCTGGGGCAGGGTTGTGGCCAGCTCACCCAATCGCGCCTGAAAAAAGGGGCTGCTGCTGGCTGCGGCATGGCCTCCGGTTGATCCGACGTGTTTGTGACCGGTGGAAATAATGGCGATGACATCCACCAGATCCCAATGATCGGCCGGGGCGAGCGGCCGGGCGTAAGAAGATTCATCACTGCTGCCCTGGACCCACTCGACAAACCCCCCATCGATCGAGCGGCTGGCTGAGCCGGAGCCGCGGCGGGCCAGGCGGCTGAGGGTTTGTTGGGGCAAATCGAGCCCGAGCGCGCCAGCGGCTGCCACCGTCAGGGCGGCAAAGCCGGAAGCGGAGGAGGCGATACCGGCCCCGGTGGGGAAGCTGTTTTTGGAGACGATTTTTGCTTTTTCCTGACGGCCGGCCAATTGGCGCAAAATGGCCAGATGATCTGCGGCTCGCTGCGTGGCTGCTTCGCCGGCCGGAGAGCCGTTTAAATGTAGGGAGTCCTGCGCATAGTCATTAGAAAAGGTAACGGTCGTCGTTGTATACGCTTGATCGAGCGTCATCGACAGGCTGTTGTTCATGGGGATACGCAGCTCGTGATTGAGATTTCCCCAATATTTAACAAAGGCGATGTTTGATCCGGCCCTGGCCGTGGCTACTGAAGGCGTCATGGTTTATCCTCTTTAGCAATTAGCAATTAGCTGTTATTTCTGAATTTTTGAATCAAATATTCCAGCGTAATCACCCCAATCCCCACCACGGCGATTTCCGGACCGGTGTGAATCAGGATAAATGCCAGAAAGCGGCCGACCGTGTCATCAGCAATAACCCACTGCGGCGCTTCATAAAAGAAGTCCAAAAAAAGGGCGAAAATGGCGACCATCGCCAGAAAAAAAGCGATGCTGAAGCGCAGGTAATCTAAAGATAGCTGATGTTTATCGTTCATACGTAAGCTTATAGCTTAGGAGTTCTGGCCAGATTAGCAATAAAATGAATTGCGGTGGCAATGCCCCGCTCAAACAGCGGCAAATAAAAATTCTCGTTGGGGGAGTGCACCCGGCTGTTGGGTAGGCCAAATCCCATCAAAACGGTATCCAGGTCAAGAACCGATTTAAATTCATTGACGACCGGAATGGAGCCGCCTTCACGCATGAGTACCGGCTCGTTCTCAAAAACGGCCGCGTAAGCTTCCCTGGCAGCCTTTATCGCCGGCAGATTGTAATCAATGACGATGGGATGAGATCCATGTGTATCGTCGCGAAATTTGACGCTAATGCTTTCGGGAACCAGGGTGCGTACGTGAGCGCGAAATGCCTGCTTGATTTTTTCCGGATCCTGATCCGGAACCAGGCGCATCGAAATTTTGGCGTGAGCGGTCGAGGGCAGCACCGTTTTGCCCCCTTCGCCGGTGTAACCACCGATAATTCCGTGCACGTCGAGGGTCGGCCGGGAACCCAAACGCTCGATGAAGGTAAACTCCGATTCGCCCCAGATTGCCGGCGCGCCGGTCATGTTCAAAAGGGTGGGTTCATCAATAGGCAATTTATTGAGGAGCGTGCGCTCTTCGGCCGTCAGCTCGCGGACATCATCATAGAAGCCAGGGATTAAAACCCGGCCGTTCACATCTTTTAAACCAGCGATAATATGGCCCAACGCGTTGAGCGGGTTGTTAATCGCTCCGCCAAACGAGCCGGAATGCAGGTCGTGATTTGGGCCCAGGAGGTCGATAAAATCATAGTGAATGCCCCGCAGGCCATAGACCAGGCTGGGTTGGGTTGGTGAAAGGATGCCGGTGTCAGAGATCAGGGCGATATCGGCCGCCAGCTTCTCCTTATTTTCGGGAATAAAAGCGCTTAGGGTGACGCCACCATTCTCTTCTTCCCCTTCATAAATGAATTTGACGTTGACCGGAAGGGAACCGCTCGTTTTTAAATAAGACTCAACCATTTTGATATGAATAAACGCCTGACCTTTATCATCGGTTGATCCGCGAGCATACAAATAATCATCGCGCACTGTGGGTTCAAAGGGAGGGGAATCCCACAGCTCCAGCGGTTCAGGGGGTTGGACGTCAAAGTGGCCATAAATGAGCACGGTGGGGGCGTCCGGCCCGGCGTGAAGCCAATCGGCATAAACGAGCGGATGGCGCCCGACCGGGGACGGGATCACCTCAACGTGTTCCAAACCAGCCGACCGCATCGCTTCGGCCGTCCATTCGGCTGCTTTGAGCAAATCTTCTTTATGTTTTGGCTGAGTACTAACGCTTGGAATACGCAAATATGAAATCAGCTCATCCAAAAAGCGCTTTTTGTGGCCCTCAGCGTATTTCAGCGCGGTGTCTCGCTGGTTGCTCATGCAATTCCTCTCCATTTCTTTTAGGGTATAATCTATTTATTCTTTCACCTGATTATATCTGACACACATGACCAACCAAACCCAATCCCCTCAAAATTTAGATCTAGCCGCCCTGATTGAGTCAATTTTATTTGTAGCCAGCGGCCCGGTTCCTCTCAGCCGTATTGGCAACACGCTGGAAATGACTCCTGGGGCGGTAAAAAAACAGCTGCAGACGCTGGAAGAAATGTATGCTTCGCGCGGGATACGGCTGCAGTGGGTTGATAATGCGGTACAGCTCACCACCGCTCCGGAAGCCAGCGAGGTGATCGAGCGTTTTTTGGGGTTGGAGGTGCCGATTTCCCGTCTGAGCCCGGCCGCTTTGGAAGTTTTATCAATTATTGCCTATTTGCAGCCCGTTACCCGGCCGCAGGTTGATGAAATACGCGGCGTCAATTCTGATGGGGCTTTGAGAACCCTGTTGAGCAAGGGATTGTTAGAAGAAGTCGGCCGATTAGATGGGCCAGGGAGACCTATTCTCTATGGAACCACACCGGAATTTATGCAACACTTTGGTCTGACAAAGTTAGATGAGTTACCGGAACTGGTCATGACTGACAGTTCATCAGATGGGCAATCAGTCAATGAACCCGTTACAAACAATCGATAATTTCAAAAAAATTTCGAGATAATCAACTTGATAAATCAATAACCTTTGTGGCTAGGTGTAAAACCCTCACAGGTTTTTTCTGTGAGCCTATCATCCTAAGCACACAAATTCCAAATGGTCAGGATTTGAGCAAAGATGAGAAATATCAGCCATAAAACCTCGCCTAAATCTTTATCACGACTGCCTTTTTACGGCAGCATCATCTTTTTTCTCTTGCTTTTTGCTTTTGAAGAATACTATTTTAATTTTCCCCATCTTCGCTTTATGACGACACTGCGAGCAGGAGTAAATCCAAATGGGATTGGATCTACTGCATTTGCGATAACAATTGCCCTCGGTACCTTTTTAGCAATTTGGATTTCTTCCCAATCTAATGTTTACTGGCGAATTGTGTATTTTCTTTTGTTCACAATTGGCACGATTATTCAATATGGATATTGGATAACCCTTGGCCGGACGTTAGCTGCGCTGGATGTTTATACCGCCCTTAGCAGTTCAGCCGAATTGTGGGTCGATGCCACCAAAATGTATGCTAATACGTTGTCTCTAATTCCAATTGGAGGATTTGCCTTACTTTTACTCTTAACGCGTAGAAATGAGCCTTACGGTCTCAAAGCGTTTTTGTTTATATCCCTGGGTATTTTGAGCATTTTCTCATTGACGGCTTACACGGGCTATCAGGTTCCAAAGGGAGCGGTTCCCAGCGTGTTTAACGTTTTGGTTGACACAGCATGGACCGACGTGCAAACAAATAATATCGAGAGATTATCCGTTCCTTTTCGTGCGTCTTCACCACCTACCAACAACATCATACTGATCATTGATGAATCGGTCCGGGGTGATAGCCTGAGTTTAAACGGTTATCCGCGGCCAACAACCCCATATCTTGAAGCCTTGGAAGCGGCCGGCACTTTACATAATTGGGGGATTGCAGTTTCGGCCGCTACGTGCAGCCTCGCTTCAAATGCCGCCATCGTAAATGGGCTGCCAGCTCTCCCAGATACCGATGAGCTTGTTTTTCAAAACCCGACCATATTTCATTATGCGGAAGCGATGGGATATAAAACATGGTACTTAGATGCCCAATCATCATCGATTTGGAATGGATTACAAGATCAAGATGTGCTCTTAATCGATGAGCGGATTACACCATTATCGTTAGGTCATGACGAAGAAGTTGATTTTGCCGCTGCAAAAGTAATGCGCCAAACCGTGAAAGATTCAACCGGAAATTTCATCTTAATCAACAAGTTGGGGGTTCATTTCCCTTACTACAAAATGTATCCGGAAGAGGCAGCCGTATGGACCCCAACGGTGGTCAGCGAACGGTATGAAGGAGGGCCAGAGTTAATCAACACATACGACAACGCTCTTCTCTTTAATGTTGATACGTTTTTCAAGACCCTTTTAGAGGAAAATACCGCTTTAGAAAACACGACGATCGTGTATACTTCTGATCATGGTCAAACTTTAGGTCAGGTTGAAGGGTGGTGGGCTCATTGTGGAAGCAGCCGCATAGAAGCTGTCGTACCGCTCTTTCTCATAGGGGATTTGCCACCGATGGACACAACTTATCCGGCGAGTCATTTTAATATTTTCCCGACCGTTCTTGATTTGATGGGATATCCGGTGGATCAGCGATTACTTGAATATCCACCATCACTTCTCACAGCAACCGCTGCCGATCAAAAGGATCGGTACTTTCTGAGCACCCCGGAAGAATTTGCTCATGGAGAAGTGGTTAACTTTGATGCTGCCCCACCTCCTTTATTGAGTGAGGATAGCTCTATTGCATCTCCATAAGTAACGCGATTAATATGGAAGAAAGATTACAAAAATTGATGGCCAAAGCCGGCTTGGGATCCCGGCGTCATAATGAAGGAATTATAAAAGCCGGCCGAGTGAGCGTAAATGGCAAAGTGGCCAAGCTCGGCGATAAGGCGAACCCGCGTACGGACAAAATAACGGTGGATGGGGAGCCACTACCCTCATTTGAAGAAAAAGTATACGTGATGGTCAACAAACCCAAAGGGGTAATTTCCGATGAAGATGACCTCGGCCGGACCACCGTGCGTCACCTGGTCGGGTTAGACGGCCATTTTTACCCGGTTGGCCGCCTCGATCGAGACAGCATGGGACTTATTTTGCTGACCAATGATGGTGAGATTGCCCATCTGCTAACCCACCCTCGTTATGGCCATGAAAAAGTGTATCGCGTTAAAGTCGAAGGCAATCCCAGCAATCAGGTCATTTCAGCCTGGCGCAGAGGAGTTGACCTGGAGGATGGTCGCACTCGCTCAGCCGCGGTTAAAATTATCGAGCGATCAGAAGAGTTTACCTGGCTCGAAATTACCATGAAAGAGGGGCGCAAACGGCAAATTCGCCGGGTTGCCGCTCTTTTAGGCCACCCCGTGCTGCATCTGTCTCGAATCCAGTTGGGGCCTTTGAAACTGGGCGATTTGGGCCTTGGAAAGTGGCGCTACCTGACGCCCAAAGAAATTCAAACGCTTCAATGGTACAGCACACGAAAAACCAAAAAAAGAAACAGCAGAAGGTCACGAGGGAAAAGGAGAAGGTAGAAGGGAATTAAGTGTTAACTTTGTCCTTTATCCTTTTATCTTTTAGCGGCACCCAAGGTACAATACCCTCATGGATCTCATAGAAAACCCTCTCACAGAGGTTATCACGATTGATGGCCCTGCCGCATCAGGAAAATCAACCGTTGGTTTGATGCTGGCCAAAAAGCTAAATTATCTGTTTTTAGACACCGGCTGTATGTATCGGGCAGTGACGCTGGCCATATTAAACCGTCAGGTTGATCCGGCCGATGAAGCAGCTGCCGTTCACATCGCCAAAACTTCATCCATTGATATCGCTTCCGCAAAAGGGTTTGACGACGGCCGTCTCTACACGGTTTTTCTTGAGGGTCAAGATGTGACCTGGGAAATTCGCTCGCCTGAGGTTGATGCGCACGTCTCGCTTGTCTCCAGCTACAAAGAAGTTCGGGCGGAAATGGTGCGTCAGCAGCGGCTGATCGCTCATGATCGAGCGGTGGTGATGGTTGGGCGGGATATCGGCACGGTGGTCTTGCCCAACGCACCCCTCAAACTTTTTATCACCGCCTCGGCCGAAGAGCGGGCCCGACGCCGCCTCCAAGATCGCCAACAGCAGGGCATCAGCGCTTCTTATGAAGAGATTTTGGCTGATATTAAACGACGTGACATTTTCGATTCTGAACGAGAGCACTCGCCGCTTAAGCCGGCCAATGATGCCGTTATCATCGATACGAGCCAAGAAAATCCGAATGAGGTTTTAGACCGAATCCTCTCTCTGGCGGCAGTGTAACTATGGCGCTATTTCAGGAATTAAATCCGGAACAGTTGGATCAGGCGACTTATGGCGCAATTACCGCCGTTGAGCCGGACAGCGTGGCGGCCGAAATCGGCCTTCAGCCCGGTGATCAGCTGCTGGCTATCAATGACCATCAAATCGAAGACATTATCGACGTGCAGTTTTACAGCGCCGAGGAATCACTCGAACTGTTGATTCGCCGCGGCGAAGAACTGCTCCTTTTTGAAGCGGAGCGGGCCTACGGTCAGGGATTAGGGCTTATTTTTGAGCATCCCACCTTCGATACCGATATTCGCCGCTGCAACAACCTGTGCGAATTTTGTTTTGTCCTGCAAATGGCGCCAAAATTCCGCCGCACCCTGTATATCAAAGACGATGATTACCGCTACTCTTTCCTGTTTGGTCATTATGTGACTTTAACGAACTTGAGCGAGCACGACTGGTGGCGAATCGAGAATATGGGGCTGTCTCCCCTTTATGTTTCAGTTCATGTCACCGATACCGAAACGCGGCGGAGATTTTTGCGCAATAACGCTGCTCCCGACATCATGACCCAGCTGCGCTGGCTTGCGGAGCGACAAATCGAGGTGCATACCCAGCTTGTTGTCGTGCCTGAGTTTAATGACGGACCATTGTTAGAACGTTCAATTGAGGAATTAGCGTCTTTATGGCCGGCCGTGCGTTCAGTCAGCGTGGTGCCAGTGGGGTTGACCGCTCATCACAAATACACCATGCGCACCCATACAACAGCTGAAGCAGCGGCCACATTGGATTTTGTGGAAGGGATTCAGCCAGCGTACCTCGAAAAATTTGGCGTGCGCTTTGTCTACCCCACTGATGAGTGGTATTTGGTAACCGAGCGTCCGGTCCCGCCGCTGGATCAGTATGATGGTCAGGCCCTTCACGAAAACGGATTGGGGATGGTGCGTCATTTCTTAGACGAATGGGCGGTTGTTCAGAATGAAATTAAAGAGTGGCAGCAGACGCATCCGGCGGAGACCGGCCGCTTCTCCCATCTAACTCTGGCCACCGGGAAATTATTTGCCGGCCCCCTGCAAAAAGCTGCCGCTGATTTTTCTAGGATCACCGGCGCCAACATCGACGTCAGGGAGATGATTAATTTTCGTTTGGGTGAAGGGATCACGGCCGCCGGTCTGCTTCTGGCTGAGGACGTCATCATGCAGCTAAAGCAGCTTGAACTTGGCGAGGTTGTTATTTTGCCGCGAGTCATGTTTGACCATCCCCAAACCGTATCCCTCGATGATCTGACGCCAGCTGATGTAGCCGCTCGAATCGACCGGCCGGTTGCCCTGGCTGATACCATGGGTGACGTTTGGGACGTTATCACCGGGCAGTCAAAAACCCTACATATTCCCCTTTAAGATCTAAAAAGGAATCCCGTGATTTGGACTGAAGTCATCTTTCAAACAGATGAGGATACCGCTGAGGAAATTTCGGAGCTGATTCGGCCGTTTGGTCAAAATGCCTCTGTCGTGACTGAACAGCTGGGTGATCCGGATGACCTCAATCCAGACGCTTTGCTGCCTCAGGTTTACTTAAAGATCTATTTGAGCGAGCTGGCCGATACCCCGGATATACGAACTAAACTCCGCCAAATCGCCTTGTCTCAGGGGTTAAAACCGCCGGCGTTTACCCAAATGGAAGAAAAGGATTGGTCTGAAGCGTGGAAAGCTTATTACGAACCATTCCCGATCGGCATTAACTTTTGGATTTATCCGGAGTGGGAGCCGGTACCGGCAGCTCTGGATGAAAAACACGTCATCCGGCTGGACCCGGGGTTGGCTTTTGGTACCGGTCAGCATGAAACCACTCAGCTTTGCCTGGAAGCGTTGGAGGATTTGCTTGAACCGGGTATGAAAGTGCTCGATTTGGGGACCGGGTCGGGGGTGTTGGCCATTGGAGCGGCAAAATTGGGGGCAGGGACAGTTGTGGCGATTGACAACGACCCGGTAGCGGTGCGTTCAGCGGCCGATAATGCGGCCATGAATCAGGTTAAAGACTCGATTCACTTTGCCACCGGATCGGTTTCGGAAGCGCGTGGTCAGCAATACGATCTCCTGCTGGTCAATATTTTGGCGGCTGTAATTGTACCGATGATTCGCGAAGAAAATTTGTTGGCCCTGAGAGGTCAAAACGGCTTGTTTGTATTTAGCGGCATTGTAACCCAACAGCGCGAGGAGTTTCTGGCGGTTTTGGAGTCCCATGGGGGAGTAGTTAGGGAAATACGCCAAAAAAACGACTGGATTGTGATCATTGCCCAATAAAAAAGGCACCGCAAACGGTGCCTTTTCGATTTGAAGGTTATCTGCCGGATTTGCCCGGTTTGCGATAGCGATAGGTAATCCGGCCGCGGGTTAAATCGTAGGGTGACATTTCGACCCGCACGCGATCTCCTAACAGGATGCGAATATAGTAGCGACGCATCCGGCCGGATAAATAGGCCAATACTTCATGATCGTTGTCTAGTCGGACCAGAAATTGCGTATTGGGAAGGGCTTCAACAACGGTGCCTTCAACCTCAATTTTTTCTTCTTTTCCACTTGCCTGTTCTTTCTTTTGTTTCGCCATAAATATTTGAATTGGTTTAAAGTGTCCTCTTTCTTCTATGAACCCTCGTCAAGTTATTCGTTTAATCTTCTTTGTCGCTATCGGCGGCATCCTCTTCGACCTGAGCCTCTTCCTGACCGCCTTCCTCAGCTGCTTCAACCGTTTCTTCAGCCACCTCAGTCGTTTCATCAGCAGCGGCTGCATCTTCGACGGTCTCGGCGGTCTCTTCGGCCGGAGCAGCTTCAGATTCTTCAATGACGGCCGAGCTTTCTTCAACTACTTCAGGCGCGGCCTCGGTTGCATCTTCAACGGTCTCGGCGGTCTCTTCGGCCGGAACAGCTTCAGCTTCTTCAACGACGGCCGAGCTTTCTTCAACTACTTCAGGCGCGGCCTCGGCGGATTCTTCGACGGTCTCGGCGGTCTCTTCGGCCGGAGTGGCTTCAGATTCTTCAATGACGGCCGAGCTTTCTTCAACTACTTCGGGCGCGGCCTCGGCGGCATCTTCAACGGTCTCGGCAGCCTCTTCAGCCGGAGCGGCTTCAGATTCTTCGACGGCAGCTGAGCTTTCTTCAACCACTTCGGGAGTAACCTCGGCGGATTCTTCGACGGTCTCGGTGGTCTCTTCGGCCGGAGCGGCTTCAGATTCTTCGACGACGGCCGAGCTTTCCTCAGCCACTACAGGTGCTTCCTCAACCGGTGACTCTTCAGCTTCTTCAGCCTCGCTCTCCGATTGACTCATCATCCACTCGATTTGTTCCTTAGGAGTCACCGCCCGCAAACTCAAGCCGATGCGCTGACGGTCGCTGTCGACGTTGATGACGCGCAGCAGGTGAATTTCACCAACCTGAACAACGCGTTCCGGATCGGCGTTGTCAGACCCGCGAATCATCTTGGAGGCGTGAAGGAGCCCTTCGATTCCGGGTTCGAGCTCAACAAACGCCCCGTAATTTACGATGCGGGTGATCTTCCCTTCAACCAAAGAGTTAATCGCGTATTTTTCTTCAACAAACGACCAAGGATCCGGTAAAAGACGCTTGCGGCTCAGGCTGACTCGCTGACTGTCTACATCCACCTTTAGAATGTAAACCTCAATTTCATCGCCGCTGCTGATCACTTCGTTGGGATGATCGATGCGATGCCAGGAAAGCTCCGAAACGTGGACGAGACCTTCCAATCCGCCTCCTAATTCAACAAAGGCTCCAAAGTCACGGAGGCTGCTAACCCGGCCGGTAACGACCTCACCTGCTTTAAGCTCGGCCAGCAATTCCCCGCGACGTGATTCATCCCATTCCCGCTGCGCTTCGCGGTTCGACATGACGAGGCGTCGCCGGCGGCGATCTACCTCGATAATTTTAAGCGGCAGCGTTTCATTGCGTAATTTTGACAGCATTCGCTGCTTATCGCGATCCTTCATCCCCGGCCGGAAACCGCTAAGTTGTGAAAGGGGAACAAATCCGCGCAGTCGCCGATAATCAACGAGCGCCCCGCCGCGGTTGTATCCGACAACCTCCGCCTCAACGATCTCTCCCTGGTTCATCAACTCTTCTGCATCAATCCAATCTTCGTTAAGTAGCGCACGGTGGATTGATACATTCAACGTATCTTGATTGGTCTCCATAATGTACACGGAGATTTCTTGATCCGGCTCGAAGCGTGCGCGCTCTTCTTCTGAAAGTTTTGCCAAATCAGACGGAGGGACGATCCCGTCGCGTTTTAAACCGAGATCGATGATTACCCCTTCGTTGGATACTGCTACGATAACGCCCTTTCTGATATCGCCACTCTGTGGCATATCATAATCGTGCTGTTCTAAGTATTGTTCTAATTCTGCTGAGAAGTCGACGTCGTCTTGTGTCATCCGTTTATATTTTTCCTACCAAAAATTTGAGCGATTTGTGCAGAATGTGGGGGTGAAAAAAAAAGCCCGATCTGCTAAATCAAATGTTTCAGACCGAGCGAATGGGTTAACGTTTTGTGATTGTGGCCCCATTTTTGGGCAGATCATCACTAAACAACTGTATATCACTGCTGCTTATCTTGTTGCTAAACCTTCCCCAAAGTTTGTATGCAAGGCTGCGAATCATTATTCACCTTGAAATGCGCCTTCTACTATTTAAAACAAACCGCCGATCAGCCGGTGATTATAACCCTCACACATGAGGTTGTCAATCAGGAGAGTATGGGGAACGAGCATGATAACACAGAGGAGCCCGGCCTAAATATAGAAAATTTGCTGAATTTACAAATATATCAACAAAGTGTTTGAATCTCATTCAAATTGGGCGGAAAATTCGGCTATTCAAGGGGTAGATTGCCAGGGATAGATTTCTACGACCTCGTTGGCGAAGACCGGCGACAAATTTTGAGGGAACTTTTCCAGCCCGGTGCTGCTGTAGGTCGTTGTCTCCAGCGATCCGACAATAATATAGCTGACGTCAAATTGGTTAAGCAGGGAAGCGGTTCGCTCCCAGTCGGTTGAATCGTAGATTTCATTAACCAGTGAGCCGCGCACGGCCGGTTCGTCGGTGCTGGTTCCGCGCCACTGAAACTGATGATTTGCCCATCCGAGAATTGTCGGCCGGCCGGTATTGGCTGAAAAGCGGGCAAAGTACGAGTAGGGGTTGCCGGTTGCTTCAACAATAACCGCGTCGGGAGACGCATTTTCCAATAGCCAGGTGATCGCTTCGAGCTCGGCTGACTGCCCTCGGCTTAAGAAATCGAGGCCATCGATCGTGGCGGCTCGCCTGTTTTCAATGTCGCTGGGGCCGCGATACTCTACGGCGCGAGAGCGAACCCCCTGCAGCGGATAAAGCAGGGCCACAGCCAGTAAAATCGCATAGAGGGAGGTCAAAACAACCCCGGCCGGACGCAGCTTACGCCAGATAAAATCGAGGGCAAAAAGAGCGGCCGCTCCGTACAAGATCCACGCTTGATAGTAAAATTTAAAAATTGTGTTGAGACGCTGCCCAAAGTTGTCTTTTAAATAGACAAACTCGGGTCCCATAGATAAAAGCACGGCCGTGAAAACGAGCAGAAGTACAAAAGGAAGAGGGACATCTGCCGTCTGCCTATCCGCATTTCCCTCTTCATTCTCCAGTAAATTTTGCGTCTGACGGCCGGCAAAATATCCGTTCCAAATGGCGATGACCCCGGCCAAAATGGCTGAAAGAAGGAGGGTCAGGGCGATATAACGACCCCGATTGATCAAATAAACCGGAATGAAGCCCCCCATCACGGCCCAAGACCAGCTAAAATCAATTCCTTGAGCCCTCTGCGGCAGCACCAGCCCCAGGTCACTGGTGGGTCCCATGATAAATCCAAATCCGCTGTCCGAGGCGGCCAATCCACCAATAAAAAGAAAAGCCAAAAGCATCAGCCCCAGGGGCAAGGCGATGGCAAAGCGAATCCCCGAGGACCAAAAATGCCGCTCCCTGGCAAAATAACGCGCGGCAATGATTAAAAATGGGATGAGCACCAGCAGCGAACGCCCAAAAATCACCCAAAAATGGGCCAGACGGGTCGGCCGCATCATCATGGGCAAAATAAATGGCGCCCCTGCTTGAGAGCTGAAGCCGAGATAAAACGGCAGATAAAGCAGATAAACCACGGCAACCATTAAAGCGCCAAACAACAGCGCTTCGATTAGCCGCTCGGTTGACCATCCCTGGCGGGCCCAAACGGCCAGGGTGAAGCTCCCAACCAGGATAAATAAGTGAATCAGCACGTCCCAGGTGTTTAAGAAGGATAAGCCCCCGATGATCACGGCGGTCAAGATAAAAAGCGGCCGCTGATCCCCCTGCCAAAAAGAGCCCAGAAACGACCAAAGCCCCGGCTCAACCTTATAGTCGGGCTGGGAATATCGATAATACCAGCTCAGCGCCACCCCCAATGACAAAAAAGCAAACGGTAAGGCCAGAACGTGCGGGTGCATATCTCCCAGCAAAAAGCTAAAGCCGGGAAACTCGGCGATCGGCTCCAGCCCTTCTTCCGGCCGGCCGCTCAAATAATATTCGTGGATGACCCGGGAGGCCCGCCACCACCACCAGCTGCCGTTTGGTGTGCCACCGGCCGTTAAAAAGCGCATCTGTTCGCCAACCGGTCCGTTAATATCTCGAATATCAAGCCACTGCCAAAACCGCTGACCGCCCAGCCCGCTGCCGTGAAGGATTTCGAGCAGCATTTGTCCGTTGCCGGCGAGGGGCAAAGCGACGGACGCCATGCCGCCCCAGGCTAACGCCCGACGTTTGCTGGCAGCGGCGGTTAAATTATATACCAGCCCCAACGCCCCCACTCCGCTGCCCGCTACCAGCCAGGCGATCCCCAGATTAAACCCGTAGGCAGGCGCAACCTGGGCAAGGCGCCCAACGGCCGAGATCATCACATAACCAAAATAATAGTAGCTGATCGCGAATTCAGACAGCCAGGGATCGAGCGGAGGATAAGTTGGGCTAAAGGTGGCTGCGTTCAAAAAAGCGAACTCCATCGGTTTTTCGGTGGCCGTGATCGCTGGATTTTGGGCGCGCACCCATACCCAGGTAAAAAACAGAACAGCGAAGAGAAGTTCAACAAATATGACGTATCGCCAATTTTTCCGGATCCAGCTCCAAATTTCTCCACCGGTTTTTTGGAACGCCCAATACGACAAAACGCCAACGGTGACAACGCCGGTCAAAATACCCCCGACCGAATTGCTGAGGACGCCCAGCGTGGCCAAAAGCCAAAAAATATAGCTGCTCAGCAGCAGCCCTAACATTTTTGAAAAGGCATATCCCCGGTCAGCCAGCGGAGCAAAAAGCCAGCCGCCCAACGGCACCGCCGCGACCCCAATAACGGTCAAGATCGCCCACCAGCGAATTGCATAGCCAATTTCAACCAAGTCAATCATATCTTCTTGACATCAGACCTCAGACCACAGACTTCAGACCACAGAATCGTGTCAAGATGTACCATCATCTGTTGTCTGAGGTCTGATGTCTGTGGTCTGATATATTCGTACTCCAGAATTTTGATAAACCTCAGTCAATAACCCTTGTTCGACCATGTCGTCAAATTTGAGAACGCCGTCCAGACCGTAGTAAACTACTTCCATTTGACCGGCGTAAATATACTGCACGTTGTATTTTTCTAAAATCGACAGGGCTGTTTGAGGGTCGGTTGTTCTGTACAATGTATTCACATCTTCAATGCGTCTGCTGATAATCGAGGGCGGGACGGTATTCCGCTGCTGCCGCTGGTGCCAATCCCAGCCTACAACCGTTGGTAAACCGGTATACATCGCTACCCGAGTGGCGATCGAACGATAGGGGTTGCCGCTAAACGCTTCGACGATAATCGGAGAACCATCAATGTTGCCCTGCATCCACCGAATCGCCTCATAATCATCGTCCAGAGCGATGATTTCTCCCTGGTCGCCGTACGTGACATATTGCATATAGCGCATGCCGTCTAACGTGATGGGAGCGCTCTCGCGATTTTCGCGGATGAGCCATTTGGCCCGCGTGGCCAGCAGCGGATAAAGCAGGGAGGCTGAAACAAGAAGGAGCAGAACGGTTAGCCAGCCGGTTTTAAGATAAAGGGACCAGCTTTTGGCCAGCCGCATCCACAGCCAGCCCAAAGCAACCCCCGCGGCAATACTGAGCAGGATCCAAACCTGCATATAAAATTTGAAGACCGTGTTCATCCGGCCGATATCCCCATCCAGGACAACAATTTCCACGATGAGGGATAAGGCCACGGCCGAAGCAACCAGAGCATTTATTGTGCATCGGGCGGGGTCGATATCCCGCCGCAAGCTGAGCAGCCCGGCAAATAAAACGATGATTAAACCGACCGGCACCACATCATACCCGTTCATAAAACCGAAGATCATAACCGGCAGGATGGCGAAGCTGGCGGTCACGCCTAAGGCGGTTTTACCGGCTCGTTCCGCCAGCCAGTCGGTTGTGCGATCGGCTAACCAGGATTTTAGGTCGACAAAAAGCCACGTTAAACAAATAAACAAGAAGAGCCCGTGGATGGAAAAATAATCGCTGAAGGCGGTTTTGCTCCCTTCCCACAGGCGAATCGACCCGTAACCGGTGCCAAAATTGGCCCAGAACGGCCAGAAAAGCAGCAGGCTCAGGCTGCCAAGAACTGCAGCCTGGATCCCGATCCGGCCGATGGTGGTGAACCACGGATCGTGCCCGGCCGCCCATCGCCGATAATTGACAAAGATCAAAGCCAGCAGCCCGATGACCAGGTAGGTCGGGTAATCCCAGGAGTTGGTTGGGTAGAGCACCCCAATTGAAAGTGCGCCAACAAACCAGATTAGCAGCCACGTTCCCCACCCCTCAGGCCCATCTGAATTTAAAACGAGGGCCAATGCCCATCCCAGGGCAAGGATCGCCAGCGGCAAGGCGATCATGTGCGCGTGTAAATCGCCATACAAAAAGGTAAAAAACGGGAATTCGGTGATTGGCCCCACCTCACCTTGAGGCACGATGATGCCGCGTGAGGCGGTCCAAAACCAGTCACCTGGATACATGCGCACCACCGAAGTGCCGGTGAGCAAGCCCCATGCGCCGCTGGTCAGACGCATAAACCACGAGCTATCGGCCGGCAGGTTTGAGGCGCTGACCCAGGCGGTGATCATCACCCCGACCTGGCGCAAGTTGCCCAACACAACGGCCATCACTGCGGCCGCTGAACCGGCGATCAAAGCGGCTCGTGAAATTCCCTGCCGGACAGCGGTTTGGAAGCTTTTTTCCCGCGTGGCCGCGGTTAAATTGTACGCCAGGCTAAAGACCCCCAGTCCGGTAAAGCTGTAAAGCATCGGTAAAATCAAATTGTAGGCCACGGCCGGTACAATTTTGAGCATTTTGGTCAGCACCCCGGCAAAAACAAAGCCGTAGTAATAGTAGTTAATGTAGCCGCCGGCCAGCCAGGGATCATAAGGCGGGAAGGTCGTGCTCTTTAAGACGGCCGAAAAGTACGACATATCCATCGGTTTTTCACCACCCCAGATGACGTGCCACACGTCCGGATTGCCCAGCCGCAGCATCAGCTGCAGGGCGAAGAAAAACACGCCCACCCCCTCCAATATAAGGAGAAGACGCCATTTTTGCGAGATAAACGCGGCCAGCTCCCGGCGATTTTTCCAGGCTAACCCCAGAGCGAGAAGCAGCAGCACGCCCGCACCCAGCCACATGGTTCGTCCGCTAAAAGAGGCCCATCCCAAACTGGCACCAAACCAGCTAAACCAGGAAAGAAACAGGACGGCTAAAATCCGACTTAAGGCGTAACCTCGATCGGCGAATCCTCTAAAGATCACAAAGGAAACAGGAAAGGCTGCCCAACCCAAAATAATCACCAGCAGCCACCACACAATCGTGGCCAGAATGCCGTTATTCGACAAAATCCCATCGAGGTTAAATACTTCTCTAAAAGTCCCGCCGCTTTGTTGATTCACCGCCTGTTCCGGGGTTAAGAGAAGCCCGTTGACCGCCTGGGTGGCTTCAAGGGGATTCATGGTGACCACAAAGCTGCGATCAACCGCTTCAAAGATTTGTCGAACGGCGGCCGGATCAAAATCGGCCGTTTTTCGGAATATCCAGACCGGAGGATGGTCATAGACGCTAAACGCTTCTTCCGCGGCTAAATCTCCCGGCGGGGGCCAGCCCACATCGGGCGGTTCACCCCAGCCGATTTGGCCGGTTGTGTCGCTGATATGCAGCGGGCCAATGCGAATGTCACCGTGAAACTCAGCGGCCAGCTCGTATCCCAACTCGCCGTTAAACAACCCCTCGTAGTAGCGAATCATTAGCGGGTAGGTGAGCGGCAGTCGAGGCAGGGACCAAAGCGAACGCTGACTGGTAATCACCACAAAATCAGCCTGATCGAGCCAGGTAACCAGATTATCGACCTTGGTCGGATCGTTGTCCGGGAAGGTGGTCGTCATCGGTCCATCCGGCAGACCCCGAAAATATTGTGAAAACGGATCCCGGCCGCCGACCCGGGTCGGCAGCGCGTCATCCCAATGTTCGCTGGTCAACACCGAGGTATCAAGCCGGAAATTGCCCCCTTCACCGGCCGACAAAAAGATCGTCTGATTGATCTCTTTGGGTATCAGGGTGGGTGTCAACGGAATTTCAACGGTGGTGCGGGTAGACGTTAAATCAACAGTCGTAACCCCTTCAACTGAGGTCCCGGTTCCAAATGGCCCACCCACAGATGCCCGCAAAGTTTCCTGATCGGCCGGTTGCCCATCACTATCAGAGACATAGTTGAACCGCACGCCGGTAATTACCCCATCAACCGGCAAGGAAAAAGAAATGGGGATATCCGGAACCCCCTGACCGAGTTCCACCCCGGTCAGCGGCAGCTGCTGCTCTTGCGTGGTGCCGTTTGCTTCATAGATAAGGGTTGCGGCCGTGGGGATATTTTCGTACATCCAGTCACTGGCGGCGACGCGGGTCATCGGCTGGCGATAAATTTCGACAAAGGCGTTGGCCCACAGCAGGCTGGTGACTAACGTTAAGCTCAGCAAAGTGGTTGCGGCCCATGTTCGGGGGGTGCGCCAGTTAATTTCGCGCCAGCGGTCGTGGGTCACACCGCTGCGCTGGATCAAAAAGACGAGGAACCACCCTGCCAGAATAAACAGCGCTGGATAAATCGGCAAGAAGTACCGAATGGATTTTACCCAGCGGGTC
>JAAUYD010041317.1_pt1 | contig 53054 bp, 46 predicted proteins | sample 7278101 | NCBI WGS metagenome assembly JAAUYD01 (sample SAMN14350128, study PRJNA611818) | marine sediment metagenome | isolation source: surface marine sediment (0.6m) | place: French Polynesia: Moorea | collected 2018-08
GGTGATTCCTAAACCTCACGATTTAGGTTTCTGTTTCAATGCAGTTGCCTTGCGAGATTTACTCTCTTCAGGTCTTACACTCGCTCCACAGACTGACACCGCTTGCCCTGCAGCCAAAATATTTTGAGATGCGTTAATGTCGCGGTCATGGTTAGTCCCACATTTAGGACATTCCCATTCACGGATATTTAACGGTAATTTCTCGACTATGTGACCACAATTTCCACAGCGTTTGCTACTAGGAAAATAGCGGTCAATCTTAATTAATTCTTTGCCGTACCACTCACATTTATATTCTGGTTGTCGGTTAAATTCTCCCCAACTAGCATCACTAATTGCTCTCGCTAATTTATGGTTTCTTACTATATTCCTAATAGCTAAATCCTCAATAGCAATTAGATCATTCTCTCTGACAAGTTTAGTAGTTAATTTATGGAGAAAATCGGTACGAGCATCTTTAATTTGAGCGTATACTTTAGCAACTTCAAGACAAGCTTGATATCGGTTGTTTGAGCCTTTGGTTTTCCGACTCAAAGCCTTTTGTTTTCTTTTTAGCTTTTTGTACAAGCGGTTAAATTGCTTGGGATTGGCTACTTTTTCCCCATTGCTACTGGTAATTAAGCTAGTAACTCCAACATCTATCCCTATCTTTTTACCTGTTTTTGGTAATGGTTTGATGCTTGAGTCTTTAACTAAAATTGAGACAAACCAACGTCCCGATGGGTCAAGTTTAATTGTTACTGTTGATGGTTGACTATCTTGAGGTAAAAAGCGGCTCCAGACTATATTTAGAGACTCTTTACACTTAGCTAAAAACAGCTTACCCTCTCTCCATTTAAAAGCAGACTTAGTAAATTCTGCACTACCTCCATTGCGTTTTTTCTTAAAGTTAGGATATTTAGCCCGTTTAGCCCAAAAGTTAGTAAAAGCTGTTTGTAGATGTCTTAAGCATTGTTGCAATGGAACACAACTCACTTCCGACAGAAAATCTAAATCCTCTTGCTTTTTCCACTCGGTTAACAGGCTTGATGTCTGTGAGTAACCTATTCTTTCCTGTTTTTCATACCAACCTTCAGTGCGTACTGTCAATGCTTTGTTATACACTAAGCGTACACACCCCATGGTCCGTCGCAAGAGGTTTTCTTGCGAGGGGGTTGGGTAAAACCTGAATCGATAGGCACGTTCTCTCATATCTCACGTTTTAACATATCTTTTGTGAATATGCTATACTGAGAAAAGAAAGCCGCGCTGAAGACGCGGGGTTTCAGACCCAAAATTTTCGATGAAAAATGAAACCATCAACTATCAGCAAGCCATTGCCTCTCCTTGTGCTACTTGTAGCAATGCTCCATGCTGTCGACTACTGCAATTACAGTGTTTAAATGTAACCACCATAACCGACCTTGACTTAGTTGCCTATTACCTTAATTTTGATAGTATAGCTGTTTCTTTATCTGGAGACGGTAGCTGGACTATTTATTACAGATATCCCTGTCGTTTTCTCAATGAGACGAATTATAGCTGCTCCATTCATAACTTACCCGCTCAACCCAATATCTGTATCCATTACAATCCTTATAGCTGTTTCTATAAAACGGCAGAAACTGCCAGACATCAGCCTACAGAAAATCTTATTTGGGTAAGCCAGAAACGAATGAAACATTTACAATCGGTGTTACAGTTTGACACTGAAAGAAAAATTGTTCAATTATCTGAAGAAATTAACTTGTTTGCTTTACTGTCGGAAATAGCTTATGAAGCTCCTCCCAAAAATACACCGTTAGAAGATCCAGTCTTACAAACATGGAAGAAACAAACCCTTTCTGGTGATGCTACTTTATTAAAGCAACCAAGGAGAAATAAAACTTTTCAGGAAATGCAAAATCCTTGCCATGAATGTGAAGCTTATTGCTGTAAGACACTTTTATTTCCCCAAGAACGACCTACCACTTATAATAACCTCGATTTCTATAAATATTGCTTAGGTTTTCCTGGCGTTGAATTAGGGATTAGCGATTCACAATGGACAATCATTATTAAAACAAGGTGTCGTCATCTAAACAAAGATAACAACTGTTCAATTTATGATGACCCAGAGCGTCCACTAATCTGTAAATATTATGATGCAGGACGTTGTACCTACAAAATAGGATTTGGTGAGATAAGACCTGAAGGATATATGAGAATAGGTTATGAAGCGTTTAACTGTCTCCTTGAGACTTATCGATTTGATGATTATGGAAATATTACTGTAGGTTGGGATACCGAGACTCTCAGACGGCATATAGAATATAATTGGCAAAAAGATAATTACTCTACAATTGGGGAAGAAACAATAGTACAGTGAGGGATTTTCCGATCAGGAAATAAGGTTAATTCAATGCCACTTAAAACTCAATTCCACATTGCCGAAAGTCCTACTGAAATTTCAGAGCCAATTACTAAATTTGGCGGACAACCAGTATGGATAGCTGAACCTAGATGGCCACTTGATCCTGAAACAGATGAGCAAATGCTGTTTCTTGGTCAAATTGCTCTTAATGAAGAATTATTTCCCAATAGTGAAGGCACTATAGTCTATCTTTTCTTTAGTGAGGAGAGTGAGCCAATTTATAATGAAGCTTTTGCAGTAGTGATACAAACATCAGAAGCGATACACACCAGTGGTGAAGAAATAGCGTTCGTCACAGAAGCTACTGGTTCGACTATATACGAATTGGACGAAGAAGGTGAGGCAGTTTATAAGGAGTATAGAGTTATTTTAGAATCCCAAGAGAATGAAGATTCGATACCGCTTGAGGAACGATACACCATGAATGATTTGGATTATGACACGGGATTTCAGTTTGCTAGACCTGAATTAGCAGGAAATAAAATAGGCGGCCAACCTATATATATAGAAGGATTGGATACTCCACCTGAACAATTTAACTCCCATGAATGGCTACTGCTATTACAATTGGCTCCAACTCAAGGATATTGGGACAATCTTGAACCTAATTTTTATCCCTTTCATATGGAATTAGGGGAGTTTGGAATCCTGACAGTTTTTATTTCTAAAGACTATACAAAGGCAAAGTGTTATATTCAGCAGCCATAGAGCGATCTCGAAGAGATCCACTTTGCGGTGCGCCGATCTTGTAGCTCTTGTAGGTTGGGTTGAGGGACGAAACCCAACAAATCACACCTTATTTTCTGATTTTGTGGGGTCAAGGATGATAAGCTGTAATAACCAAATTTCTATCGGGACTATAAATTGCTTCAACACGACGGAAACTAGGATGATTCCACCAAATTTTTATTCTATTTCCCCTCGCGGGTGCAGATCCTGCAACACTGTAACCAGCATTGAACATCAACTGTTCAAAAACTTCTGCTGGCAAAATTTTAGATGAAATGGGAGAAAGACCATCAATTTGATGCTTATCTAGGGTCATAACTCCCTTTATAGGTCGTAAAAATTTGATAACCAGGCAAAACTAAGCTGAAACCAGCAAAACTATGTATTGTTCCAGAATAGCTTTCTTCTGCATCACTGCCCCCAAATCGCCAACAAAAAGAACCCAACCAAATATAAAACCCTGGAATCAATGTGTCCATAGAATAGGCAATATCCTTTAACTGGGGGTTAATTCCGTTTGATGACCGACTTTCTTCGGGAACTTTTATCTTCATTATTTTACCTCTATTGCCTATTCAAAAACCATCATAACAAATCGGTGCAAGCCTGTAGGTTCGGTTGAGGCACGAAACCCAACAACAAATTAAACCTTATTGATTATATTTTTGTTACAATTCTAATCTATGTTTTAGCGATCGCTTGTCTGTTGATTTAAGTTTCAAAAATCGATAAGCTTAAATTATGCAAACCATCTAAAAGTATTGAAGTTATCAACTTAACCCTTGAATTTACATAAATTAATCATTTAATTTTTTTGCCTGATTTTGCTAAATTTTGACTGATATTTGTATTTTGGTTATTTTCGTGTTACTCTATTTGTCAGGTAGGGTCGTGAGCTTAGTTTGACTCAAAAGCTTGTTTCTCCCAGAAAAGCCCTAACCTTCGTTAACCAAGCTTTTTCATGATTCTGATTTTCTCTCCATACGGTTGAGTATTTTCTAAACTTTTACGAAGTATTTTTAAACTTTTGTAAACTGCTCTTGACACAAATACCAGTTTATGTATTTTGAATTGATTACCGAAAATCAGATTCATTAATTGGTCTTTCTAACTTGCGAAACTCAGTCTTCACTGCTGACAATACCCATGACATCGTTACAGGAGTGCCAGCTTGTGCTGCCAGAAAAGCTGCATTGAGGGCAATATTATGAATGCTACCACCAGTAAGATTAAATCTCCCTAAACGCTCAAAATCTAAGGATTCAACAGGGGTTTGTTCTGGGAAAGCTTTTTGCCACATTCGCTTACGTTCCGACTTACCAGGAAAGGGAAAATTAATGATAAATCTTAATCGTCTTAGAAAAGCACTATCCAAAGAACTCTTAAAATTAGTGGCTAAAATAGCCAGTCCTTGATAAGATTCAATGCGTTGCAATAAATAATTGATCTCTATATTGGCATAACGATCATGACTATCTTTAACTTGAGAGCGTTTACCAAACAAAGCATCCGCTTCATCAAAAAATAAAATCGCACCACCTCCTTCTGCTGCATCAAATAAACGTCGTAGATTTTTTTCAGTTTCCCCAATATATTTATCTACCACTCCAGACAGATCAATACGATAAAGATTAAGTCTTAAACTGTTAGCAATCACTTCTGCTGCCATCGTTTTACCCGTACCACTTTCCCCCGCAAACATGGCACTGATACCCATTCCACGGTTCATCCGTTGTTGAAACCCCCATTTTTCATAAACTTGGGTGCGTTGTCGAACTTGATCCCTAATCTGTTGTAGCAAGGCAATTTCTTCATCTGGTAAAACTAGATCATCCCAAGTCGCTTTAGTCTCAATTCGTTGTGCTAAATTGTTAAATTGAGGACGGCTATTCGTTAAACAAAGAGTCCAAAGGCGATCGTGCAAGTCCACTTGCTCTGTAACCGGTTCTAAAAGAGCTAACTCTGCATTCCGTTGAATCGTCGGAAGATTAAAATTAAACTGAGTGGCTAATAGGGAAGGGGTTTCATTAAAAGCACTATCCCCTAACCTTTCTCTCCAAGCCATTTCTTGTTCAGAAACAGTCGGTTTACTAATATCAAAAGTCAGAGTAGTTCTATTTATCTGAGAATAGGGTTCACGAGTATCAAGAAATAATAAACCACGATAACCTGATAAAAAACGATCAACTAAAGCAGTCGAAACAGCATGGGTTGAGGATTCTTGTTCTTGGGTATCGAGATAAAGTATCATCGGTATCAATTGACTTTCTCGGTTCCAACGTCTGAGAAAAGTGTCTAAGTCGACGATTTGGGTTGGCAATAACTCAGAGGGTAAGCGATAAAGCGGAAACCCAAAAAAATTAGCCGTATGAGATGCAATGAGTTGTTTACTAAACCCATCTGTTCCTAATAATTGAAGGATGGGGTAATCCCCTTGAGAAGAACGTTTAAGATGACCAACTATTTCGTCCACAACCCCTTGTTGAGAAACGGGTAAGGAACTTTGGGTGGAATCGATTGGCATCACAAAAGTTGCCAATTGTTGATCTAGATAATACAATCCTCTAATGTAATTGACAATTTGTTGATCGGCTCGTAAGGGACTGATAATGAAGGGTTGATCTCCCTTTGAGTTAATCTCTAATAAACGCCAGTAAAAGAGAGGAGATGTGGGAGAGAAGGTATTCCAACTGGGTTGTTTAAGTAAGGAAGTGGCTAGAGAAAACGTGGGATAACATAAGTTGGGGTCTTGTTGTGCTTTTCCGCATAAACCAGCGATCGCAGGATCGAGTTCCATTGACGCACATAATAACAACAGTCCTTGTTCAAAGGAAGAAAGTCCAAATTGACGACTGATATAGACCAAAGCTGGTATTGGTTCTTGAGTGCCCACTGTTTCCATAGCCAGATAAGTCTGATCTATGTCTGTCTGTGTTATTTTCTCCCCTGCTAATTGTTGTAACCGAAGGCTTAACCATTTCAGTGCTAAGCCTACAAAATGGTCATTATTGTCTAATTGATTCTGATCTTGATTCACAGAACTTTCTTCCCAAGGCTAATGCTAACCATACAGTATCAAGCTTTTTAGCTAAATTCTAGAGTTAAGTTAGGTTCATTTTGGTTCTTGTTCTTTAGTTAAACAGGGAAATGCATCATTATCGAACCCTAACCGCTTGCTCACTGCGGGAATAATGGTTTCTGTTAACGAGGGAAAGGAAAAATTAGGAATTAGATATTTAGCAATTACTTTTTCTGACCAATCAACTAACCAAGCTAGGGGAGACAAGAGTAAAATAATTAATCCATAAAGGGTCTTAAAGGTAATAGCTGCATCGTCATTCTTTTTGTCTTGGGGAAAATCTTCTGTATATATCCAGTCAAAAAACTCTGATCCACATCGGAAAGCAGTAATCAAAATCCAGGTCGAAAAAGAGATTAACAAGAGTCCGACTAAAAAGACGAAAATAATCAAGTTAACAAATAAGAACAAGATTTTGCCAAAAGCATAGGCATAAGAAATGCCATTATTTTCATTAATTGAAGCAGAAAATAGGATATTTCTTTGAGGTTCTGATCTCGCAAGTGTCATATCTAAATGTCTCCAATGCTCTTAATTACTCATTCTACCACCTTCAGACTAGCACTTAAGCTCAATATTTGTGTTAAGTTGATGTGTTACATCTAATCAGCGATCGCTCTTATTAATTGTTATAATCGTAAAGGAAATTCATCAAATCGAGACTTCTTCAATGCAGTTAGAGGAAAAGTACGTTACAGATAAACAGGGTAATCGTATCGGCATTCTGTTAGATATAGAGGAATATCAGCGATTATTAGAAGAATTAGACGAGCTAGAGGCAATTAAAGTCTATGATAACGCTATTTTATCGGATGATGAGGAGATTGATTTTGAAATTGCGGTTGCTGAAATTGAAAGTAATCGGCAATGAGTTACGATATTGCCATTAAGAAGAAGGCTTCTAAGGCTTTAGAAAGTCTTCCAAACGAAGATTATCCAAAAGTTCGGGATGCTATTCGTGAATTAGCCGAAAATCCACGTCCTAATGGTTGTTTAAAGTTAAGAGGGAGAGAGGGATGGCGTATTCGGATAGGGGTTTATCGGGTTGTCTATGCCATAAACGACAAAGATAGAAAAATCACCATTTTTGATATCGGACATCGTAGGGATATTTATCGCACTTAAGTTAATGTGGTGCGTTATATTTCATTAACGCACCCTACAAGAGCGGCGATCACACTAAAGGAAAATGGCCATCTTTTTTGAGATAATAATGACAGAATTCATATACCATCGAAATGATGAATTACTCGTTTACCGCCGAAGATGGGTGCGTCATAATAAAATTGAGTTGTCTTTAATGTTGTTTTTTTAACGCTCCTCTTTTGTTATATTTCGTTTCAAAAATCTCAACCAATACCTCCGATCGAAATTGATTTGGACTCTGTGGACCTGTAATCCTATTTGCATTATTAGCGTAATACCCATTCTGTGAGCGTTCCTTAACTTCATTCATTAAACTCGCTATTGAACTTCTTTTTATGACATGACATTGTGCTATTCCCTGATCTGCTCGATGTTCAGCAATTTTTCTTGCCTCAGCCTCGTCATCTGCAATATGGAGGGCAACAAAGTCACTGCTAAAATAATCATTCATTGAGTTATTTTTCAAAATGGCAGCACCCCGACGTCCCAGTTGTATAGTTCGTTTGATTTGGGTAGTGTTGTTCCCCATTTCCTGAAGAGCCACCAATTGCTTGACTTGAGAGCTATTATTCGCCATCTCTTGCTGTTTTCTTTGAGTAATTGCCTCCAGACGATCATCTATAAGGTCAGAAGCTAAATTGCCCATCACATCCGCTTCCCTCTCTAACCCCGCATCATCATTTATCTGTACTCCCTTCATTTGCATTGTCGGTTTAACCCTTCCCTGCATCTGCTGGACAACGTGCCAAGTTTCATGGGGTAAATATTTCTCTTGTCTGGGGGCAACATGAATATCTGTCCCTTGGGTATAGGCTAATGCTTGTAACTGTAACGGTTTCGGTGAATTATAATGAACTATGACATCATCCAACGAATATCCCGATAGATGCTCTACTCCGGCTTTTAGGCGATCGGGTAATCCTGTTCGGTTGGGGACGCTACCCTGATCTAACCCTTGAGTGTTGGCGTTTTCTTGTTTCTGGAGAACCGAGTACGGCCAAGTTTGGGGGTTCAACGACGATCGCTGTATGGTCTCGTTTTGCTCCTTCTGCACAGGAACATCCAGAAAATTAAATTTTAAACCCGATCTGGCAACCACAGTTGGGTCTTCCTCATGTTCGGAGGTTTTTTGCCTTTCTCGCTTCTGTAACCATCCTTTACTGGGATGAATATCACTCTGGGACTTGTTAGCCTGTTGATGTAATTTTTTATGTTTCATTACCAGTGCCTACTTTGGGAGAAGAAGAATATTTTTTTGCCAATCTTTTAAACAGTTGAGCAAGAAAGCCTAACATAAATGGAAACACAATGACAAAGACAAATGACCAAAAAATAATGATTCGCATAACGGTTTCTCTGCAAAACTTGCTTCCTCACCATCATATAACTTTATCATTGACAACACCGAAAATTATTGACCCGTTTGCAACAAAACTGTACAATTATGCAATTAAGCCATAGCAGGACGTTACATTACTGTGACTAGCTTTCAAGTTTCTCCCAAATTGCTCAAAGGAGCCTTAGTAGGGATTGATCCGTCTACTAAAGTAGTTGTTAGTACCCTCGTCTTTCAATATAATCCAGAAACCCTCACCCGTAGCCTTGCTCCTCAAATTGCTGGGGGAGAAGATAGTTCACGCACAGAAGCTTTCCGTCTCGAAGATGCTCCCATTGAGACGATTAAATTTGATCTTGAACTCGATGCTACTGATCGACTCGAAGAAGCAGAAGCGGTTGCTGTGTCTGATGGGGTGTATCCCGAACTCGCTGCCTTAGAAACCCTAATTTATCCGAAAATTACACAGGTTACCCAACGGATGTTAGCGGCCAATTTTGGTACCAAAGAGATCGTTCCAGCAGAAGCTCCCATGACCCTTTTAGTGTGGGGAGTTAAAAGAATTTTACCCGTTCGCATCCAAAACTTTAATATTACTGAGGAAGCTTATGATGTGAACCTCAACCCCATTCGTGCCAAGGTAACGCTTGATTTGCGAGTTCTCAGTTATAACGATCTGCCTTGGGGTAGTTTTGGCTCTAATTTATTCTTTGTCCATCATACTCTCAAGACAGAGATGGCAGGGAAAGGAAGTGTTGCGAGTTTAACGAATATCGAACGTCCTTTACCTGGTTTTTAATAGTGTTTATCTTATAGGGGAATTGATTATGGCTTTTGAGTTTAGCAGTCGTTATTACAATCTAGAAACAGCAGAATATACCGGTAAACAAGGGACGCCTATCGCTTATAAGCGTCGGCGGTTTTTACCTCAAGGAGAAACCTTACCGTTATTAGAAGAAGTAACCGTTGTACAAGGCGATCGCCTTGATTTGATTACGTTTAGAACCTTGGGGGACTCTGAACAATTTTGGCAGGTATGTGATGCCAATAATGCCATGAACCCAGACAGTTTAACGGCTAAGACTGAGATTGGAAGAGTATTACGCATTCCCCTACCGCAAATCTAGATAATTTTAAGTTATGGCACTACTGGGAACGAATTTAACTGTCCTCATTGGCAAAACCTTACCTCGTCCCATTCCAAGATTTCTCCTAGAAGAGCTTGACTCTGTAGAAGTGACACAAAGCGACGATGGAAAATCGGGATTTCAAATTGTTTTCCGAGTGGGACGAGCAGGAAACAAGGATTCAAAAGACTATCAAATGATTAAAAGTCCTTTATTAGAGGTTTTTAATCGAGTCATTCTTGTTGTCACCATTGGAGCCAAACCTCAAGTGTTAATGGATGGGATGATTACCAACCGAGAATTATCCCCTAATGTGCGTCCAGGGGATTCTACTTTCACCATCACTGGGGAAGATATTAGTATCATGATGGACTTAGAAGAAAAAACGCAAACCTATGTCGCTCAAGATGAAGTTACCATCGCTCGCAAAATCATTCTCCAATATACCAAGTATGGATTAAAGCCAAACATTATCAACCCACCGCTTAAAAATAGACCCACTCGCAATAGTTGGATTCCGCTACAAAGTAATAAGACCGATTTTAACTATTTGCAACACATAGGGAAACGTTACGGGTTTGTTTTTTATGTCACCCCTGGACCGGCGACGGGTGTCAATACAGCTTATTGGGGACCACCCAAACAACAATCTCAACCTCAAGATCCCTTAACCGTTAATATGGGACCTTTTAGTAATGTTGAGTCCATCAACTTGCAGTATGATGGCTTATCAGCAACAAAAGTCAAAGCAAGCGTACAGGATCGCAAAACCAACAAGATCCGAAAAATTAAGGAATCGGAAAGCGATCGCCGTCGTTTGGCGAAAAAATCGGCTTTATCGAGTCAATCGGCTGTCAGAAGTCGACGATTTTGTCAAACAGGTGTGGATACCAAAGAAGCGGATGCTTATATTCAAGGGATGGTGGATAGTTCCGTCGATGATGTTATCACCGCGACGGGTGAAATTGATGTTGTGCGCTACGGTACTCCATTGGTATTACGTCGGTTAGTGGTATTGCGGGGTGTGGGGATAACTTATGACGGACTCTATTACGTCAAAAATGTTACCCATAAATTGCAACAGGGTAGTTATAAACAAGATTTTACTCTTACTCGTGAAGGACTGATTTCGACCTAACGGGGTTTGCAAGACATAATCTCAACCTGACAAGATGACTTCAATGAAAGATTAAGGAGTCAAACTCGCTCCCGCTAATTTGACTCCTACAAATAATATATTCTGATTGACCCAGCCTAGGGAGTGCTTTCTTTTCTAGTAATCACCTACGGTGAGGCAGCAAAAGTGACGAAGGAGTTAGCTTCCCAGGCAGATGAACCACTGTTGTCATTGGCTACTCGACGATTAAAGCTATGACGAATGGCAGCATCTCGCACAAATAGGTCAAGGACATAACAGCAATCTTGGAACGAGCTACCCAAGTCTGTCATATCAATGTTACGCAGATGTACTAGAGTAAGATCAGGTGTGGTTCCAGTCTGGTCAGTATTTTTGAACCCGCTTCCATCATCAGGATCGTAATAATTATGTGGACCGTAGACAACACTAGCCGGAGGCAGTCCACCTCGAATCCTCAGACGAAAGTTCCAGTAGTAGTCATCGGCCAAATCGCCCCATACCTGGAACTGACTCGACCCAGATGGTGCTTCTCCACAGGCGGGAACAGGCGTACTGCCATCAGGTAAACGAATCTGTATCCCATTGGGAAAGTTGGCAATTCTGGGTAGGGTATTGTCCAACTGGAGATGATGCTCAAATGGCTCCCGATGTAACGTACCGCCATTGTCTTCCCACTCTAACCATAATACATAATGACCGTCTTTATTAGCTGGGCCTAAGCCAACCCGATTGTTCGTATCCCAAACGGCTAACCTTAAACCAGGATTGGCACAGCCAGTTAAGGTACCTAGTTGAGCGTCAATAAAATCAGAGGCATCCATCCAGCCATCAGGAGACGTATTTAACGTGGTGCTACCGGGAGCATAGCAAAAGCCAAATGGGTGAGGCTCGTAGAGAACCCAGTTAGTAGGAATTCCTAATTCAGTTCCCACTCCGCCAAAAAGATCACCATTAGGTCGATAGGCAACACGAAACCGTCTTATTCCTGTAGTGGGCAAAAAGCCATCAATGGGGACATATTCTCCACAAGGGCGACGAGGTAGCCCGCCGGGTGGCGAACTGGCTGAGTTAGCTCGATACAGTCCAGTCCCAGTTCCTCCTACTGGAACGAGTCCGCCGTCAAAATCAGCTACAGCGTGGTCTCCACATAGAGTTTGAATATTGGGATCAGGGTTGACTTCAGGGGAGATAAAGTGGAGAGCGTCTAGTCCAACAAAATTAGCTCTTGGCTCTAGGGGAGTGATTAGATCCGAATGTGGGATGACAATCCCGTTGCCCAGACGCAGAATATCACCATCAGTAAAGACTGCTTGACCATTGAAGAGTATTTCTGTGGAGAAAAGAAGACTACGGCGATCCCCTTCGCGGTTAGCACTGACTGCATCTAGACCGAAGTCCACTCCCCTGTCTGGAAGACCAGCCGGTACTGGGGGCGGTAACAGAACATTATTCCTGGCCACAATGTTACCGGTCAGTGCCGACAATAAATCACCATCCAGGAAGCTTGGTTTTTCAGGAGAAAATCCAGTTCCTTCAGTTGAGAACCAAATGTCTACCTTGAGTTCATTGAGAATCTCAACCAGGGCTGATGGATTCTCAATCCAGAAGTCTCGTCCTTGGTCTTTAATCGTATCTAGCAGCTTAATAATTGCCTCATCATCACCAATAAAGTGGATTGCATCCAGCCCCAGATTTTCTCGCTGAGGTAATTGGAACAAGGCTAACAATGCTATATTTGGCAGAATAGCACCATTGGTAGCAAGGAGATCGCCGGCATTAAATCGTCCGTTGGGATCATCTAACTCAGTCGAAAACGCAATCAAAGCATTCTCATCAGGAATGATCACATCTACAGCATCAAGCCCCAGATCTACTCGGACATCAAACCCTTGGAGTAGCTCCTGGTTTCTGGCGCAGACCTGTACATCGGAGCCTGATATATTGCGAACCAGTAAATCCCCATCTGAAATCAGAGGATTGCCGTCAGGAGGTAAAGGACCTTGGCTCAAAAAGTCCTCTTCTGTAGAAAAGACTAAGCCCTTACATGGCCTCAATTGCCCCTGTTGAGCATGAGCAGGCAAGGTAACAAAACCTGAGAGCAGCATCAGGAAAACCAGTAGCAAACAAAACACCATTTTGCTACTTTGTTTCCTCAAATTCTTTAATCGTTGATTACTCATTTTAATTGCCTTGTGTTAAGAAACAAAAAGTCGGTTGGCTATTCATAATCTGAGTTCAGTAATTAAAACTTATCATTAACTATTTTATCTGAAATGTCGGGTCTTCACCCGACATTTCATCGGAGGGATGAAACCCGACCAATAAATAAAAGGCGAAGCACAACATTTTGACAAAGTGGGTTTTAAAAGTTAAACTAAGACTCAAGTCGCTGACTTGGGCAACGCAGGAAACAAGGGACACTCCGTAATGCCTAAATCTCTAATCATCACTGGTAGAAAAGCGGTAAGGGTAAGTCCAGATGATAAGAGCAAATTAGAAATTAAATAGGGTAGGGCATACCCGAATTTACGCTTGGGGAGTAGTCCATCAGAGTGCTTGCTGTAAAAGGTGTAGTCGGACTAGACATGAGACTGTAAGACCAAAACTAGCATTGCTAGTGGAGGCAAGGTTCAGCCCAAGAATCCCTCGCGCCTCTCGCGAAGGGAGTGTCAAAGAAGATCATATCCGTCACCATGCTGCTGTCTTGCACGAGTGATAATTGAAGCTCATCGAGTGATAGTGAAGCTTACAAAGAGATAATTGAAGCAATCGCCCGCCGTAACGAGATTCAACGATATTAAGACGAGGGATTAACCGATGCAAAAGCTTACCATAACCCAACCCGACGACTGGCATTTGCATGTACGTGACGGCGCAATGCTCAAAGCAGTTTTGCCCCACACGGTGCGTCAGTTTGCTCGCGCCATCATTATGCCGAATTTAAAGCCCCCAGTACGCTCGGTAGATGAAGCAGCAGCCTATCGAGAGCGCATCATCGCCGCCATTCCGGCTGGCCAACAGTTTGAACCTTTGATGACCCTTTATCTCACCGACAACACCAGCCCCGATGACATTATTGCAGCGAATGCATCTCAGTTTGTCAAAGCACTCAAGTATTACCCTGCGGGGGCAACCACTAATTCAGACTTCGGCGTGACGGATATTCGTCGGTGCGATCGCGTCTTTGAAGCAATGGAGGAGGTAGATCTGCCTCTATTGGTACACGGGGAAGTGACTGATAAAGAGGTTGACGTTTTTGATCGCGAGAAAGTATTTATTGAAAAATATTTGCTCCCTCTCAAACAGCGATTTCCTAAACTGCGAATAGTATTTGAACACATTACTACTTCAGAGGCCGTGAACTTTGTCCTGGATGCGGACAAGGTGGCTGCAACAATTACGCCACAACATCTATTGTTTAACCGCAATGTCTTATTCCAAGGTGGCATTCGCCCCCATTTTTATTGCCTACCAATTTTGAAAGCTGAAGAGCATCGCCAGGCTATTTTTCAGGCTGCTACATCTGGTAATCCTAAGTTTTTTCTAGGTACTGATAGTGCTCCCCATACTCGCAACAACAAAGAAAATTCCTGTGGCTGTGCAGGATGCTATTCGGCTCTACACGCGCTAGCGTTATATGCAGAAGCGTTTGAGCGTGCTGATGCCCTCGATAAGCTTGAAGCTTTTGCCAGCTTTTATGGACCAGATTTTTATCGGCTCCCACGCAATAGCGAACAGATTACCCTCGCCAAATCGACCTGGCGTATTCCTGATCAAATCCCACTTCTTGAATCTGAACTTGTTCCCCTATGGGGAGGTCATGAGATAACTTGGCAAATTCAGGAGACCCCCTTATTCCCATTAATCAATAATAATTGAGAACGACTAGATCGCTAAAAATGGCTGTGTTTTGCTCTGCATCTTGATTATAAGCGATCATCTTTTTGGAAAACCGATAAATAGAATACTTTAATAGTGGATTCAAAAAGCGAGTGCAAATTCCCAAAGTTATTTACTGTTTACCACAATAAATAACTTTTTTCCCTTCTCGCTTATTTGAGATGTCCTCCAAATAGATTCCGAAAATAGGTGGGAAACTCTTTCTCGGAAATCACCTCATTTTACCTAAATCAGCTAGTTTACAACTTACATCATAACCCTATATAATAATGCAAATTTCTAATATTAACTTTTATGAACTCTCTTTCCTATACACCTCCTTGGGGACTAAAAAATGGCTTATCAATGAGCTTTTATGCAGGTTTATTAGCGGGAAAAAATTGGGAACAAAATGTTCAATTTCCTGAACCTACTTATGAAGAGAAAATTTTTATTGGGGCGCAGGAAACTCCAATTTTTGGTTTAGTAGCCATTCCTGAAAACCCACGAGGTACCATGGTAGGAACCTACGGTATTGTTGGGGATCTTGAGAATCAATGGTATTTACAGTTATTAGGAAGAAAAGCTTTTGCTGCCGGTTATGCAGTGGTCATTTTTGATTGGCGGGCCCACGGAAAAACAGCACAACTCTCTCCTACTTTAACCTCAGATGGTATCTATGAGGGAGAAGATTATGTCCGTATTGCAGCCCAAGCAAAAACAATGGGATGCCCTGCACCGTTTTGGTTAACGGGGTTTTCTTTGGGGGGACAGTTGGCTTTATGGGGCATAAAAGCAGCCCAAACCGTCTCAAGTTGGGGTCAAACCCTTCCCATAGAAGAATCAGATATTGCCGGAGGTGCCGTCATTTGTCCTAATTTAGATTCTAACCGTTCCTTATCTTACTTAGTGGAATATACCTGGGGTAAATATATCGAAAAACGAATTGCTAGACAGTTGAAAAAATTGGCTTGGAAAATATACGAACATCATCCAGAAGCAATGGATGCTGATGCCATTCGCCGCGCTGATAGTATTTGGGGATTTGATCATGAGTTGGTCATTAAAAGACTGGGTTTTTCTTCAGTAGAAGAGTATTATTACGCCAGTAGTCCCTTACCTTTGTTACCGAATTTATCCAAACCGACCTTAATTTTATATGCAGCAGATGATCCGTTATTTGACCCTCAGATTATCCCTGATTTACAAGCTGCTTGTGCTGATAATTCTAACATTGATCTTAGGGTAACGAAGTATGGCGGTCATGTGGGCTATATCAGCAATAAAAATTGTCAGCGTGAATGCGGAGATAGCGATCGCTGGTGGGCTTGGAATCGTATTTTAGATTGGGTTAAGTCAAAATAACCAGAGTGTTTTCACCTAATTTAACGATAACCAGGTGAACTTACCTAAAAAAATCTCGGTGATTGACTAGATAGTTAAAAGTAAATTCTGGGAAAACTAAGAATAGATTACACATTCTTAAGCAATTATTCTCAATAAGCCCATGAATACAATATTAGTGGTAGATGATATGAAGGCTGAATTAGATCTCATCAGCCAATATTTAATCAAAGCTGGTTATCAAGTGATTACCGCCAGTGATGGCCAAGAAGCATTGGCAAAAGTGATGACCAATAAACCCGATGCCATCCTAACAGACTGGATGATGCCTAACATGGGGGGATTAGATTTATGTCGTCAACTCAAAAAAACACCTGAAACTGCCAATATCCCAGTGATAGCTTGCACAGCTAAAAATCGAGACGTAGATAAAATGTGGGCGAGTCGACAAGGGGTAAAAGGCTATGTGGTCAAACCTTGTACAGAAGAAGACATTCTCAGTGCCTTACAAGTAGCTTTGACTTAACGATAAATATTACTCTGTCGTCTCTTGCCTGTGTACCAGGATGTGTTGTCCTAAGTACAATGCGTAGTGCTAATGGGGTGCCATTTCACCCATACATTGCGATCGCTATCACAGTCTTTTAATCGGTTCGCAGATATATTAGCTTAGCACAACCACTGCCTTAAAGGTGAAGAGATGATTAAAGTAAGCATTTGTCTTTGATCCATACTCTCTATACCCTTTTACTGTTTGATAGCCATGTCCACCGCCACCAGTTCTCTTTCTCGGCTAGAAGAACTGCTTCCTCAACTATTTGAAGCACCCCAGTTACAAGGTGAACCCTATCTTCGTTGTCAACTAACCTCAAAAATCACTGCATTAGTGTCAATGGAGTTTGTTCTGGAATCTTTATTAGTTCCTGGGGAACAGATCACATCCCTTCCTAATATGTCATCGTTTGTCGTCGGTTTAACGACTTCCCGCGATCGCGTCTTTTGTGTCGTTGATCTACCCCATTTATTAGGGTTAACTTCCCCTTGCTCCTTGTTACAAACCTATCAGATGATTGTGCTGCGTATTTCCCCTTTACTCTCTAAACCAACTAACCCCAATAAAGAATTACTGTTAGGGTTAGTGGTTAATCGTATTCAAGGGGTTATGCGGGTAATGTCTGAAGAAAGAGTAGCGAATCAAGAAGACTTTCCCTCCCAGTTAACCCCTTATATCCAAGGAAGCGTAATAGACTCAGGTACACCCTTACCGATTCTTAATTTAGCTGCCATTGTTGAAAAAACCCTTAATAAGTAGTTATCAGTTGAAGATCGTTAACTTTTTACCAGGAAAATAGGGTCTAAAGTCTGGCTAATTCTGACTTTGTTAATGGTCACTGCTGATTCATCATCATAAATTATAAAAAGCCAATGACCACTCACGAAAAGTTACTAAATATTGTCTCAAAAGATGATTCTCAACACCCGGATCATGCAATCCCAGGGTCAAACCAGGACGACATTTCCACATCTCTAAGCAAGTCAACCCTCAAGAACGAGGGTAGTCTGCGTCGTCGTTTATTAATGACCATTTTACCGACGGTTTTGATTCCCTTGGGGGTTGCCAGTACCATCGCTATTAACACAGTAAACGCTGATAGAAAGCAAGACATTTTTGAAGATACAGAAAAAACTCTGGTGGAGACGAGTTCTCTGACCAAACAGTTTCTAGAAAAGGCTTTAACGATCAGTGATGTATTGGCCAGTAGCCCTTCTGTGGTAGAAAGTTTGGAGTCTGGGACAGAAAAAGTCAATTCTTTAGGGTTATTACAGCAACCCATTAAGCAAGTAGAACAAAAGTTTGCCAGTGATAAATTGCTTTCTCCTAACCCAAGTCTCAACAATTATCTGACCACCATTGCAAAATCGAATGATCTCGCTGAGATTATTCTCACTGAACGCAATGGCTTTAATGTGGGTTATAACCTACCCACATCAGACTTTGTACAGAGTGATGAACAATGGTGGCAAATCGGAGCAAAACAAGGAGCAACTATTCTTGCACCAGAATTTGACGAATCCGTTCAATCAGCTATTTTGGAACTGGTTAATGGTGTGAAAAATCCCCAAACAGGAGAATTACTGGGGGTCACTAAAATCGGTGTTTCGATCGCCAAACTGGACGAAAAGTTAGCCTTATCCATTGGCGTGAGATTATTACAAGATCAAACCTTACAAATTGTTGACGTTGTTGACCAAAATCAAGCGAAAGTTTTAAGTACCTTCACCGTTGAGAGGGTAACGGAACTAGGGGATCTCGTTGGTGGGGAGGTTATCGCCGAAGCGGTTAAGTTATTCGATAAGATGATGACTGAAACAGAAGACCAGGAATCCCAAGCTCAAAGCAATGAACAGCTAGAACAAGCTTTCATGGGTTTAGAAGGGCGTGATGGTATCTCAAACGTCAAATTTGAAGAAGAACAAGAAGAAGAAAAACATAGTTTAGTGACAGAACGCAATATTCTCTCTTTTGAGTATGGAAATAAGTATTTTCATATTAAACAGATTCCTGATACACATCTCATTGTAGTTTCCTCCATTGAAAAAGCAGAAATTGCAGCACAAGGACGTAAACTAGCAACAATTTTTGCCTTAACTGCCTTGGTTTTAGGTGGTGTAGCAACAGGAATTATTGTTATTTTATCCCAAAAATTATCAGAACCTTTAACCCACTTAGTAACTAAAGCAGAACAAGTCGCGGAGGGAGACTTCGACGTTCAAGTTCCCTTAGAAGGGACTCAAGAAACTCAAATCCTAGGAGATAGCTTTAATAACTTAGTGACAAAGGTTAAAGGACTACTCAAAGAACAAGAAACCATTGCACAACAAAAACAACAAGAAAAAGAACAACTCGAACAAGAAATTTACCAACTCCTAGAAGAATTGCAAGACGCGGTAGATGGGGATCTCACAGTTCGCGCCAGTTTAACTTCTATGGAAATGAGTACGGTAGCTGACCTGTTTAACGCTGTTATTGATAGTTTGCGAGATATTGCAGTTCAGGTAAAAGACTCTAGTGTTAAAGTAAGTGCTTCCTTGGGAGAGGATAAACAGTCCATTCAAGCATTAGCCCAACAAGCGGTTGAAGAAGCAAAAGCAACCGTAAAAACCTTGGGATCGGTGGAGGAGATGTCCCAGTCTATTAAAGCAGTTGCCAGTAACGCTGACCAAGCGGCCACCCTTGCTGATGATACCTATCAGGTGACGAAAAAAGGGACAAAAACGATGGAAAAAACGGTAGATGGCATTGTCAGTTTAAAGACCACTATTACGGAAACTGCGGAGAAAATGGAGCAATTACAAAAATCCTCTCAAAAGATTTCTCAAGTGGTGTCCTTAATTGAAGAAATGACCTTAAAAACCAACCTCTTAGCCATTAATGCTGGACGTTCAGGGGAACAGGGGGAAGGATTTGCTATTTTTGGGGAACAACTGGCTGTATTAGCGGAACAGTCCGCTACAGCTACCAGAGAAATTTCCAATCTTGTCAGTAATATTCAACGAGAAACCCAAGAAGTTGCCCAAGCGATGAATTTAGGAACCTTTCAGGTTCAGAATACAACCCAATTAGTGGAAAAGACCAAAACACAATTGGAACAAGTTTTAGAGCGTTCTCGAAATATTAATGATCTGATGAAATCTATTTCTGAAGCTACCATTTCCCAGACCGATACCTCCGAGATGGTAACTCATTTAATGCAGCAAATGGCCCAGTATTCTCAACAACGATTAATTTCATCGGAACAAGTCGCTTATTCGATGGAAGAAACCGCTAAAGTTGCTCAAGAATTAGAATCTGCTGTTGAACAGTTCAAAGTTGATCAATAGTTGATAACGACAAAAATACCGATAATTTTACTATTTATAACCTAAAAAATTAACGAAAAATGACTCAATCTTCTGAAAATACAGGCTTAGACCCGTCAAACACTTTTGGGTTTGATACGTTAACCCCAGAGACTTCCACCGAAACATCTCCAGCGTTGACGGTTGAACCGTCTCAAAAATCAAAATTTGGATTGAATAAACCAATTCAATTTTGGAATAACTTACCTTTACGGACGAAAATCACAACCTTATTATTGGTAGCAGCAACCATTCCCGTAATTGCTGTGACTCAAGGCATCTTGGTTTCTGCAAAACGAGAATCGATTAATAGTCTACAAAAAGTTTTAGATGTAGATTTGGTGTTACTTAACGACGAAATTGATTCCCAAAAACAACAACTTGAAGCCACTGCTAATACCTTAGCCCTTTCAGTTCAAGCCTCCAAAATTAATCCAGCAACCGTAAAAGGAGAATCGACTCAATTTCAAGAATTACAATCTTTAATTACAGCAACCCAAAAGCAACAACCCAATGCTAGTTTTTATCTAATTACTGATAACCAAGGGAAAACGATTGCTCAGTCTATCCAACGGGTGAAAGGAGACTTAGATAATTATCCCTTGTTACCCAGTCAGGAATATCTCAAAACAGACTTAGAATCCGTTGATCTCAAACCAGGTATTTCCCTGAAAGATGTTCCCATTGTCAACAAGACCTTAACCTTATCCCGTCCCTTATCTGGGTTTGAACTACTTAACGCCCAAGTTTTACAACGCTTAGGACTAGAACAACAAGCCCTTATTGGGTTGCGTCAACAAAAAATAGAGGGTTTATCTGAAGCTAAAAAACCCCATCCTGAAGGCACTTTTGACATTGATGAAGGGAAAGCAGGCTTTGTTTTGATAGCCACCCAACCCATTAAACTAGCCAACAATGAAGTGGGAACGGCTATTGTCGGAACCTTAGTTAATCGTAACTTTGATATGGTTGATCGTCTCAAAGATGTGACTGGGGTTCCTACTGCCACTATTTTCGCTCAAGACTGGCGGGTGAGTACCAATGTCCCTTACACCGATAAACAAACCAGGGCGATCGGCACTAGGGCATCTCGTGAAGTAGCCAATACGGTTTTAAATCAAGCTCAGGTTTATAAAGGACAAGCTAATATTATTGGAACTGAATATTTAACAGGATATAGTCCCCTTTACGATCATAATCAACAAATCAACGCAGAAGAAGCCAAACCCATTGGTATTGCTTATGTGGGAATTCCCATGACAGCCGTCAATACGAATCTACGAAACATTACTTTGGTGGGTTATGGTATTGGGGGTGGGGCGTTGTTAATTTTTGGGGTAATTCTCATCCTAACTCCCTCCGATACGGGTATTTCCCGTCAATTGAAACAATTGACCAACTTTGCAGGAAAAGTGGCTTCTGGGGAACCTGGGGTGCGTCTCGAACAAAGCGATCGCCAGGATGAAATTGGGGTGTTAACCCGTAACCTCAACGAAATGGCTCAAAATATTGAGACAAACTTAGAATTACGACAACAGGAAGCTCAACAGCAAAGACAAGAAAAAGAGAAACTAGAACAAGAAATTGCTCAACTGCTAGGAGATGTAGGTGATGCTATGGATGGGGATCTTACCGTTCGTGCCAACACAACATCCTTGGAAATGAGTACGGTAGCCGACCTATTCAACGCCATTATTGACAGCCTCAAAGATATTGCCATTCAGGTAAAAACCTCTACGACTCAAGTAAGTTCTTCCCTGGGAGATAATGAACAATCTATCCAAGCGTTAGCCCAACAAGCCATTGAAGAAGCCGAAGCAACTCGCGCCACCCTGGGGTCAGTCGAAGCGATGTCCCATTCCATTGAAGCGGTTGCTACTAATGCTAACCAAGCAGCCAATCTGGTGAATGACACCTATCGGGTCACTCAAGAAGGGGCTGAGGCTATGGATGAAACCGTTAATAGTATTTTCGAGTTACGAACAACGGTAGGGGAAACGGCCAAGAAAATGAAGCGGTTAGGGGAGTCTTCCCAAAAGATTTCTCAAGTGGTTTCGTTAATTGAAGAAATGGCACTGAAAACCAATTTATTAGCCATTAACGCCAGTGTAGAAGCCCGTCGGGCAGGGAAACAAGGGGAAGGTTTCATGATTGTAGCGGAACAAGTAGGGGCTTTAGCGGAACAATCAGCCAAAGCAACTAAAGAAATTAGTGACATCGTTGAAGCCATCCAAAAAGAAACCCAGGAAGTCACCCAAGCTATGGAATTAGGTACCTCTCAGGTGGTGGATAGTACCCACCTTGTCGAAAGAACGAAACGGCGTTTAGAGAGGGTTCTAGAGCGTTCTCAGACCATCAATGAGTTAATGCAATCCATCTCTGAGGCAACGGTTTCCCAAACTGATACTTCTCGTACTGTAACCGAACTCATGCAGCAAATTGCTCAACAGTCCCAAGAACGTCTGACTTCTTCTCAAACTGTTGCTCAGTCTATGCAAGAAACCGCCCAAGTTGCTCAAACCTTAGAAGCAACCGTAGAACAGTTCAAAGTTAGTTAGGGAAAAGTCACCTGAAATGATAGACCAAGAACAACAAGTCCGTATTAATTTTCTCGACGAAGCCCAAGATTGCTACGATTCTATTGAATCAGTGCTATTGGGGTTAAGAACCACTGATAATATCACCGAGCAATTGGATCTTGCCCTAAGATCCGCTCACTCTGTTAAAGGAGGGGCGGGAATGATGGGCTTTAAGCCACTGAGTCAGGTAGCCCATCGTCTCGAAGACTTCTTTAAAATTTTACGGGTTCGTCACGCTTCCACTACCATTACCACTGAGGTAGAAACCCTACTGTTGCAAGGGGTTGATAGTCTGCGTCAGGTGAATGAGTTACATCGTCAAGAGACTGCAATTGATGATGAGTGGTTGAAACATCAAGTTAACCCCATTTTTGAACAGTTACGCCACCATTTAGGGGATCTCCAAGAAGAGGACGAAAATGCCTTATTTTCTCAAAATTCAGGAGATGAACCGGTTTGGCTGATGTTTGAGGAAGGGGTCGAAACTGTTTTAGATCAGTTTGAGCAAGACTATCCTCATGTATCCCCCACTGAGTTAGGCGAAACCCTAGCTATGACGGCCGAACAACTCCTGATTTTTGGTCAAATGGCGGATCTTGATCCTTTTATCCAACTGTGTGAGTCTATTCAACAACAGGCAACGCTTGCGACAACGGAACAGTTACCTGCTTTGACCAAACAAGCGTTAACCCTGTGGCGACGTTCCCACGCTTTAGTGATGCGGGGTAGCTTCGAGAAACTTCCCTCTCGTTTAGAAGGTTTCGATAATAATAACCCTAGTGCTAGGGTTTTAGAGTTAGATGAGAATGATGATAGTTTGGATCTGTTTGATGCAGGAGAATTAGCTGATTTTACAGAGCTTCAAGCAGCAGTTGAACAAGCGTTAGACTTGTCTTCAGAGACTGTTTTAGAGAGCAGGGAGAAGAAGGTAGAGTCTAATGTTCAACCTATGGCTCCATCTTCCCAGATGACAGGGAAAATGGTTCGGGTTCCAGTGGAGCAACTGTATGAAATTAATACCCTTTTTGGGAAATTAGTTCTAGAGCGCAATAGTATTAACCTGCGTTTAGAGCAACTCAACAACTTTGTGGCACTAATGCGTCAGAGGATCACTCAATTAGAACAATCGAATAACCAGTTAAAAACTTGGTATGACAAAGCTTCTGTTGAAGGAATGGTTGTTAAAACTCAGGAGTCAGAACCGGCTCCCATCTCTACAGCTTATGGGGGTTATGTGACCCTAGATAATCTAACAACACAGTTTGAGTTTGATGCTTTAGAAATGGATCACTATAGTGATCTGCATTTAATTTCTCAAGAGCAAATCGAAACCATTGTCCAGTTGCAAGAAGTCACCTCAGATATGGACTTAGGGTTACAAAACATGACCCAAGCGGTTCAAGACTTCAACCAAACTACGCGATCGCTACAAAAGAATGTCACTCAAACCCAAATGCAACCCTTTGCAGACTTGGTTAAACCCTTTCCTCGGTTGGTTCGGGATCTCAGTCTTGAGTCGGGTAAAAAGGTGACTCTGATCATCGAGGGGGAAACAACCCTAATCGATCGCACAATGGTGGAAACCCTTAACGCTCCTTTAATGCACCTGATCCGTAATGGGTTTGCTCATGGACTCGAAGATCCCAACAGTCGTATCGCAGCCGGAAAACCCTCAACTGGAACCATTACCCTACAAGCGGTTAACCGAGGAACAGAAACCATTATTACCGTTAAAGACGATGGTAGAGGGATTGAATTAGGGAAAATTTGCCAGCGTTTGCGGGAAATGGGGATAAGCGATCAAGAAATTCATCAAATGTCCACTCAAGAGATTCTTGACTACATCTTTCAACCTGGCTTTACTACCAGCGAAACCGTCACAGAACTTTCAGGCCGTGGGGTGGGGATGGATGTGGTACGAAGAAATCTTCAAGACATTCGTGGAGATATTCGAGTTGAAACGGAAGCAGGAAAGGGAACCACGTTTATCCTCAAAGTCCCTTTTACCCTCTCTATTTTACGGGTGATGTTAATCGAACGCTCAGGTCTTATTTTTGCGGTTCCAGCTAACAGTGTTCGGGAAGTATTTCCCTTGGGGGTTCAAGGAGGAGAAACCTTAGATGAAATTACTTGGCAAGAACAAACTATCCCTCTCTTACACCTAGAAAAAACGCTACAGTTTAATCGACCCCATAAACCCCTAGAAATGTCGGGTCATCCTATCATCAATAAACCCACTGCTTTGATTGTGGGTAGTGGTAGCACCTTGGGTGCTATTGGTATTGATCGGGTTTGGGGGGAACCAGAAGTTACCATTCGACCCATTGACAGTCCTTTACCCCTACCGATGGGAATTATCAGTTCTATGATGTTGGGGGATGGTCGGGTGGTTCCTTTGATTGATCCGGTGCAACTCCTACAAAGTTGTTTAGACACCCTATTGACCTCTATCACCCCGTCGTTTGAATCCTCAACCCAAAATAAAGTTAAAACAATTCTTGTGGTAGATGATTCTATTAACGTTCGTCGTTATTTGACTTTAACCCTAGAAAAAGCCGGCTATCAAGTAGAACAAGCGAAAGATGGACAAGATGCAGTGAACAAGCTAGTAGCAGGACTTTTGGTAGACGGAGTGATCTGTGATATCGAAATGCCACGACTGGATGGTTATGGGGTACTCGAAGAACTGAAAACTAATTCAGCGTTTGAGTCCCTTCCCATTGCAATGTTGACTTCTCGTAGTAATGATAAACACCGTAGGTTAGCCATGAATTTAGGTGCGTCCGCTTATTTCTCTAAACCTTATAACGAACAGGAATTACTGCAAACTCTCACAGCAATTTTGTAAACCTGACTATCTTTTCTCAACTTTTCATTCTTTATTCTTTATTTTAAATTCTTCATCATGAATAAACAATTTCAACCTATTAAACTCCTTGAAAAGATCGCTAAGACCGATAAAACAGGTCATCTACAAATTACAGCCAATCAGGTTACTTGGGACTTGTATTTTAAGAAAGGACTATTACAGTATGGTTGTCACTCTTTACAGTCCCTAGAAACCATCCAACATTATTTACTTTGTCTTAATCAAGAAGAGATCGCTAAAACTATCCCTACCCTTGCCCAAACTACCTCCGAAAATGATCAATTGATCCCCACTATTCTCAAGCAGTTAGGTCAGCAAAATTATTTAACGCCTAATGATTTGTCTATTTTGACAACAAACTTGATTCAAGATGCCTTAGAATTCTGTTTATGGTTACAGGAAGGGCAATGTCATTGGCATAATGGGGATCAAACTCAATCTTTTCAGAATGCAACCTCTACAGGAGCTAATTTTTTAGCTATTTCTACTCTATTGAAAAATTTCCTCATGAGAATGAAAACCTGGCAAACATTCTCTGATGTGATCACTTCACCCTATCAACGTCTTTTCTGTGCGGATCTTTCTTTGATACAAAAACCTGTTCCTTCTGGAAAACTTAATCCCACTTCCTTACAAAAACTGGTTAAGTTAATGCAAGGAAAAACCCTTCGTCAAATCAGTGTTTTTTTAAAGCAAGATGAGTTAAACGTTGCTCAATTATTATTTCCCTATGTCCAAAACAATATTCTACAACTACAACCCCCTCAATCTCCTTTAAATCAACTTCCTTCCATTCCTTCCTCAACCGCGATCGCAGCAACCAATAACCAAAAAATCATCTCATCACCCATTAATAATAATCAGCCAACTCAAACCAAACAACAGAAAACTTACAAAATTGTTTGTATTGATGATAGTCCAACAATTTTGGACATGATTAAAGCTTATTTAAAGGGAGATCAATACGAAGTTTTGACTGTTGAGAATCCCACAAAGTCCCTATCTTCTCTCTTCAAATACAAGCCCGATTTAATCTTAGTCGATTTTTCGATGCCTGGTATTAATGGCAATAAACTTTGTCGTATTATTAAATCTAGTTCTTTATTCAAGAATGTTCCCATGATTATGATCAGTGGTAACACGAAAATGCTCACCCCTGAAAATATTGAAGAAGCAGGAGCGACAGATTATTTAGCTAAACCATTTACAAAAGAAGACTTAGAGGGGATTATTAATAAGTATCTGCAAATCAATACAAACAGTAACCAACAAGAAAGCAAAACGGTAACTAATACTGATTCTACTTTGCTCCCTGCGGATAAACGATCTGATGATTCACCTCAAAAACCTCTAAAAAATACTCAAAGTCAGCAGGATATTGCAGAGCAATCTTCCATAAGACTATCTGATAATTTAACTCAAAAACCTCTAAAAAATACTCAAATTCATCAAGACGTTACCAAGCAATCCTCCGTTGAACTATCCGATGATTCAACTCGAAAACCCATAAAAATTATTCAAACTGATAAGGATATTGATCCTGTGACTCAGTTACCTAACCGTCAATGTTTTGATCGATATTTATCTGATGTCCTTCAGAGTACTCAGCAAACGCAATCTTCTTGCCATCTGATATTGATCACAGTTGATAATTTCGCAGAAATTCAAGCTACTTTAGGAAAGAGTATAGGCAATAAAATTTTACAAAATGTGGCCAAAAATATACAATCTTGGGTTAGAGCAAATGATATTATCGCACGTTGGAGTGATAATGAGTTTGTGATTTATTTGAGTAAGGTAAATCATCCAAAAATCCTTGAAAAAATTGGCCAACGAATTCTTAACAGCATTAAACAAACTCCCGATCTCTTGGAATATGAATTAACTTTAGAACTGAGTCATTCTCTAAAGATTCATTCTCTAGATAAGGTTAAATTAATTAGTACAAAAGCCTGATCACCTAACACCTAATAAGTAGGTAGGAATAAATCAAAGTAATGATTCTGCAGTTGCTAAAGTAGGTCTCTAGAAATGGCTGTGTTCTGCTCTAAAACGTTCCCTGTTCCCCGTTCCCAACTTTCTACTGGATTTTCTTATCCCGAACTCAGGTTAAAGATAGTAAAATTGAGGTGTTAAATGCGATCGCAATATTAGGAACTATGGCAGAAGAGACAAAACCCAAGGCAAAAAAAGAGAAGCCCCCCGCTATTGAAGATAAACCCTTCACCGAGTTTATGGAGCAGCATTTTACCCCAACGCTCAAAGAAAGTCTAAGCAAACAAGGACTTAACGATATCGAATTATCCTTTACCAAAGCTCCTGTATCCATTCCTGGAGCCATCTCTGATGAAGCTTGTTGGCAAGTCATTGGTACTTGGAATGAGGGACAAAGACAGTTTAAACTCTATTTTCCTGAAGAGGATATTAAGGGTCAAAAAGCGTTTTCTTATGCCGTTAATGGGAAATCTCCCAGTACCATTGAATCTTTTATGATCGATGAGCGTAAGATTACGTTAGATTTGATGGTGTTATATACCCTACAACGCCTTAATGGGCAAAAATGGTTGACGCGAAATTAATTGAGTAAGGGGGAGTGTGGGAAGTCATAATCTCCCTCTGCTTCCCCTGCTCCCTCTGCTCTACCTCCCCCATCTCCCTTGTCTCTAAAGTCTCTCTTTGCTCCCCTATCTCCCAGTCTCCTAGTCTCCCCCTGCGCCCTCTGCTCCCCCATCTCCCTTGTCTCCAAAGTCTCCCATCTCCGAGGCAGTCTCCTCAAAGAGTAGAAAATTCTCCTAAAATTTTAACCTCTGGTTCAAGCAGTAAAGACCAATGAGACTGGACTTTTTCTTGAACATGATGAATGAGCCGAAAAATATCTTCTGCCTTAGCCTGACCGCAATTTAAGATAAAATTAGCGTGACGTTGGGACACCTCTGCATCCCCCACTCGATACCCTTTTAATCCTAACTGTTCAATTAACCAACCGGCAGCATAGGGACTAGGATTACGAAACACACTACCACAACTGGGTTTATCGTAGGGTTGAGAACTTTTGCGCTTCCAAAGATTGTCTTGTGTGGTGGTAGTTACTGCTTCTCGGCTAAACCCAGGTTGTAGTTGAAAAGTTGCTTCTATGACTAACCTTTGTCCCCCTTGCAAAGCGGAGGTGCGATAACTGTAGTTTAAATCCTCTTTGGTTAAGGTTTCTACCTTCCCATTGGGAGACACCACCACTGCACTTACCAAAGAGTCAGCAGTGCATTGATTGTGCGCTCCCGCATTCATAACCACCGCTCCCCCAACGGTTCCAGGGATACCTACTGCCCATTCTAAGCCACTCCAACCCCGTTTCGCTGCTTGCCAAGCCACACTAACAATAGGTTGCCCTGCTGCTACTGTTACCCGTCCGGTTTCTTCATCATAGCGACGATGACGAAGATAGCGGGTACTTAAGACTAATCCTTCAATGCCGCGATCGCTAATTAATAGGTTCGATCCGGCTCCCAATAACATTAAGGGAAGATCTTGTTTTTGGAACCATTCAAAGGTTTCTTGCAACTCATCCCAGTTACGAGGGGCTGCATACCATTGAGCTTGTCCTCCAACTCGATAGGAGGTATGGGAAGCAAGGGAAACGTTAGGATAGATTTTTCCTTTGGTTCCTGATAGTTCAATGGGTTGAGAGGATGGGTAAAAAGCGGTGGTCATGGCTATTTAGACTCAATGAGGGTAATTTGAGAAAGACGACTGGGGGATTAACTAATTGTTCCTAATTTTTGCTAAAAATTGGGAATAATTAGCTATTTTGTAGAGTATTACGCTGTTTTTTCCTATGATCAGTTCTGTTATCATCACTGATAACTTCAAGATCAAGATTTAATCAATTAAGCAGCTTGATATTGAGAAATGACTTGAGGAATAATCTGATTCAGATTTCCTGCCCCTAAAAACAGCACTAAATCCCCTGGTTGCAGTAAACTAGGTAAAGCTTCATTTAGAGCGTTTAGACATGGCTCATAGATCACTTGAGAGTGATTATGTTTAACTGCTTGAGCTAAATCTTCGCCACTGATATTGTGCAGATTCACTTCTCCGGCACTGTAGATGTCGGTTAAAATCACTAAATCAGCATGGTTGAAACAAGCTGCAAATTCCTTTAAAAAGGTTGCCGTTCGACTGTAGCGATGGGGTTGAAAAATAGCGACGATACGAGAACTATTGTTACCATCTACTTTACAACGGGCAGCGGATAGGGTAGCTTCAATTTCGCTAGGATGATGGGCATAATCATCAATAAAGGTAACACCGTTACAATGTCCCCGTTGTTCAAACCGTCGTTTTGCTCCTTCAAACGTAAACAACGCATCAGCAATCACAGAAAATTCTAAGCCTAATTTCCGTCCTACCGCGATCGCAGCCAACGCATTACTGATATTGTGATTTCCAGGAATGGTGAGGCGCATTTCTCCTAAATAGTTGCCTCTTTCCCACACTTGTGCAATGGTTCCGTTATGATTACTAATAATATTTTTAACAGTGTAATCTGCCCCTTTATTGGCATCTAGACTATATGTAATCGCAGGGGTAAGTTCAGTAGCAACCGTATCACAGTCTAAACAGCCGATTAATAAATCGCACTGAGTTTCAAAAATTTGGAAGGTTTTGATCACATCATCGAGGGTTTGATAGTGATCTGGATGATCTAGTTCAATATTGGTAACAATGCCAATGTTAGGATAATGTTTGGTGAGAGAACCATCAGATTCATCCGCTTCAGCAACCAGATATCCTCCTTTTGCCCCAATGCGAGCATTGCCTTCCCAAGCATCCACTTCTCCCCCGACAATAATGGTGGGATCAACTCCTGCTTTGAGCAGCATATAACCGATTAAACTGCTGGTGGTTGTTTTTCCGTGGGTTCCAGCTACAGCGATGCTTTGGTAGTCTCGAATCAAAGCGGCTAATACATCGGAACGATGGAAAATAGGACATCCTTTTTCTTTGGCCGCAGCATATTCAGAATTATTATGGCCAATGGCGGTTGAACAGATGACTTGAGGTAATGTTTCGTAAAGCAATAAGGAATTAGGGTCAGAAAAAGCTTTACCATTGCCGTTGGAGTAAGATGACCGATTCCCATTAACGGTTGCTGATACGGTTTCTAACACTTGTTCTGAAGAACGATTAAATAATTCTAAGTTAGTTGCTTCTTGACGACTGAAAATATGCGCCCCAACCCCTTGTAATCGTTCCGTAATATGGGTTGAACGCAAATCAGACCCAGATACGGGTAATTGCCGTTTCGCTAAGACATAGGCTAAGGCGGACATTCCGATGCCACCAATACCAATAAAATGAAACGGTCGTCCACTAAAATCTACGGTTTTCACCATTACCTCTCCTCACACACCACACAACTAAAAGTGAAATCAATTGATTATGATTTTACGGGTTATGATATCAAAAACTGACTAATTGGTCATTAAGACACTTAACATTCAGTATGTACCACATCACACTATTGTGAACCCAGTTTATTGTAAAGAGTTCCCTAATCTCATATCTTGCAGTTGTATCGTAAAGGATCAGTGAGGATAGGGTGTGGGGGGTGGGGTGTAGGGTGTAGGGTGTGGGGTGTAGGGTGTAGGTAGATGGGGGAGAAAGAGGAAAAATCCCTAAGTTGAGAAAAAATTTGAGCAAGGGTATCGAAAAAGATCAGGCTTTGGGGTATGATTGGGGTCATTAATAATGTTTTAATTTATTGAAGTAAAACACAGAGGGTAAGACGCAGTGATTAGAGTAGCAATCAACGGGTTCGGACGTATTGGACGTAACTTTTTACGGTGCTGGTTAGGCCGGGAAAATACTCAGTTAGAAGTAGTCGGTATTAATGATACTTCTGATCCTAGAACTAATGCTCACCTGCTAAGATACGATTCCATGCTCGGTATTTTAGATGCTGATATTGAGGCAGATGAGAACTCTTTAACCGTAAATGGCAAAACCATTAAGTGTGTTTCTGATCGTAATCCCTTAAACCTACCTTGGACAGAATGGGGTGTCGATTTAATCATTGAATCCACTGGGGTTTTTGTAACTGAAGAGGGTGCGTCTAAACACCTCGTTGCTGGTGCCAAAAAGGTCTTAATTACTGCTCCAGGAAAAGGCGGTAATGTAGGAACTTACGTAGTCGGAGTTAACCATGAAGACTACGAACACGACAAACACAATGTCGTTAGTAACGCCAGTTGTACCACTAACTGTTTAGCTCCTGTGGTTAAAGTCCTAAATGATAACTTTGGTATCATCAAAGGCACCATGACCACTACCCACAGTTACACTGGTGATCAACGGATTTTAGATGCTTCTCACCGTGATCTTCGTCGAGCGCGGGCTGCCGCAGTTAACATCGTACCTACCTCCACTGGAGCAGCTAAAGCGGTTGCTTTGGTTATTCCTGAGATGAAAGGTAAGTTAAATGGTATTGCAATGCGGGTTCCCACTCCTAACGTTTCTGTGGTTGACTTAGTGGCGCAAGTGGAAAATAGCACCATTGCTGAACAAGTTAATGAAGTTATGAAGAGTGCTTCTGAAGGCTCCATGAAAGGGGTTCTCGGTTACAATGATTTACCTTTAGTTTCTTGTGACTATCGCGGAACTGATGTATCTTCTATTGTTGATGCCAGCTTAACTATGGTTATGGGTGGCGATATGGTTAAAGTGGTTGCTTGGTACGACAACGAGTGGGGTTATTCTCAACGGGTTGTTGACTTAGCTGAAGTAGTTGCTAATAAGTGGAAATAGGTTCTTAAACCACTTAAGTTTATCTATAATTCTTTCATTTGAATTACTTTTAATCGGGGGGAAATCCCCCTTTTTTTGTATCATTAACCTTAGTTTGGTTTAAGGAGTTTAGGAGTTTAGGAGTTTAGGAGTTTAGGAGTTTAGGAGTTTAGGAGTTGAGGGGTTTAGGAGTTTAGGAGTTCAGGAGTTCAGGAGTTCAGGAGTCAGGGGGATAAAATAGCAATATATATATTGAATTTTTGAGTTTGTCATCGATAAATTACGAATTCCCCCTACACCCTACACCCTACACCCCACCCTCACTAATACTCTATGACACAGGTGCAAGATATGAAAATACAGTAATTTTATTAATTTTTACAGATAACCAGATAGAACGATTATAATAACGGGAAATTATATGGTGTGAAGAGAAGTCTATGGCCGTTCAATTGAAACAAGCCCTCACCGTAGGGACTTATATCGTTAGCCAACGTTTAAAGGGTCGTCAACGTTTTCCTTTGGTATTGATGTTAGAACCCTTATTCCGTTGTAACTTAGCCTGTTCTGGATGCGGAAAAATTCAACATCCTACGGATATTCTAGCCCGTAACCTGACCCCAGAAGAATGCTTTAAGGCAGTAGAAGAATGTGGTGCGCCAGTGGTATCTATTCCGGGTGGTGAACCTTTACTCCATCCTCAAATTGATGAGATTGTTAAAGGGTTAGTAGAAAGGAAAAAATTTGTTTATCTTTGTACCAATGCTATCCTCCTAGAAAAGAGTTTACACAAGTTTGAACCGTCTCCTTATTTTTGCTTTAGTGTGCATTTAGATGGTTTGAGAGAACATCATGATAAATGTGTCGATCGCAAAGGGGTTTTTGATAAAGCGATCGCAGGGATAAAAGCAGCTAAAGCCAAAGGGTTTCGCGTCACTACAAATACTACTGTTTTTGAAGGAACCGATCCCAAGGAGATGCAGGAATTTTTTGATTTTCTTGAGACGTTGGGAACCGATGGGATGATGATTTCTCCTGGGTACAGTTATGAATGGGCCCCGGATCAAGATCATTTCTTAAAACGGGAACAAACCAAGAAGTTATTCCGAGAAATTTTAATGCCTTGGAAGTTAGGTAAAAAGAAATGGAACTTTAATCATAATCCTCTCTTTTTAGATTTTCTGTTAGGGGAAAAAGATTATGAATGTACCCCTTGGGGAAGTCCCAGTTACAGTGTTTTAGGGTGGCAAAAACCCTGCTATCTTCTCAATGAAGGTCATTATCAAACCTTTAATGAGTTGATGGAAGAAACGCAATGGGAAAACTATGGTCGTGCCAGTGGTAATCCTCAATGTGCTGACTGTATGGTACATTGCGGTTATGAACCCACAGCAGCCGTTGATGCCATGAACCCTGCTAATATGGGACGCGCTTTAGGTAGTGTTATCAGTGCTTAATTTCGTTTAATTTTAAGGGAATGGAAGATGCGAAAGTAGTCTTCATTCCCCCAGTTAATTAAGATAAAATACGACAATAATACTAAGAATAATTTTTATCTTCTTTTATTTCATTACTTTTTTTCCAATCCTCTAATGCACCTATAAGAATGGCTGCTGCTGGATGATTAATTAATCCTCCTAATGAACCGTGTTTCATAGCTTCAATCACTCGTTTTTTCAAAGAGTCATTACTCTTTATTTCTTTAATAGCATCATTAGCAACTAGAAATTTCCCAGAAATTGAATTAGGTGAATAATTAGGGGAATAAGTCGATTCCAATTGTTTAAGAAGTTGTTGAATTTCTTCTGCTGCTTCTGCCAAATTTCGTTGAGGATTATTCACTATTTTATCCTTTTGTATACTGTCTCCTATTATAGTATTCACATCACCATAACCACTTGAAGAGTGAATATTAATGGTAGGTTGGTGCAAATTAGTTTGTGGATAATTCATTGCTTCAGATTTATTATTGCTTGCTATTGTTTCAACAAGTTTTAAAAGTCTATCATTTTCCTTTTGTTTGGTAATTATTTCATTTCGTTTCAAATCAATTTCCTTATTTAAAAAATTTATTTGCTCATTTTTACTATCTAATATTAAATTATATTTGTTCCAAAAAGACTCTTCAATTTTAGCTTTATCTACTTGAAAAGGAACATTAACTCGAATAATCAAAGAACCATTAGGCTTTTTTTCAATAGACTGAACAGATAATGAATAGTCTCCAGCTTCTACTTGTAAATCTGAGAAAGATTTAGCAAAAGTTTCCCATTCAATACCACCGTTAAAAATTAAGTCTAAAGTTTCTGATGCTTGTTGATATAAACTTGAAAATTCTCCTTGAGCAAACACTTTATTAGAATCATAAGGATAGCGTTCTTGATATCCTGATTTTAAATAAATATAATCACAAACAATACCATCTAAATTAGTTGCTTTATTAATATTCCAATCTTCAAGACAAGCACCTGTTAATTCAGCAAGACTCAAATTCGCATTAGCAAAGTTTGCTGTACTCAGATTAGCTTTTCTCAAATCTGCCATTTGTAAATCAGCATTAATTAAAGATGCTTGACTTAAATCTGCATCTTTTAAAATTGCTTCTTGTAAATTAGCTTTATTAAGATTGACTTCCCTTAAATTAGTTTCGATTAAGCTACTTAATTTGAGACTTGATTGCTTTAATATAGCATTTTCTAAATTTGCTTTATCCAGAATACATCGTTCTAAATTAACATTGTCTAGACTTGCTTTTTGTAAATTAGCTCCTTCTAAATCACTACCACTTAAATCAGTTTTGGTTAAAATTGCATGGCTAAAAGTTGTGAATCTCAAATCTGCATTCATCAATCTCGCGTCGCTAATGATTGCTCTGCTTAAGTTTGCACTAATTAAATTAGCGTTATTCAGCTTTACTGCTTTTAAATTAGCATTAGCTAAATTAGCTTGTTTAAGTCTAGCACCACGCAAATCACTTTTCTCAAAATTAGCACCTTTTAAAATACTATCACTTAAATCAGCTTGACGAAGATCAGCACCACTAAAATTACTACGCTTAAAATTTATTCCTTTTAAATCAGCCTGAGATAGATGAGCATTAGATAAGTCTACAGATTCAAAATTAATTTCAACTTGAGAGTTTTCTTGTTTCCATCGATTCCAAGCGATGACATCTTTTTTCAGCAATTCTAATAATTCATCTGACTTATTCATATTATTTTTTAGAGATCATCAACAGTGAGAGAACATACTATGATTGTAATTGAACTGCTTTTTGGATATGATCATAATCAAGACACTACAAATACGAGTGAATCTTAACATGTAGACATAACTATTAAGCTGTATTTGAATGGACTACTTCCCTTCTATGGTAACTTATCTTTAATCTATTAAAACATCTACTGTAAGAAATGACCTCTATGAAACATTCAGATTACCCTTTAGAAGAAGTTTTTATCCCTGTTGGTGTTCCGAAAACAACTAGGGTAAAACGAGAGGAGCTGGAGAGATCCATGAAATCATGGGAATTAAGCAGAGCCAAACATCTTTTAATTTTCGGACCTTCTAAGTCAGGTAAAACTACTTTATGGAAGGGTTATGTTTCAAACCAGAGAACTCGTCTTGCTGAAAAGGACATTATTAAAATTGCTTGCAATTCATCTTTTACACTTGAAAAACTATATACAAGTATTTTATTTGAATTAAATGAGTTCTATTCTTCTGAGCAAACAAAACAAGAATTAAAAAGTAGTAGTTTAGCATCAGAATTAAAAGCAATTTTACCAACCTTACAAGCATCTTTTAAAGCAACACAAGGAGAAAGTCAATCTACAACTCAAAAAACATCTAGACTTTCCCATCCAGTTTTAGATGCCAACACTGTTATCAAATTCCTACGAAAAACCCCAAAAATTATTGTTCTTGAAGACTTCCATTACACCAATGAAAACTTTAAAAAACTTCTTGCCCAAGATTTAAAAGCCTTTTCCGATGAACAATGTCCTTGGATAATCATTGGTGTGAAGAGAAGAGCTTCAGAAATTTTGCCCTATAATATGGACTTAGGACAAAGAATTTTTGAAATTCCTGTAGAGTGGTTTAATCCCACACAAATTGGAGATATTATTGAACTGGGAGAATTTGCACTTAACATTAGGTTTTCACCAGAAATCAAGACAGCAATTATTACAGAATCATTAGGAAGTGCTTCAATCGCTCAAAATATTTGTTTACGAATTTGTATTATGGAAGAAATAAATAAAACCCAAAATCAAACGAAAAGAATTGAAAAACAATCATTGTTCAATCAAGCTTGTCATGAGATTGTTCGTTATGATAGTAATAATAAGGAATATTATCACAATTTTATCAACAAAGTTTGTTCGGAAGTTCAAATTAATTTTGCTTGTAGAGAATTTCGGTGGCTTTTTAAGTTTCTCAGCATAAATGGGATTCCAGATAAAGGTTTAAACATTGAAGATTTATATCAAGGAATGTTAAGTTTAGGATTGACAGGAATAAGTTTAGAAAGTTGGGAAAATGGGTTAAGAGAATTAATGAATGCACTTAAACAGCAAGATGATTTTCCTTTACTATTTGAATTTGATAATAATCATACTTTTTATTTGTTAGACAAATATATGAAATTTGTTTTTAAATGGAGTCCAGAGATTGTTGATAATTTATTTAGATAAACACTCTTTAATTCAATATATTTCTTAGATAAGTCAGTTGACCTTTAAATATTTATGACTACCACACCTATTTTACCCTTAACCCTTAAGGAGTTTCTTGAGAAACCAAATATTGATGAATCTCCTGCTTGGGAATATATTAATGGAGAAGTAATACAGAAACCTATGCCTCAAACCCATCATAGTCGACTACAATTAAAATTAGCTAGTGCTATAGAATTAGTCGCTGAAGAGAATCAAATTGTGCTTGCTTTTCCTGAATTAAGATGTACGTTTGGGGTTCGTTCGGTTGTTCCTGATATTGCAGTTGTGTATTGGGAGAAAATACCCTTAAACGATGCAGGAGAACCAGAAAATAGTGCCATTTTTTTCGCACCTGACTGGACAATAGAAATTCTTTCCCCTAATCAAAAATCCACTAAAGTTATTGATAATATTCTATACTGTTTAGAACATGGTAGTCAGTTAGGGTGGTTAATTGATCCTGATGAAAGATCCATTTTTGTTTTTCAACCCCAACAAACCCCTAAAATTTATAAAGCTGATTTATCTAATAGTGAAATAGAACAAGAAAGTTTACCAACTTTAGATAAAATAGAATTAGATTTAACCGCTAATAAACTATTTAGTTGGTTACAAATGAAAGTAAAATAATTGATTATGACTGATTAATGTTTAGCAAACTTATCAGCAATTTCATCAGTTTTAGCAGCCATAATAAAATCATTGCGATGGAGTCCATTAATCGCATGAGTCCACCAAGTTACGGTTACTTTTCCCCATTCTGTTAGTAAAGATGGATGATGTCCTACTTTGTCAGCATACTCTCCTACTTGTTGGGTAAAAGCTAATGCACTTTGAAAATCAGGCAATTTATACACTCGTTCTAAACGTAATTCTCCAGAAACATCTTTAACTTTCCATTGAGGAATTTCTGTTAAAAATTGATTCATTTCTTCTTCTGTAACTTTTGGTGAGTTCCCGCTACAAGGGACACAAGTTTGTTTTGATAATGCTTCCATTGGTAACTCCTGATGGTTAATAGGATAAAATTAAAAGATGTATGAGATCAGATTGAATAATTATCTATGACGAGTATATCTATTTTACCCTTAACTCTTGAGGACTTTCTCAAAAAACCCAATATTGATGAATCTCCTGCATGGGAATATATTAATGGAGAAGTAATACAAAAATCTATGCCTCAAGGACAACATAGTAAGCTTCAATATAAACTGTGCGAAACCATTAATCAAGTAGCTGAAAATGCTAACATTGCTTATGCTTTACCTGAGTTACGTTGTAACTTTGGTAATCGTTCTATTGTTCCCGATGTTAGTATATTTTATTGGGAGAGAATACCTGTAACAGAAGCAGGAGAAATTGCTAATCAATTTAATTCTTTTCCCGACTGGACAATAGAAATTCTTTCCCCCAATCAAAAATTTACTAAAGTCATTGATAATATTTTACACTGTTTAGAATATGGTTGTCAGTTAGGTTGGTTAATTGATCCTGATGAAAGATCAATTTTTGTTTTTCAACCGCAACAAACTCCTAAAATTTATAAAGCTAATTTATCTAATGATAAAATACAACAAGAAAATTTACCAATTTTAGATAGAATAGAATTAGATTTGACCGCTAATGAACTATTTAGTTGGTTATAAATGAAAGTCAAATAATTAATTATGATTGATTACAACAAAATCATTGCCACTGAATTATCTTTACAACAGCAACAAGTTAAACAGTCTCTTGAATTATTAATTGAAGGTGCAACTGTTCCTTTTATTGCTCGTTATCGTAAGGAAAAAACAGGATCCCTAGACGAAACTCAATTAAGAGATATTTGGGAACGTTATAACTATTTAACTGAGTTAGAAAAGCGAAAAGAAACTATTTTAGAAGCGATTAAAAGTCAAGATAAATTAACCGATGAATTAGAAAAAAAAATAGAATCTTGCTTATCAAAAACAGAATTAGAAGACTTATATTTACCCTATAAACCGAAACGGCGGACAAAAGCAACGATCGCTAGAGAAAAAGGTTTAGATACTTTAGCAGAAGTGATAAAATCCCTCAATCATCCTACAGCTAAACCCCAATCTTTAGAAACAATAGCACAAGATTATATCTCAGAAGAAAAAGGGGTTAATACCATCGAAGAAGCATTGCAAGGTGCATCGGATATCTTAGCTGAAGAAGTTGCAGAAAAAGCTAATTTAAGAGCTTATTTACGAGACTATTTGATGAAAGAAAGTATTTTCATTTCTAAAATAAAGAAAGATTATCCCGAAGGAACGACAAAATATGAAATGTACCGTAATTTCCAAGCAAGTGTCACTAAAATTGCTCCTCATAACGTCTTAGCTTTGTTTAGAGGTGAAGCAGAAAAAATTATTTCTCTTGATATTGATTTTGATGAAAATTTCGTACTTTCTTATTTAGAATCTCAAGAAATTAAAACGAAACACAAACCAATTAAAGTCTTTTATCAATCTATGATAAAAGACGCATTCAATAGGTTAATTAAACCTTCATTACTCAGAGAAGTTCGAGCAGATCGAAAAAATTGGGCTGATATTGAATCCATTAAAACCTTTGAAATTAATTTAAAAGAATTACTCTTATCTCCCCCCGCAGGAATGCAACCCACTTTAGCTATTGATCCAGGATTTAGAACGGGTTGCAAGGTGGTTATTTTATCAGAAACTGGTCAATTTTCAGAGTATCAAGCTATCTTTCCCCATAGTGGAGAAAATAAACAAAAAGAGGCAAAAAATACTTTGACAAATTTACTTAAAAAGTATAAAATAGAATTAATTGCGATTGGAAATGGTACTGCTTCTCGGGAAACTGAGCAATTTGTTGGAGAGGTGATTAAACCATTAGAAAATAAACCCATAAAAGTAATTGTAAATGAATCAGGTGCATCCATTTATTCCGCCAGTGATGTTGCAAGAGAAGAATTTCCAGACTTAGATATTACGGTTAGAGGTGCAATTAGTATTGGTAGAAGATTACAAGATCCTCTTGCAGAATTAGTAAAAATTGATCCTAAATCGATTGGAGTAGGACAATATCAACATGATGTTGATCAAAAGTTATTAAAAAAGAATCTAGAAGAAACAGTAGAAACTTGTGTTAATTATGTAGGTGTTGATTTGAATACTGCATCCAAACAACTTTTAACCTTCGTTTCCGGAATTACTCCAACTATTGCCAATAATATTGTTAGTTATCGAGATAAAAATGGTAAATTTAAAAATAGAAAAGAATTACTTAAAGTGTCTAAATTAGGACCAAAAGCTTTTGAACAAGCAGCCGGTTTCTTAAGAATTAGAGGAGGAAATAACCCTTTAGATAATACCGCAGTTCATCCTGAAAGTTATTCAGTAGTTGAAACTATCATAAAACAATTGGGGGTTTCTTTATCTGACATTGATAAAATCAGTTCTCGTTTAAAACGATTAGATTTAAACACATTTATTACTGATAATATTGGTTTACCAACGTTACAAGATGTTATCACAGAATTAGAAAAACCAGGACGAGATCCCAGAGAAGAATTTAAGTATGCAACTTTCAAAGAAGGGGTTACAGAAATTAGTGATTTAACCGAAGGAATGATCCTAGAAGGAGTCATTACTAATGTAGTAAACTTTGGTGCATTTGTTGATATTGGAGTTCATCAAGATGGGTTAATTCATATTTCTCAACTAGCTAATTATTTTGTCAGCGATCCAAAAGAAGTTGTCAAAGTAGGAGAAGTTATCAAAGTAAAAGTATTAGAAATTGATGAGAAGTTAAAACGCATTAGTTTATCAATAAAAGAAGTGTAATACTCACATCTTGCACCATGTTTAACGTGAGTTCGATGTAACATTTCAACTTCTCCTGAAGAATTGATTTCTTTGTTTTCAACTTAAGTCTTTTTGTACTGATGCAAGATGTTAGTAATACCAGTTTCTTAAACTCTAGCTAGACATTTTCGTAGGGGTCAACAACCGTTGACCCCTACAAGATCCACATCTGTAGTCTAAGTTGATGAAAATGGTATTGGTAGTCGGACATGGATAAAGTGAACTGTGTAAACATTTGTCAACAAAGCTGTAACCTTACTCCTGCCTTTTGCCTTCTGCCTCATCTCAACTGTAACGTTTATTTTTGTCCAGCTACTTAGTATAATAAGCAAGGTTAAGAAAAATTAAGTTTTTTCCTCACATTAGTTACAAAAAGGAGATTCCATACTTAATGCAGCAACCAATGACTGTCACTAGGCCAGAACCCAAAGTGGTTGACCTTCCCTTTTCGTTACAAGATATTAGAGAAGCGATTCCTCCCCATTGTTTTGAGTCCTCTGCTATTAGATCCCTAGCTTATTTTTTCTGGGATGTTTTTGTCGTTTGTGTTCTTTACGCCATTGCTTATTCTTTAGATTCTTGGTTTTTTTGGCCGATTTTTTGGGTAATGCAAGGAACCATGTTTTGGGCGTTATTTGTGGTAGGCCATGATTGTGGCCATGGTTCCTTTTCTCGCTACAAATGGTTAAATAATCTCATTGGTCATCTGTCCCATACTCCCATTTTAGTGCCGTTTCATGGTTGGCGCATTAGTCATCGTACCCATCATAAAAATACTGGTAATATTGATACGGATGAAAGCTGGTATCCTATTACAGAATCGAAATATAATCAGATGGAATGGTTAGAAAAATTTGCCCGTTTTAAACTGGTTTTATTTCTTTATCCTCTTTATTTATTTAAGCGTTCTCCAGGAAGAAAAGGAAGTCATTTTGATCCCAAGAGCGATCTATTTCGTCCTTCTGAGAAATGGGATGTTTTAACCAGTACCATTTGTTTGATTTTAATGGTTTCTTTTTTAGGATTTTTAACCTATCAATTCGGCTTTTTATGGTTACTTAAATATTATTTAGGTCCCTACGTTGTCTTTGTGATTTGGTTAGATTTAGTTACTTTTTTACACCATACCGATCCTGATGTTCCTTGGTATCGTGGCAAAGATTGGTACTTCTTAAAAGGAGCTTTATCTACGGTAGATCATGATTATGGATTTATTAATGATATCCATCATAATATTGGCACTCATGTAGCTCATCATATCTTTTTGACCATGCCTCACTATCACTTAAAAACGGCAACGGAAGCTATTAAACCGATTTTAGGAGACTATTATCGTAAGTCAGATCGTTCCATTTTAGAAGCCTTTATTCGGGGTTACAAAGAGTGTTATGTTGTTTCCGATGAAGGAGGGAAAGTTTATTATGAGCCTAGAGAGTTTTAATTAATTAGTTGCTATAGTAGAACATTCTAGGCATTAACAAATAGAATTAACCATCGCAAAAAAAGGGAAGGTATTTGTCATATATCTTCCCTTAACTATTTCTAAGAGATATTTCTAAAGAAACGAATCAACGGTAAGAATCAGGTTAATAATAATTACCCACTTTTCGGTGATGAATAGCAGTTAAACCATCGGGGTTTGAAACTCGTCCATTGGTGACTTTGCTGTAAACAATCCAATGATCGCTACATTCCATACGACTGACAACTTCGCATTCTAAATAGGCTAAAGCATCCACTAAAATCGGTGATCCATTTTTAGCGGTTTGTACTTCAATTCCTTCAAAGCGATCAGCCCCAGGAGGAAATCGTTTGAGAAAATGCTTCATTAAGGGTTGATATTTTCCTTCTTCAAGGATGTTTAAAACGAAGCTATCACCCACCTGCATTAACGACTCGATCGCTCGATCTTTTGCCACTGCAACGGTAAACCCTGGGGGTTCAAAACTCGCTTGTGTCACCCAAGAGGCTAACATCGCCCCGTTGAGTTCTCCTTTCTCGGCGGTTAGAATATATAAACCGCTACTAATGCGACCAATGGCTTTATCTAAGTCGCTATCCAAGGACTTCCGTTGCTTCACCTTGCGATCTTGGGTTAACGCTTGGCCTAAGTCCGTTCCGGCTTCTTCACAGAGTTGATAAATGGCTTCACTGGGGGTATCTTTAACCCGAATGGAGTTGAAACCTTTACTTAACCCTGCTTCTCGAAACTTGGTTAATAAGGGGTCAATAGGTTCGTCGTTTCCGCCATAAGATTCAAACATACCTACATATTGCTTACCCTTAGCAGCAGCAATAATGGTTCCGATGTTACTGGTGGTTTCGTTGCTATGAGTACCTTCTAGGGGAGGCATCCCAATGACTAAACCGGCAGATCGACTGACGATCTCGTGGACATCTTGGGTGTCAGCAGATTTTAGATCTACCATTTCTACTGCTACACCAGTTTTATTAATCCCTTTAGCAATGGCTTGGGAAAGGCGATCGCTATATCCGTAGTCAGACACATAAAACACAGCAACGGTTTTATCGGCTTTGCTTTGTTCTTCGCTCCAAGTGCGATAACGTTCTACTAACTCATGGAGATTATAGCGCAACAAAGGGCCATGACCATTGGCAACTGTAGAGATATTGCCTAACTTGTCCATCCGTTTCATAGCAGAAAGAACTGATCGCGCATTAGGACCCATCAAACATTCATAATAGAAGTGATAGTCTGGGGCAATCTCATCTAAATGTTCATCGTAGAGAAGATCCGAACAATAGTGCATCCCAAAAACATCACAGGTAAACAGGGTTTCTGTCCCTTTGTCGTAGGTTAGGATAGTATCTGGCCAATGTAAATTAGGCGCGCTAACAAATTCTAAAACATGACCTTTCCCTAAGTCCAAAGATTCCCCACTTTTGACTAAAATGCGTTCAAAAGGTTGATGGATAAAGTCTTCTAAGAAATTAATCGCAACTTTAGATCCCACTACTGTTGCTTGGGGAGCTAATTCTAAGATATCTTTAACTAAACCACTATGATCGGGTTCAGTGTGACTAATAACCAAATAATCGATGGTTTTGGGGTCGATGAGTCCGGTTAGCGTATCTATGTATAGCTGACGAAACTTAGCATGGGAAGTATCGACTAAAGCAACTTTATCACCCCGAATGATATAGGAGTTGTAGGTAGTTCCATTTTGCAAGCCAAACTCAATATCAAAGCGATCGCGATCCCAGTCTAGCGATCGTATGGTGGTGGTATCTTCAGCAATATCGGCAGTCTGTATGGTTAAACGGTTTTCTGTTTTGATGGGAGTTGCAACCATATCCCTCTCCGTATAATATTTTTATTTTTTTTTATATTGTGACACGCTTCTTGAATAATGTGACTTTAAGTTGCTTATGGAATAGGTAAGATTGTTTTAATCAGTTATCAACAAAATGGTTTAATTGGTCATACTAAGAATAACACTAACCAAAATAGCCACAGCAGCAGTTACTAATACGCCTAATGAGACGTTTAATTGTTGTTTATTGGCATCTTGATAGGCTTTAATTTCATTCCTAATCGCATTAATTTGGGCATCGGATGTTTTTTGAGTTTGTTCAATAGATTGTTGCATCTGCGCTATTTTTTCATTAGAAGATTGCTGCATTTGCAACATTGATTGCTGCATCTGCGCTATTTTTTCATCAGATACCTGCTTGTATAAATCTAACTTTTCTGCTAGAAACTGATCATTTCTTTCAAGAATTTCTAATTTATCAATAATGGTTTGAAACTCTCTCTCTGTCATGCGCTTACTTTCTTCCTAACTCATTTATTTCTATTTTACTAGAAATTATTTAATTGGTCATACTGAGAATAACGCTAACTAAAATCGCCACAGCCGCCGTTACTAATACACCGAGTGAAACGTTTAATTGTTGTTTATTAGCGTCTTGGTAAGCTTTAATTTCAAATCTAATTGCATTAATTTGGTCATCAGAAACTTTTTTATACAATTCTAATTTTTCGCTTAATATCTGATAACTTTTGTCTAGACTATCAAACTTATCAATAATGGTTTGAAACTCTCTTTCTGTCATTTACCGAATCTCCAGATCACTCAACTACTTCTATTCTATCATTTTGCTCAATCTTTCTGTGATTAAGCTTAATTTAATAGGTCATCCTTAATAAGACTCTGCTAAAATCTTTGTCAAAGTCAAAAAAATCAGTTAAAATCTGTTTAAAATTCTAAGACTATAGGGTTATGAGCGATATTGTTCTTGATGTATCTAATCTCCGTATTGAATTCCCGTTACAAGGAAAACCCAATAAGGTAGCAGTAGATAATGTTGATTTTCAACTTAAAAAAGGGGAAATTTTGGGAATTGTCGGAGAGTCAGGATCAGGAAAGTCTGTGACTTCTTTAGCAATTATGGGGTTAATTCAAAATCCTGGTAAAATTGCTCAAGAAAGTAGCATTAAATATTATCAATCCTCACAAAATAATATTGAATTAACTCAGTTACAATCTTCAGAATGGACAAAATATCGTGGTCAAGAAATTGCCATGATTTTTCAAGAACCTATGAGTGCTTTTAACCCTGTTTATACCATAGGATATCAATTAACTGAAGCCATTAAACTACATCAGAATGTCACTCAAGAAGAAGCGAATCAAGAAGCAATTAAATTATTGAAAAATGTAAGGGTTTTAAAGCAAACTTGCCCCAATAAACAAGCAAATACCTATTTAAAACGTTATCCCCATGAACTGTCTGGAGGACAATTACAACGGGTGATGATTGCCATGGCCATCTCTTGTCAACCCACTATTTTAATTGCTGATGAACCCACAACTGCCTTAGATGTAACGGTTCAAAAAGGAATTTTAGAGTTATTAAGAGGTCTTTGTAAAGATAATAATATTGCGATGATTTTTATTTCCCATGACTTGGGAGTTATTAACGAAGTAGCTGATAATATATTAGTGATGCGTAACGGTAAAGTAATCGAACAAGGAGAAAAAAAACAAATTTTACGTCATCCTCAAGATGGTTATACCAAAGGATTATTAGCTTGTCGTCCTCCCCTCCATATTAAAGTCGATAAATTACCCACGGTTGCTGATTTTTTGGAAGAGAAAAAAGACCATGAATTATCAAGAAAAAGTGATTTAATTTATCAAATTATTCCCTCTGACGAAATTAAAGCTAGAACCCAAGAAGCAGAAGGTAAAAGAGTTTTATTATCGGTGGAAAAGTTAGGGGTTGAGTTTGGTAAATCAGGTTTTTTAGGATTAACTGCTAATAAATTTAAAGCAGTTAATAATATTAGCTTCGAGGTTTATGCAGGGGAAACATTAGGATTAGTTGGAGAATCTGGATGTGGAAAATCAACCTTAGCAAGAACAATCCTTAGACTAATTCCCGCAGCAAACGGTATCGTTTCCTTCGACACATACGAAATTTCTAAGAAATCTATGAGTAACAAATGGTTACGAAACCTTAGAAAAAATATGCAAATTGTTTTCCAAAATCCCTACAATTCCCTCAACCCAAGATTAACAGTGGGACAAGCGATCGCTGAACCGATGATTATTCATAATACCCAACCTAATAATAGTAAAAGGCGAGAAATTGTAGAAGCCTTATTAACCTTAGTTGGATTAGAGCCACAGATTAGTTATGATCGCTATCCTCACGAATTTTCTGGAGGACAAAGACAAAGAGTTTGTATTGCTCGCGCCTTAGCTTTAAATCCCCGTTTTTTGATTTGTGATGAGTCAGTTTCTGCTTTAGATGTATCTGTACAAGCACAAGTTTTAAACCTATTAAAAGACTTACAGAAAAAGTTAAAATTAACCTGTATTTTTATTTCCCATGATTTAAGTGTAGTGAGATTTATGAGCGATCGCATTATGGTAATGAATCAAGGAGAAATTGTTGAAATAGGCGATGCAGATGAAATTATTAATAATCCTAAAGAAGAATATACTAAAAATCTCCTCAATTCGATTCCTGAATTTCCTGAAAACCTAAGATGGACATCTGACGAGACAGTTATTAGGGATCACTAAATAGGAAGATACGGGAGATAGGGGAGCAGAGTAAGCAGAGGGATCAGAGGGAGAGTATTCTGACTTCCCACACTCCCCACACTTCCCACACTCCCCACACTCCCCACACTCCCCACACTCTCCCTTCTAGAAGATTTCATTCTAAAACCGACGTACTTTTATTAAGGCTTCACTGAGTTACCCCTTCTAGGATAGGATAGGGAAAATCTAGAATTATGTAATTGTATTAACAACTTATGTTTTTCAAATCTGCATTATCTCGTGTTCTAGCCTTAGTTTTAGTGGCTGTCGTCGCTTTAACAGGGTGTGGTAATAATTCCACTGGACTCTCTGGCAATTATAGCCAGGATACCCTAAAAGTGATCGAAACCTTAACCACTGCTATTGATCTACCTAATGACGCTGATAACAAACAAGAAATTCAGTCTTTAGCCAAAGAACAAATTAATGATTATATTTCTCGGTATCGACGCAACGATAAATCGGGGGGACTTCGTTCTTTTACCACCATGCAAACAGCGTTAAATGCCCTTGCTGGTTACTATACTTCTTATGGTAGTCGTCCTATTCCCGAAAAGTTGAAGAAACGCTTAAAACAAGAATTTAAGCAAGCAGAAATCGCCATTAACCGAGGCATTTAGTTAAACCCCGTCGTTAACCACGGGTACTTTTTGCTTATAATATTCCAAGGTTTGATCGTTCAAGCCTTTTTTTATTACTCTTTCACAAAAGCTATGGTTTCTAAATTTACTCTTTCTTTAATCACAACTTTTATATTAGGCAGTAGCATTAATCCTGTTTTTGCTTCTCCTGATTTCCCTATACTTGTGTCACAAAATTCTAATAAGGAACAATTAGATGAATTATTACGCCAAGGTAGAGATTATGTAGATAAAGGAAATTATCAACAGGCGATCGCTGCTTATAAACAAGCAGCAAGTTTAGACAATGATAACGCAAAAATCTTTTCAGGAATCGCTTATTTACACAGTCAACAGGGCAACTATCAAGCTGCCGTAAAATTTTATCAAAAAGCTCTTTCTATTGATTCGAGTAACCCTAATTTTTATTACGCTTTAGGGGATAGTTTAGCTAATGTTGGGGATAATAATAATGCAGCTTCTGCTTACTATTATGCGATTCAATTGAATCCCCAATTTATTAAAAGTTATATTGGTTTAGGGGTGGTATTACTTCGTCAAGAAGATTATGAAGGGGCAGCAGAAGCCTATAAACGAGTGATTGCCCTTGATCCGAATAATCCTGAAGCGTTTTCCATTATGGGATCGTCTTTATTACAACAAAAACGACTGGATCAAGCCGTTCAATATTTGGGAAATGCTGTTCAACGCTTTCCTCGTGATGTAGATTTACGCTTATTATTCGCGACAGCTTATTTACAACAAAATCAACTAGAATTAGGAAAAGAACAGTTAGAAGCTGCCAAAAGAATTGATCCCACTAATACTAAAATTCAGTTAAAAATTGCACGCATTTATGAAGTTCAAGATAATCCAGATGAAGCTTTAAGAATTTATCGACGTATCTCTTACCTAAATCGCAAATCCGCCGAAGCTTATGCAGGAGTTGGCAGAATTCAATTAGCTCAAAAAGATTATTTAGGGGCAATTATTACCTACAAAGACTTAATCGAAATTATTCCCCAAAATCCTGAACCTTATTATTATTTAGGGTTTGCTTTTAAAGAACGAGATAGAAACAAAGAAGCTAAAAAAGCACTGGAATACGCTAAAAAACTGTATCAAGAATACGAGAATACAGAAGGCATAAAAAAGGTAGATGAATTATTAAAACAACTCTAACGACAACAGGTATAATTAGAGATAGCTGTAAGCAGAATGAATAATTGTCTTAAATAGTAAATAATCAACTAGGAGTTATTATCATGGTTAAAACCCTCTCTACCATGTTACCCTTGGGTACAAAAGCACCAGATTTCTCTTTAGAAGATGTGGTATCAGGTGAGAAAATTTCTCTCAATACGTTTACTGAGAAAAAAGCGTTATTAGTGATGTTTATTTGTGTTCACTGCCCTTTTGTAAAACATCTTCAAACCGCTATAGCCGCATTAGGAAAAGAATATGTAGATAAAGGTTTAGGTATTATAGCCATTAGTGCCAATGATATTACCACACACCCAGATGATGCTCCTAACAAGATGAAAGAAATGGCAGAAACCCTAGGGTTTAATTTTCCTTTTTGTTACGATGAAACTCAAGAGGTAGCTAAAGCTTATACTGCTGCCTGTACTCCCGATTTTTTCTTATTCAATAGTGAGAATACCTTAGTTTATCGCGGACAATTTGATGATAGTCGCCCTGGAAATGATGTTCCTGTGACTGGAAAAGATTTAAAAGCAGCTATAGAAGAAGTGTTACTGGATAGAGAAGTTGATACTCAACAAAAACCCAGTATTGGCTGTAATATTAAATGGAAAGCTGGTAATGAACCGCCTTATTTTGGTGTGTGATTGTAACAACTTGGGAGAATGAGCCATTGGGTGGCGCAATTGAACTGGATTTGTTAGATTTAGGATGGTCTTTAGGTATAATGGCCATTGCTGTCGTTTTGTCCAACTGGCAAAAGTTAAGTTTAGAAGGACAACTCCTATTAGCTACAGGGCGATCGCTTCTTCAACTTTTAGCAGTGGGTTATGTGATTGCTGCTATCTTTGAATTAAACCATCCTATTCCTGTTTTGCTGATTTTAGGTGTGATGTTAACCATTGCTACCCAAGTCACCCGTAACCGCATTCCTCACAAGGGTAAGGGGTTTTTTCCTATGATATGGGGATCGTTATTGGTGAGTAGCGGGTTAACCCTGAGTTATGCCCTCAGTTTAATTATCCAACCGCAAACTTGGTATTCTCCCCAGTATTTAATTCCATTAGCGGGCATGATCCTGGGAAATGCTATGAATAGTGCTTCTTTATCAGGAGAACGTCTCATTAACGCTATTTCTCATAACCAGCTTGAGGTAGAAACCTATTTATGTTTAGGGGCAACTCCCATTGAAGCGATCGCTCATTATCGCAAAGAAGCCATCCGCATCAGTTTAATTCCTACTTTAAATCAAATGATGGTAGTGGGAATGGTTAGTTTACCTGGAATGTTTACCGGACAAGTATTAGGGGGAAGCGATCCTTTAAATGCTGCTTCTTATCAAATTTTAATTTTATTTATGATTATGCTGACTAATATCTTAACCGCAATTTTAGTTACAGAAGGGGTTTATCGTCGCTGTTTTAATGAACAAGCACAGTTAATAATTAATAATTAATAATTAATAATTGATTTGGCGAACTGAAGAAGTTAGAATTTAGAAGAATAAAGCTTAAATTATTCTAAGTAATTAGTCTTCTATAACCAGATAAGTTATATTATCTATAGCATTTCATGGACTCATGAGGTAAACTTAACATTCAACTTCTGAACTCCTGACTCGGAGACTTCTTACTTCTAAAAATAGAAGAGTTTGTACCTCAAAAGTACGGGAACTGCTATAAAACAGTGAGAGAGTGGAATCATGGTTAATTTTTTAATAATAATTGCTAGTTTATCTTTAATCATTTGGATTTATTTATTACTATTTCGAGGATGGTTTTGGTTGAGCGATCAACGAATTAATAGCCATCTTCAACTCTTAGAAAAATATCCTTCTGTTTGTGCTGTTATTCCTGCCCGCAATGAAGCCGATGTTCTACCTATTAGTTTAAAATCTCTATTAAATCAAGATTATCCTGGTAATTTTTCTATTATTTTAGTAGATGATCAAAGTGATGATAATACAGGAAATGTAGCCCAAGAAGTTGCTAACAATTGCCAAAAATCTCAACAGTTACAAGTCATTTCAGGACAACCTTTAGCAGCCGGTTGGTCAGGAAAATTGTGGGCAATGAAACAAGGAATTGAAGAAGCTAACAAACTAGATAGTAAACCCGATTACTTACTATTAACTGATGCTGATATTGAACATCATAATAGTAATTTACAAGAATTGATTAATAAAGCAGAAACGGAAAATTTAGCCCTAACTTCCCTAATGGTTAAGCTAAGATGTGACAGTTTTTGGGAACAATTTTTAATCCCTGCTTTTGTGTTTTTCTTTGAAAAACTTTATCCGTTTTCTTGGGTAAATAATCCTCAAAATAAAATGGCAGCAGCAGCCGGAGGTTGTATCTTAATTCGTCGTCAAATTTTAGAAGAAATTGGCGGAATAGAAGTGGTTAAACAAGCGTTAATTGATGATTGTTCCTTAGCAGCAGCCGTTAAAGCAAAATTACAAGAAAATAGCAAAAATACCCGCCAAGGAATTTGGTTAGGATTAAGCGACAAAACCCTGAGTTTACGGCCTTATGATACTTTAGATTCTATTTGGAATATGGTAGCAAGAACGGCTTATACGCAGTTAAATTATTCCCCATTATTACTAATAGGAACTTTACTCGGATTAACTCTCGTTTATTTGATTGCCCCTATTAGTTTTATTATAGGATTAATCATTCACAATCAAGTCATTACTATTGTAGGAGGATTAACCTGGTTATTAATGACTATTTCTTATCTTCCTACCCTAAAACTATATCAATGTTCTACTTTGTGGGGATTAACTTTGCCCCTAATTGGTCTTTTATATGGTTTAATGACAATAGATTCTGCTTGGCGACATTGGCAAGGTAAAGGAGGCGGTTGGAAGGGAAGAGTATACGTAAATTCGTAATCAAAATAATGTGTTAATTTTTTTGAATTTTCCTAGCTTTTTCAGCTTTTTTGTTGTAAAAAGTTGCTCTTTTTTTTACCATTTTTTTGAAAAGTGGAGGAAATCTCTTGTTGTTAAGGTAACATTAAGATAATAGTTATGAAACATTTTCTATATATAAACCTAATAAAACTGTAGATGTTCCTATGGTTGACTCTATTATTGATGCTATTAACAGCGAAAATTACGAGGAAGCATCTCAACTGCTTCAACAGTTACAACAGGACGAACCTGATAATATTTGGATTCCATTTTATCAAGCTCGTTTAGCGGAAGCACAAGGGGATGTAACTCTTGCTAATCAACGTTATCGAGAACTTTTACCTAATGCGGTTAACCCCAAACTAATGAGGCAAATTCGTCAAGGAATTGAACGAATTAATCAACAAGAAATCCAACAACGTGAAACTGCTTTAAATGAAGCGATGACGGAAATTGGGTCACAAGAAATGAGTATGTTAATTCTTGAAGCCATTTCCAATGAGTCGAAACAGGTAGCAGCGCAGAAATTTGGGGAAATTATGGAAATTGATCCCTATACTGCTAGATTACAACTTCCTAGTCGTTCTTGGCGACTATATCGTACTGGGGCTATTGGTAAACTAAAATTTCAAGGAGAACAACTTCAACAAGCAGATATTCCTTGTTTTACTGCCTTGCTTACGGATATCAATGGCTTTAAAGTTCATAATGTTTTATATATTGAGTCCATAGAACCCAAAATTACCATTGTCTACGAACCGAAAAAAGGACAACGGGATATATTGACGTTTGAATGGTCAGAGGTGGGACAACGGATCAATGGGTTACTTCCCATTTTTGAAGAATGTGTCGATATTGGACTAAGGGGTAAGTTAAAACGCACTACACAAACCCTAGATTATGCAAAAATTTGCGATCTTCATCTTCCCCAAAAGCAAACTATCATTCGCTTATGTGATCAACAGTATCGTTTCCTTGAAGGAATACCCTTTTCGGATAAGCAAAAAGCTAAAGATGGCCAAGCAACGATGAAAGAAAGTTGGCAACATATTATGGCCTTCATTCAAGAAAAAACCCCAAATGTTCCTACTTACTCAGAATTTACTCCCTTTGGAGAATCAGCTATTGACTTTCAAGAGTTACTGAAACTTATCACCCCTCATATTGGCCTATTACGTCGGGAAGAAACGCCTTGGGATGCTGCTTTTCATTTGTATAGTGGTCTAGCTTTTGTGAAAACGTTTTCTTAAAAAATTGATGCAAAAAAAAAGGGTTAACCGAAGACTGGTCAACCCCAAGCTTGGGAACGCGCGCTAAATCTTAGCTGTGAAGAACTAAATTGATATTAGCTTTGCCTAAGTTACGCTGCTTAA
>JAAUYD010159936.1_pt1 | contig 52809 bp, 43 predicted proteins | sample 7278101 | NCBI WGS metagenome assembly JAAUYD01 (sample SAMN14350128, study PRJNA611818) | marine sediment metagenome | isolation source: surface marine sediment (0.6m) | place: French Polynesia: Moorea | collected 2018-08
CCCGAGCCCTCCCCAGCGGGGGGCGCCTCGGGGGGCCGCGTGCTATCTGCAAGGGTCATGGATCGCGAACACAACGACCCGACCCCGAACTCCGAGAGCCGCGGCCTCGACGGCCAGACGCCCCTGGGCGCTCGCAGCTGGTCGACCCCGGCCTTCGAGGTGATCTCGCTGTCCTGCGAGATCACGGCCTACGCCCCGGACGACGAGCCGCTCTTCTAGGGGCCGCTCCGGGAACCGAATCGCTCGCATGTCGAACGTGCTGAGCCGGGTCTGGAACGGCATAAGCGTCGCGCTGCGGCGCTACTTCGTCGCGGGTGTGCTCGCCGTCGCGCCCATCAGCATCACGCTGTGGGCCCTGTGGGCGATCGTGCAGCGCCTCGACAGCCTGGTGCTGCCGCGGCTGCTCAAGCTGTTCGACCCGAGCGGCACCACGGCGACGTCGATCCCCTTCGTGGGTGCGCTCTTCACCCTCGCCGTGATCCTTCTGTGTGGAGTGATCGCGCGCCATCTCTTCGGCTTCGAGCTGCTGCGCCTCTCCGAGCGCTTCCTGCTGCGCGTCCCCTTCGCGCGCAGCATCTACGGCGCGGTCAAGCAGCTCTTCGAGGCGCTCTTCGTCTCGCCGGTCGGGACGGGATTCCGCCGGGTGGTGATGGTGGAGTATCCGCGGAAGGACGTCTGGGGCATCGCCTTCACGACGGGGCCCGCGAGCCCGACGCTCCAGCGCACCAACGAAGAGGCGCTCACCAACGTGTTCATCCCGACGACGCCGAACCCGACGTCGGGCTTCTACCTGCTGGTTCCCGAGAAGGATCTCATCACCTTGGACATCACGGTCGAGCAGGCGTTCAAGCTCGTGATGTCGGCGGGGCTCGTCGCGCCCGAGAGCGAGCCCGCGCCCGAGGCGCCCGCCTCGAAGCGGGAGCCCGGCATGGCGCCGATCCCGCGCCCGGCTCCCGAGTCCTAGGGTCCCGGAGTCCCAGGGTTCCCAGTCCCAGGGTTCGCGAGCCCACCCGCGCAGCCGCCGCAGCGCCGCCCTCGGTGCCAGCAGCGCGGCGGACGCGACGAGCGCACACGCCACCCCGAAGCCGCGTCCCGGTTGGCCCAAGGCCGTCTCGAGCGGAGAGAGCGGGCGAGTGCAGTCCAGGGACTGCACCTGTCGGCCGGAGACTGCAGGCACTACCTGGGGGGACCCACCTAAGTCCCTGATTTTTAAGGAATCCGCTCATGGCATGGCGCGTGCACTGCTCGGGGGCATGCGAATCGTGGTCGAACCTCGCGGTGGAACGCATACTGGAGGCCGAGGGCCCATGGCAGACGCCGAGTACCACTCGCGTCGGCGCAGACGGCGCCGGCGCCGATCGAGGACCGCCGAGCCCATGGCTCCCATGGAGGCGCCTCCTCCCATGCCCCCTGCCCCTCCGGCCCCGCCGGCGGGTGCCCTCGACGAGCGCTCGCGCGAAGAGCGCGGCGGGAGGGGCTCGCGCCGTGGCCGTCGCCCCAAGCGGACGCCGGAAGAGGAGGCCTATCGAGAGGCCCGCGCGGCCGCCGGCCGCAAGATGGGCTTCCTCGCCCACGCCGTCCCCTATGGCGTGGTGATCACCTTCCTGCTCTTCATCGCCGGCTTCCGCACCGCCACCATCGTCGCCATGGCCTGGGGCATGGGGCTCGCGATCCACTACTTCTTCGCCATCGTCGCCCCCGACCTGCGCAGGCGCATCATCGACCGCGAGGTGAGCCAGCGCGTCTCGGCCGGCGTGACCGCCGAGAAGCAGAGCCTGGCCGGCCGCCAGCAGGAGCGGCTCGAGGTGCTGTCCGCCTCGATCGCTCACGAGATCCGCAACCCCATCACCGCCGCAAAGAGCCTGGTGCAGCAGATGGGCGAGGACCCGGGCGCGGGCGAGAACGTCGAGTACGCCAAGGTCGCCCTCGAGGAGCTCCAGCGGGTCGAGAAGAGCGTGGCCCACCTGCTGCGCTTCGCGCGCGAGGAGGAGATCGATCTTCACGACGTGCGCATGGGCGACGTGGTGGCGTCGGCGCTCGAGACCTTCCGCGACCGCGTCGACGAGGCGGGGATCCGCATCGTGTGCGACGTGGACGACGCCGGTGCCATGCGCGGCGACCCCGACAAGCTGCGGCGGGTGCTGATCAACCTGGTCGGCAACGCGGTCGACGCCTTCGACGAGGCGGGGACCGCGAATCCCACCGTCTGGGTCGAGGCCGGCGAGAACCTCGCCGGCACCGAGATCTGGGTGCGCATCAAGGACAACGGCCCGGGCATGCCGCCGGAGCAGCTCGACCGCATCTTCCAGCCGTTCTACACCGGCAAGAGCCAGGGGACCGGTCTCGGTCTCGCCATCTCGAAGAAGCTCGTCGACGTCCACGGCGGCGCGATCGAGGCCCACTCGGCGCCGGGATCGGGCACCGAGTTCGTGATCACCTTCCCCAAGCAATGGCCTGTGGAGCCCGAGTGAGCCGGCCCCAGGCTCAGAAGAGAGTGGCCATGGACGATCACCGCTCGAGCCACACCCGGGAGCGCAAGCGCCAGGCGCGCGAGCAGCGGCGTCAGGAGCGGGAGCAGCGCCGCGAAGCGCGCAACGCCCGTCGCGCGGCCCGCCGATCCGGTGACGAGCGGCCGGTGCGCGCACCCGAGCCCGAGGCCGTGGCCGCCCAGCAGGAGCTCGATGCCCTCGAGCGCGGCCCCGGGCGTGTGGAGCGAGCGGAGTCGGAAGCCCCGCCGCCGGTCGAGGAGCCGGTCCGGCGAGAGCGCGACGAGGAGCTCGAGGAAGCGGCCCTCGACGACGACCGGCACGAGACCGAGGAGGAGGTCCTCCGCGAGGCCCGCCGCATCGCCCGCGCGAAGGCCCGGGTGGCTCGTGAGGTCGTCGAGTGGGGCGTGGTCGTGGGCGTCCTGTCCCTCGTGCTGCCCATCGCGGCCTGGATCGTCGGCATCATCTGGGGCCTCGAGATCGCCGGCAAGTTCGCGAAGAAGGTGCTCGAGCCGAGCCTGCGGCGTCGCTGGATCGACCGCGAGGTGCATCGCCGCCTGCGCCACACCGTGCCCGTGCAGCGCCAGAAGCTCGAGGGCGAGCACTCCCGGCGCATCGAGGAGCTCGCCGCCGGCGTGGCCCACGAGATCCGCAACCCCATCACCGCCGCGCGGAGCCTGGTGCAGCAGATGGGCGAGGACCCGGGCGCGCGAGAGAACGTGGACTACGCGAAGGTCGCGCTCGACGAGCTGCAGCGCGTGGAGAAGAGCGTGGCGCACCTGCTGCGCTTCGCCCGCGAAGAGGAGTTCCACAGCGACTCGGTCTCCCTCGAGGACGTGATCGAGTCGGCGATCGAGACGATGCAGGAGCGCGCCGGCCAGGTCGGCGCGCGCATCGAGACCGACATCGACCAGGTCGAGGCCGTGCTCGGCGACGGGGAGCAGCTGCGCCGCGTGATGCTGAACCTGCTCTCGAACGCCCTCGACGCGCTCCACGAGGCCGGCGTCGAGTCGCCCCGGATCCAGGTGCAGGCCGGACAGAACCTGGCGGGCACCGAGGTCTGGGTCCGCGTGCGCGACAACGGGCCGGGCATCGAGCCCGAGCGCCTCGCCCGGGTCTTCAGCCCCTTCTACACGTCCAAGGAGACCGGCACCGGCCTCGGCCTCGCCATCTCGAAGAAGGTGATCGACGCCCACGGCGGCTCGATCGAGGCGGCCTCGGAGCCCGGACGCGGCACCGAGTTCGTGATCACCCTGCCCCGGAGCGGCCAGATCTCGAGCCGCGGAGAGGCCTGATGAAGCCCCGCACCCTGATCGTCGAGGACGAGCGCGCCATCCGGCTCGCGCTCTCCGGCCTGCTGCGCCGGGAGCACTACGAGGTCGAGGAGGCCGCGAACGGCGAGGACGCCATCGCCCGGGTCGAGGGCGAGCGCTTCGACTTCGTGCTCACCGATCTCGCCCTCGGCAGTGGCAAGAGTGGCATGGACGTGCTGAAGGCGGTGAAGGCCCACCAGCCCGAGACGCCGGTCGTGATGATCACGGCGCACGGCAACGAGAAGATCGCCGTCGAGGCGATGAAGGCCGGCGCCGAGGACTACGTCCCCAAGCCCTTCGACAACGACGAGATCCGCCTGGTCGCGCGGCGCTGTCTCGAGAAGACCCGCCTCGCCCGGGAGAACCGGGAGCTGCGCGAGCGCGTGGAGCGGGCCTTCGGCTTCGGCAACCTGATCGGCTCGGGCGCGGCGATGCAGAAGGTCTTCGAGACGACCCGCAAGGTCGCCGAGACCGATCTCACGGTGCTGATCCGCGGCGAGAGCGGCACCGGCAAGGAGCTCGTCGCCCAGGCGCTGCACCAGGAGAGCGCGCGCAAGTCGGCGCCCTTCGTGGCGGTCAACTGCGCGGCGATCTCGAAGGAGCTGGTGGAGAGCGAGCTCTTCGGCCACGAGAAGGGCGCCTTCACGGGGGCGGACGCGCGGCGCGCGGGCCGCTTCGAGGCCGCCCATGGCGGCACCATCTTCCTGGACGAGATCGGCGACATGGCGCCCGAGACCCAGGCCAAGGTGCTGCGCGTGCTCCAGGAGCGCTCCTTCGAGCGCGTCGGCGGCACCGAGCCGATCGAGGTCGACGTCCGCGTGGTCGCGGCGACCCATCGCGACCTCGAGGCCGACGTCCGCGAGGGGCGCTTCCGCGAGGACCTCTACTACCGGCTCAAGGTGGTCGAGGTGATGCTCCCGCCCCTGCGCGAGCGCACGGAGGACCTGCCGGCGCTGGTCACGCGCTTCCTCGACGAGGTCGCGGAGCGCCACGACCTCGCGCCCCGCACCCTCTCCGAGGACGCCCTCGCCCGCCTCGCCGCCTACCCGTTCCCGGGCAACGTGCGCGAGCTGCGCAACGTGATCGAGCAGGCGGCCGTGCTCTCGCCCACCGAGCGCATCGAGGCGAAGGACCTCTCGCTGCCCGAGCTCGGTGGAAGCCCGAGCGGACGCCCCGCGACGCCCGACCTCACCCTTCCCTTCTCGGACTCGAAGCGCGACGCGATCGAGCGCTTCGAGCGCAGCTACCTGCTCCACGCCCTGCGCGCCAACCGGGGGAACATCTCGCGCACGGCCGAGGCCATCGGAATGGTGCGCCAGAGCCTGCAGCAGAAGATCCGCGAGCTGGGCCTCCGCAGCGAGGACTGGGGCAAGGACTGACGGGTGCGCCCGCGGGGGCGCATCTCGGCCGCCGAGCCCTCCCGGGCCGAGCGGCGAAGACAGGCGAGCGCAGCTCGCCGTGAACCCGACCGGACCGTCGCGCGTATTCCCGTTCGACGCCCGATCGTTGCGAGGAGAGCACCATGAGTCGACGTCCTGGAGTGATCGCCCGTTTCTTCGGCCTGATCGGAGGCCTCTTCACCGGCTGGGTGAAGAGCCGCGAGGAGGAGAACCCCGCCGCGGTCTACGAGAACGCCATCAGCGAGCGGGTCAAGCAGTACCGCGAGCTCAAGGGGGCCGTCGCCGGCATCCTCTACATGCGCAACAAGCTCGAGGCCGAGCTGGCCGACCGCCGCGCCGAGCTCGCCCGCACCCTCGAGGACATCCGGCGCGCCGTTCGCGGCGGCGACGACCAGGTCGGGCTCGCCCTGATCGCGCACAAGCAGCTCCTGCTCGGCGACATCGAGCGCGCCGAGAAGGAGTACGACGGGCTCAAGGTCGAGGCCGAGGAGGCCAAGGCCAACCTGGTGCGCTTCCGCGAGGAGATCCGCGCCCTCGAGCGCGAGAAGGGCCGCATCCTGGTGACCCTCGCCAACGCCAAGGCCCGCCGCCGGGTCTCCGAGGCGCTCGAGGGCATCTCCGTCGATGCCGACATGCGGGCGCTCGAGTCGGTGCGCGAGCACGTCGCCCGCCTGCAGACCGAGGGACGTCTCGACGTCGAGCTCGGCGAGGACATGGGTCTCGAGACGCGCATCAAGGCCATCCGCCAGGAGGCCAGCCGCGACGCCGCGCAGCGGGAGCTCGACGAGCTCAAGCGCCAGCTGAACCCCGCCGCCCTGCCCGCCGAGACTCCGGCGGAAGCGCCGGTGGCGTCGCGCGAGCACCCGACCACGATCACCGTTCCGGCCAGCTAGCCGGTCCGGCCCGCGTCGACCCGAGGAGGGCGGCCCGGTCCCGCCGGGCCGCTCCTACGACCTTCCCTTCGCCTCTGAGAGGCCATGTCCGGAGAAGCCATGCCCGCACCCACTCCCGCCACCAGCGATGCCGAGTTCGAGCAGATCGTCGCCCGCGTCGAGCGGAAGGAGCGCGTCCAGCGTCGCGTCCACGGGCTGGGCCTCGCCTGGCTTCTGCTGTCGGGGCTCGGCGTGCTGGCCGCGGGGCTGGCATTCCTCGCCATCGCTCCCTGGGGCCTCGCCTTCGGAGACCCGGGAGCCGTGGGCTTCTTCGGGATCCTCGCCACGGTGGTGAGCGGCGGGATGCTGGCGCTCTCGCTGCCCGGCTTCGTGGTCGGCCTCGGCCTGCTCGGACGCCGCCGCTGGGCGCGAACCGGGGCCATCGTGCTCGGCGCGCTCGCGCTTCTGCAGGTGCCGTTCGGCACGATCCTCGGGGGTGCGACCCTGCTGATCCTGCTGGGAGACGACGCCGGGCCCGTCTTCGGCCAGCCCGCCCGCGCTGCCTAGGCGCCCCGGCGCATAGAGCTTCGCCGGGAAGCCGGTATCCTGCGCGGCCCTCGTCAAGGAGAGCCGCATGAGCGAGCCCGTACTGCTCGAGGAGCGCGACGGCGCCCTCGTGACCCTCACGTTGAACCGGCCGGGTGCCCGCAACGCGCTCTCGTCCGAGCTGCGCTCGGCGCTGACAGAGCGCTTCACGTCCCTTGCCGGCGACGCCGCCACCGAGGTGGTGATCCTGACCGGCGCGGGGCCCGCCTTCTGCGCGGGCCTCGACCTGAAGGAGCTGAGCGGCGACAGCGGCGAGACGAGCCGCGCCGTGGGGGGCGGAGCCGATCTCGTCGGAGCCATGAACGCCTTCGATCGACCCATCATCGGGGCGATCAACGGCTTCGCCATCACGGGCGGCTTCGAGGTCGCGCTCGCCTGCGACATCCTGATCGGCTCGACGGAGGCCCGCTTCGCGGACACCCACGCCCGCGTGGGCATCATGCCGGGCTGGGGCCTCAGCCAGAAGCTGTCGCGCCTGGTGGGGATCCAGCGCGCGAAGCTGCTCTCCCTGACCGGGAACTTCCTGCCGGCGGAGCAGGCCCTCGCGTGGGGGCTGCTCGCCGAGGTGGTGGCCCCCGAAGCCCTGCTCCCCCGCGCCCGCGAGATCGCGGCGGACATCCAGAGCTGCGTGCCCGAGGTGATGCGCGCCTATCTCGGCGTGATCGACGCGGGCTTCGCCGAGAGCTTCGGCGAGGGGATGCGCATCGAGTCCGAAGCGGCCCGCCGCCACGCCGCCTCGGTCACGAAGGAGCAGATCTCCGAGCGCCGGCAGGGGATCCAGGAGCGCGGCCGCTCCCAGGCATCGGGAGCGGCCGGGAAGGGCTAGTCGCTCCGGCGGATGCGCAGCTCGACGGGGATGCGGAGCTCCCCGTCCTCGGCCTCCTCGAGGGCGCGGGCGAGCGCCTCGGGCAGCTCGCCCTCGCTCAGGCCGAGCTCGAACGAGAGACCTCCGTGCTGGGCGACGCCCTGCACCGCGGGTGCGCTCGGCCCTTCCGCGACGGCTTCGGCCTCGGGGACGATCAGCGTCGTCAGGGGAGCGGGCTCCGCGTCGTCCTTGAGCTCGTCGTCGAGCGGCTCGTCGAGGACCTCGAGAGCCGGGGCCTCGGACCCGTCGTCTAGCACGTCGAGCCGCGGAAGCGGCTCGGCGTCCACGGGCTCGAGCTCGGGAGCGACCGCGTCGGGCGCCTCGACCTCCGGCGCAACGAGCTCCGGGGCCACGACAGTGGCCTCCACGTCGGGCTCGGGCTCGACCGCGAAGAGATCCGCGGGCTCCTGGTCGTCGAGCGAAGTCTCGAGCAGCGGGTTGCTGTCCTCGTCGGCGAACAGGTCGGCCTCGGAGCCGTCGAGCTCGGCCCCGCTCGACACGTCCGAGACGTCTTCGGCCGGCGGCGGAATCGAGATCGTCGGCTCCTCCGGGATCGGAATGGAGACGGTCGCCTCGTCGAGCTCGGCTGCGACCGGGTCGCCCGTCGCATCCTGCCCGGGGTCCGTGATCTCGCGGATCAGGGTCAGGTCGAGCGGCCCCTCGGACTCGCCCCGCGCGACCCGGGACTCCGCCTTCTCGACCTGGACCTCGTCCGCGATGGGGCTGTGATCGAGCAGGAAGGTCAGCTGGAAGTCCTCGATGCGGATCACGTCGCCCGCCTCGAGCACCCGACGGCGCACGGACTCGCCGTTCACCTCGGTGCCGTTGATCGACTCGAGGTCCCGCACCTCGTGGGTCGCGCCGTCGCGCACCAGCAGCGCATGGCGCCGGGACACGCCGGTCTCGTCGAGCAGGATCTCGCAGTCGTCTCCGCGGCCGATGCACATGCGATCGGCGTCCCACGCCACGACCCGCAGCAGGGCGCCGCGGTGCTGGACCACGAGCCCCGCGTGAAGGGCCGGCTCCTCCGGTCGCACCAGGGGGTCGGCTCCGGGATCCGCCGGAACCGGCGTGACCTGGACCGCGCTCGCGTCCATCTCGAGCGTCGGCACCGGGATCTCCTCCTGGGAGACCGGCGGAAGCGGACGATCGGGCTCGGCCGGCAGCGGGGCGTCCGGCTCGGAGGCGACCGGAGGCAGCGGACGATCCGTCGACTCGTCGGCCAAAGGCGGACGATCCGTCGGGTCGTCGGCCACGGGCGGAAGCGGACGGTCCCCGCTCTCCACCGCGGCGGAGGGCAGCGGACGATCCGTCGGGTCGTCGGCCACGGGCGGAAGCGGACGGTCCCCGGCTTCCGGGGCCATGGGCGGCTCGGTGTCGGGCGCGAGCAGGTCGTCCGCGCCCATCGCCGCGTCGTCCTCGGGAAGCGGCGCGAGGTCGTCGAAGGAGACTCCGTCGTCGTCGATCGCCGCGTCGGAGGAGAGATCCTCCTCGAGAGCGAAGTCGAAGAGCGAGGCCTCGCCCGAGGCCGGAGCGGAAGCCTGCGATCCGGACGCCTCCGATTGGGGCGCCGGTAGATCGGGCTCCGCGGCCGCACCGTCGAGCCCGACCCACACGATCACGTGGCGGCCCATCCGGACCGGGCGGCCGGGCGGGATCTCGGCCCGACCCTCGATGCGTTCCCCGTCGAGGTAGCTGCCGTTGCCGCTCCCCGCGTCCTCGAGCACCACGCGCCCGTCGGCCTCGCGCACCAGCACGGCGTGCATGCGGCTGACGGCGAGGTCCTCGATGACCAGATCGTTCTCGGGTCGGCGGCCGATACGCAGTCGCTCGCCCTCGAAGGGCAGGCTGCGGATCAGCTCGTCATCGACGAAGAGGCGGACTTCGGGCGATCCCATGGATTCCTCACGAGATGGGGCCCCGGGGCCGGTCCCTACCGGCCTACGGCGCCGCCCTGTCTCATCGCCCCTCCGGGGGGACGACTTGAATCCGGGATCCGGCGAATCCCCCGGTTTCCGGCCCGGCCGGATCGGGCGATCCGCCCAGACTCCCGGCCGTTCACCCGCCGGGCCAGCCCGGCTAGGCTTGCCGCCCAGGAGCCCCATGCCCCGCTACGCCTACGACCGCCTGACCGCCCTCGACAACTCCTTCCTGCTGTTGGAGAAACCCAACGCCATGATGCACGTGGCCTCCACGGGCATCTTCGAGGTCGGCCCGCTCGGGACCAGCGAGGGCGGCGTCGACATCGACCGCATCCGGCGCGGGATCGAGGCCGTCCTCCACCGCATCCCGCGCTACCGGCAGCGGCTCGCCTGGATCCCGGTGGAGGGCACTCCGGTCTGGGTGGACGACGACCGCTTCAACCTCGCCTACCACGTGCGCCACACGGCCCTGCCCCGTCCCGGCGACCCGGACCAGCTGAAGCAGCTCTCCGCCCGGGTGATGGAGCAGCGCCTCGACCGCACCCGGCCGCTCTGGGAGATGTGGATCGTCGAGGGCCTTTCGGACGACCGCTTCGCGATCATCAGCAAGGTGCACCACTGCATGATCGACGGCGTGTCCGGAGTCGATCTGCTCTCGTTGCTGATGAGCCCCGATCCCGAGCCCGAGATCGTCGATCCGCCGCCCTTCGTGGCGCGCCCCCTTCCCACCGGCACCGAGCTGCTGCGGCGCGAGGTCACCCGCCGCCTCGGCATGCCGCTGGCCGCCGCCCGGGACCTGGGCCAGTTCGCCCGCGAGGCGCGCGACGTGCGTCGCGAGGTGGGCTCGCGCCTGCGGGCCGCGGCCGAGACCGTCGAGACCTCGATGCGCGCGGCGTCTCCCACGCCGCTCAATCGGCCGATCGGGCCGCACCGTCGATTCGACTGGACCACCCTGCCGCTCCAGACCCTGCGCGAGGTGCGCAAGAGCCTCGGGGTCTCGCTCAACGACGTGGTGCTGACCCTGGTGACCGGTGCGCTGCGCCGCTACCTGGGCGCCCTCGACGTGGACCTCGAGGAGATCGACTTCCGCGTGCTGGCGCCGGTGAGCGTACGCGCGCCGCGCGAGCGCGGACGCCTGGGCAACCAGGTCTCGGCGTGGATCGTGCCCCTGCCGCTCGGCGAGCCCGACCCCCGCGAGCAGGCGCGGATCCTGAACGAGCGGACGCAGGATCTGAAGGATCGACGCCAGGCCGTGGGCGCCGCGCTGCTGACCGCGGCGGCCGAGTGGACGCCCGCCACCCTGCTCTCGCTCGGCGCGCGCAACGCGACCCGGCTGCTGCCCTTCAACCTGGTGGTCACCAACGTGCCCGGGCCGCCGGCTCGGCTGTATCTCCTCGGCGCGCCCCTGCGCGAGATCTATCCCCAGGTCCCCCTCGCCGACAACCAGGCCCTGGGCATCGCGCTCTTCAGCTACGAGGGCCAGCTCTTCTTCGGCTTCAACGCCGACTACGACCGGGTGCCCGACCCCGGAGCCTTCGTCGCTGCGATCGAGGCGGCGGCCGAGGAGACCATCGCCGTGGCCCTCGGCTCCGACGCGACGGCGGAGCGCGCCGCCGACTAACCCTGCGTGTCGCTCACGAGCTCGCGCGCCAGCTCGAAGACGTGCTCGTCGATCTCGTCCATCGCCCGCAGGGCCGCGGCCAGCTGCAGCACGTAATCGGGGTTGTCGCCGCTCGGGCCCCGGGAGCGGCGTACCTGGGCCGCGATCTCGGGAAGGGAAGCCGGGCCCAGGTAGTTGGGATTGCCTTCGCTCGCGAAGTAGACGACGGCCCGGCCGACGGACCAGCCGTCGCGCCCCTCGAGCGGGAGCCACAGCCGCTCGTAGCCGCCCTTCTCCCGCCAGTCGAGCTGGTCGAGCACCCGGCTGCGCTCGGCGGGCCCGATGCGGTAGGCCATTCCGGCGCAGCGGGCGCCCGGCGTGCGCACCAGCGTGACCACCCGGCCCGGGGCGCCCGGCACGCCCCGGTGATCGGTCGAGCCTTGCCAGAAGCGCCGGCTGAAGCCGCGGAGGGCGGCGGGCCGTCGCTCCTCGAAGGCGAAGGCCGGCCGCCACACCAACGAGCCGTAGCCGAAGATCCAGAGATCTTCGGCTACGCGTTCGTCTTCGGGCCGGTCGCCGGGGGACAAGGCTACTTGGAGAGCCCCGGCCACTTGGCGTCCGCCAGCTCGATGTAGCGAGCCTGGTCCTTCTCCCAGCGCTCCTGGATCTTCTTGTTCAGGTTCAGGTAGAGCTTGCCGTCGACGATCTTCCAGGCCTCGGGGTCGATTCCGGCCGTCGCACCCTGGCTCACCGCGTAGGCGCAGTAGCCGCCGTACTGGGGTGCATAGCGCTCGGGGTCGGCGGCGAAGGCGTCGCGGTTCGCGGCGCTCGCGAAGCGCCAGGTGGCGCCCATCCACTCGTGCTCGAAGTCGCTGTCGCCTTCGACGGCCTTCGACTCGGTGAAGTAGGCCACGGGGTCCGTGCCCTCGATGGCGACGCCGAGCAGGCTCTTGTTGATCTTGCCGGCCGCGGCGGGAGCGGCGGCGAGCAGGCCGAGCGAGAGCAGGGTGAGCCAGATGAGGGTCCTCGAGGATCGAAGCATGGGGTTCTCCATCGCGTCTCGAACTCGTGGGCCCCGGGCTCGGCGTCTTCGCCGAACGGCTCGCTGGCCACGGATTCGAAGGGTTTGGGTGGTTGCTGGGTCGCCGCTTTGGATGCCCCGCCCGCAGACGGGTTTCAGTCCCCGCCGCCTTCGGTCTCGTAGCGGATCGAGACGATCGTGAGCCGGGTATTGCCGCGGGGCCGGACCCACTGCACCTCGTCGTCCTCGCGCTTTCCCATCAGGGCCCGGCCGAGCGGCGACTCGATGCTGATCCGGCCCTGTGCCGCGTCCGACTCGTCCGGACCCACCAGGCGGTACTCGGCCTCCTCGCCCTCCTCGTCCTCGACCGTGACCCAGGCGCCGAAGAAGACCTTGCCCTGCTGATCCGGCGTGTTGCGCACCACCGTCAGCTCGTCCATGCGCTTCTGGAGGAAGCGCAGCCGCTTGTCGATCTCGCGCAGCCGCTTCTTGCCGAAGATGTACTCGGCATTCTCCGAGCGATCGCCCAAGGCCGCGGCCTCGGACACCTCGTGGGTGACGCGCGGGCGCTCCACGCGCCAGAGCTGCTCGTGCTCCCGACGCAGGCGCTCGAAGCCCTCGGGTGTGATGTAGCTGCCCACGACCCAACGATGGCACTTCGAGAGCGCGGTCTCTAGCTTGGGCGCCTTGCAGGAGCTCTTCGACCTCGTCCGCGAGTCGGCCGAACGCAGCGCCTGGACTCGCGGCGTGGAGCTGGCCCGAAGCGGCGCGGTGCTGGCCGAGCCCGGTGCCGACGACGAGCGCGTGGTGCGCGTCCGCGGGGGCGGCGTCGTGCATCCCACGGTGGTGCTGTATCCCGAGGACGAGGCCTGGGAGTGCGACTGCGGCAGCCCCGACGACCCCTGCGAGCACGTCGCCGCCGCCATCATCGCCGTCCGCCGGGCCGAGCGCGAAGGCGTGCCGCTCCCGACTGCCGCGGGCTCGGGAAGCGTCGGCTACCGCTTCACGAGCACCAACGACGGCCTCGCTCTCGAGCGCGTCGCCGTTTCCGCGGGCGAGGAGACCGAGCTGCGCACCACGCTCACGGCGCTGGCGTCGGGCCGGGTCACCGGCCCCGACGTCGTCGCCACCCAGGCCGACCTCGCGGCCGAGCGCGCGCTCGGGCCGCGGCTGCGCGGCCCCCTGCCGCGGGGCGTGCTCCGCACGCTGCTGCGCCCGCTCTCGAGCTGCCCCGACGTGACGCTCGACGGGGAGCCCATCGCGGTCTCCCCCGAGCCCGTGATGCCGCGCGCGCGACTGGTCGACGAGTCGGGCTCGTTGCGCCTTCGGGTCGAGCTCCATCCCCCGGTCGAGCGACACATCCCCGGCGGCTTCGGCCTGTGTGCCGGCACCCTGCGCGAGGTGGCCCCGAGCCGCCTGTCGGGCCGCGAGCTCGAGGACCTGGGCGGCGCCGGGCGGCTCTTCTCGCCGGACGAGATCCCTGCCCTCCTCTCCGAGCTGCTGCCGGATCTCGAGGCGCGGATCGAGGTGCTGCGCGAGACCGACAAGGCGACCTCGACCACCCGCGAGCCGCCGCGGATCGAGGTGCACGTGGACGAAGACGAGGAGGGCATCTCGGTGCTGCCCACCCTCGTCTACGGGGATCCGCCGATCGCCCGCGTGGATGCAGGCCGGCTCACCCACATCCAGGGGCCCGTACCGGTTCGCGACGAAGAGGCGGAGCGCCGCCTCACCCGCGACCTGCAGACGCGTGTGGGCCTCGTCCCGGGCCGCCGGATGGCCGTGCACGGCGACGCGGCCCTCGAGCTCGTGGAGCGCTTGCAGGGGATGGGAACCCTCCGCGGCGAGGGCCATCACCGCTTCTTCCGCGCTCCCGATCTCGAGCCCCGTATCGCCCTCGAAGGCGAGCGGCTCTCGGTGCGCTTCGAGACCCGCGGGCCGGTGTCCGAAGGCAGCGGGACCGGCCAAGCCGATGCGGAGGCCGTGCTCTCGGCGTGGCGGCGGGGCGACTCGTTCGTCGCGCTCCAAGGCGGCGGCTTCGCGCCCCTGCCCGCGGACTGGGTGGCGCGCTACGGCGAGCGCCTGGCCGACCTGCTGTCGGCGCGGGACGCCGAGGGGCAGGTCGCGCGCAGCGCGCTCCCGGCCCTGGCGCGCCTGTGCGACGACCTCGACCTGCCGCGTCCCGAGCTCGGCGCCCTCGAGCGGCTGGTGGCCGAGGGCGCTTCCGAGGAGCCGGCCCCCCTGCCCGCCGACCTGCAGGCGGAGCTGCGCGCCTATCAGCGTCGCGGCGTCGACTGGCTTCGATTCCTGGGCGACGCCGAGCTCGGCGCGCTCCTGGCCGACGACATGGGCCTCGGCAAGACGCTGCAGGCGCTCTGCGCCCTCGAGCCGCCCGCCCTGGTGGTCGCTCCCACCAGCGTGCTCGGCAACTGGGCCGCGGAGCTCTCGCGCTTCCGCCCCGCTCTCGCCGTCGACCTGCACCACGGGCAGGATCGACGTCTCGATCCCGACGCCGACGTGACGCTCACGAGCTATGCGCTGCTGCGACGGGATCGAGAGATCCTGGCGGAGGTCGACTGGGCCACCTTCGTGCTCGACGAGGCCCAGACCATCAAGAACCCCGACAGCCAGGTGGCCGACGCAGCCCGCGCGCTCCGCGCGCGGCGCCGCATCGCGCTCACGGGCACGCCGGTCGAGAATCGCCTCGAGGAGCTGTGGAGCCAGATGCAGGTGCTGAACCCGGGCCTGCTCGGGAGCCGCGCGGACTTCGAGGCGCGCACCGCGGCTCCGATCCGTCGCGGCGAGGAGGAAGCCGTCACCCGCCTGCGCGAACGCATCGGCCCCTTCCTGCTGCGGCGTCGCAAGGCCGAGGTCGCGCCGGAGCTCCCGGCGCGCACGGAGACCGTGCTGCGGGTCGAGCTCAGCGAGAACGAGCGCACCGTGTACGACACGATCCGCGCGGCCACCCTGCGCGACGTGGTCGAAAAGCTCGAGTCCGGGGGCAACGTGATGGCGGCGCTCGAGGCGCTGCTGCGCCTGCGCCAGGCCTGCTGCGACGTGACGCTCGTGCCGGGCCAGCCCGACCCCGGCGAGCCCTCCTCGAAGCGGGCCCTGCTACGGGACCGCCTGGAGACGGCCCGCGCCGAGGGGCACAAGTCCCTGGTCTTCTCCCAGTGGACGGCGCTTCTCGACCGCATCGAGCCCGACCTCAAAGAGGCGGGCCTCGACTTCGTGCGCCTCGACGGGAGCACCCGGGACCGCAGCGCCGCCGTCGAGCGCTTCCAGTCCGAGGACGGGCCTCCGGTGTTCCTGATCTCGCTCAAGGCCGGCGGGACCGGCCTCAACCTGACCGCGGCCGACCACGTGTTCCTGGTGGATCCCTGGTGGAACCCCGCCGTCGAGGATCAGGCCGCGGACCGCGCCCACCGCATCGGCCAGGATCGGCCCGTATTCGTTCACCGCCTGGCCGCCCGCAACACCGTAGAGGAGCGCATCCTGGCGCTCCAGACCCAGAAGCGCGCCATGGCCGAGGCGGCGCTGGGCGGGGCGCCCACGGCCGGAAGCCTCTCGCGCGCCGAGCTCCTCGAGCTGCTCCAGGGGTGAGCCCGGCGGCGGGCTTCCGGCCCCGATCGGGCTGCCTGGGGCGCGTCGCGGCCGGATCCGCTACCCGGTGGGGGGTGAGCGAGGGAAGCCCGCCGGGACACGGAGATGCCGAGGGAAACGCCGACCAGGACGTCGTCGACGCGCGGGTCCGCGCGGACATCGACCGCTTCGGCTGGCACGCGGCCCTGTTTCCCGCCGACGGCTCGACGCCGGGATGGGCCGTCACCGTCGGGCTCTTCGAGCGCTTCGACCATCCCGAGGTCGTGATCTTCGGCCCGGACCTGCAGAGCATGAACGGGCTCCTCACCCACGTCGCCCACCAGGTCGTGCACGGGCGCCGCTTCGAAGCGGGAGAGGACGCGCACGACGTGCTGAAGGGCCAGGCGGTCGGCTTCCGGCCGGTCGCCCGCAAGTGGATCGCCCCCTTCCTGGGAAACGTGGCCTGGCACTACCGCAACGAGGACTTCCCCGTGCTGCAGTGCTTCTGGCCCGACCCGGGTGGGCGGCTCCCCTGGCACGAAGGCGCGGATCCCGACTGGCGGGACGATCAGCCCCAGCTATTCCACCAGGAAACCCACCGGGCGCTCAGCGAAGCGCTGATCGAGGCGTTGCGTCGGGAGGGCGCGCTCTAGGTCCGCGATGGCTCGCGCGAGCGAGCGACGTCGAGCTGCAGAGATTCGCAGAGGCAGGACGACGGGCTCCGGCCCGACCCGCAGCAGAGGAGAGATCGTGTCGGACATCGTGGTGATCGGCGGCAGCGTCGCGGGGCTCGCCGCCGCGCTCGGGCTCTCGCGCAGCGGGCATCGGGTGACGATCCTCGAGCGCGACGACACGCCGCTCCCCGATAGCCCCGTCGCCGCGTTCGAGCGCTGGGATCGGCGCGGCGCTCCCCAGGTGCGCCACTCCCACGCGTTCCTCGCCCGGCTGCGCAACCTGCTTCGCGACCGCGCGCCCGACGTGCTGGCCGCACTGATCGAGGCGGGGGCCGAAGAGCTCGACTTCCAGGACCTGATGCCGCCGGAGATGGTCGACCGCACCCCCGAGCCCGGCGACGAAGACCTCGTCATGCTCGCGTGCCGCCGCATCACCTTCGAGTGGGTGCTGCGGCGCGCGGTGCACGCCGAGAGCGGCATCCGCCTGCGCACGGGCTGCGAGGTGCGGGGACTCCTCGGCTCGGTCCTCCCGGACGGCACCGCCGACGTCGTCGGCGTGCGCGTCGCCCAGGCCGGCCGCGACGAGGCCCTGGCCGCCGATCTCGTGGTCGACGCGGGGGGCCGTCGCTCGCGCCTCTCGCGCTGGCTACTGGATCTCGGCGCGGCGCCCCTCCAGGAGGAGAGCGAGGACTGCGGGATCTTCTACTGCTCGCGCTTCTTCCGGCTGCGGCCGGGGGCCACGCCGCCCCACCGGCAGGCCTTCGTGGGCGGGGATCTCGGCTACCTGAAGTACGGCATCTTCCAGGGCGACGCCGGCGTCTTCTCCCTGACCTTCGCGGCCCCGCCCGAGGACGACCCGCTGCGCCGCCTGCTGCGCCAGAGCCCCTTCGAGGCCGCGGCCCGGGCCATTCCCGCCACCGCGCCCTGGGTCGACGAGGCGACCGCGGAGCCCATCACGGACGTCGCCGGCATGGCGCGCCTGATGAACACGCGCCGCCACTTCCTGCGCGACTCCCGCCCCATCGCCCACGGACTGGTCGCGGTGGGCGATTCGGCCATCCACACCAATCCCATGTACGGGCGCGGCTGCACGTTCGCCGTGGTCCACGCCTGGCTCCTGGTCGATGCCTTCGCCGCCTGCGGAGGCGACCGACGCCAGGTCCTCGAGCACCTGGAGGCCGCCGTCGAGCGGGAGATCGTGCCCTGGTACGCCTTCACCCTCGGGCAGGACCGCGAGGCCGCCGTGCTCGCCCGGAAGATCCGGGAGGGCGAGGTGGACGACGCGCCGCCCGAGCCGGGGCAGCCCATCGACCCGCGCGCCTACATGCGCGACCTGATCCGGCACGGCCTGCTGCCGGCCCTGCGTACCGACCCCTCGGTGCTGCGCGCCTTCATGCGCAGCGTGAACGTGCTCGAGCCGCCCGGCGACCTGATGAAGTCGCCGGACGTGCTCCAGCGGGTGCTCGCGAGCTACCAGCAGCGCGAGGGCCGCGAGGAGCCGGAGCTCGGCCCCGACCGCAAGGCGATGCTCCGGGTGCTCGAAGCCGCCTGAGCGGCGACCGGGGGCGCGCTCGCGTCTGCGATACACTGCGTCTCCCGACGGCCCCGCGGAGCGGGAGCGCCCACAGGAGGATGCGATGTCGAGCAAGGCCGAGGCCGCCCTGGCCCTCTTCGAGAAGCAGATCGGCGCCGAGGAAGGCGTCGGCGAGTGGCACCAGGTGACCCAGGAGCAGATCAACCTGTTCGCGGACGCCACCGGCGATCACCAGTTCATCCACATCGACCCGGTGAAGTCGGCCGAGCTCTCGCCCTACAAGGTCACCATCGCCCACGGCTTCCTGACCCTGTCGCTGGTCGTGCACCTCGGCAAGACGGTCCCGCCCCTCGACCCCAAGGCCTACGAGGGCGTCGTCATGGGCGTGAACTACGGCCTCGACAAGGTGCGCTTCCCCTCGCCGGTGAAGGTCGACTCGAAGGTGCGGGCGCGTCAGCAGCTCGTCTCCGTCGAGCAGAAGGCGCCCAACACCCTGCAGATCAAGCAGCGCGTGACCGTCGAGATCGAGGGCGAGTCGAAGCCCGGCTGCGTGGCCGAGACGCTCTCGCGCCTGATCTACGGCTAGCACCGGAGCGGCCCGTGCCGCCCCGGACGGGGCGGCTCAGGCCGACTCGAAGGTGCTGATGATCCGCTCGCAGCGGTCGACGCGGGACACGTCGCCCTCGGCGATGCGGCGCGCGTTCATCTCCACCTCGAGCATCTTGCGGTTGATCCAGGAGGCCGCGAGATCGAAGCGCCGGGAATCCACCCGGGCGTGCTTGAGGAGCTCCGCACCGACGATCAGATCGATGGCCGAGTCGGCCAGCCGCCGCGCCGAGAGCAGCGCGTAGCTGAAGTCGGCCATCAGCGCGCTCGAGGCCTGGAGCACCTGCTCGATGCCCGCCCGGACCTTCGAGGCGTACTCGTCGAGCTCGGAGTCGTCGAGCCCCTCGAGCTCCTTGCGGATCTCGTCGAAGACGACGTGCATCGCCCCCTTGCCGATCTCCTTGAGCGCGAAGGAGACCTGGATCTCGCTCGTCCCCTCGTAGATCGTCGTGATGATGCCGTCGGCGTGCAGCCGTCCCACGACCGACTCCGCCATGAAACCGACGCCACCGTGGAGCTGCACGGCGCTCCGCGTGATGCGGTCGCAGGCCTCCGTCGCGGCGTACTTGGCCAGGGGCGTGAGCAGGCGGATGCGCGTCTCGTTGCGCTCGCGGATCGACTCGAGCTCGGCGCGCTCGGCCTCGGACACCTCGTCGCGATCGAGCCGCGCGTCGATGGCGGTGTTGCGATCGATCAGCGCACAGCAGCGATAGAGCAGTGCCCGGCTCCCCTCGAGGTCGAGGATCATCGACGACAGCATGTTCTTGACCAGGGGCTGCTCGGCGATGGGCTGGCCGAACTGCACCCGCTGCCGCGTGTACTGGAGCGCCTCGTCGAGGGCCGCCTCGCCGATGCCGATGCCCTGGGCCGCCACGCCGATGCGCGCATTGTTCATCAGCTGGAGCATGGCCTTGAAGCCCTCGCCCTTGGGCCCGAGCCGGGTCGCCTGGGCGCCGTCGAAGCGGATCGCGGCCGTCGGCGAGCCGTGGATGCCCTGCTTGTGCTCGAGCCGCTCCACCGCGACGCCGTTGCTCGAGCCGTCCGGACGGGTCCGCGGGCAGAGGTAGAGCGAGAGGCCCTTGGTCGTCCCCTTGCTCTGCTCCGCGGTGTCGGCGTCGCGAGCCAGGACCAGGTGGACCTCGCTCCCGCCGTTGGTGATGAAGATCTTCTGGCCGTCGAGGGTGACGCGGCCCTCCTCGCCGGTCTCCGTCGCCAGCGTCGAGATCGCGCCGAGGTCGCTGCCGGCCTGGGGCTCGGTCAGGTCCATGGCGCCCTGCACCTCGCCCGACGCGAAGCGCGGCAGCCACTCCTGCTTGAGCTCCTCGGTGCCGAACTCCTGGATGTCGAGGGCCACGCCGGCCTGGAGGCCCACGATGGTCATCAGGCCGGCGTCGGCGCGCGAGATCATCTGCAGCACCCAGTTGCCGACCATCCCCGGCAGGGCGACGCCGCCGTACTGCTCGGCCACACCGAAGCTCACGATCCCGGCTTCGCGCAGGCGCTCGTAGCCCCGGGCGATGTGCCCCGGCACCGCCACCTCGCCGTCCTCGAGCCGGGCGGCCTCCTCCCAGCCCTCGCGGGCCTCGGGAGCGATGGACTCGCAGATCTCGGCGGCCGTCTGGGCGATCACCCGCAGGGTCTCGACCTCGGTGTCGACATCGGCGTCGTCACCCTTGGTCCACCGGAAGTAGGTGTCCCAATCGACGAGATGGTCGAGGTAGAGGAGCATGCCGTCGTTGAGATAGGCCGCCACGATCGCCTCCCGGTTGCCGCCTCGTGAGTCCGAGCGCGGTTCTCCTGGAAGGGTCACGCCGGCCCCTGGCGTGTCAAGGGACCCACCGGGCCGAACCGGCCCGGGTGGGCCGCTGGACACCCGTCGGCCCATGGCGAAGAATCGTCGCAGCAAGGAGTACCCATGAGCGAATCCATCCCCCGCCGCGTCGCCCCTCTCACCGAGGAGGAGTGGGACGAAGACGTCCGTCCGCTGCTGAGTGCCCTGGCCGCGAGCAACGATGGCCACGTGCTCAACATCTTCGCGACCCTGGCCCATCACCCGAAGCTCCTGAAGCGCTGGCTCGTATTCGGGAGTCACGTGCTCACCAAGTCGACCCTCCCGCCCCGCGAGCGGGAGCTGGTGATCCTGCGCACCGGCTACCTGTGGCGCTCGGAGTACGAGTGGGGGCAGCACGTGCTGATCGCCAAGGACGCCGGCATCACCGACGAGGAGATCGAGCGGGTCGCGTTCGGCTCCGACGCCCCGGGATGGAGCAAGCAGGAGGCGCTGCTGCTGCGCGCCACCGAGGAGCTGCGGCGGGACGCGCGCATCGCCGACGACACCTGGAGTGAGCTCCAGGGCTTCCTCGACACCCAGGGCCTGATGGACCTGGTCTTCACCGTGGGCCAGTACACCCTGGTGTCGATGGCGCTTCGCACCTTCGGCGTGGAGCGCGACGAGGGCGTGCCCGGGTTCCCGGCCGCGGGCAACCGCTGAGGAGCCCCGAGAGCTAGGCTCTTCCCATGAAGCCTCCCAAGTACCCTCTGGCCCCGGCCAGCGAAGCCGACCTGGTCCATCCCGACGAGCCCGAGAGTCGGCTCGTGGTCGCGTTCATGGGCGGCCACGAGCTCAAGGGGCTCTGGGACCCGCCGGGCGAGATCCGCGCGATCAGCGTCATGGGCGGGACCAAGCTCGACTTCCGCGAGGCCGATCTGCTCGAGGGCGTGACCGAGATCCGCGTCCTGGCGGTGATGGGCGGGGTCGAGATCGTGGTGCCCTCGGACGTGTCGGTGGAGTGCCAGGGGATCGGAATCCTCGGGGGCTTCCCGAGCTTCGGCCGCCAGGCGCCGGAGCCCGACGCACCCGTCCTGCGGATCCGAGGCCTCGCCATCATGGGCGGCGTCGACGTCAAGGTCCGCTGAGCGGCTCTTCGCACGGATCCGGCGGCTCTGGCATCCTCTGCGGTCCACCCTCGGGAGACGCGACGTGTCGGAGGGCGACGCAGGCATCATCATCATCGGCGCGGGCTTCTCGGGCCTGGGCCTCGGCATCCAGCTCACCCGGGCCGGCATCGACGACTTCCAGATCCTGGAGAAGGCCGACCGGCTCGGGGGCACCTGGCGCGAGAACACCTACCCCGGGGCCGAGTGCGACGTGGCCTCGGCCCTCTACTCCTACTCCTTCGAGCGCAATCCCCGCTGGACGCACAAGTGGTCCCACCAGCCCGAGATCCTCCGCTACATGGAGCACTGCTCGAGCAAGTACGGGATCGACGCGCACATGCGCTTCGACACCGAGGTCGTGGCCGCGCGCTTCGACGAGGACGCCGGCCGCTGGGACGTCGAGCTGGCCGACGGGAGCGGGCTCCGGTGCCAGGCCCTGGTGAGCGCCGTGGGCCAGCTCCACCACCCGTCGACGCCCAAGCTCGTGGGCGCCGAACGCTTCGCGGGGCCGAGCTTCCACTCCGCTCGCTGGGACCACTCCGTCGACCTGCGCGACCGCGACGTCCTCGTGATCGGCAACGCCGCGAGCGCGATCCAGTTCATCCCCCAGATCGCGAAGCAGGCCCGGACGGTGCGCGTCCTGCAGCGAAGCCCCAACTGGATGATGCCGAAGCTCGACCGCGAGTACCGCGAGTGGGAGAAGAAGCTCGGCACCTGGTTCCCCTTCCTCACCGCCCTCCCCCGCCTGAGCCTCTGGCTACGCGGCGAGCTGATGCTCTATCCGCTCATGTCGAGGAGCACGCGGCTGCGCGAGCGCGCGGAGAAGGCGGCGCTCGAGTACCTGGAGTCGAAGATCGCGGACCCGGAGCTGCGCGCGAAGCTGACCCCCGACTTCCCGATCGGCGCCAAGCGGATCCTCTTCAGCGACGACTACTACGACGCCGTGGCGCGCGACGACGTCGAGATCATCACCAGCCCCGTGGCCGAGCTCGACGCGGACGGCCTGCGCACCGAGGACGGGGAGCACCACCCCGGCGACGTGCTGATCTACGCCACCGGCTTCGAGACGTCGCGTTTCTTCTCCCCGATCCGCATCGAAGGACGTGGGGGACGCTGCCTCAACGACGAGTGGGCGGCGCGCGGAGCCGAGGCCTACCTGGGCATCACCCACACCGGCTATCCGAACTTCTTCATGATGTACGGCCCGAACACCAATCTCGGCCACAACTCGATCATCGTCATGGCCGAGTGCCAGATGCGCTACATCGTCTCCTGCATCCGCCTGCTGCGGCGGCGGGGACTGCGGTTCGTCGATCTCGAGGCCGCGGTGCAGCGCCGCTACAACGAGTGGCTGGACCGGCGCATGGCCAAGAAGGTGTGGGGAGCCATCGACGACAGCTGGTACCAGTCGGCGGGTCGGGTGACGAACAACTGGGTGGGCAGCACCCAGGAATACTGGTGGCGGACCCGTCGGTTCGACGCCGAGAACTACGAGCTCGTGAGCGAGGGCGCAGGAGGAGCGGAATGATCAAGGGATATGCGGGACGGGTCCTCGAGATCGACCTCGGGGAGCGGAGCTTCTCCTTCGAGCCTCTCGACGAGGAGATCGCGCGCCTCTACATCGGCGGGAAGGGCTACGGCACCCGCCTGCTCTACGACCGGACGGAGGCGGGCATCGACCCGCTCGGGCCGGAGAACCCGCTGATCTTCGCGACCGGGCCCCTCAACGGCTCGGTCGCCCCCCAGTCGAACCGCTTCGCGGTCGTGTGCAAGAGCCCGCTGACCGGAGGCATCGGCAACGCCACCTGCGGCGGATCCTTCGCCTTCGGCATGAAGAAGGCGGGAATCGACGTGATCGTGGTCTCGGGCCGCAGCCCGACGCCGGTGCGGGTCGAGATCGACGGCGACGCCGATCAGGTCGTCTTCCTCGACGCCGCCGATCTCTGGGGCAAGGGCACCTACGAGACCCAGCAGGTGCTCGGCAAGAAGTGGAACCACGCGGTGATCGGGCCCGCCGGCGAGAACCAGGTGCTCTACGCGGGCATCGTCTCGAACGAGCGCATCGCCGGACGCACCGGCGTCGGCGCCGTGATGGGCTCGAAGACCCTGAAGGCGATCAGCGTGAAGGGCTCCCGCAAGCTCGAGATGGAGGACCCCGAGAAGTTCAAGGAGTACACGAAGGAGGTCCGTGCCCTCTTCAAGGACCACCCGGTCCTCGGGGAGAGCATGAAGCGCTTCGGGACCGGGGCCATCGTGAACACCACGAACGGCCGCAACATCCTGCCCACGCGCAACTTCCAGAAGGGCCACTTCGACGACGCCATGAAGATCTCGGGCGAGTACGTCGAGGACCACGAGCTGAAGGGTGTGAAGACCAGCTGCATCCACTGTCCGGTCACCTGCGGCCGCGACGTGGAGGTCGAGGGCAAGGGCCGGGTGAAGGGCCCGGAGTACGAGACCCTGGCGCTGATGGGCTCGAACCTCGAGATCGGCGACATCAAGAAGGTCTCCGAGTGGAACTACCACGCGGACGATCTCGGCATGGACACGATCAGCCTCGGCGCCGTGCTCGGGTTCGCGATGGAGCTCGGTGAGCGAGGCATGCTCGACACGAAGCTCCACTTCGGGGATCCGAGCGGCGTGACGGAGCTGATCCAGGACATCGGCCACCGCCGCGGTCTCGGGAACGACCTCGCCGAGGGCACGAAGCGCATGGCGGCGAAGTTCGGCGGCGAAGGCTTCGCTCCCCACGTGAAGGGCCTCGAGCTCTCGGCCTACGACCCCCGGGGCTCCTACGCCCAGGGCGTCGAGTACGCCACGACCAACCGCGGCGGCTGTCACGTCCAGGGCGCGAGCATGTACATGGAGTCGGTGGGGCCGCTCACCATCAACCCCCAGAACCTGAAGCTCAAGGCCGATCTTCCGATCGTCCAGCAGAACCTCGCCTGCGCGATCAACTCCATGGTGCTGTGCATCTTCACCACCTACGGCATCGTGCCCAAGCAGGTGCACGAGATGGATCCGACCTCGCGCACCTACCGGCTGATCGCGTTCCTCTTCGAGAACAGCGGCCCCCTCTTCCGCTGGTCCCAGAGCATCAAGGGCAGCCCGATGTTCTGGTTCGAGAAGTGGCTGACGCTGATCACCGGAACGAAGTTCTCGAGCGGCCACCTGCAGGAGATCGGCGCGCGCATCTTCAACCTCGAGCGCATGTACAACCTGCGGGAGGGCCTGACCCAGGAGGACGACACCCTCCCCGACCGGATCCTCAACGAGCCGACCTTCGAGGGCATGACGAGCGGGCATCCGCTCGGCGAGCTGCTGCCCGCCTACTACAAGAAGCGCGGCTGGGACGAGAACGGCGTCCCCACGCCGAAGACCCTCGAGCGCCTGGGAGTACGGACCTGATGCCGATCACCGTCGAGCTCACCTACGAGATGGGAAAGGCGCTGGGCGAGACCCGGTTCGAGATCGAGGCCGCCGACGTCCCGGCCGTCGTCGCCGCGACCCGCGACCGTTTCGCGTCCGGCACCGCCGACTTCGAGGCCCTGCGCTCACGCGCCGCCGTGGCCGTGAATGGCGTGCTCGTACGCCACCGGGACGAGGGCGGCACCAAGCTCCGCGACGGCGATCGCGTGTCCTTCGTAAAGGCGGCAGCCGGAGGCTGACGCCGAACCAGGGCGCCAGCGGCAGCCGGAGGCTGACGTGGATCAGTCCAGGTTCAGCTGCGCCGCCGTGGCCTCGTCGAGCTCGCCGGTCGTGTCGAGCCCCATCTCCTCCTGGTAGGAGCGCAGGCAGTTCTGCGTGCGCGGGCCCATGCGCCCATCGGCCGGCCCGCAGTCGTAGCCGAGGGCGTTCAGCTTGACCTGCAGCTGCTCCAACACGGGGTCCGGGGGCGGCAAGGGAGTCGTCGCGACCGGGCCGGCGTCCTCGGAGGAAGTCGCCGGCTCGCCGACTTCGAGGTGCCCGGCATCCTGGGCCACGACGGCGACGAAGTCCGCGCCGCGCACCGAGGCCAGCTGGATCGACCGATCGAGCGTGCCGCCTCCGCTCGCGTTCAGCACGGTCTTGGCCAGGGCCCGGCCGCTCTTCCGCTCGACGACACGCAGGTCGATGGCGAGCTCGTCGGGCGAGGTGGCCCGCGCGCTCCGGAGCGGCACCACGGTGCCGCTCACCAGGAGATCGGCGACGGATGGCTTCACCACCTCGAAGGCCCCGGTCTCCTGCATCGCCTCGAGCAGGCCGTCTCGCACCCGGCCCGGCAGGGCACCGGACTGGGCGTCGCCGTTCACCTGGAAGGTCGCGACGGAGACGCGGGCCTTGCGCACGAAGGTCTTGCCCTCGGTCTGCGAGGTTCCGCCGCCCTGGAGCTGCGCGCAGCCGCCGAGCCAGCTCGCCGCCACGACGAGCGCCAGCGGCAATGCGGCTCGGGTCCAGGTGCGGGGCCCCACTCGATGCATGGGCGTGCGTCTCCTCTCGGCTGCGGCCCGGCCGATCGGGCGGGCCCTCCGCAGACATCCTAACCGAGTCCCCCGCTGCGTCTGCCCGCGGGCCCGTCCCGCCCGTCTGGCAGGGGTTCAGCCTGCGGCGCAGCGGAAACCGACACCCGGGAGCGCCGCATCGTCGGGCAGGACGAAGCGCGACTCCGGGCTCTCGCGCACCACGGAGCCGGCTTCGGTCGGCGACGACGTCCACTCCGCGACCCCACCGGAGAACCCGCCGACGCCCGACACGGCAGCGCCGCGCAGCCACTCCGACTCGCTCGGCAAGCGCTTGCCCGCCCAGGCGCAGAAGGCGTCGGCCTGGGAGGCGGTGAGGCAGTTCGCCCTCGCATCCGCCGGGCCGCTCTCGCCGTGGCAGCCGGGGCCGCTGCGGGCCGGGCTGCAGCCCCCGGCCGCGACGCAGCTGCGGTAGGCGCGCACGGGAACCTCGCGGGTGTCGATCCGGAACTCCGCCGCCTCCCCGTCGGCCGGAACCAGCGCCACGCGTCGGGTCGGGGCCTCGCCGAGGGCCGGCGCCGCGGAGCCCAGGCCCGTGCTGCGCACGTAGCCCTCCCCGAGCACCGGGTCCGCGAGGGAGACCCAGTCGCCCCCGTCCACGCCGAGCAGCTCGGTTCCGGCTGCGATCACGCCGAGCACGGTCCCGTCGAGGCCCTCGGACGCGAACAGGGTGATGTCGCGCTGGGCGAAGAACGTCGCGGGCTGCACCGCCACGGGCTCGGGGGTCGGCTCCGGCAGCGCCTCGCTCGGCGTCTCGATCGGCGCGGGGGGCGTCTCCTCCACGGGGGCCGGGGTAGCGCCCTCGTCGACCTGGGCCACGGGCAGGCCGGGATCGAGCGCCGGCTCGACCGGCTCATCGGGGCTCGTCAGCACCAGCCACAGCAGCAAGGCGGCCAGGCCGAGGATCGCGCCACCGAGCGCCAGGTACTGCGCGTTGTCCGCCAGGGCCGCGAGGGGCCCACCCTTCGCGATCGGCCCCGTGATGGTCTGGGCCGACGGAGCCGGGGTCGATGCGGGCTCGTCCCGGGTCGCCGGAGCCGCGGCCGGGGCGGTGGCCGCGTCCGGAACCGGTCGGATTCCGTCCGCGCCCTCCCAGCCCTGCAACGATGCGTCGAAGGCGTCGGCGAAGGCGGTGCAGCTCTCGAAGCGCCGGCGCGGATCCACCTCGATGGCCCGCATCACGGCCTCCACCAGCGCGGGCGGGAGGCCGGCGACCCGCAGGTCGAGGGAGACCGCCTCGCCGGCGACCTTCGCCTCGAGGATCGCGCGCGTGGTCTCGCCCTCGAAGGCCATCTTGCCGGACAGCGCGTGGTAGACGACCAGGGCCAGGCTGTACTGGTCGTAGGGCGCGGCGAACTCCCGGGCCATCGCCTCGGGCGGCAGATACGGAATCGATCCGAGGAAGGTCCCCGCCTGGGTCAGCCCCTCGCTCGACGACTCGGCGGAGGACACGACGGTCGCGATGCCGAAGTCCGAGAGGTAGGCATGCCCCTCGGCGTCGAAGATGATGTTGCCGGGCTTCACGTCCCGGTGGATGCAGCCGTTGCGATGGGCGTGGTCGAGGGCGCTCGCGATCGCCCGCAGCCAGGGCCGCACCTCGTTGGGCGTGAGCGTGCCCTTGCGGAGGCGTGCGTTGAGATCGCCGCCCGCCAGGTACTGGACCGCCAGGTACGGCACGTCCTCGTGGGTGCCCGCCCCGTAGACGTGGACGACGTGGGGGTGCTCGAGGGCCACGAGCTGGTCGATCTCGATCTCGAAGCGGCGCCGAAACTCCGGGGTCAGGAGCTTCGGGTGCGGAACCTTCACCACCACCTGGCGACCGCGCACGCCGGTGTCGCGGGCGATGTAGACGGTGCCCATCCCGCCCGCATCGAGCTTCTGCTCCACGACGTAGCGGTCCGCGATGGTCTGCCCGGTCCAATCCATCGAGGCGGAGCCTACCAGCGAAACCCGCCGGGGAGAGCCCCAGGAGGCATCTCCCGCGCTCAGCGACCCCCGCGGGGGTCTAGAGCTGCCCCTCGATCGGGAGCAGCCCCAGCAGCCCGAGCTTGAAGCGGGCCCACCAGGACGACTCCGGGTCGCGGCTCCACTCCTCGCCGGGGAGGCCCGCCCAACGCAGGCGCCCCTCGTCGTCGAGGGAGACCGTCCAGCTGATCTCCGGAGCCGTGGCCCGCTCGAAGCTCCGCGCCTGGCGCTCGGCGAGCTCCTCACTGTCCACGAGCAGGCCCAGCTCGGTATTCAGGTCGACCGAGCGCGGATCGAGGTTCAGCGAGCCCACGAAGACGTAGCGTCGGTCGATCACGAAGGTCTTGGCGTGGAGAGCCGCCTGGGAGGAGCCGAACAGGCCTGCGCGCTCGGCCTGGCTGAACACCTCACCGGTATGCCGCATCTCGAAGAGCGAGACGCCGCCCTCGAGCAGCGGCCTGCGGTAGGGGGCATAGGCCGAGTGCACGGCGGGTACGTCGTTCGCGACCAGCGAGTTCGTCAGGATCTGCACGCGCGCGCCCCGCTCGACGGCCGCGGTGAAGTAGTCGACTCCGCTGTCCCGAGGCACGAAGTACGGCGACACCAGGAGCAGCTCCTCCGAGGCCTCGCCCAGGAAGGGCGCGAGGCGGCGGATGAGGAGCGTCTCGGGGATCTCGTCGCCGCGCGCCACGATCTTGCGCGGAAGGTCCGCCACCATGTGCACGGGCGCCCAGAGCAGCGGCACCTCACCGGCCTCGAGCTCCTGGACCAGGCGCGTCTGCCGCACCCGGTTCGCGTAGGCGCTCTGCGCGTGCTCCTGGACGTGGGCGGCGAGCTCGTCGCGAAGTGCTGCGAGCGAGGCCGGATCGGACTCGAGCCCGCCCCAGCCGGCGACGTCCACGACGAAGGGCGAGTTCCAGTAGCGGTCGAAGCTGTTGCCCAGGGACTCGAGCACGGGACCGATCGCGAAGAGGTCGAGGTCGGCGAAGTTCGCGCCCGGGGAGGCGTCGAAGTACTCGTCTCCCAGGTTGCGCCCGCCGACCACCGCGGCGACGCCGTCCACGGTCAGCATCTTGTTGTGCATGCGCCGGTTGAGCTGGGCGGCGCGGGCGAGCAGGTCTCCGACCTTCGCGAGGCCGCCGAGCGGACTGCGGGCCAGGGGGTTGAAGAGCCGCGCCTCGATGTTCTCGTGGCCCTCGGCTGCGGCCAGGACCCGATCGATGCCGAGGGATCCGAGATCGTCGACCAGGATGCGCACGCGCACGCCGCGATCGGCGGCCGCCAGCAGCGACGACAGGATGAAGCGGCCGGTCACGTCGTCGTGGAGGATGTAGTACTGCAGGTCGACCGCCCGCTCGGCCTGCTCGATCAAGTGCATCCGCGCGACGAATGCATCGAGCCCCGAGCGCAGCACGTAGAGCCCGCTCTTCCCCGGGTGCCGATCGAGCAGCTCCTGGATCTGCCGCCCCTGCGAGGTCTCCTGCCACGCGACGAAGGCGGACGAGGGCCGCTTCGGCTCGCCGTACGGCGGCGTCGCGCAGCCGGCGAGCAGGAAGAGCGCGGCGAGCGCCAGCAGGAGCGACGTGGTGCGCGACGGCGGTCGGTGAAGCATGCGCGTACGCTAGCCGTCGAGCGGGGTGGAGCGCGAGACGGGGTTCGAACCCGCGACCCCGAGCTTGGGAAGCTCGTGCTCTACCAACTGAGCTACTCGCGCGTCAGCAAGATGCTACCGGCCCCGAGGCCGCCAGCAAGGCAGCGGGGACGACGCGCGGAGCGGCTACTCCTCGGTCACGAGGTCGGCGAACAGGTCGTCCAGGGCCCCGTCGGCTTCGACCGGCTCGGCGAACAGCGCGACGGTCTCGGCCGCACCCGTGGCCGGTCCCGGTACGGGCGCGGCCGCGGCGACGGGAGCTGCCGCCGTGGCTTCGACGGGGTCTCCCGTCGGCTCGGCGGTCACCGCCGCCTCGTCGAGAAGGGCGACGGTCGCGTCCGGCGCACCCGCGCGACGGGGCTCGGCCTCGGCCGGTGCGGGGTCGGACAGGAGCGAGCTCAGGTCGTCGAGGCCTTCGTCGGAAGACGCGGCGAGGATCGTCGTCTGGGCCGCATCGCCGCGATCGGGGGCCGGCTCCTCGGCCGCATTCGCCTGGTTCTCCGGCAGCCGCGCGAAGAGATCCTCGGCCGGCGTGAGCAGCTCGGGCGAAGAGCCCTCGGCGGCGCTCGCGCCGGCGAGCAGCGTTGCGGAGCGGTCGGGCTGGATCACGGCCTGGGTCCCGGCTTCCGCCGGGGCGGCCGCACCGGGAAGCCTGAGCTCGGCGGCGGCCCTGGCCACGTCCTCACCCGTCGCCGCATGGCGGCCGTCCAGGTGGGCCTCGAAGAGGGCGCCATCGGCGAGATCGTTCAGGCGGCGCGGATTGCCCGCGCCGAGCTTCACCAGGGCGTCGACGGCACCGGACTCGAGGATCGCGGGATTGCCCTCGGCCGCCCGGATCCGGTGGTGCAGATAGGCCTCGCTGGCCTCGCCGTCCATCGGCTGGATCTCGACCCGCACCTCGACCCGGCTGCTGAGCGCCGGCTCGCGGCTCACGGCCGCGCCGAGCTCGGGCGGACCGGTCAGGACCAGGGTCAAGAGCCGCCGCTCCTCGTACTCGAGGTTCAGGAGCCCGCGCAGACCGGCCAGGAAGCCGGCATCGGCGAGCACCTGACACTCGTCGAGGAGCACCACCGTGTGGCGCCCGTCCTCGCGCACCGTGGCCAGGTGGTCGTAGACCTGGGCCAGCAGCGCCGCGGGATCGCTCTCCGGAGACTCCTCGCCGAGCTGGCGACACAGGCGGTCGATCACCCAGTGCCCGTCGGACACGTCGGGGATCGGCACCAGCATGCACGCCTCGAACATCTCCTCCTCGAGCGACTCGAGCAGGCGCCGGACCAGCAGGCTCTTGCCGCTTCCGGGCTCGCCGAGGAGCATCACGAGCCCCTTGCTCTGGCGCACCGCGCGCGCGAGCCGGCGCTCGGCATCGAGATGCGCGGGGCTCCCGAAGAAGCCCTCGGTGCGAGGCTCGTTGGCGAAGGGGTCCCGGGAGAGACCGAAGGTCGAAAGGTGCTCCACGAAATGTCGTCCTATACGAAGGAGATCTTCTTGCGCCGGCGACGCTTGCCGCCCGGCTCGGGATCCGTCTCGGGCTCGGTCTCGTCGGCGGAGGCCTCGGCGGACTCGTCCTCGATGACCGCCTCGGGCTCGAGCACATCGTCCTCATCGGCGTCGAGCCCCACCGGCGGGTTCGTCGGGTCGGCAACGACCTCGACGTCCGCATCGGCATCGGCAGCGACATCCGAGGCTTCGACCTCGACGGCGGCCTCCACGGGCTCGTCGTCCTCGTCGTCGCCCATCAGGTCGTCGAAGGACTCGTACTCGACCGCCGCCTCGGCCACGGGCTCCGGCTCGGCATCCGACTCGTCCAGGAGATCGTCGAAGGACTCGAACGCCTCGTCGGGCTCACCTTCGCCCTCGTCGTCGTCGTCGTCGCTCTCGAGCTCGCGCTCGAGCTCGTCCAGCGCCTGCAGGCGTTCGGCCACGTCGCCGAAGTCGGGCTCGAGCTCGAGCACCGCCTCGAAGGACGCCCGCGCCCGGGCCACGTCGCCCGACTCCGCGTACGCCCGTCCCAGGTCGTAGCGCAGACCCAGCTGCTGCTCGGGCGGCAGCTCGGGCAGGGCCAGCGCCTGCTCGAGGTGGGCGGTGGCGTCGGTGATCCGGCCGAGATCGAGCGCACACAGGCCCATCATGTGCAGACAGGCGAGCTTGCGGTCCGGGCTCTGCATCGCCTGCCCGAACTCCTGGATGGCGTCGTCGAAGAGGCCCATCTCCTTGTAGGCGATGCCCAGGTCGTAGTGGGCCTCGTGATCGCCGTCGTCGAGCTCGCGCTGCACGCCCTGCTTGAAGGCCGCGAAGACCTGCTCGAAGCCCTCTTCCTCGGTCGAGCTCGCGCCGCCCGAGAAGCTGCTCTCGTTGGCGTCCTCGTCGAGGTCGTCGCTCAGCTCCGCCGCGAGGTCGAAGGAGTCCTCGTTCGGATCGCGATCGTCGGCGCCCTCGCTCTCCTCGGAGGCCGCTTCGTCGGCTCCCTCGGAGGCCTCGGACGCAGCCGCCTGCTCGACCGGCTCTTCCGCCTGCGGCTCCGCCTCGGCGGGGGCCTCGGCCGTCTCGACCGTGTCGCTCTGCGAGGCCGCCTCCTGGGCCTTCGGCTCCTCGTCGTCGGCAGCGGCGAGCTCGGATTCGTCCGCAGCAGCGAGCTCGGGCTCGTCCGCTTCGTCGTCGATCGGGTCGTCCTCGCCGAGGTCGGCGGTGATGTCCAGATCGAATCCACTCGATGCATCGTCGGCCGCGTCGTCGAGCCCGGAGGCGTCGAGATCGTCGTCGAAGAAGTCGTCGGCAGCCCCGTCCTCGGCCAGGTGCATGTCGGCGACCTGGGTCTCCTCGACGACGGACCGCACGTCGTCGGCCGGCTCGTCGAGCTCGAGGTCGGCCGGATCCGCGTCGGCCTCGAGGTCGTCCGACGCGTCGCGCTCGTCGGCCTCGAGCTTCGGGTCGAGATCCTCGGCCTCCGGCGCCTGGGCGTCGAGATCGATGACCGGCGCCTCGGCGTCCTCGGAGGAGGTTGCGTCCATCTCTCCCAGTCGAAGCAGCGCCTGGGGATGGTTCGGAGCGACGCTGATGATCCGCTGGTAGGCCTCGCGAGCCTCGGCCATCAGCCCCTGCTTGTAGTAGAACTCGGCCTCGTCGAGGTCGTCGACCATCTGCTGCGGGGTGGTCGAGCTCGAGCCCTCGGCCGCATCGGACGCGTCCGCTGCCGCCGGAGCGGCTCCATCGAGCAGGGTGCGCTCGCCCTCGTCTTCCTCGTCGCCCGAGACGTCGAGATCGAGGTCGAGATCCGCGTCCGCGTCGCTGGCGGACGCCGCCTCGCCCTCGGGCTCCTCTCCCGCGAGCTCCTCCTCGAGATCGAAGTCGAGCTCTTCCGAGCTCGCCTCGAAGTCGATGTCGGCATCCCCGGTGATCTCGCTCGGAGCGGACGCGTCCGACGAGGCGGCCTCGTCGGCGTCGCCGTCGGCGGCCGCGTCGTCCTCGGCGTCGAGCCCCATCGCGTCCAGATCGCGCACCGGGGCCGGGTCGGCGAAGTCGCCGCTGAGATCGATCTCGAGGTCGACCCCCGAGTCGTCGTCGGCATCGAGCTGCACGGTCGCGTCGGCGACCGGCGTGTCGGCCGGCGGGCCGTCGGGCGATGCGGCCTCGAGGTCCGGAGCCGAGTCCGCGAGATCCTCGGGCGGCTCGAGATCGAGCCCTCCGTCGCCCGAGAGATCCAGCTCGTCCTCGCCGCCGGCGTCCACATCGAGATCGAGATCCAGCTCGGGCTCGGAGGCGGCGTCGGGGGCCGCGGGCTGGGAAGCCTCGGCGTCGAGCTCGATGTCGACCTCCTCGAAGAGATCCTCGCCGTCCGCGGTGGCGGACTCGCCCGCATCGGCTTCCGACGGCGCCTCGTCGAGGGCGGCGAGGCGACTGCGCACCTCGCTCGCTCCATCCGCGTCGTCGGTCGCATCGAGGGCCTCGGCCAGCTTCTCGAGCGCGGCGCGATGCTTCGGCTGAGCCTCGACCACCGACCGCAGGGTCTCGACGGCGCGCTCATGCTTGCCGTAGCGCAGCAGTACGCTCGCCTCCGCGACGAGCTGATCGGGATCCGCGTCGAGCTCCCCGGGCGCGTCGGCGGCCGCCTCGACCGGCGGGTTCGTCGGATCCGCCGGGAGCTCGATGTCTCCGGCGTCGCTCGGGTCGAGCGGCTCGAGCGAGAAGTCGGCGTCGTCGCGCGTCTCCGGGGCGTCCTCGGCGTCGTCGGCGTCGTCGGCGGATTCATCGCCCATCGGAACGCCGAGCTGCATGCCCTGCTCGGAGACGAACCCGGGATCCGTGAACTCCTGGCCCTCGAGCCCCAGGCCGTCGCCGCCCACCTCACCGAAGGCGAGCTCGTCGGTCTGGTCGAGCACCGGCTCGTCGCTCTCGTCGGCGCTGATGGTGTCGAGATCGCCGTACCGCTGCATCAGGTCGCGCGCGCGGGACTCGTCGCCGCGGGCTCGGCAGAGCTCGGCGACGCGGCGCCAGTGGGCCGATGCCTCGTCGGTCTTTCCCGAGCCCTCGAGGGCCTGGGCCAGCAGCTCGTGGTGCTCGGCGACGTCCCCGTCGGCGGCGACGAGCCGTTCGCCGACCTCGACGGCCTCGAGCAGCGCGCCGGCCTCGACCCGCGCGCGTCCGAGCTCGAGCAGCGACTCGTGGTCGTCCTCCGCGAGCTCGCAGATCCGATCGAGCGCGACGATGCGCCCTTCGACGTCGCCCTGGCGCTCGAGCTCCTCGGCGACGGCGCGGAACTCCTCGACGGCCTCCTCGACGCGCTTCTCCTGCCGCAGCAGGTCCGCGACCTTCATGCGGTTGGCGGTGTTGGTCGGATCGAGCGCGGCCATGCGGCGCAGGAGGTCGAGGGCCTGGTCGCGATCGCCCTCGCGATAGTGCGCGTCGGCGGCGGTCTGCAGCGCGCTCATCGCGTCGGAGTTGAGACCCAGACGCTGATACAGCTCGGCGAGGGACGGGTACACCTCGAGGCGCTTCGGATCGATGCGAACGATCTGCTTGAAGAGCGCGACCGACTTCGCGTCGAAGCCGTCGTCCATGAAGCGCGTGGCGACCTTCAGGTACGCCGCCACGGCCTCCTCGGAGTTCCCCTGCTTGAGGAAGATGTCCCCGATCTTGAGGCGGACGTTGGCGTCCTTGGGGTCCGCCTTCAGGAGCGTCTGGTAGTCCTTGAGCGCCTTGTCGAGGGCGCCCTTCTGCAGGTGCTTCTGCGCGGACTGGAGAATCTTCCGCTTGTTGATGGCCAAGAGCGCGGACCCCGAGTGGTGAGGGAGGGAAACCCACAACGGGCCCCTCCCGTCCGTGCGTATCGGCGGTCTCGCGAGCCTGCTTGAGGCAGGAGGCGGGAGAACGGCCGACAGGCCGCCGTACGCCGAGGCAAAACGCCCTCGACGGTGGGGCCGGTCCGGGGGCGGCGCCGGGGCGCGCTGGGAGCCTCAGGAGAGGTGGTCGAGCAGGGCCTCGAGGCCCAGGCGATAGCTCGAGGGCCCGAATCCGGTCACCACACCCACCGCCACGTCGCTCAGCACGGAGTGGCGCCGGAACTCCTCGCGCGCGTGGACGTTCGACAGGTGCACCTCGACCACCGGGAGCTCGCTGGCCAGGATGGCGTCGCGCAGGGCGATGCTGGTGTGGGTCAGCGCGCCCGGGTTGATCAGGAGCCCGTCGTCGTGCCCCCGGGCGGCGTGGATCCGATCGATCAGCTCGCCCTCGTGGTTCGACTGGAAGCTCTCGAGGGTGGCCCCGGCGACCTTCGCCTGGTCGAGGAGCGCCTGGTCGATCTCTGCCAGGGTCGTGTGGCCGTAGACCTCGGGCTCGCGGGTCCCGAGGAGGTTCAGGTTCGGCCCGTGCAGGACGAGGACGCGAGGCATGGGCGAGCAGGCTAGCAGCCCGCTCGGGCGCGGTCCGGCGCCTACAGCTCGCTCTGGAGCGCCAAGAGCTGGCGGCGCATCTCGAAGCGCGCGCGTCCGGAGTTCGCCTCGCTGGGCAGCGTCACCACCAGCATCGTCTCCGCGTCGACCACGCGCAGCATGACCTGCAGGCCCGAGAGACGCAGGCTGACCTCGTCCACTCCTCCGCCCCCGACCGAATCCGAGGCCTTGCGGATCTCGTCGAGGATCCGGCCGAACTCGGCGCCCACCATGGTCAGCTGATCCACGGCGTCCTCGGAGGCCGCGGGTCCCTCGACCTCGGCGATGGCGATGCCGTCGCTGCCCATCAGGGCCACGGCACTGGCGTCACAGCCTTCGGCGATCTTGGAGAGGGTCGTTTCAAAGCTCATGTGTCCCCCAAGAGGCTTCGCGGAACCCGCCACGGAGCCTCATGATTCTCAGCGCGAGATGCGAGCCCCGAGGCTCACGTGTCGCGTCTCAGGTTGTTCAGCCAGCGCTCCAGGGTGCGGACCACCCGCGCGCGCTTGTCCGGCTCGGCGCCCGGGGCCGCCTCGGCGTCGGCCTGCTCGCGCTCGAGGCGCGTGCGCAGGGTCTCGGCCCGTTCGGCGTGGCCCTGGCGCTCCAGGAGGTCGGCCATGGTCTGGGTCGCGAAAGGCGAGTCGCCCCGGTCGAGGACGCCCTCGGGACCCTCGCTCTCCACGTCGCGAAGGGTCGCCTCGGCCACCCGGTTCGCGTCCATCATCTCTTCGGGCTGGGCCTCGGCCTCCTCGAAGGCCGCCTCGAGCTCGTTCTCGGCGAGATCGGCGAAGCCGTCGTCGCTGCGCCCCTCTTCCGTGCCCTCTTCGGGCTCCGGGTCGCCCTGGAGCTGCGCCTCGAGGGACGGAGCCAGGGGATGGTCGGGCACCCGCTCGAGGACGACCCCGAGCTCGGCCTGGGCCTCCTCGAGACGCCCGAGGTCGAGCAGCGCGCGCACGCGAGCCACGCGCCCGGCGATCACGTCGGGACGGCTGCGCAGGCCTTCGTCGAGCAGCTCGAGCGCCTGCTTCGCCTGGCCTTCGCGGCGACGCGCCTCGGCGAGCGCCGCGAAGCCGGGCGCACCGGGTGCGCCGACGCCGAGCGTCTCGAGCCGTTCGCTCTCGCGGGTCTGCATCGCTTCCAAGCCGCCCTCCCCGGATCTACTGAAGCCGGATGTACTGAAGCCGGATGAACTCATGCGGCTGCGCTCATCCGGCTCCGCCCGAGCCACGCTTCGCACCGGATCCGATCCGGGCTCCGGCGGGAACGATCTCCTCGGGCAGGAGCGGCACCGTCTCCGCCCGGCCGATCTTCCGCAGGGCGACGAAGTGGATGCGCGCGTCCTCCCGTTTCTTATCGGCGCGCACGGCCGTGAGATAAGCCTTTCGAGGAAACGCCGGGAGCTCGAGCGGGAGGCCGGCCCGCTCGATCAGGGCGCTCAGGCGATCCGAGGTCCCCTTGGGGCAGAGCTCCATCGCCTCGCAGCGGCGCGCCGCGTAGACCATCCCCATGGCCACGGCCTCGCCGTGCAGGAGGCCGCGGTAGCGCTTCAGGGCCTCGGCGGCGTGGCCCAGGGTGTGGCCGAAGTTGAGCAGGCGGCGCAGGCCCGCCTCGCGCTCGTCCCGGCTGACGACCTCGGCCTTGATCTGGCAGTTGCGCTCCAGCACCGGCAGCAGCACCTCGGGCTCGAGGGCCATCACCCGCTCGATCTCCGACTCGAGGCGCGCGAACAGGCGCGCATCCCAGATCGCCGCGTGCTTGATGACCTCGGCCATCCCCGCCGAGCGCTGGCGCGGGGGCAGCGTCGTGAGCGTGTGGGCGTCGATCCAGACGAGACGGGGCTGGTGGAAGGCGCCCACGAGGTTCTTCCCCTGGCGCACGTTCACGCCCGTCTTTCCGCCGACGCTCGAGTCCACCATGGCGAGCAGCGAGGTGGGCACCTGGACGAAGGGGAGCCCGCGCAGCAGGGTCGCCGCGACGTAGCCCGAGAGATCGCCGATCACGCCGCCCCCGACGGCCACCACGACGGTGTCCCGCGCCGCGCCGGCCTCGAGCAGGGCATCGTAGAGCTTGCCCGCCTGGGCGAGGCTCTTGCTGCGCTCTCCGTCGGGGACCTCGAAGCGCTTCGCGCGCAGGCCCGCATCGCGGATCGAGCGCACCACCCGCACCGCGTGCCGGCGCGCCACGGGCGGCACCGTCAGAACCGCGGCCTGGCTCGCGCCCGTGTGGCGCTTGATGGCGTCCCCGACGCCCTCGAGGTTCTGCCAGCCGATCTCGATCGGATAGCTCCGATCTCCCAGCTCGACGCGGACCCGACGACTCCCCACGCTTGCGCCCCTTCCGCTCAACGTCCCGTCTCCAGCGACGCGCTCAACAATCCGTCTCCAGCGACGCCGCGACGCGACGGGCCGCCGCGGCGACGTCCAGGTCGTCGGTATCCACGATCACGTGGGCCTGCTGGTAGGCGCCGGACCGGGCCTCGAGCAGCTCGCCCAGGCGCTCCCGTCGCTCCTCGGGCCCGAGCCCCTGCAAGAGTGGCCGCCCCCGCCCGCGGCCCACGCGCCGAAGCAGGGTGTCGAGGCGCGCGCGCAGGTAGACGATCCGGCCCGTCCGGGACAGGAGCTCGACGATGCCCGGCTGGCACGGGGCTCCGCCGCCGAGGGACACCACCACCGGCTTGCCCGCGACCTCGGACACGGCCTCGCGCTCCCGCGCCCGGAAGCCGGACTCGCCCTCCCGCTCGAAGATCTCGGGGATCGAGCAGCCCGCGGCGTCCACGATGCGGGCGTCGGTGTCGACGAGCTCCCGCCCCAGCCGCTCGGCCAAGGCGCGCCCGACGGCGCTCTTTCCGGCCCCCATCATCCCCACGAGCCACACCGTGCCCTCGTCCATCGCGGTCAGCATAGCGGGCGGGTTCGGGGCGGGTTGGCGCGGACGGGCCCCGGCCCGGAACGTGAAACGGGGGAGAGCCCAAAGGCCCTCCCCCGCTTCCGACTGGGGAAAACAGTCGTGGGTCCTGGATCAGCTCCCGGCGGCGGGGTTGACCACGATGCGCGGCGTCACGAAGACCAGCAGCTCCTTGCGGATGTCGCGGGTCTCGTTGTTCTTGAACGCGTTGCCGAGGACCGGGATCTTGTGGAAGTACGGCACGCGCGACTGGCGGTCCGCCTTCTCGATCGTGTAGATGCCACCGATCACCAGGGTCTGGCCGTCCTTCACCAGGGTCTCCGTCTCCGCCTCGTTCTTGGCGATGGCCGGCGAGCCCGTGGGCGTCTGGACGCTGTCGTCCGGTGCGTTCCGGTTGACCTCGATCTTCATGATGATGCTGCGATCGGCGGTGATGTGCGGCGTCACCTCCAGGCGGAGCACGGCGTCGATGAACTCGAGCTTCGCGTCGCCGTTCTCGAAGGTCTGGAAGGGGATCGACACACCCTGCTCGATCGAGGCCTTGCGGTTGTCGAGGGTCACGACGCGCGGGCTCGAGATGACCTTGCCCTCACCGTGACTCTCCGCGGCCTCGAGTCGCAGCTCCACGTTGAACTTCTGATCCAGGATGAACGCGCCGAGATCGAGGAGGCCCGTCGGGACGCTCGTGATCGGGTTCTGCACGCTCACGTGGTTGAAGGTGTCGGTGAAGCCGGTCAGCAGCGGGTTGTTGTGGAACTGGACGTTCTCCCGGCCGCCGATGGTCAGGTCGCCGCGATCTCCACTGTTGGGATCGAGGCCGTCGACCAGCGGCTGGGCGCCGAAGGCCCACTGGGAGCCGAGCTCCTTCGAGAAGTCGAGGTTGGCCTCGACGATCTTCGCCTCGATGAGCACCTGCGGCGTCTGGGTGTCGATGGCCTTCACCAGGGCCGTGGCCTCGTCGACCACGCTGGCGATGTCCTTCAGGATGATGGTGTTGGTGCGCTGGTCCACGTCCACGCTGCCGCGCGGGGTGAGCAGCCGCTTCACCATCTTCTCGACCTCCTTGACCGAGGCGTAGTTCACCGGCTGGAGCTTGACGACCAGGTCCTCGAGCTTCTCCTTGGCACGCCGCTCCTGGAGCCGCGCCTCCTCCTCGGCCTTGAGCTGCTCGGAGGGCGCGATGCGGAGCACGTTGCCCACCCGGACGAAGCCCAGGCCCTTGGTCAGGAGGATCACGTCGAGAGCCTGGTCCCAGGGCACGTCCACCAGGCGGATCGTCACCTGGCCCGACACCTCGTCGCCCGCGATGATGTTGAGGTCGGAGACCTCGGCGATCAGCCGCAGCACGTCGTCGATGTCGACGTCCTTGAAGTCGAGCGAGATGCGGCGGCCGGTGTACTGCTTGCCGTCGATCAGGCCGCCCTCCTCGAGGATGTCGAGGGCTCCGTCGTCGGGATCGATGGCCGCCGGCGGGGCGCCCATGTCCTGGCTCGCCTTGCCCGAGGCCTTCTCCACCGCGAGGGCCGGCGGCGTGGCCGCCACGTCCTCACCGCGCATGAAGTCCAGGATCAGCACGCCGTCCTGACTCGTGATGCTCGGCTCGAGGCCCTGGGCGCGCTGGACCACCACCCGCACCTCGGAGCTGCTCGTATCGGGCTGCTCGAAGGCCGTCACCAAGGACACGGGGCCGGCGGTCTCGGGCACCACGCGGCGGGTCGCATCCTCGGCCAGACGCGCGGGCGTGAGGCGCACGATCAGGGTGCTCGCATCGGGGCGAACCACCTGGTAGTCGCTGATCTGGTCGGCGCGGATGGCCAGCCGATCGCGATCGCCCTGGCGGTCGAGCGACACGCCGGCGACGGTCGAGACCGACGTCGGGTTCATCAGCTCGTCCATGGCCGCCTCGCTCGAGTCCACCTCGGCGGCCTCCTCCCAGGAAGCCTCCTCGGAGCTCGCCTCGGCGTCGTCCTCGATGGAGGCCGGGATCGCGGCCAGCTCGTCCGACTCGGAGGTCTCCGTGGCCATCTCGGGCTCGGCGATCTCCTCGGTCTCGACGACCTCGGTCTCCGGAGCCGTCTCGATCACGATGCCCGTCGGGTCCTCGATCGGGGTGGCCTCCTCGGCCATCTCGACCTCGACCTCGTCCCCGTCGTCCGCGGCCGCGCTCGGCACCTCGGCCATGGACAGCTCGGGAAGCCGCGCGGAGCCGGTGGCCACGTACAGGGCGTCGTCACCCGCGAGACCGCGGGCGGTGAGGAGCCCGTCCGAACCCTCGCTCGCGTCGAGCACCACGCGGAGCTTGTCGGCGTGCTGGCCGACGCGCACCCGCTCGATGCCACCCATGCCCACGTCGAAGCGATCGTTGTCGAGGCCGCTCACGAGGCCCGGCAGGTCGATCACGAGCCGCGCCGGATCTTCGACCAGGAACTGGTTGAACTCCTCGACGCGCCCGTCGGTGCGCAGGTTGACCAGGGCGTCGTCGCCCGACCCCTCGAAGTCGATCGAGAGGAGCAGCGTGGCCGGAAGGGCCGGCGTCTCCTCGACGACCTCGACCATCGGAGCGGCCTCGGTCTCGACGGGCTCGTCGGTCGCGGCCATCTCCGGGGCGGAGCCCTCTTCCGTCGCCTCGACCACCGGGGTCTCGTCGAAGGTGCCGGCCCAGGGGTCCGAGAGGGTCGCCGCCTCGAGCGTCGCGTCGCTGCCGACCGTGTCGAAGGCGTCCTCGGGCGTCACCCGGATCTCGAGACCGCCCTCGACGTTCACCACGTCGAAGGAGGCGTCGGTCGCGAGCGAGAGCTCGATGCGCGTGCTCGTCGAGCCGTCCGCGCCCTCGAAGCCCGCCACGCTCACGCTCGAGACGGTGCCGTCGTCGACGGACGTCTCGGGCGCACCCGTACCGGGCATCACGTCCGAGAGGTCCACGACCACGCGAGCCGGGTCGTCCTGCTGGAACGCGCTGAAGACCGGCTCGGAGACGCCTTCGAGGCGCACCACCGTTCCGTCCTCACCACTCTCCACCGAGACCGCGCCCAGGGAAGTGATGGAGCTCTGCGCATCCGTCGCCGGAACCGCGCCTCCGGTTGCGCACGCCACGGCGAAGAGAAGGGCGCCCAGAGCGACCCCCACGACGCGACGGCTCCGCGAAAGATCATCGTACTTCGGGAACATCCAGATCACCCTCCCTGGCTCTGGCGAACGCGCATATCGATCTCCTTGGTCGTCCGGTCCCCGTGGAAGTCCACGTAGGCCTCCCGGACCGTCACCGAGGCATCGGTGATCGAGATCACGCGACCATCGTTCTTGCCGATCGGATCCCCTTCCTGGACGATGTAGTTGCGTCCAGAGGGATCGAGGACCAGCGCCCTCCGCTTGTCGGTCTCCCAGACCACGCCCGTGACGGACAGCTGGGAGAGATCGAACTGCTCCAACGGACCCTTGGCCGAGGCGTCACGCTCCGTCACCCGATCGAGGATGAACGAGCGGAACGGGTCCCTCTTGCCCAGCGGGTCGTACACGTAGCCGCGACCGCTCGCTGCGAAGGCGGGATCGGTCTCCTCGCCTTCCTGCTCGGTCTGGGTGGCGGCGACCTGCGCCTTGCCACCGTCCTTCCGCTGCTTCTCGATGATCGCGGCTCGCTGCTTCTGGTAGTCGTTCACGCTGGGACCGGCCGTCTGCTTCTGGCAGGCCAGTGCCAGCACGCCGAGCACGAGAAGCAAGCTCGCGATGCGAATGCGCTGCATCAGTGTCCCCCTCCGTGGCGCTTCTTGCCGTGGCCGCCCTTCTTCTTGCCCTTCTTGCCCTTGCCGTCCTCGGGCTCGGCGACGGCTCCACCCTCGATGAAGCGGAAGGTGGTCGCGTTGCCCTTCACCTTCAGCATCGTGTCCTGGCTGGTCTCGTTGCCGATCGTGATGTCGAGGTCGGCGATGTTGACGATCCGCGGCAGCCGCGAGACCTCGTCGAAGAACATCGCGATGTCGTGGAAGCGCCCGGTGAACTCGATGGCGATCGGCACCTCGGCGTAGAAGCCGCGGGGCTGCTCCTCGCCGGGTCGGAAGGCCTTGAACTCGAGGCCCGCGTTCTTTCCGAGGCTGGTGATGTCCGTCAGCAGGACGGGCAGCTCCTTGCCGTCGGGAAGCTGGCGCAGCGCCACGGCGAGCTTGCGCTCGAGCGAGGCGATCTCCTCCTTCACCGCCTCCTCGTTGGCCGCCACCGAGCGCACCTCCGAGAGCTTCCGCTGCAGCTGCAGGTGCTGATCGCGGGCCGTCTCCAGCTTTCCGCTGGCCGGGAGGTAGAGGAAGTAGACGTAGAGTGCGGCGACCAGCACGACCAGCGCCGGCAGCATCGCCATCCGGTACGCCCGGGGCAGCTTGCCCAGCTTGTCGAGCTGCGCCTGGACCGATTCCAGTCCGAAGTCCATGACTCCTCCTATCGCCCGGTGCCGAGGGGCACGCCCCCGGTCGAAGCGGTTTCCGCGGCGGCCGCAGCGGCCTTGGCCTTCTCGGCAGCGCGCTTCTCGGCGGCCGGCGAGGTGATCAGCGCCGTGACCTCGAAGTGGTTCAGCTTGAAGCCGTCCCGCTCCTTGGCCTCGGTCTCCCGCAGCTCGACCGTCTTGAAGTAGGGCGAGTCGTTCAGCGCCGTCAGGAAGAGCGCGACGAGCTCGTTGTCCAGGCTCATCCCGTGGATCGTGATCTGGCGGTTGGCCGCCTCGATGCGCTGGATCCAGAGACGCTCGGGAGCGTGGGTGGCCAGCTCGTCGAGGACGTGGACCGGGCCGGAGCGCGAGTCGTCGAGCTCCTCGATCACGCCGAGCTTCTTCTCGATGGCGTTCTTGGTCTCGCGGTACTGCTGGACCTTCGCCAGCTGCGGGCCCAGCTGATCGATCTTCGACTGGGTCTGCACGATGGCCATCTGGGCCTCGTCCAGCTTGGACAGCATGCGCCAGTGGAAGAACCCGGCGATGGCGATCGACAGCACCAGGGCGCCGACCAGCATCACCGCGAACTGCTGGACGTCCGCCTTGCGACGTTCCTCGCGGACCGGAAGCAGGTTGATCTTGATCATTCGTCCTCCACCTTGCGAAGCGACAGGCCCACGGCCACGGCCAGGGCGGGCGCCACCTCGCGGAGCGACTCCTCGTCGAGCTTCGACGAGAGGTTCAGACGGGCGAGCGGGTCGAGCCGCTCCACCGGCAGGTTGGTCTTGCCCTGGAAGGCGGCGTCGAGGCCCGAGACCATCGAGCCGCCGCCGGACAGGTAGACCTTGCTGATGCGGCTCTCGGCCGACGTCGCGGCGAAGAAGTCGAGGGACCGGCTGATCTCGCCGAGGACGGTGTCGGTCACGCCGCGCATGGCGTCCTCCACCTCCTGGGGCACGACCTCCTGACTCTCCTCTCCGGGATCGCCACCGATCTTGAGCCGTTCGGCCTCTTCCCAGCTCACCGAGAGGGCCTTCTGGATCTCCTCGGTGTAGACGTTGCCCCCGGTCGAGATGTCCCGGGTGAACGAGGGAATGCCCTGGGCGAGCACGTTGATGTTCACCACCTGGGATCCGATGTTGACCAGCGCGGTGACGTCCTCGTCGTTGGTGTCGTAGTTCGCCTCGTAGGCGTTGGAGGCCGCGAAGGCCGCCACGTCGATCACCGAAGGATGCAGGCCGGCCTCGGTGATCACCGAGACGTAGTCGTCGATCAGATCCTTCTTGGCGGCCACCAGGAGCACGTCCATCTGCCCGTCGACGTCGGCACCTTCGAGGATCTCGAAGTCGAGGTTCACCTCGTTGATGTCGAAGGGGATGTACTGCTCCGCCTCCCAGCGGATCGACTCCTCGAGCTCGTCGCGGGTCATCGAGGGCAGGCTGATCTTCTTGACGATCACCGAGTGGCCCGCGACCGCGGTCGCGACGTTCGTGGTCTTGATCCCGGCGGACTCGACGGCCTCCTGGATCGACTCCACGATGGCCCCGGAGTTCAGGAATGCACCCTGGACGATGGCCTCGGGCGGCAGCGGAGCGATGCCGGCGTGGAGGATCTCGTGGCCCTTCCCGCGCTGGCTGCACTCGACCACCTTCACGGAGGCGGAGCCGATGTCGAGACCGACGACCGACTTGGACTTGCCGAATGAGAACTTCAAATGAGGCCTCCTCAGGACCCGCGCTCGATCTCGTGCGCGGGCTGTGCTCCGAGCTGGGACCCGGCCTGACTCGTGGCCAACAGGTCCGGGGATCCGAAGACGCGTTCCTTGTCGGCGACACGCAGACCGAGCGCGAGGAGGATCTTGCGCTTCGTGTCGAGGCGACACGGACGGCCGGCCTCGATGCGATCGATCGTGAGCGTGGAGAGCCCGGCCTTCCGGGCGAGCTCCGCCTTGCTCATCATCAAGGCTTCGCGATAGCGCTGGACGTTGTTGCTCGACACGCTCCCCCCTCGTCGCGTGAGTCGAACGCCCGGCCGGCCATGCCGGGCACCTGGGGCGTCGACCGAGGGGAATATCGGCCCGCATTCACGGGGACTTGAGCGACCTCGCGCGTGCTCACGGTGTCGCGGATCACACTCTGCGAGCGGCAGCCCCATCGCGGCTCCCAGGCATCCGTACCGCGCTCATCCGGAGCGCCCGGGCGTCCGATGGAGGGGCCGGAGTCCCGCGCAGGCCCGCCCGTGCGCATCGTGAGCGGCCCGCGTGGCGCGTGGGAATCGACCCAGACGAGCGAGGATGCCTTGAGCGAGCGAATCCTGATCGTGGACGACGACGAGGCCCTCCGGGAGAGCCTCGAGCTGCTCCTGGCGGCCGAGGGGTTCCCCGTGCAGAGCGCGCCGGACGGCGCCGCCGCCCTCGAGGCTCTCGCCGAGACGCCCTTCGATCTGATCCTCTGCGACCTGCGCATGCCGGGCGTCGACGGCCTCGATCTCCTGCCCGAGTTCAGGAGCCGCGCACCCCAGGCCACGGTCTTCCTGATGTCCGCCTACGGCACCGACGACCTCGCACTCGAGGCGATGAACCGCGGCGCCTACGACTACCTCCAGAAGCCGTTCCAGCCCTCGGACATCGTGCTCGCCATTCGCAAGGCGCGCGAGCGGGAGCGACTGCGGCGCAACAACGAGGTCCTGAAGCGCGAGGTCGATCGCGCAGCGGCCGAACGGCCGATCGTCGCCGCCTCGCAGGCGATGATCGAGGTCCTCGAGGTGATCGAGCGCGCTGCGGAGTTCAAGGCCACCGTACTCCTCACCGGCGAGAGCGGAACCGGCAAGGAGGTCCTGGCCCGCGCGATCCACGCGCAGTCGCCGAGGCGCGACGAAGCCTTCGTGGCGGTGAACTGCGGCGCGATCGCCGAGAACCTGCTCGAGAGCGAGCTCTTCGGACACGTGAAGGGCGCCTTCACCGGCGCCGATCGCGCCCGTCGCGGCCTCTTCGAGGAGGCCAGCGGCGGCACCCTCTTCCTCGACGAGGTGGGCGAGCTCCCCCAGGCCCTGCAGGTCAAGCTCCTGCGCGCGCTGCAGGAGGAAGAGGTGCGCGCCGTCGGAAGCTCGAAGCCGCGCTCGGTCGACGTCCGCGTCCTGGCCGCGACCTCGAGGGACTTGGAGGCCGCCGTCGCCCAGGACAGCTTCCGCGAGGATCTCTTCTACCGCCTCAACGTCGTGCGCATCCCGGTGCCGCCCCTGCGGGAGCGGCGGGAGGACATCCCCCTCCTGGTGGACCACTTCCTGGCCCGCTACCGCGACGAGCTCCAGCGGGACGTGAAGAGCGTCCGCGAGGATGCCCTGGCTGCGCTGGTCGCCTACCCGTGGCCCGGCAACGTGCGCGAGCTCGAGAACGTGATCGAGCGCGCGCTCATCCTCACCCGCGGAGACCACCTCGGGCTCGACGACCTGCCCCAGAACGTGAAGGCCGGGCCCGAGCCCGAGCCGGGCGCCCCCGGCCTCTACTCCCTGAAGGAGGCCCGGCGGGAGGCCGAGCAGGCGGCGATCCGCCGGGCGCTCGAGGCGACCGACGGCAACCGCACCCACGCGGCGCGGCTCCTCGAGATCAGCCACCGCGCCCTGCTCTACAAGCTCAAGGACTACGGAATCCGCTAGCAGCGCGGAGCCGGCGGGCCGCGCGCCCGCCCCGGGCGACCCGGGCTAGTTGACCAGGGCCGCCTGGCCGATGTCCACGCGGATCGCTCGGACGACGCCGCCCACCAGCTGCCCGTGGTAGCGGACCGGCAGCTCCCGGACCCCTTCGGAGAGATCGATCTCCGACAGGGAGACCACTGCCTTGCGGTCGACGTCGGTGATCACCGTGTCCTCGTCCACGAGGAGCACCTTGCCGTCTCCGAGCCGGATCTCCGAGCGCGAGAGGTTCACGCCCACCGCGCCGCCCATCCCGCTGACCGGCTGCGCGAAGGCCGCCGTCCCGAGCGTGAGCGCGAGGCCGAGCACGCAGAGGGTCATCCATCGTCGCATGGGAAACTCCTTCCAGGGCCTCGGGAGGCCCTCGGTTTCGATGTCCGTCCGGCCGGCCTAGAGCTCGCGCCAGTAGAACTGCCCGATCTGGGACTGGCTGCCGTCGTCGCCGTCGTTGTTGTTGGTGTTGCCGTCCTGCATGTTGACGATCACGCGGTTCGCGGTCGGACCGCCGCCGCCGCCGCCACCACCGCCGCCGCCACCGCCACCGCCACCGCCGCCACCGCCGTGGCCACCGCTGCCGATGGTGATCTTCGGGGCGGTCGGCAGACCGGCGCCGAGCGAGAGCGAGGGCTCGGGATCTCCATCGCCATCCGTGTCGTAGAGACCCTGGCCGCAGTAGATGCTGAAGGCGTAGAGCTCGGCGTTCCCGCTCGAGGTGCAGGGATCGCCCGTGTTGGTCGGCACGTAGGAAGCCACGAACACGTTGTAGAAGAACACGTCGCTCTGGGTGATGAACTTCTCGCCGTCCACGCCCTTGAAGAAGAAGCCCCGAGCAGCCGCGGTCGAGGTGCAGGCGTCCCCGATCGTAGCCGTCAGATCGTCCAGGCTGGTCTCGTCCAGGACGGGGCTCAGGGCCGGATCCGCCTCGGGATCCGGATCGGTGATCGCGTAGAAGCGGTTGTTCTCGTCCGACCCGGCGAAGCCCGCGAAGGTGAGGTCCATCCGCTCGCCGGTTCCGAACGCGTACCACAGCGTGTTGCCCTTGAACGTGGCGCTCGGCGCGTGGAACTGGCTCTTGTAGTAGCGCGTTCCGCCCACCACCTCGGTCGGCGCCGAGAAGATGCGGCCGAAGTGCCAGTTGGGCTGCGCCACGCTCCCGCCGGCGCTGATCGGATCGTCGCCCACCGGGCTGATCACCCACTTCCAGAGGTTGCCGCCCAGGTCGCCGATCACCACCAGGTCCGCGTAGCCGTCGAAGTCGATGTCGTACACGCCCGGCGTTCCGGCGAACCCGTAGTGCATGAACTTCTCCGGGGTCGTCGGCACGTAGGTCAGGGCCCCGGGATCGGTCGTCGGGCCGGGCGTGACCCCCGGATCGGCGTCGAACGCCTTGCGGCCCAGGACCTCGCCCGTCTTGATGTCGATCATGTAGATCGCCCGACCCGCCGTCGCGGTCGCGTCGTAGGCCCCGTTGTTCGGGTCGCTCACCGGGTCGTAGCCGGCACCGAAGATCGCGACCCAGCGGTCCATCACGGTGCCGCCCTGGTCGACGCGCACCTTCGTGATGATGGCCTCGGAGAACGTGTAGCCCATGAAGGACTTGTCGGTGCCCGCTCCGGTCGCGGCCCCCTCACGCGGGAACTCCCAGAGGTAGCAGGGGTAGCCGCTGCCCGTGGCCGGCGCCTGGCAGGAGCCGCCCGGGTTGGTGACGTCGAGGGCGTAGACCTGACGGCCGCCCTGGCGCATGGTGCCCACGAGCACCGTCCGCCAGCGGTCCCAGTCCGTCCCGTCCGAGGGCGTGCCCGGCAGGTTGTAGAGCCACACGTCCGCGATGCTCGGCGGGCCGTCCACGAAGTAGAAGCTCCGGCCGTTCCGATCGATCGGGAGCTGCTTGGCGTTGAGGCGGGCCTCGTAGGGCATGAAGCCGACCACCTCGTCGCCGGTGCCGTCGTCGTAGTCCACCGGAGCCGGCGGCGTCGCCGTGTTCTGACCCGCGTCGAAGAAGTGCAGGAAGCCGTCGTTGGCGCCCGCGATGATCATCCGATCGCGATCGTCGTAGTTGGCCTCGAAGAGCTGGTAGGCCGGGTCCGCGATGAAGCTCTGGGGCCCGGGCACGACGGCCGGATTCGAGTGGAAGATGTCGCCGAGCTTCCAGGGTCGCTCGACGCAGCCGCCGTTGATCGTCCCGAGCTCGCAGCCCCGGACGTTCTCGATCAGCATCTCCGCGAGCTCCGCGGCCGTGGTCGGCGCGGGGTTCGGCGTCGTGTCGTAGAGCGGGATGTCCGCCGCGGTCACGTTCATGTCGGCCGCGGTGACGGAGCCGAACTTGAAGTTCGTCATGACCGACGTCGTCGGGCCGGTCGAGATGCTCGTGCGCAGATCGCGCACGCCCGCGTTCTTCAGGTTCAGCCGCTCACCGGCGTCCCAGAAGGGCACCGCGGTGCTGAGGAAGGGGCCCGAGAGGCACGCGCCCGAGGGATCGTTCAGGGCGCACTTCGGCGGCACGCTCGCGTCGAAGATCGTGCCGTCGTTGTTGATGGTCCAGGCCTTGAGGTGGCCCTCCCAGTACCCGTTCTCGCGAGAAGGCACGAAGAGGCTGGTGTAGAACTTGCCGCCGTCCGCGGTTCGCACGGCCGGCACCGTCGCTGCGGTGAAGGACTGGGCCTTCTGGATGATGTCGCTGATCGCGTCGATGATGTCGTCGGCCAGCTTCTGGGGATCGTTGCTGAAGTAGAACTGGCCGTTGCCCACGTTGGCCGTCTTCTGCAGGACCGCGTTGGCGAAGGGCGAGGTCGTGAAGCCGACGGTGTAGACGTCGATCACCTGCTCCTGGCCGTTGTGCGGGGCCAGGTCGGGCCGGAAGTCGTTCTCCTGCATGAACTTCGCGATGTCGTCGAGCCAACGCGTCGGCTCACACCCCGTGGTGCAGCCCGTGAAGCCAGCGGGGGTCTCGTCCTCGCCGTCCATGTTGTAGTCGCCGATCAGGTTCGGGAAGGCCGCGAAACCCGCCGTCGTCGTGGTGTTCGAGACGTTCAGGTCGAAGTCGTCGCGGGTGGGCTCACCGTCCGTGATGATCACGACGAAGTTCTTCTGACAGGCATGCTGGACCGGGCTGCCCGGCGCGTTGCTCGAGGTGAAGGGGCCGCCTTCGTCCGTGCTGCCGTCGGTGCTGAACTCGTACTCGGGGAAGGTGCCGCTGGTCGCTCCCGGCGGGAGGTCGGCCACCGTCCGACTCATGAAGTAGCTGTAGATCTGGAGCAGGCTCTCCGCGAGCGGCGTCCAGGACTCACCGGTCAGGTCGTCGATCGCGTCGTCGAGGTGCTGGCCGTGGCTCTTGCTCACGCCGTTGAGCGTGTAGACGTTGGGGGAGCCGGTGCCGTCCAGGTAGTCGTTCGCCGGGACGCGCACGAAGCCGCCGTTCGGGTCGCTGCTCGTGGTGTCGAGGTCGGGGAAGATCGGGCGCCGGAACTGGGCCAGCCCGAAGCGCACCTCACCGGCCGCGTTCACCCGGCAGATCACCTCGCGCAGGATGTCCTGGGCGGCCGTGATGCGGGAGCGGCGGTAGAGGGAGAAGGTGCCGCCGCCGAGACACGTCGAGAAGGTGCCGTTGGCGGTGAGCGCCAGCTCGGAGAGCGGAGAGACGGTGGCCGGCGGCGTGATCGTGCTCGAGGCGGGGCTGTAGAGCCAGTTCAGGTAGCTGCCCATCCAGCGCGTGTACTCGCTGTTCCCGTCCACGTCCGGGTCGTGGAAGATCTCGCGCGCGGCCGTCACGCAGCCGGCGGGAGGAGTGCCGGGCAGCGAGTAGGAGCCCGAGCGGAAGAACTGGTCGGTGTTGCTCGAGGGCCCGTCCGTGTCGCCGTCGAAGCTCGACACCAGGTACTGGGTGCCGGCCGTGAAGAACGTGCACGTCGGGGTCACCGTCGGGTTGAAGGCCGGGTGCCAGACGACGTGGTGCATCGAGCCCGAGTTGTCGACGAGCAGCACCACGTTGGGCGGCACCACGGTCGAGAACAGGTCGGTGTCGTCCGCGAGGACGCTCGCGGGAGCGAGGATCAGGGCGAGGCCAGCGAGCAGCGGAAGCCCGACGCGAAGGGTGCGCCGGATCCGATGGGCGGGGTGGGTCTCTTCCATGGGAATCTCCTGCAGGGCCCTCTCCCGGACCCGTTCGCCGTCAGTCATCGCAAGGGCCGTGCCAGCTCCTGGGCCGCCCACCGGGCGTCTCCGGCGCCGAGAGAGCCCTCCGGGCGGCCCCGCACCGCAGAGTCCTGCGCAGTGCGCAGGGGCCTGCAGGGCGGCCTCGAGCCCCTACTCCGCCGCGTTTGCCGGGGCCTGGGCCTCGGCCTTCACGGTCACCTCGAAGAGGAACGTCGTGCCCTCGCCGGAGCCATCCAGCACGCCGATCTCGACCGGGTGCACGCCGGTCTGGCCGGCGTTCGGCTTCCAGGTCAGCAGGCCCGTGATGGCGTCCACCTCCATGCCCGCCGGCGCCTGCTCGAGGAAGAAGCGCAGGTTCCGGTCGCCGTCGGCGTCGATCGCCTCGAACTGGTACTTGAAGGTTCCGGATTCGGTCTGGAGCTCGGGAAGGCTCGCGATCCGCGGGGGCGTGTTGCCGAGCCGGATCTCGCGGCTCGTGAAGGGCCGGCTCTCGCTGCTCCCGTCGCTGGCCGTGACGCGGACGGTCAGGCGATCGCCCCGGCGCAGGCCGCGGGTGTCGAACTCGCGATCGCGTCCCCGCACCGAGCCGTTCACCATCCACTCGTACTCGAAACCCATGGTGTCGCCGTCGGCGTCGCGGGCCATCGGGGTCGCCACCACCACGTCGCCCGCCCGGGGAGCTCCCTCGGGCTGGAACGCCACGTCGTCGACCACCGGCACGCGGTTGGCGACCCGTGCCCGAGCGCGCATCGGAGCGCTCTGGTTGCGCCCGTCCGTCGCCACCACCTCGACCACCAGCTCGTCGCCCTTGCCGAGATCCGTCAGGGTGATGGAGGCGTCGCCCCCCTCGCGCACCACGCGGCCGTTCAGCTTCCAGGTGAACACGTAGCGGAGCAGATCCCCGTCGGGATCCGAGGCGTCCACGACGGCCGTGATCGGCGCGCCGGGGGTGGGCTCACGCGGGCTCAGCGCCAGGCTGTTCACGACCGGCACCTCGCCGACGCTCAGCGTCGTCGCGGGCTGGGCCTCCTCGACCTCGGGCATCGGCGCTCCCGCCGTCTCCGCCATCGAGCGGCCCTGGGGCGTCGGTGCCTCCACCTCGCCGCCGGAACAGGCCGTCATCCCGACGAGCAAAAGGCTCGCCAGAGCGATCAGGACTCCTCGCATCTTCCCCTCCCCCGGATCGCTCCCGACTCAGTAGCCGGAAGCGAGGATCTTCGTCTCCATGACCTCGACGCGCGACGTCGAGCCGCCGCCGAAGCCGAGTGCGTTCGGGCTCTGCCCCACCACGTTGATCTGCCAGAGCGTGTCCACGAACTTCGGCTTGCCGGTCTGGAGGTTCATGCCGCCCGAGACCTTGCCGTCCGCCGTGTAGCGGATGAAGTTCGGCGCGAAGGCCGGGTCCCCGTAGAACTGCGGCAGCTGGGTCTCGTTGTTGTACATGGCGCCGTCGCCGAGGTTCGTCTGGGCCAGCACGGGCGTATCGGTGCGCGCCCCGACACCGGCCACCAGGGCGCGGCCCTGGGCCGCTCCGGCCTCGGCGGCGTAGAAGGCGTTGCGCGAGCGGTTCTGGAAGCCCGCGACCTGGCGATCCCGGGTCGCCGTGTCCATCGCCGCGATCCCGATCCAGCCCATCAGGACCAGCACCAGCATCGTCACCAGCATGGCCACGCCGGATTCCCGGCGGTGGTCGGAGGTCGCGTTCGTCTGCTTCGTCATGCGTCGTTCCTCAGGAGCGCTTGCCGATGTTGCGCGGCTGCACGGCGAGGGTGTGAACGCGCCGGCGGAAGCCGTCGGGGCCACCCGCGGGAGCCACTCGGTTCAGCTGCGCCTGGAACGCACCCTGGGCCGTGGCCGGATTGATCCGCTGGTCGGGATCCTGGTTCGCCGTTCGCACCACGAAGTCGACGCGGATCTCGCGGAGCTCCGTGTTGTCCCCGATCGTGCCGTTCATGTTCGAGGCGTACGCCGGTCCGGTCGCGGAACCCGCGTACTCCTGGTTCACGACGATGTTGCCGTCGCCGTTGTCGTCGTACGCGGCCGCGAACTGCAGATCCTCGACGTCGTCGGCGATCATCATGCCGTCCCGCCAGAGCTGCGGCGCCGCCGTTCCCGTGTTCGCCGCCGGGACGATCGCGTACCAGTGCGCGGGAATCGCGACCAGATCGCCACCCGCCGGAATCATCGTCTCG
>JAAUYD010017140.1_pt1 | contig 52797 bp, 49 predicted proteins | sample 7278101 | NCBI WGS metagenome assembly JAAUYD01 (sample SAMN14350128, study PRJNA611818) | marine sediment metagenome | isolation source: surface marine sediment (0.6m) | place: French Polynesia: Moorea | collected 2018-08
CGCGTGCCGATGGAATCAGGACGGTGTCGAGTGGGCGCTCGACGCTGGCGTGCGCCGGGAACGCGCGGCCGCTGAGCATGCACGATGCGGTCAAAATACAGCACTCGCCCGGTTCCACATGGTACAGCGTGATCTCGCGGCCCGACTCGGCGAGTTTGAAGACCCTCGCGCTGCCCGACAGGAGCAGCGCGAGATGTGAGCACGCGTCGCCTTCGTTGCAGATGGTCTTGCCGGCAGGCAGCGATGCCACGGACGCGCCGGCCTCGACATGGCGCATCAACTCGCGGTCGCCGGCAATCGACGCGAAGTGCTCGCGGAACCGGGCTAGCGACGGTTCGCTGAGCATGTCGCGTCAGATCACGACCTGGGTGAAGTCGTAGTCCATGTTCTCCAGCGGCCGCTGGATGAAATTGCCCTGCAGGAAGTCGGCACCGGACGACCAGTGCAGATCGATGCTGCGCGGGTCGTCGACGTTGGACACGATCACCTTGGCGCTGGCGTCGTGGGCCTGGCGGATCACGCTGCTGATCACGTGCCGGTCGGCCTTGAGCAGGCGCGGCGTGATGTTGATGTAGTTCGCCCGCAAGTAGTTCAGCACCTTGAAGGCCGCTTCTTTCTCTGGGAAACGCGACAGCGATACCTCGACGTCCATCTCGCGCAGCGCGCGGATGTTCTGCTGCGCCGTCTTCAGGTCCAGCGACAGGTCGGGCAGGCGGAAATCGACGACCAGGCCGGTGCCGACCATCTGCTTGGCACGCAGGCGACCGAGCAGCCAGGCCGGCATGTCGGCGTTCAACGCGCTGCGCGACGACTGGTGCACGAACACCCGGGTGCGCCTGCCACCATCGCGGCGCTGCTTGAGAATATTGATCGCGCGTTCGAGTATCCAGTGATCGAGCTCCTCGCAGCTGTCGGTCTTCTCGGCGGCCTCGAGCAGAACGCGGTCGCCGACCAGGTCGCCCTGCGCGTTCTCGACGCGCAGCACTATCTCGTAGGTCTCGCTGCCGCGCGTCTGCAGGTCGAGCAGTGGCTGGTACTGGATGATGAACGCATCATCGCGGAGCGCGTTCTTGACCCGCTGCGGCAGGTCGTCGTCGGGTTGTGTGGAGATCTCCTGACTGTCGGCCTCGGCGCTATGGACGTGGACGCGCTGACCGCCGTGGATCGCAGCATCGCCGCAGGCCGCGGTGGCCCGCGCGATGATGCCGTTGGCGTTCTCCAAACGGTCATCAATGACGCACAGGCCGACGCTGGCATGCAGCGAGACCTTGTCGTCGAGACCGGCGTCATCGATCTGCCGGATCAGCGTCTCGGCGAGCCCAATCAGTGCATCGCGCTGTTCGCGGCGTGCCAGGACGCCGAACGACCGCTCGTCGACGCGCGCCGCAACGTCGGTGTCGTCGAGCTGCGCGGCGATCAGTTCGCCGAGCTTGGACATCAGGTGATCCATGCCGCCGGCGCCGAGGGCTGCATTGAGTTCCTCGGCGTTGTCCGGCCGCACCATCAGTACGCCGGCCGAGCCACCGCGGACCTCGTCATCGATCGCGGCGGCCACGCGGTCGAGAAACAGCTGACGCGAGAACAGGCCGGTGACGCGATCGTGTTTCGGTGGTTTGCCGGTGGCGCTGAGGATCTGGCGCGAGCGCCGGATGCGTGTCTGCACGATGCTCAGCAGGTGTTTCGGCCGGATCGGCTTGGCGACGAAGTCGTCGCCGCCGACGCTGAGCGCGTCGAGCTGCTTCTCGGTGTTCTGCTCGCCGGACAGGAACACGATCGGGATCGCGACGAATTCCTGATGGTCGCGGATGATCGTCGTCAGCTCAATGCCGTTGACCTCCGGCATGTAGATGTCCATCAGTATCAGGTCCGGGCGAAAGTCGCGCAATGCGTCGATGACCTTGATCGGTTCGGTGACCTGGAGCACCTCGATCCCGGCCTTGTGCAGGATAGACGCCGCGAAGTCAGCCTGCGTCGGATCGTCCTCGACGATCAGCACGCGCGACGGGGTCTCGGAGTCCGGTGCCGCCATGTCACGGATCTGCATCGCGACCTGTTGTGCATCGAGCGGCGCGACCAGATAACCGTCACCGCCGGCGCGGATCGCGTCGACGCGCAGCTGCAGCGTCGTCGAGCGGCTGACGAAGATCAGCGGGATGTGCAGCGACATGTGGCTGCGCAGGCGGACCAGTTCGTCGGACAGCGGTCCGATGCCGGGCAGCGCGGCGGTATCGGCGACGATGACCTTCGGCGGTCGAACCTGCAGGCGCGCGAGCAGGGCCTCGGTGTCGCCGAACAGGCTCACGTCGCAGCCGAGTTCGCTCAACGCCGTCGTTACATCGCCGGTCGGTCCGTCGCTGTCGCCGAGTATGAAGATCCCGGCCTCGTCGGCATCGCCGCCTGCCGTGAGTTCGGTCGAGGCCGTGACGCTGGCCGCGGTCTTCAGGGCTCGGACCAGGCCGGCGATCGCACTCATCTGCGACGCGCCCGGCACGATGTCGGAATCGACGAAAGAACTCAGGTAGACTTCGAGCGAGAACACGCTCTCGTTGAGCTGGAACAGGTTGTACGACTTGCTCGACTCCGAGATCTCGCGGATGCGCGCATACAGGGCATCGAGCAGCTCCCTGTCCCAGGCGCCGGACTCCAGTTTCGACCAGATGTCCTCGATTGCCGCCAGACGCGTCGACAGCTGCTCGACGAAGGCGTCGCGGCCGCCACCGAGATCGGTTTCCTTGTCGCCTGGCGGTTCCGCCATTGACTGCGTTTCCCCTTGCTGTTGTTCTTCCGGCCTGCCGGGCGGCCCGCGACCGCTTGCGAAGGCCTCAGCGAACGATATGCGATACGCCGTGGGTCTGCCACAATAATACATGCCAAAGCGCTGTTTCGATTCGATAATCAAGCAAGGCCCGTCGACGGTCTCGGACAGCAGAAACCCCAGTGAAAGCGTCACAAACGGCACTGCCGAACCCCCATCCGAACAGCGACGGCGCCGAGCCGGCGCTGCAGGCGCTGATCGGCATCGAGAGTCTGCAGCTCAGCGCCCGCGTTGCCGGTCTCGCCGGCGGCATGTTGTTGTTGCTGGTCGCGACCGTTGCCTGGCTGGGTACCGAGGTCACGCACCTCGACAGTTATTGGCTGTCCTGGGCAACGTTGCCGGCGCTGGTGGCGGCGTTCGGCGGGCCGCTGCTCGGTCGCCAGCTGCTCAGCCGCGGGTCACTCACGCGCTGGCGGCTGCTGCTCGTCGCCGTGATGACAGTCAACAGCGCGGCGTGGGCGTTCGCGTCGGTGATTGCGGTCGGCGCGCAGCCGTCGTCGCTGGTCCTGTTGGTCGTTGCCTGGCTGGGACTGTCTTTCTCGGTGCTGCCGACGGTCTCATGGCTGCCGGGTCTGGTGCTGCAGCTGTTCGCGCAGGTGCTGTGCATCGTCGCATTTGCCTTCGTGCCGGGCTTCGGCGGCGAGGCCTTCCTGTTGCCGCTCGGTCTTTGGTTCCCGCTGGCGACACTGGCGCTGATGGCCGCTGTCTACGCCCGGCGTGTCGACCTGATCAAGGCCGACATGCGTTTTCTGCACTTCGAATCGTCCGAGCTGCAGAAACAGCTCGGCGAGACCGACGAACGGCTCAAGGAGGTGCGGCAGCAGCGCACGACCCTGGAGGGCGAACTGGCGGAGATCCTCGATCTCGCCGAAGACGCCAATCGCGCGAAGACCGAGTTCCTGGCGACGATGAGCCACGAGATCCGGACGCCGCTCAACGGCATCCTGCCGATCCTCGAGATGCTTCGCGACACACGGCTCAACGAAGAGCAGGTGAAGATGGTCCGTACCGCGCAGAGTTCGTCGCGCCACCTGCTGCGGATCATCAACGACATCCTCGATTTCGCCAAGGTCGAGTCGGGCAAGCTGCAGTTGGAATCGATCGAGATCGATGTCCGCGACATGGTCGATTCGGTGACCGAGCTGATGAGCAGCAGCGCGCGCAACCACAACCTGAAGTTGAGCGCCAGCGTCGCCGACAATGTCCCGCACGTCGTGCGCGGCGACCCGATCCGCCTGCGCCAGGTACTGATCAACCTGGTCAGCAACGCGATCAAGTTCACCGAGGAGGGCGGCATACGCGTCGAGGTATCGCGCGGTCAGACCAGCCAGAAGGAGGTCGAGCTGCTGTTCGCCGTGGCCGACACCGGCGTCGGCATGTCGGCGGATACCGCCGACCGCCTGTTCCAGTCGTTCACGCAGGCGGATGCGTCGACCACGCGCAAGCACGGCGGCACCGGGCTCGGCCTGGTGATCTGCAAGCGCCTCGTCGAGCTGATGGGCGGCAAGATCGGTGTACGCTCGACGCTCGGCCAGGGGTCGACGTTCTGGTTCCTGGTGCCGTTGCGCAAATCGGTCACCGAAGTGCCGTCGGCACGCCGCGACCTGCACGGTGTGCGCGTGTTGACCGTGATCGGCGACCAGGAGGTCAGTGCCAGGGTCGCGCAGGACCTGCGTGGCTGGGGCGTCGTCGTCGAGGTCGCAGGCGAGCCCAACGACGCGATCAACAAGCTGCGATCGACGTCGATGCTCGGCAAGAGCTGGACCTACGAACTGGTGTTGATCGACGGCAGCGGCATCGAGCAGCGCCTGCCCGGACTGCTCGCAGAGCTGCGCGCGATCGATGCCCTCAAGGGCATCCACGTCGTCGTGTCGGTGCGTTCCGACAGCCTCGCCCAGAAGATCAAGCGTGACTATGGCGCACTGCTGCTCACCGACGCGCTGCGCCCGGAACCGCTGCGCCGCCTGTTGTACCGCTTGTTCGACGTCGAGACTGGTCACTACGGCAACGCCGATATCCGTCTCGACGAGGTCTACGATGACCTCAATGTCTCGGTCGGCGACGTCGAGCTCGACGATGTCGAAACGCCGTCGGCACTGCCCAGGTTCGAAGGCACGGTGCTGTTGGTCGAGGACAACCCGGTCAACCTCGGTGTCGTCAAGAAGGCGCTGGCCAAGCTCGGGCTCGGCAGTGCGTCGGCGACCGACGGCGAAGAGGCGCTGGCGCAGTTTCGCCGGCAGCGCTATCACCTGATCTTCATGGATTGCCAGATGCCGGTCATGGACGGCTACGAGGCCACGCGGCAGATCCGGCGGCTGGAGGCGGCACAGGGCGTCGCTCGGACGCCGATCATCGCGATGACCGCCAACGCGATGGCCGGCGACCGCGAGAAGTGCCTGGCGGCCGGCATGGATGACTACCTGGCCAAGCCGGTCGGCATCGGCGACCTGCGCGATTGCGTGTCCACATGGATGGCCAGGCGCACCGATACCGCAGCGACGGCGCCGACCGCCGCCGCTGCGACCCCGGCGCCGCCGGACGACGCCGCGGCCACGCGACCCGTGCTCGATTCGCGGGTCCTGCGCGAGCTCAAGGAGATCATGGAAGACGATTACGTGAACCTGCTGCGCACCTACCTGCGCAACGCCCCGCAGCTGGTTGCCGATGCCAGGCAGGCGGTCGCGAACGGTGACGTCGAGTCGATGGTGCGACCAGTGCATTCATTGAAATCGAGCAGCGCCAACGTCGGCGCGATGCACCTTTCCGAGCTCGCGCGCGAGGCCGAAAGGCATGCGCGGGCGGGCGATTTCGGTGCCGCCCAGCGGGCGTTCGACGCGGTCCACGACGCCTTCATCGATGCCGAGATTGCCCTGCGCGAGCACGTGCAGAGCGTCTCGGTCGCGTGACGGGCGGCGGCTGTCGCTAGAGCATCTCCGACGCGAAGTCTGCGAGGCGCGAACGTTCGCCGCGCTGCAGCGTGATGTGGCCGCCGTGTGGCCAGTTCTTGAAGCGATCGACGACGTAGGTCAGGCCGGACGTGGTTTCGGTCAGGTAGGGTGTATCGATCTGCGCGACGTTACCCAGGCAGACGATCTTGGTTCCCGGTCCGGCGCGCGTGATCAGCGTCTTCATCTGCTTCGGCGTCAGGTTCTGCGCCTCGTCGAGGATGATGTACTTGTTCAGGAAAGTGCGGCCGCGCATGAAGTTCAGCGAATGGATGCGGATTCTCGAGCGCAGCAGGTCGTCGGTCGCGGCGCGCCCCCATTCGCCGCCCTCGGTATGCGTCAATACCTCGAGGTTGTCCATCAGCGCGCCCATCCACGGCGTCATCTTTTCTTCCTCGGTTCCGGGTAGAAAGCCGATGTCTTCGCCGACCGGCACGGTCACCCGGGTCATGACGATCTCGCGGAACAGGTTCTGGTCGAGGACCTGGGCGAGGCCTGCGGCCAGCGCGAGCAGCGTCTTGCCGGTGCCGGCCGTGCCGAGCAGCGAGACGAAGTCGATGTTCGGATCCATCAGCAGGTTCAGCGCGAAGTTCTGCTCGCGGTTGCGTGCGCTGATCCCCCATACTGCATGCTTGCTCGACCGATAGTCGTTGACGATCTCGATGATCGCGTCATCGCCGTCGCGCTCGCGCACGATTGCCTCGAATGGCTGATCGCCCTCGATGTACAGACATTGGTTGATGTGCCAGTCGGCGGTGTCCGGTCCCTTGACGCGGTAATAGGTGTGGCCCTCTTCCTGCCACGAGTCGATGTCCTTGCTGTGCGTATCCCAGAATCCCGCGGGCAGTTCGGCCTCACCGGAGTACAGCAGGTTGACGTCGTCGAGGACCTGGTCGTTGTGGTAGTCCTCGGTGTGGATGCCGATGACCGCGGCCTTGATGCGCAGGTTGATGTCCTTGGACACCAGCGTCACGTGACGCTTCGGGGCCATGTCGGCAAGTGCCAGCGCGGTGCCGAGGATGTTGTTGTCGGACGTGTCGCCGGGCAGCGTCTGCGGCAGCTGCTTCGGCTGCAGCTGGGTCTGGAAGAACAGGTGGCCGCAGTTGTCGTCGGCGAATCCGTCGTGCAGTTGCTTGGCCGTGGTCGGCAGCGGCAGCCCGGAATCGATGTCCTGCTTGGACGCCTTGCTCATCAGCTCATCGAGGAACCGGCTGACCTGGCGCGAGTTACGGGCGACTTCCGACGTGCCCTTCTTCGCCCGGTCGAGCTCTTCGAGGACGACCATCGGCAGGAAGATGTCGTGTTCGGCGAAACGGAAGATCGCGGTCGGATCGTGCATCAACACGTTGGTGTCAAGAACGAACAGTTTCTTGTCGGCGCGCGATTTTATGCCCATGTTGCTCCGGAGGCGGCGAGGGGTTCGGCGGGATTACTTGTTCAGGGCCTTGACGGCGTCGAGGACCTCGTCGACGTGACCCTTGACCTTGACCCCGCGCCATTCGCGGCGCAGTGTGCCGGCGGCGTCGATCACGAAGGTGCTGCGTTCGATGCCGCGGACCTGTTTGCCGTACATGTTCTTCATCTTGATCACGCCGAAGGCGTCGCACAGCGTCTCGTCCCTGTCGGCGACCAGGTCGAACGGAAAACCCTGCTTGGCCTTGAAGTTGTCCTGCGCCTTGAGGCTGTCACGCGAGGCGCCGAGGATCACGCACGACTGGCGGCGAAACTTGCCGATGGCCGCCGCGAAGTCGAGGCCTTCCTGGGTGCAACCCGGCGTACTGGCCTTCGGGTAGAAGTACAGCACCAGCGGTCGGCCGCGATAGTCGGCGAGCTTCGCGGTCTTGTCGCCGGTCAGGTGCAGCACCACGTTGGGGACCTTCTTGCCGAGCGCTGTTGCGGCCATCGCTGGGTACCTCGGAAGCGGGGATCAGCCTTTGATCGGCTCGAGCACGGCGTCGATGTTCATGCCGTCGCAGAAATCCATGAACTCGTCGCGCAGTGCCGCGATGTGGATGTTTGCCGGAATGCCGATGCTCATCCGCACGGAGAACATCGGTGTGCCGGTATGCGCGGCGGCATAGCAGCTCGTTGTCATGTCCTCGATGTTTATGTTCTTGTCGGAAAAGAACGTGGCCAGGCTGTAGACGATGCCCGGATGATCGAGCGCGACCACATCGACGCCGTACGGCAGCAGGTTGCCGTCGCTGGCCCGTTCCTCGGTGCGCTTGGTCGTGATCGTCAAGTCGAGCCGCTGTTCGAGATCCGGGACCTGGTCTTCGAGCCTGGCGAGCTGGTTCCACGGTCCCTCGACCAGCAGCAGGATCGCAAACTCGCCGCCGAGCACGGTCATCCGGCTGTCGGTGATGTTGCAGTCGAGTTCGTAGATCGCCTTGGAGATCTGGTTGACGATCCCCGGCCGGTCGCGGCCCAGGGCGGATATCACGAGATGGCTGTTCTTTGCGGGCATGGTGCCGGTGACGGGTGATTTCGCGGTGAAACCGTGAGTTTACTGCCGGGCAGTCTGGTTTGTCTCCAACCGGTTCGATTTTCTACCGATCGCCGATATCGGCCGCACGCAGCGCCTCGGCCGCGGCCTCGGGGCTCACGGTGCTGACGAACAGCCCGGAGCCGAGTTCGAAGCCGGTCGGAATGCTGGTGCGTGGACAGATCTCGACGTGCCAGTGGTAGCTGCTGTCGCAGTCGTCGAACTCGCTGCCGTGCGGCACCGAGTGCAGGAAGAAATTGTACTGCACGCCGCCGACCACCTTGTCGAGGCGAGCCATCGTGCGCTGGAGCACGCGTGCGAAATCGGCCATGTCTTCGCCGCTGGCCTTGAGGAAGTCCGACTGGTGCTGCAGTGGCAGGATGTGGATCTCCCACTCGAAGCGGCTCGCGAACGGTTTGATCGCGACGAAACGCTCGCCGCGCTCGACGACATATTGACCGACGTTGATCTTGCGCCGTACCTGCCCGGAGCTGCGATCGTAGATCGTCGCCTCGTAGGTCAGCGCCTCGTCGATCAGCGAGCAGAACACGCAGTGATTGTACTTGCGCTGGTACTCGCGGCTGTGCTGGACCTCGTTCTGTACGTTCTCGGGGACCACCGGCGTGGCGATGATCTGGCTGTGCGTGTGTGCGATGCTGGCCCCGGCGGCGGGGCCGAAGTTCTTGAAAACGAGGACATATTTCAGGCGCGGGTCGGAAGCGTAGAGTTCACCCATACGCTGCCGGTAGACATCGAACAGGCGCGCCAGGTGGTCCTCGCGCATTTCGTGCAGCGCGATGCCGTGGCTGGGGTTGTCGATGACGACCTCGTGGCGGCCGTAACCGTCGATCACCTGCTGCAGGCCGAACGCGATGTTCGGCTGCGCGCGGTCGTCGCCCAGCACCGGGTACAGGTTGGGCACGATGCGGATATCCCAGTCGTCGCCGTCGGGGAACGCGGCAATCTGTGGCGGCGTGCGTTCCTCGTTGCCGCGACAGAACGGGCAGGTCTCGACATGCGTGCGGCTATCGCGCTCGACCTGCTCCTCGGCCTTCTTCGGTCGCATGCCGCGCGCCGTCGCCACCAGCACCGACTCGGTCGGTACGATCGGGTTGATCCGGATCTCGCGGATGCTGTCGCCTGTCTCACTCATGTCTGGTAAATCCGTTTCTTGCCCCTGCGCTGTTCTACTTCCGGTCGCAGCGGCCCTCAAGCTGACCGTGTTAATGGGGGCATTGATCGCCGGCCGCGGCCGCGGCTTCCCTTGGCACCGCAAAACCCGGCACGATAGAATCTAGGGCTTGATCCGGTCGGAGTTCGCCGATGATCCAGGGCAGTCTGGTCGCCATCGTTACCCCTATGCACGCGGACGGCAGCGTCGACGACGCGGCCTTCCGGCGCCTGATTGACTGGCACGTCGAACAGGGCAGCGACGCGATTGTCGCGGTTGGCACGACCGGCGAATCGGCGACGCTCGACGAGGCCGAGCACTGCCGCGTGATCGGGCTGGCGGTCGAGTTCGCGGCCGGCCGCATCCCGGTGATCGCCGGTACCGGCGCCAACTCGACCAGCGAGGCGATCGCGCTGACGAGCTGCGCCAAGTCGGCCGGTGCCGACGCCTGCCTGCTGGTCACACCGTATTACAACAAGCCGACCCAGGAGGGCCTGTACCGGCACCACGTGGCGGTCGCCGAGGCCGTCGACATCGAGCAGATCCTGTACAACGTGCCCGGGCGGACCGCCGTCGATATGCTGCCGGAGACGGTCGGCCGGCTGGCCGCGGTCGCCAACATCGTCGGCGTCAAGGAGGCAACCGGCGACGTCGAGCGAATACCGCGCCTGCGCGAGCTGACGACGCCCGGTTTCGCGATCTACAGTGGCGACGACGCGACCGCACGCGAGGCCATCCTGCGCGGTGCGAACGGCGACATCTCGGTAACCGCTAACGTGGCCCCGGCGGCGATGCACGCGATGTGCGCCGCGGCGCTGGCCGGCGATGCGGCCAAGGCGGCCGAGATCGATGCCACGCTCGCCGGCCTGCACCGCGACCTGTTCGTCGAGAGCAATCCGATCCCGGTGAAATGGGCGCTGGCGGAGATGGGGCGGATCGGCAGCGGTATCCGCCTGCCGTTGACGGCGCTGTCCCCGGAACACCATGAACGCCTGCGCACGACGATGCAGCAGGCCGGAATCCTCTGATTGGCAATGCATTGAATGCGCGCTGGGCCTACCAGTCGCGTGGGAACATGACCATTATGAACAAGCTGACCCGCAACCTGATCCCAGCGGCGCTGGCCCTGGCGCTGACCGCCTGTGGCAGCGTCAACGTCGATGACGTGCTGCCGGACAAGGCGGTCGAGTACAAACGCGAGCAGCAGGCCGAGCGTAACCTCGAGATCCCGCCGGACCTGACCAGCGACCGCATCAACGACCGCATGAGCGTGCCCGATACCTTCGGCGGCCTGTCGACCAGCTACTCCGAGTACCTGACCGATCGCCGGCTGCGCGGTGTCGACGAGGCGCCACGCGGCGCCATATCCGGCGACGTGTTGCCGGTGATCCGCGACATCCAGGTCAGGCGCGACGGCGACGAGCGCTGGCTGCAGATCAATGCCCCGGTCGAGACGGTGTGGCAGAAAGTCGTCGATTTCTGGCAGGAGAACGGCATCCTGATGGCCGAGCAGGACCCGACCGTCGGTGTAATGCGCACCTCGTGGCTGGAGAACCGCGCCGAGATCCCGCGCAACTTCATCACCGACACGATCCGCAGGGCCGTCGATGGTCTGTACGATACCGGCACGCGCGACCAGTACCGCGTCCGCCTCGAGCGCACTCCGAACAACGGCACCGAGCTGTACTTGACCCATTACGGCATGCAGGAGCAGGTGATCGCCGCGAGCAGCGGCGGCGTCGAGAACACGGTCTGGACACCGCGCGAGCGCGACCCCGGGCTCGAAGGCGAGATGCTGCGCCGGCTGATGGTCTACATGGGGGCCACCGACGAACGTGCCCGGGCACGCCTGGCGGCCGGCGCCGCCGAGCAGCGCCAGCGCTCGCAATTGCTGAACACGCGCGACGGCACCCAGCTGCTGATCGACGAGAGCTTCAACCGCGCCTGGCGGATCGTTGGCCTGACGCTGGACCGGGTCGGTTTCGCCGTCGAGGATCGCGATCGCTCCAGCGGCATCTACTACGTGCGCTACAACGATCCGTCCAAGCAGGACGCGGACAAGGGCTGGCTGTCGAGACTGGCGTTCTGGTCGAACGACGACGACATCGACACGACCAATCGCTACCAGGTCAAGGTCGGTAGCGGCGACGGGCGCACCGTAGTGGTCGTCGCCGACGAGCAGGGGCAGCGGGACAACTCGCCGACCGCGATCCGCATCCTGACCCTGTTGCAAGAGCAGATCCGCTGACGGATGCCGTTTCGCTTCGCCTCGCTGGGTAGCGGGAGCCGTGGCAACGCCACGCTGGTCGAGGCCGGCGAGACCCGTATCCTGGTCGATTGCGGTTTCGCCGCGCGCGAGTTCGTCGCGCGCTGCCAACGCCTGGCGTTCGATCCGGACAGCCTGTCGGCGATCCTGGTAACCCACGAGCACGGCGACCACATGCGTGGTGTCGGCGCCGTGGCGCGCCGCTTTGGGCTACCGGTCTGGATGAGCCACGGTACCTGGCATGCGGCCGATTTTGGCGCGATCGCCGAACTCGAACTGTTCGCGGCGCATGCTGGTAGGTTCGCGATCGGCGATCTGGCGATAACACCGGTAGCGGTGCCGCACGACGCGCGCGAACCGACGCAGTTCGTGTTCGATCACCGCGATGCGCGGCTCGGGTTGTTGACCGATCTCGGCAGCATCACGCCGCGTGTCGTCGCCGCCTTCGACGGCGTCGATGCGCTGCTGCTGGAATGCAACCACGACCCCGACCTGCTCGCGACCGGCCCCTATCCACCGAGCCTGCAGGCGCGCGTCGGCGGTCACTACGGGCACCTGAACAACGGCCAGGCCGCCGACTTTCTGCGGCGCATCGACCACTGTCGCCTGCGTCACCTGGTCGCCGCGCATCTCAGCGAGAAGAACAACTCGCCGGCGCTCGCGCGCGATGCGCTGCTGGCGGTCTCCGGGGAGCTCGACGGCTGCCTGAGCCTGCTGATCCAGGACGAGGCCAGCGACTGGTTCGCGATATCGCCCTGACGCCCGAGCGGGCGTCGAGTATCATCTCCCCGTCCCAACCGTCCGGCTGTACCCGGGGTTTCCATGCTGACACTGCGCGGCGCGCCCGCCGTCTCCGAATTCCGTCTCGAGAAACTCGCCCGCCAGCTGGCCAACGAGATCGGCGCGCTACCGCGCCTGGGTGCGGTGTTCATGCACTTCGTCGACATCGACAGCGTGCTCGGCGACCGCGAGCAGACGATCCTCGAACGCCTGCTCGATTACGGCCCGGCGCACGTCGACGCTGATGGGCAGGGTGAACTGTTCCTCGTCGTACCGCGGCCCGGCACGATCTCGCCGTGGTCGAGCAAGGCGACCGATATCGCGCACAACTGTGGGATCGACCGGATACGCCGTATCGAGCGCGGTATCGCCTACCGCGTCGACGGCGTGGCGCTGGATGGCGCCGTGCGCGCGGCGGTCGCGGCGCGCCTCCACGACCGCATGACGCAGGTCGTGCTGGCGGCGCTCGATGATGCCGCCCGCCTGTTCCGGCATGCCGAACCGCAACCGTTCGGCAACGTCGACGTGCTCGGCGGTGGACGCGACGCGCTGCTGCGCGCCAATGGTGAGCTCGGCCTGGCGCTGTCCGACGACGAGATCGACTACCTGGTCGCGAGCTTCACTGCGCTCGGGCGCAACCCCAGCGACGTCGAGCTGATGATGTTCGCTCAGGCCAATTCCGAGCATTGCCGGCACAAGATCTTCAACGCCAGCTGGTCGATCGATGGCAAGGACCAGCCGAAGTCGCTGTTCGCGATGATCCGCAACACCACCGAGCGTACACCGGACAACGTGCTGTCGGCGTACCGCGACAACGCCGCCGTGATTCGCGGCAGCGACGGCTACCGCTTCTATCCGGATCCCGCGAGCGGCGTCTACGGCCGTCACGACGAGCGCATCAACATCCTGATGAAGGTCGAGACGCACAACCACCCGACCGCGATCTCGCCCGACCCGGGCGCGGCGACCGGCGTCGGCGGCGAGATCCGCGACGAGGGCGCGACTGGCGTCGGTGCCAAGCCGAAGGCCGGGTTGTGCGGTTTCTCGGTGTCGAACCTGCGTCTACCGGGCGCCGGACAGCCGTGGGAGGAGGACTTCGGTCGCCCGGGGCGCATCGTCAGCGCACTCGACATCATGCTCGAGGGGCCGATCGGTGCCGCGGCCTTCAACAACGAGTTCGGCCGGCCGAACCTGCTCGGCTATTTCCGCACCTTCGAGGAGCGCGTGCCCGGCGCCGCTGGCGACGAGCTGCGCGGCTACCACAAGCCGATCATGCTGGCCGGTGGTCTCGGCAACATCCGTTCCGACCACGTCGAGAAGCAGGCCTTCCCGGCCGGCACGCCGCTGGTCGTGCTCGGCGGTCCGGCGATGCTGATCGGCCTCGGCGGCGGCGCGGCATCGTCGATGGCCTCGGGCGCGTCGGCCGAGGATCTCGATTTCGCGTCGGTGCAACGCGCCAACCCGGAGATGGAGCGGCGCTGCCAGGAGGTCATCGACCGCTGCTGGCAGCGCGGCGCCGACAACCCGGTGCTGTTCATCCACGACGTCGGCGCCGGTGGCCTGTCGAACGCCCTGCCCGAGCTGGTGCACGACGGCGATCGCGGCGGCGCCTTCGAGCTGCGCGAGGTGCCCAACGCCGACCCCGGCATGACGCCGATGGAGATCTGGTGCAACGAGGCGCAGGAGCGCTACGTGCTGGCCGTCGCCCGCGAACGCCTCGCCGAGTTCGAGGCGATCTGCGCGCGCGAGCGCTGTCCCTACGCGGTGGTCGGCGAGGCGACCGACGAGCAGCGGCTGGTACTCGGTGATCGCCATTTCGACGCCACGCCGATCGACATGCCGATGTCGCTGCTGTTCGGCAAGCCGCCGCGCATGCACCGCGACGTCGCTCGGGTCACGCCGCAGCTGCGTCCGCTGCAGCTCGACGGCGTGACCGTCGGCGACGCGGCCGGGCGCGTGCTCCGGTTGCCGACGGTCGCCGACAAGACCTTTCTGATCACGATCGGCGATCGCAGCATCACCGGCATGGTCGCGCGCGACCAGATGGTCGGTCCGTGGCAGGTGCCGGTCGCCGATGTCGCGGTGACGATCGCCGACTACGACGGCTATTGCGGCGAGGCGATGAGCATGGGCGAGCGCACGCCGCTGGCATTGCTCGACGCCGCGGCCTCCGGGCGCATGGCGATCGGCGAGGCGCTGACCAACCTGGCCGCGGCGTCGATCGCGCGGCTCGGCGACGTCAAGCTGTCGGCCAACTGGATGGCCGCGGCCGGTTACCCGGGCGAGGACGCGCGCCTGTACGACACCGTGCGTGCCGTGGGCATGGAACTGTGCCCGGCGCTCGGTATCGCGGTGCCGGTCGGCAAGGACTCGATGTCGATGCGCACTGTCTGGCAGGGTGACGACGGCGAGCGCGAGATGACCGCGCCGCTGTCGCTGATCGTCTCGGCGTTCGCGCCGGTCGACGACGTCCGCCGCACGTTGACGCCGCAGCTGCGCAGCGATGCCGGTGACAGCGACCTGGTGCTGATCGACCTCGGCCGCGGCCGCAACCGTCTCGGCGGCTCGGCGCTGGCCCAGGTCTACCGCCAGATCGGCGAGCATGCCCCCGACGTCGACGACCCGCTGCTGCTGCGCGGCATGTTCGACGTGATCCAGGAACTCAACCGCGACGGCCTGCTGCTCGCTTACCACGATCGTTCGGACGGCGGCCTGTTCACGACCCTGTGCGAGATGGCGTTTGCCGGCCGTTGCGGTCTCGACATCGATCTCGCCGGTCTCGCCGACGACGACGTCGCGGTGTTGTTCAACGAAGAGCTCGGCGGCGTGCTGCAGGTGCGCCATAGCGACAGCGACGACGTGCTCAACGCCCTCGAACGCGCCGGCCTCGGCGATTGCTGCCAGCTGATCGGCACGGTGCGCGAGGATCGCGTGATCCGCGTCCGCCACGGCGGTCGTGACGTGTTCGACGGTGAGCGCGTCGCGTTGCAGCAGGCCTGGTCGGAGACGACCGCGCAGATGCAGGCACTGCGCGACGATCCCGACTGCGCGGCCGAGGAGTACGCGCGCATCGCCGACGACGACCCTGGCCTGTCGGTGCAGCTCACGTTCGATCACAACGACGACGTCAGCGCGCCGTTCGTCGCGCAGCGCCGGCCGCGGGTCGCGATCCTGCGCGAGCAGGGTGTCAACGGCCAGGTCGAGATGGCCGCGTCGTTCAACAAGGCCGGTCTCGAGTGTGTCGACGTGCACATGTCCGACATCCTTGCCGGGCGGGTCGCACTCGACGGTTTTCACGGGCTGGTCGCCTGCGGCGGCTTCAGCTACGGCGACGTGCTCGGCGCCGGCGAGGGCTGGGCCAAGTCGATCCTGTTCAACGACCGGGCGCGCGACCAGTTCAGCGCGTTTTTCGAGCGTGACGACACCTTCGGCCTGGGCGTCTGCAATGGCTGCCAGATGCTGTCCAACCTCAAGACGTTGATCCCCGGTGCCGGTCACTGGCCGCATTTCGTGCGCAACCGCTCGGAGCAGTTCGAGGCACGCATGGTCATGGTCGAGGTCATGCCGACCGCGTCGATCCTGCTCGACGGCATGGCCGGCTCGCGGCTGCCGATCGTCGTCGCCCACGGTGAGGGCCGTGCCGAGTTCGCGGCGCCGGGGCAGCTCTACAGTGCACGCCCGCAGGTCGCACTGCGCTATGTCGAGAACGGCGGCGAACCGGCGGTCCGCTACCCGGCCAACCCGAACGGCTCGCCGGAGGGCATCACCGGCCTGACGACGACCGACGGCCGGGTCACGATCATGATGCCGCACCCGGAGCGTGTCGTGCGCGCGGTGCAGCATTCGTGGCGGCCGGACGGCTGGATCGAGGACGCGCCATGGCGGCGCCTGTTCCGCAACGCGCGGCGCTGGCTGGCATGAGCGACGCGCTCGAGGACCTGCAGACGAGATTCGCCCACCAGGAGCTGGCGATCGAGGCGCTCAACGAGGTCTTCGTGCGCCAGGGGCGCCAGATCGACGACCTGCGCGCGGCCCTCGACCGCCTGCAGCAGGAGCTGCGCGAGTTGCGGCCGTCGCCGCTCGACGCCGACGGCGGCAGTGAGCCGCCCCCGCCGCACTACTGAGCGCGCTGATCCCCAACATTGCCGGCCGGCGTCCCCGGGGGATGCCGCCAGCGCCGTCGTCGACGCCGGTCGCGACCGCCGCCGGCCGCCGTTGACAGGGCCGCCGGGCCTGTGTCCGCGCCGCTGCCGCGTGATCGGCCGTCGGGCACCTCGACATATCGACATAGTCCGGAGACAGGCCGTCATCGCCATCGCGCCCGCGTTCGTGCACGCCGCGCGCGCGGCGCATGCGTGCCTCGACCCGTGCTGCCGTGATCGCCTGGCGGTCGATCACGCGCGGGCACAGCGGCAGCTGTTCGGCGAGGCGCAGGGCGTGGCGGCACGCCGCGCGTTCGAAACGCAGACGGGTCGCGTCACCGAGTACCCGCAGGTGCAGGATTGCCGGTGCCTGCCGGTCGAACAGGCGCTGCAACAGCGGCCGCTGCGCGGCCGACAGTGCCCCGGCGTCGACGTACAGCGACGCGAAATGCGAAGCGGCGACCGGCCCGGCGGCGGCGTCGACGGCAGCCCGGCGAGACAGCGCTGACCCCGCGTGCAGCGCGGCGTGCCCGGCGGGTCACACGCCGCCGCGTCGCAGGCCGACGCGATCAGCGCCAGCGGCACCCCGGTCGTCGCATGCAGCAGCCACAGTTCGAAGCGGTCGACGAGCGCAAAGGGCAGGTCGTCGGCGTGCTGCCTGACCGCTGCCAGCAGCCTGTCACGCTGTTCGCGGACCCGGGCGTCGAAGCTCGGCATGCGTACCGGCGCGCGACGGAAACCGGCCTGGCGCGACCAGGTGCCATACTTGACGCCGGGAACGATCATGACGGCGCCGTCGTCGAGATCTTCGTACAGGCACTCGCCGCGCACGTACGGCGCGCACTGCCTGCCGTCGATGGTCGCCGCGTCGGCCCAGTCGGTGACGACCGAGTGCATGACGCCGCGGAACGGGCTCCGGATACGCTGGGCGATGCAGCGCGCAGCGACGCTATCGGCTGATTCGGGCCTGCGCCATCTGTAATACGCGGCGCGTGGCGACTCAACGCCGGGGAGGGATTCGCCAGCGATGTCGAGGACAGGCTGCCGCATCTGTCGCACCATCCGGCTCGTCGTGCTGTCGGTAATGCTTGGTGCGGCGTCCGGGTTCAGCGTACTGGCGCTCGGTGGCACGCGCGAACTGTCGATGGCCGCGACGTTCGGCGGTGCGATCGTGCCGTTGCTGTGGCACGCGCGGCGCAGCCGGCGCGGGCGTTCGGGTCCGTCGTGAAATCGTTCGTCGCCCGGACGGGTCCTATTCAAGACGAAAATAGCACGGGAATCCAAAGACATGCTGATCAGGCGCCACGGCGACATCCGGTCGTCCGAGATCACACCCGCCGACGTCTATGCGCAGCGTCGTGCCTTCCTCAAGGCCGCCGCTGCCGCCGGTGTCGGCGCGGCGCTGAGCGGCCCGGCCGCGGCGCTGGTCGCGCCGGCCGGACAACGCGACGCGATCGCCGGCGTCGTCGAGACGCCGCATGGCAGGGGCCTCGAACTCACCGACTACGAGTTCGTGACCCAGTACAACAACTTCTACGAGTTCGGTACCGACAAGGCGGACCCGGCGGAAAACGCGCACACGCTGCGGACGCGGCCGTGGAACGTCGTCGTCGACGGCGAGTGCGAGGCCCCTGGCGAGATCGGTATCGAGGACATACTGACCGGCTTCACGCAGGAGGAGCGTATCTACCGACTGCGCTGCGTCGAGGCCTGGGCCATGGTCGTGCCGTGGATAGGGTTTCCGCTCGGCGACCTGCTGCGGCGTTTCAAGCCGACGTCGCGCGCCAACTACGTGCGCTTCGAGACCCTGCTCGATCCCGAGCAGATGCCCGGCCAACGGCGTGCGATCCTCGACTGGCCGTACCGCGAAGGCCTGCGCATGGACGAGGCCATGCATCCGCTGACGATCCTCGCGACCGGGCTGTACGGCGAGGTCCTGCCGAACCAGAACGGCGCGCCGCTGCGCCTCGTCGTGCCGTGGAAGTACGGCTTCAAGAGCATCAAGTCGATCGTGCGCATCAGCTTCGTGCACGGCGTGCCGGAGACGACCTGGTGGCGCATGGCACCCGACGAGTACGGCTTCTACGCCAACGTCAACCCGAGCGTCGATCACCCGCGCTGGAGCCAGGCGCGCCACCGCGTCCTCGGCGAGGGCCTGTTCTCGCGCAAGCACGAGACCCCGATGTTCAACGGCTACGCCGACCAGGTGGCGCACCTGTACAAGGACATGGACCTGCGCAAGTTCTACTGATGGACAGGCCCGAGCACGCGTTCCCGTGGCGGCGCTTCGTCGCCAAGCCGCTGCTGTTCGGCGCGGCGTTGATCCCGTTCGGCCTGCTCGTGCACGGCGCTGCCGTCGGCGACCTCGGCGCCAACCCGCTCGAGCGCGTGACCCACACCACCGGCGATTGGGGATTGCGCTTCCTGCTGCTGACGCTGGCGATGACGCCGCTGCGCCAGCTGACCGCATGGAGCGGTTGGCTGACGTTCCGCCGCATGCTCGGCCTGTTCGCGTTCTTCTACGTCTCGCTGCATTTCCTGACCTGGATCTGGCTGGACCAGGAACTGCGCTGGGCCAACATGCTCGCCGATATCGCCAAGCGGCCGTTCGTCACCGTCGGTTTCGTCGCCTGGCTGCTGCTCCTGCCACTGGCGCTGACGTCGACGCGCGCGATGATGCGGCGCCTCGGCCGGCATTGGAAACGCCTGCACCGCACGGTCTACGCGGTCGCCGTGCTCGGCGTCCTGCACTTCCTGTGGCTGGTCAAGGCCGATCTCCTCGAGCCGCTGATCTACGCCGCGGTGCTGTTCGTGCTGCTGCTGGTGCGCTGGCGGCCGGGGCTGCTGAAACGACCGCCGCTGTCGACGCGGGCGCTCGACGCCCGCTGACCGCGCGCTGCCGCTGTACACGTGCCGGACCGCGGCGGTGGGCACCGTGCTGGCTGGTGATCGGCTGCCGGCTACAGCGGTCTGTGCAGGAATAGCTCGCAGTCGCCGGGGACGAAGCCGTTGCGCTGATAGACGCGGCGCGCGCGCGGGTTGTCGGCGCGCACCTCGAGCGTGATCCGACAGCAGCCCATCGCCAGCGCCTGCCGTGCGACCGCGTCGAGCAGCGCGTCGGCAACACCGTGACCGCGCCATTCCGCGACGACGGCGATGTCGTGGACATTGAGCAGCGGCCGCGCCGCGAACGTCGAGTAGGCGGCGAAACAGGTCGCGAAACCGACCGCGACGCCATGCCGTTCGGCGAGCAGGCCGATCGCGGTCGGGTGTCGCGGCAGGTCGCGCGCCAGGCGTGCGCGGACGTCATCGGCCAACGGTCGCGACGCCCCCATCGGGTCGCGCGCATAGGCGTCGAGCATGGCCAGGTAACGCGCCATGTCGGCGGCGTCCGCGAAGTCGATGCGCCGCACCGCGACGCCGGGCTCAGGCATCGCGGCCCGCCTGGTCGACGGCGAACTGGCGCGCGACCCGGCCGCTGCGCGAACCACGCTGGCGTGCCCACGCCAGCGCCGCACGGCGGGTCTCGGGATCGGCGAGGTCGCCGGCGCCGAGACGGTCCAGCCAGTGTTCGACGATCGCCAGGTAGTCGTCCTGGCTGAACGGATAGAACGACAGCCACAGGCCAAAACGCTCGGACAGCGAGATCTTCTCCTCGATCGCGTCGCCGGGATGGATCTCGCCGTTGACGACATGCACGTCCTGGTTCTCGGCCTTGTGCTCGGGCAGCAGGTGGCGCCGATTCGAGCTCGCGTAGATCAGCACGTTCGCCGGCGGCGCCGCGATCGAACCCTCGAGCACGGCCTTGAGCGCCGTGTACCCGGCGTCGTCGGCGTCGAACGACAGGTCGTCGCAGAACAGCAGAAAGCGTTCCGCGCGGCCGTCGAGTACGTCGACGATGTCGATCAGGTCGACCAGGTGTTCCTTCTCGACCTCGATCAGGCGCAGGCCGTCGTTGACGAAGGCGTTGAACACGGCCTTGATCAGCGTCGACTTGCCGGTGCCGCGGGCGCCCCACAGCAACACGTTGTTGGCCGGCAGGCCACGCATGAACTGCGTGGTGTTGCGCAAGACCTCGGCCTTCTGACGGTCCATGCACAGCAGGTCGGCGAGGTCGACGCGATGCGGGCGCTTGACCGGCAGCAGCCGCATGCCGCGGCGATCGTGGCGCCAGCGGTAGGCGTCGTGGATCCAGTCGGGAGGGCTGGCACGGCCGTCGAGCAGGGTCTCCCAGCGGTCGAGCAGGCGATTGGCACGGGCGAAAAACTCGTCGGGTGAGTCCATCGGGGTCTCGGTGGCTCCGTGAGGTCTGGTGGCGTCGTCCGCGCGCGGGCCGGCCGGCGCCGGCGGTTCAGGACAGGGCGCGGATTGTGCGGTGCAAAAATCGCTTGCAATTTAAGAAATTGCTTATATACTTTCTCTTAATTCGGGTGGCAGGTGCGCGGCCGCCGACGGTTAACGGTTTCGGGAATTTAATCATGAAAAAGATGATCGCATTGGCAGCCCTGATCGCGGCGATGCCGGCATCGGCCTTCTGGGGCTGGAACGACTGGGGCAACAGCGGCTACGGCAACGGCTACAACAACGGCTATGTCGACGGTGCCGGCGATGCCGAGGCCGACTTCACGTTCGACTTCAACATGAGCGCGCGCTTCCGTGGCGAGGGCCGCGGTCACGGCTACGGTGTCGGCGACGGCTACGGCAATGGTTACGGCTACAACGCGCACATCCCGTACTACGGCGCCCCCTACGGCTACCTCCCGCCGTGGCCACCGGTCGCACCGGAGGCCCCCGCCGAGTAACCCGCTGAACCCGCGCTGACCGAGCCAGGCGCCGCGGCGACGGTGTCCTGTGCACGGCTCGCGGCCGCCAGCCGATTCAACGGCTGGCCCTGATCTCCACCCGCTGCAGGCGTCCGGGTTCGACGGCGAAGCGCCGTTCGCCGCGTCTGCCGGCGGCCTGCGCATAGGCGATGTAGTCGCCGGCCGGCAGCACGATGTCGGTACTCGCGAAATAGCCGTCGTTGTAAACCCGTTCGCGGCGTTCGCGACCGGCGGCGTCGTGCTCGATGCGATACACCGAGAACCAGGTGTGGTGCTGCGCGTCCGCCGCGTCGGCCTGCACCAGGCTGACGCTGACGCGGCCGGCGTCGAGCGCCACGGCCAGCGTCTGCGCGGTCCCGGGCGCGATGTCGACGCGCGCCGAACCCGCGCTGCGGCCGTGGCGTGCGCGCACGCGGTGTGTGCCGGACGGCAGCACGAAACGCACCCGGTCGCCCGGGCCGCGCGCGGCCGCCGGTGCGCCGCCGTCGTCGTCGGTGTCCGGTCGTACCTCGAACCAGCTGTCGAGCAGCGCGTCGTCACGGCCGGCCAATGTCGCATGGACCACCAGCTCACCGGCCTGCAGCGGCAGTTCGAGCGCGGCCGCCTCGCCGGCGACGACAGTCACCGGGGCCTCGACGACGGCGCGGTCGAGGCGCGCCCGCGCGACGTAGTCGCCGTGCGGCACGACGAACGACACCGCGGCCGTGGTGTCGGCGCCGGCCACCTCGACCAGCGGCGACCCCGGGTCGTCGCCGTGCCGCAGCAGCGTGAAGTCGACACCACCGACCGGTTCGCCGTCGGCGCTCAGCGTCGCGACGAGATCGAGCCGCCCGGCGCCGAGGACCAGGTCGAGGCGGCGGCGCTCACCGGCCCGCAGCGTGACCGGCCGCTGCACCGTCGCGTCGCCGTAGCGGGCCTCGGCGACGTAGTCGCCGGCCGGCAGCACGAAGCGGGCCGCGTCGCCGTAGCCGTCGCTGGCGACCTGCTCCCGCACCGGGTTGCCGTAGGCGTCGGTGGCGTCACGCAGGATCCGGAACCATGCCTGCTCGGCCGCCGTGCCGGACGCGTCGAGGGTCGCCGCGAGGCGCAGCTCGGCGGCGCCGAGCACGATCTGCGCACTCAGGTCACCGCTTGCCGGCACGTCGATGGTCTGCGTTGCCGACACGGCGCCGTTGCGGACCCGGACACGGTAGCGGTCGGCGCTGAGCCGGAAATCGGCGACTGCCTTGGGTCCGGCACGCGCCATGATGTGCTGGCGCGCCTCGCCGAAGGTGCCCGGCTGGTCGCGCAGCACCGTGAAGTGGGTGCCGGGGAAGGGCTCCCCGCCGGACGCCAGCACGCTGCTCAGGCGCACGTTGCCGCGTCGCGGCTCGGCGACCGCGGGGCTCGGCAGGGATTCGGCGTGCGCGCCGTCGGCGACCGCCGGGGGCGCCGCCCGGCCCGGGATCGCCAGCGCCGCAACCAAGACTAGGCAGACGACAGGCAACAGTCTGGACATCATCGGTATGGCCCTCACGGGTGGAGTCCGGGCGATCAGGCGTCGATCCGCTTGTACTTGATGCGGTGTGGGTTGACGGCGTCGTCACCGAGGCGGCGCTTCTTGTCGTCCTCGTAGTCGGCGAAGTTTCCCTCGTACCAGACCACCTCGGAGTCGCCCTCGAAGGCCAGAATATGGGTCGCGATGCGGTCGAGGAACCAGCGGTCGTGCGAGATCACGACGGCGCAGCCGGGGAACGCGAGCAGCGCCTCTTCGAGCGCACGCAGGGTCTCGACGTCGAGGTCGTTGGTCGGTTCGTCGAGCAGCAGCACGTTGCCGCCGGACTTCAGCAGCTTCGCCAGGTGCACGCGGTTGCGCTCGCCGCCGGACAGGTCGCCGACCTTCTTCTGCTGGTCCGAACCCCTGAAGTTGAACCGCGAACAGTAGGCGCGCGACGGCATCTGGAAGTTGCCGACCGTGATGATCTCCTGGTCGTCGGAGATCTCCTGCCAGACCGTGTGCGTGTCGTTCAACGCATCGCGACTCTGGTCGACCGCGGCGATGTTGACCGTGTCGCCGATCCGCAGCTCGCCGGCGTCCGGCGTCTCGTCGCCGCTCAGCATGCGGAACAGCGTCGTCTTGCCGGCGCCGTTCGGGCCGATGATGCCGACGATGCCGCCCTTCGGCAGGTTGAAGCTCAGATCCTTGTACAGCAGCTTGTCGCCGAACGATTTCTGCAGCCCCTCGGCCTCGATGACCAGGTCGCCGAGGCGCTCGCCGGGCGGGATGTAGATCTCGTTGGTCTCGTTGCGCTTCTGGAAATCCTGGCTCTGCAGTTCCTCGAAGCGGGCCAGGCGTGCCTTGCTCTTGGCCTGGCGACCCTTCGGGTTCTGCCGCACCCACTCGAGTTCCTGCTTCATCGTCTTGATGCGACCGGCCTCCTGCTTCTCTTCCTGCTCGAGGCGCGCCTCTTTCTGCTCCAGCCACGACGAGTAGTTGCCCTGCCACGGGATACCGTGACCGCGGTCGAGTTCGAGGATCCAGCCGGCGACGTTGTCGAGGAAGTAGCGGTCGTGGGTGACGGCAACGACGGTGCCAGGGTAGTCGTGCAGGAAGCGTTCGAGCCACGCCACGGATTCGGCGTCGAGGTGGTTGGTCGGCTCGTCGAGCAGGAGCATGTCCGGCTTGGACAGCAGCAGCCGGCACAGTGCGACGCGACGGCGCTCGCCGCCGGACAGCTTGGTCACGTCGGCGTCCCACGGCGGCAGGCGCAGCGCGTCGGCGGCGACCTCGAGCTGACGTTCGAGGTTGTGGCCGTCGGACGCCTGCAGGATGTTCTCGAGTTCGGCCTGGCGCTTGGCCAGTGCGTCGAAATCGGCATCGGGCTCGGCGTAGGCGGCATAGACCTTGTCCAGTTCGGCCTGCGCCTCGGTGATATGGCCGAGCGCCTGCTCGACGTTGCCGCGCACGTCCTTGGCCGCGTCGAGCTGCGGTTCCTGCGGCAGGTAGCCGACCTTGATGCCCGGCTGCGGCCGTGCCTCGCCGTCGATGTCGCTGTCCACGCCCGCCATGATCCGCAGCAGCGACGACTTGCCGGCGCCGTTGAGTCCGAGCACGCCGATCTTGGCGCCCGGGAAGAAGGACAGCGAAATGTCGCGCAGGATCTGGCGCTTGGGCGGCACGGTCTTGCTGACGCGGTTCATGGTGTAGATGTACTGGGCCATGGTCCTCTGCCGGTTGCGGCCGGATGGGATGCGAAGGCGGCGATTCTACACGCCCCGGGTGCGTTCAAAAAACCGCCGCGCGGCCGCTAACGCGGCCAACAACAACACGAATGGATTGCGGGTCGATGAGGATACTGGACGGGACGACGGGCAGGCCGCTGCGACGTGCGGCGATCGGGTTGGCCGGTGCCGGGATCGCACTGGTCGGCATGGCGATCGGCGTCTCGGTGCGGCCCGCGGCAGAGCTGGTGTCGGCGACGCCAGGCGGGCCGGTCACGAGCGATCAGGCGCTGTTGATTGTCGCCGCCGCGGTGCTGTTCGGTGTCGCCGCGGCTGTCGGGCAGCGGGCGCGCGGCGCCGCCGCCGACGACCTGCTGCGCGATCCGGTCAGCGGCCTCTACCGGCGCAGTTACGTCGACGAGGTGGTGTCCAACCTGGCCGCCCGCGATGATCGTGCCGGCCGCAGTCAGCTGGCGCTTGCGATCATCGGGTTCGCCTACCTCGACACCGTAGAACGACGCCACGGGCGCGCCGCGGTCGACCGGCTGCTGGACGTCGCCGGCCGTGCGGTGCGCGGTCAGACGCGCGAAGGCGACCTGCCGATGCGCGACGGCGACCGCTTCCTGGTCTACCTGCAGTGCGACGACGTCGAGCAGGGCAACGCGTTCTGTCGGCGCCTGGTGATGCTGTTGGGGCGGGAGCAGTTCGATGTCGACGGCGACGTCGTCAAGCTGTCGCTGCAGCCGCGCGTCGCGCTGCGCGCCTGCGGTGAACCCGTTGCAGCGTTCCTGGCACGTGCCGCGGCGTTGCCGCCCGGGGCTGGCTGAAGCCCGGCTGCGGCGCCGTCGTGTCGACCGGGATCAGTCCGGGTCGTGCAGGTCGGCGGCCACCAGGGTGTTTTCCAGCAGCGTCGCGACCGTCATCGGCCCGACCCCGCCAGGAACCGGCGTGATCCAGGCCGCGACCTCGGCGACCGCGTCGGTATCGACGTCGCCGCACAGGCTGCCGTCGTCGAGGCGGTTGATACCGACATCGATGACGATCGCGCCGGGTTTCACCCAGTCCGCCTTGATGAAACGCGGGACGCCGACCGCGGCGACGACGACGTCGGCGCCGCGCACCTTGGCAGCGAGGTCGCGCGTCTTGCTGTGGCACACGGTCACGGTGCAGCGCGCCATCAGCAGCTCGAGGAACATCGGCCGTCCGACGATGTTCGACTGGCCGACGATCACCGCGTCCTTGCCGACCAGCGCGATCCCGGTACGCGAGAGCATCGTCATGACGCCTTTCGGCGTGCACGGCCGCAACGTCGGCTGGCGCAATACCAGCTTGCCGACGTTGTAGGGGTGGAAGCCGTCGACGTCCTTGGTCGGCAGGATGCGCTCGGTCACCGTGTCCTCGTCGATCTGTGGCGGCAGCGGCAGCTGCACGAGGATGCCGTCGACGTCGTCGCGGGCGTTGAGGTCGTCGATCAGATCGAGCAGCTCGGCCTGCGTGGATTCGCCGGACAGGCGCACGATCTCGGATGCGAAGCCGACCTGTTCGCAGGCCTTCTGCTTGTTGCGTACGTAGACCTGCGAGGCCGGGTTGTCACCGACCAGCACGACGACCAGGCCCGGCGGGCGGCGGCCCTCGGCGACGCGGGCGGCGACCAGGGACGCGATCTGCGCGCGGAGATCGGCCGCGATCGCCTTGCCGTCGAGAATCTGAGCGCCCATCTGCAACCCTTGCCCCCTTTTCTTGCGCAAACCCGCGATGATAGCAGAGCACGGGGCGCGGATTGACGGCAAAACGGCCGCTGCGTATCATTTAGCGCCTTCGCGATTGCGCGGAGCAGCCGTCGGGGTATAGCGCAGTCTGGTAGCGCGCCTGCTTTGGGAGCAGGATGTCGGGAGTTCGAATCTCTCTACCCCGACCAAACCGTACCAGTTCGGCCCCGATAGCTCAGTTGGATAGAGCAACGGACTTCTAATCCGTAGGTCGGGGGTTCGAATCCTCCTCGGGGCGCCACGGTTCCCGGGGATCATGCGCCAGGTCCGCCGCGGTTGCGGGCGGCGCACCGGATCATGCGCCAGGTCCGCCGCGGTTGCGGGCGGCGCACCGACACAGTTTATGGTGGGCGTAGCTCAGTTGGTAGAGCCCTGGTTTGTGGCACCAGTGGTCGTGGGTTCGATCCCCATCGTCCACCCCATATCGATACAGAAGGCGGCGCCATCCGGCGCCGTTTGTCGTTCAGGTGCGCAGCCAGCGGTGTGCGCCACGCGTGTTGTCGTGCTGAGGACGACGCCGGCGAGCACCAGCAGCGTGCATTGCCAAAAAGCACGCCGCGTGCTCCGCCACAGCCTGGATCTGCGCATTCCGTCCACGAGCCTGCCGTTGCCGTCCCCGTCGCGAGATTGCAGCGGCGTGGCCGGGCGCATCTTTAGGACATACGTCCACGACGCCGCCACGTGCGGCCTTGACGCTATGCACGAACTGCAGCAGACTCGCGCGATTACCGGAGGTGGCGGCAGGCCGCACCGGCTGACGGCCCCGCAGGGGCCGTTCGCGTTTCCGGATTCAGGGTTCGGCGAGGTGACTGGATGTTCGGCAAAGAGATGACGATCGCGGGCTACGATGACGACTTGGCGACGGCGATGCGCGCCGAGGAGCGTCGTCAGGAAGAGCACATCGAGCTGATTGCGTCCGAGAACTACACCAGCCCGCGCGTGCTCGAGGCGCAGGGTTCGGTGTTGACCAACAAGTACGCCGAGGGCTACCCGGCCAAGCGCTACTATGGCGGCTGCGAAAACGTCGATGCCGTCGAGCAGCTCGCGATCGACCGCGCCAAGCAGCTGTTCGGCGCCGACTACGCCAACGTCCAGCCGCACTCCGGTTCGTCGGCCAACCTTGCCGTGTACATGGCCTTGTGCCAGCCGGGCGATACCATCCTCGGCATGTCGCTGGCCGATGGCGGTCACCTGACGCACGGCGCCAAGCCGAGCTTTTCGGGCAAGATCTACAGCGCGGTGCAGTACGGGATCGACAGCGAGACCGGCGAGATCGACTACGACGAGGTCGAACGGCTGGCCAGGGAACACCGGCCGAAGATGATCATCGCCGGGTTCTCCGCCTACTCGCGGGTCGTCGACTGGCAGCGCTTCCGCGACATCGCCGATGCGGTCGGTGCCTACCTGTTCGTCGACATGGCGCACATCGCCGGGCTGGTCGCGGCCGGCATCTACCCGAACCCGGTGCCGATCGCCGATGTCGTGACGACGACGACCCACAAGACGCTGCGCGGCCCGCGCGCCGGCCTGATCCTGGCCAGGGCCAACGAGGAGATCGCGAAGAAACTCAACTCGGCGGTGTTCCCCGGCGGCCAGGGCGGCCCGCTCGAACACGCGATCGCCGCCAAGGCGGTGGCGTTCAAAGAGGCGATGGAGCCCGGGTTCGTCGACTACCAGAAGCAGGTCGTCAGCAACGCCCAGGTGATGGCCCAGGTGTTCATGGACCGCGGCTACGACGTCGTCTCCAACGGCACCGACGACCACCTGTTCCTGGTCAGCTTCATCGGCGCCGGCCTGACCGGCAAGGACGTCGATGCCTGGCTCGGCGCCGCCAACATCACGGTCAACAAGAACGCGGTACCGAACGACCCGCAGTCGCCGTTCGTGACGTCCGGGATCCGCGTCGGCACACCGGCCGTGACCACGCGCGGCTTCGGCGAGCACGAGTGCCGTGAGCTGGCCAACTGGATGTGCGACGTCATCGACGGCCGCGGCGACCAGGCCGTGATCGACGCGGTCAAGGCCAAGGTGCTCGACATCTGCGCCCGCTATCCGGTCTATAAGTAGCGAGAAACGGGGAAAGAGCAGCGAGGTACGAGGGCGTGCAAGTGCGTTTTCATCGAACCTGCATGGGGATCTGGCGTGCCCGCGACGGTCGGGCCCCGGTCGGCGCGTTCCTTCGGCCCTCGGCCCTCGGCCCTCGGCCCTGATCCGATGCGCTGTCCGTTCTGCGGAGCCCAGGACACCAAGGTCGTCGATTCGCGGCTGCACGGTGATGGCGACCAGGTGCGCCGGCGGCGCGAGTGCAACGTCTGCAAGGAGCGCTTCACGACCTACGAATCCGCCGAGCTGAACCTGCCGCGCGTCGTCAAGAGCGACGGCCGCCGCGTCAACTTCGACGGGCGCAAGCTGCGCGCCGGCATCGAGCGGGCACTGGAGAAGCGCCCGGTCTCGACCGAGGCGACCGATGCCGCGATCAGTCACATAACGCGGCGCCTGATGGCAGGCGGCGACGGCGAGGTGTCGTCGCGCAAGATCGGCGAGCTGGTCATGGATGAGCTGAAGAAACTCGACCAGGTCGCGTACGTGCGCTTCGCGTCGGTATACCGCCAGTTCGAGGACGTGCACGCGTTCCGCGAAGAGATCGAACGCCTCGAGACGCAGCTCACGCCAGAGGCGCGCCGCCAGCAGCTGGACCTGCTCGACGACGACAAATGACAGTGTCGTTCAGCGCCGACGACCGCCGGTACATGGCGCGGGCGCTGCACCTCGCCGAACTCGGCCTGTTCACGACCGACCCCAACCCGCGCGTCGGCTGCGTCATCGTCAACGACGGCGGCGTCGTCGGCGAGGGCTGGCACCGCCGCGCCGGCGCGGCGCACGCCGAACGCCTCGCGCTGGACGCCGCCGGGCCCCGGGCCGCGGGCGCCACCGTATACGTGACACTGGAGCCGTGCGCGCACCACGGCCGTACGCCACCCTGTGCCGACGCGCTGATTGCAGCGCGGGTCGCGCGCGTCGTCGCGGCGATCGAGGATCCGAACCCGCTGGTCGCCGGACACGGCGTGGCGCGACTGCGCGACGCCGGCATCGACGCCGCGGTCGGCCTGCTGCAAGCGGACGCCGAGGCGCTGAATCCCGGATTCCTGATGCGCATGCGCCGGCAGCGGCCCTACGTGCGCTGCAAACTGGCGATGAGCCTGGACGGCCGCACCGCGATGGCCAGCGGCGAGAGCCAGTGGATCACCGGTGAGCAGGCGCGCCGCGACGTCCAGCGCCTGCGCGCGCGCAGCAGTGCGATAATGACCGGCATCGACACCGTGCTTGCCGATGATCCGTCGCTGAACGTACGCCTCGGCAGCACAGACTTGCGCGGTGTCGACGCCAGCGACGACGTGCGCCAGCCGCTGCGCGTCGTGCTCGACACCCGACTGCGTATGCTGCCGCGGGCGCGCATGCTGCAACTCGCGGGCGACACGCTCGTGGTCTGCGGACAGGGTGCACCGGCCGACAGCGAGGCCGAGCTGCGCGAGGCCGGCGCCGATGTCGAGCGCCTGCCGCAGATCGGCGGCCGCATCGACCTGCAGAGCGTGCTGGCGATGCTCGCCGCGCGCGACGTCATTGAGCTACTGGTCGAGAGCGGGTCGACGCTGGCCGGCGCGATGCTGCAGGCCGGTCTGGTCGACGAGCTGATCGTCTACCAGGCGCCGCACCTGATGGGCCATGCGGCGCGGGCGCTGGTCGATCTGCCCGGCGTCGACGCGATGGAGCAGCGGCTGGGATTCGGATTCGACGATGTGCGCCGGGTCGGTGATGACCTGCGCCTGACGCTTCGCCCGCGGCGCGGGTGAGCAGGAGGTACCGAGCATGTTCACCGGGATCATCCAGGCGGTCGGCGAGGTCGCCGCGCTCGAGCAGCGTGGCGGCGACATGCGGCTGCGTATTCGCACCGGCAAACTGGATCTCGGCGACGTCGCCCCCGGCGACAGCATCGCCGTCAACGGCGTGTGCCTGACCGCGGTCGAGCTGCCCGGTGACGGTTTCGTCGCCGATGTGTCGCGCGAAACGCTGTCGCTGACCGGCCTTGGCCGGCTGCAACGGGGCAGCCCGGTGAACCTGGAAAAGGCACTGACGCTGGCGACGCGACTCGGCGGGCACCTGGTCAGCGGCCACGTCGATGGCCTCGGTCGCGTCATCGAGCGTCACGACGATGCACGTTCGGTGCGTTTCACGATCGAGGCGCCGCGCGAACTGGCCCGCTACATCGCGCACAAGGGATCGATCACGGTCGATGGAACCAGCCTGACCGTCAACGCCGTGCATGGCAACCGCTTCGAGCTGAACATCGTGCCGCACACGCTGCAGGAGACGATCATGCACGGCTATGCGGCCGATCGCGAGGTCAACCTCGAGGTCGACCTGGTCGCGCGCTACCTCGAACGACTGCTGCTCGGCGAGCGTGCCGCGGATGCCGGCGTGCCGCCGATCGATCTGGCGATGCTCGCGCGCGCGGGCTTCGTCGACCGATAGCGTCCTGTCCTGCCCCCAATCTGTCATTCAGACCCATTCGCCAGTGCCGGTACACGGCGCGCTTGCGCGGCATTGGCTGTGCCGATGGGTAACGCGTTCGGCACCGCGCGGGCGCGCGCCTGCGGTTCCCGTCGTGTGTCGTCCCAAGGATTCACGGCTGTGCCGTGCGCGCTCGCGCTGGCGACGCCCACGACGCGGTCGGGTGCGGTGTCGTCCACGATCGAGACCACGCTGCACGCCGCCTGATCGGTCGGGCCGGGGACCGGCCACGGCAGCGTCGCGTGGCCGGACACGGCGTCCACGACCGGAGGCGTTACCGCGTTAGCCGTCAGTCGGCCCAGGCGGGCGTCTCGCCGCGCCCATGGTCGGTCTCGGCGGCCCCGGCGGCGCCATGACCATGTCGAATAGCCACATCGCGCAAGGCATATGCACGCCCCTCCACCCGCATTCTTTTACCCAGCCAGGCGCGGTAGGCGCACGCCGCCGCGCTGCGACTGCAGGCAACGGTGAGGAGAGGCAATGATTGCAAGAATCGTGGTAATGGCCGCCGGCATTGGCCTGTCGGCAACGGCGGTGGCCTGGTGGGGCGGCCCGATGAGCGGCCCGTGGGCCGGCAACGGCTGGGTTCCGAACTACGGCCTCGGCAGCGGCTACGGGGCCGGCGGGCACGGCGGCGAGCAGTTCCGCGGCGGTGATGCCGCCGGCGGCGCGGACTTCAGTATGAGCCTGTCCGGCCGCGCCAGCAGCAACATGCGCGGGTACGGCAGTGGTTACGGAGCCGGCGACGCGTGGGGGCGTGGCTATAACCATCGTGCGCCATACTGGGGCCGCTACGCGCCGTATGCCTACGCGCCGCCGCAATCCGGCTACGGCTACGCGCAGCCGGCGCCGCCGGTGTTGGCCGAGTAGCCGGTCCGCGCGCCCCCTTAGCGCGTCGGTCATCCCCGTTCGAATCGCTCCAGCGCCCGCTCGGTCGATTCCTCGCCGGCCCTGATGACCTCGGCAGCACGGTAGAACTCGTGCGCGCCGCAGGTGTTGATCGGTACCTCGATCAGCAGGTCCGGCGGATAGGCGGCGAGCATGCAGCGCCCGATCGACGCCTGCATCGCGTCCAGCGACAGCAGCGCGGTGTCGGTGATCGACAGGCTCGGGCCGTCGCTACCGTCCCGATCGTCGCTGAGGCCGAGCTTGTCCTGCAGCTGGTCGATGAAGGCCTCGATCGCCTTGTGGTAGCGGTGCTTTGGCTTCTCGACCGGCACATGACTGCGGCGGCTGCTGCCGCCCGGCTTCTTCGGCACGCCGGCGAGGCTGACCGCGAAGATCGCATCGGTTGGGTCCTGCAGCGTCGGCGCGATCGGCACCGGGTTCAGGATGCCGCCGTCGAGCAGCGGCCGGCCATTCACCGTGTGTGGTGTGAATATCATGGGCACCGCGATCGATGCGCGAATAGCATCGAACAGGTCGCCGCGGTGCAGCCAGATCTCCTTGCGGGTCAGCACGTCGGTCGCGACGATCGTCAGTGGGATCGGTAGGTCCTCGATGCGGTGGCGGCCGACGAACTCCTGCAGCGTCTCCATCAGCATCTCGCCCTTGAGCATGCCGGCGCCGCCCCAGGCGATGTCCAGGTAGCGCAGGACGTTGAATTCGGTGATCTCCTGGACCCATTCAGCGTAGTCGTCGAGCTTGCCGGCGGCGTAGAAGCCGCCGATCAGCGCGCCGATCGAGCTGCCACTGATCGCGCCGATCTGCCAGCCCTCGCGTTCGAGCGTGCGGATCACGCCGATGTGGGCTAGGCCACGGGCGCCGCCGCTGCCGAGCGCCAGGGAGATGGTTTTTCCGTTCTTGGTGTCCACGCGGTGTCAGCCTAACCGGGCTCGCGCGCCCGTGGAAGCGCGCCGCGATGTCGCGGTCAGGCTTTCTCGATGCGTTCGACGGCGATCTCGATCTCCTCGAGCAGCGTCGAGCTGTCTTCGCCATCCAGCGTCAGCAGGCTCCAGCGGCACGGCCAGGCCTCGTAGAAGTTGAAGCGGGTGATCTCGCTGGCGTCGTCGCCGGCGATGATCACCGAACCGGCCTTGCGCTCGACCTTGCCGTCGCGGACCTTGTCGTACCAGCCGTAGAGGTCGTCGACGTTGTTGTAACCGCGGCGCACGATGATGTTGTCGCAGCGGTTGCGCCCGGGGCGGTTGCGCACCGTGGTGTCGCTGCCGTCCTTGAAACTGACGACGTCGGTGCGCGCTGTAAGCCCGCTGACGTAGCTGACGGGGCCCTGCGTGACGCCTTCGATCTCGAGCAGGAAGTTGAAGGCGCCGATGTGGTCGAACGATCTGCGGTTGGGCATCTTGAAGCCTTCCCTGTGTTGGGCCTTAATTGGGGCGTTAGGAAAAAATAGCACATGGCTGCGGCGCTGCCGCAGGGGAGGGGTAGCGTGCCGGTTGTCAGAGAAGACCCGTATGCGGCGTTCAATTTCCTCGTCGAGTTCGTCGACGTCGGCATCCTCGGGGCCACGGTACAGGGAGGCTTCAGCGAGGTCAGCGGCCTCAGCGTCGAGCAGGAAACGATCGCGTACCGCAATGGCAACGACCGCCTGCTGACGCCGCGCCGACTGCCCGGTCTGGTGCGCTACGCCGACATCGTGCTCAAGCGCGGCATCACCGGCGACCTGACGTTGTGGCAGTGGTTCGCGCAGTCGGTCAGCGGCAAGCCGCAGCGCGCCAGCGGGCAGATCAAGCTGCTCGACGAGGCCCGCAACGAGGTCGTCGTCTGGAAGGTCAGCGATGCCTGGCCGATCAAGTACACCGGTCCGACCCTCGACAGTACCAGCAGCGCGGTCGCGATCGAGGAACTGGTACTCGCGCACGGTGGTATCGAGATCGAGGACTGACGGTGCCGACCGCCGTGGCGCGCCCGCGCTTCGCCTTCAGCCGCCGCGATCCGACGGCGATACTCGCGCTCGCGGACAAGCGTCGCCGTCGCAGCGGCGGCGTGCGCGTGCTCGCGCTGGGCGGCCAGCCGCGCGATCGCGTGTACTGCGCCCAGCTGCTGGCGAGTACCGCCGGCGACGCGTTCGTGCATGTCGACCTCGCGCTGCGCGGGCGTACCCTAGCCGACGAGAAGAGCGCGCTCGAGCGCCTGCTCGCGTTCGCCCGCGCGACGCCGACGACGCTGTGCATCGACGGCGCCGAGTCCGTGTTCGAGGCGACGGCGACCGCCCCCGGCGAGCGCGCGACGCGGCTCGGCAGCTACCTCAAAAAGGCGCTGGCGGCGTTCGCCGGCGGTGTCGTGCTCGGCATGCCGGAGAAGGTCGACGCCGACTACGGGCGCCTGCCGGCGCTCGACATGGAGGTGACGTTCCGTGCGCCGAGCGGTGCGGTGATCGCCGGCAGCCCGCTGCTGTTGCCGTCACAACTGGTCGACGAGGAACTGCTGCCGGCGCACAACTTCAGCGTCGAGATCGACGGCATCGAGGCCGGGCTGTGTGCGGTCAGCGCGCCGCGGCTGCTCGGTGGTCCGTTCAGCGACCGTGACTTCAGCCCCGTGCAGGGCATCAGCGCGTTTACCGGCCTCGATGCCGAGCAGCGTGCGGCATGGCCGAGTGTCACGCTGCGCCGCGGCGTGACCCAGTCGACGCTGTTCTACGACTGGAAGCAGGCGCAGTACGCCGGTAAGCCGCTGCTGCGCGACGTGCGCATCCGCCAGCTCGACTGGCCGGGGCGGCGCGTCGTCAATACCTGGCTGCTGCGTGACTGCTGGGCCAAGGGCTGGACCGGTCCGGCCTTCGACGCGCTGCAGCGCAGCGTCGCCGAGGAGAGCCTCGAGCTGTACTACCGCGACGTCGTGTGGCGCTGAGCGCCCGACGCCGGTTCAGCCTGCCAGCGCCTCGGCGCGGTCGAGGGCCGTGAACAGGTGTCGGCCGGCGGCGTCGATGGTCGCGGCGTAGGCGACGACGCCGTCTTCGTGCCCGCCCATCGCGAACAGTCCGGTCGGCGTCGTGTCGGCGCGCAGCAGGCGCTCGACCGCGGTCGCCATCGCCGGGGTACCGTAGGCGGCGGACGGCGGCGTAACCGGAATGCCGAGCCGCGTTGCGAGCCGCCACAGCAGCGGCGAGTGCACGTGGATGACCGCACCTACGGCCGGCAGTGCGCGGTACACCTGGCCGTGCGTCATCGCCTCCGACGATGGCCGCGCCGGTCCGCCGGCACGCAGGCGGTTGGCGGCGATGTCGAAGTCCTCGACCCAGGCCAGCCGGTCGGCCGCCAGTGCCGGCTCGCCGCCGCTCTGGGTCGCCGAGATCACGAAGCCGCGTGCCGCACGCACGCTGATGTTGCCGTACGCGTAGCCGTCGTAGCGTTCCGGGTCGCGGCCGATCAGGCGGCGTTGCCGGCAGCGCAAGAACCAGTGGAACAGGCCGTCGATGTCGGCGTCGTCGGGCAGTGCGCTCGCGCGGTAATCGAGCGTGTATTTGACGACGCCCTCGGTATCGCTCACGGCAGCAATTTCTCCGCGCCGCGAAAACCGGTACACTGTACCGTTTTCCGCTTTCTTTTCAGTCGCATGGAACTGAACAGCTCACAAGACATCATCCAGGACCTGCGCCAGGGCCGCATGGTCATCATCATGGACGACGAAGACCGCGAAAACGAGGGCGATTTGGTCATCGCCGCGGAAAGGACCACGCCCGCGGCGATCAATTTCATGGCCAAGTACGGCCGCGGCCTGATCTGCCTGACGTTGACCAAGGAGCGTTGCCGCCAGCTGCGCCTGCCGCTGATGGTCAACACCGACAACCAGCTCGAGTCGACCAACTTCACGGTGTCGATCGAGGCCGCCGAAGGCGTCACGACCGGCATCTCGGCCGCCGACCGCGCGACGACGGTGCTCGCCGCCGTCAAGCCGGATGCCCAGCCGCAGGACCTGGTCCAGCCCGGCCACATCTTTCCGCTGATGGCCCAGCCCGGCGGCGTGCTCGTGCGCGCCGGTCACACCGAGGCCGGCTGCGATCTCGCCCGCCTGGCCGGGTTCTCGCCGACCTCGGTCATCGTCGAGATCCTCAACGAGGACGGCACGATGGCGCGGCGGCCGGATCTCGAACGCTTTGCCGCCGAGCACGATCTCAAGATCGGTACGATTGCCGACCTGATCCAGTACCGGATCAAGAACGAGAAGACCGTCGAACGCGTCACGTCGTGCAACCTGCCGACCAAGCTCGGCGACTTCCAGCTGGTCGCGTACCAGGATGTGATCGGCAACGAGATGCACCTGGCGCTGGTCAAGGGCGAGATCAGCGCGGACCGGCCGACGCTGGTCCGCGTGCACGTGCAGAACACGCTGTGCGACCTGTTCGAGGGCACCCGTGACTGCGGCTGGCCGCTGCGCCGGGTCATGGACCAGGTATCGCGCGAGGGCGAGGGCGTGATCGTCGTGCTACGCAACTACGACACGGCGCGCGATATCATTCAGCGTATCCAGGACTACAAGTGGCACGGCGTCGACGACAAGATCCCGGAACGCGTCGCCCGTTCGCAGGACGACGACCTGCGCACGATCGGTGTCGGCGCCCAGATCCTGTCGGACCTCGGCATCCGCAAGATGCGCGTCATGAGTGCGCCCAAGCACCTGCATGCCCTGGCCGGATTCGACCTCGAGGTGGTCGAGTTCGTCAGCACCGAATAATGCGAACCCGGCGGGAGACCAACGCATGAGCATCAAGACCATCGAGGGCGGCCTGACCGTCAGCAACGCCCGTTTCTGCGTCGTCGTGGCGCGCTGGAACAGCTTCGTCGTCGACAGCCTCGAGGCCGGCGCGATCGACACGCTGAAGCGCCACGGCGCCAACGACCAGGACATCACCGTCGTGCGCCTGCCGGGTGCGTTCGAGATGCCGCTGGTGCTCGACAAGATCGCCCGGCAGGGCGACTACGACGCGATCGTCGCGCTCGGCGCCGTGATCCGCGGCGGCACGCCGCACTTCGAGTACGTCGCCGGCGAATGCGTCAAGGGCATGGCCCAGGTCACGCTGACGCACGGCGTCCCGATCGCGTTCGGCGTGCTGACCGTCGATACGATCGAACAGGCGATCGAACGTGCCGGCACCAAGGCCGGCAACAAGGGCGGCGAGGCGGCGGCCAGCGCGATCGAGATGGTCAACCTGCTGCGCGCGCTCTGAGGCGACGCCGCGGTGAGCCGACAACGCAGCCGTTCGCGCAGCCTGGCGATCCAGGCCCTGTACCAGTGGCAGATGGCCGGTCAGGACGTCGGCGAGATCATCGACCACTTCCTGGTCGAACAGGATCCGAAGAAGTTCGACAGCGAGTATTTCACCGAACTCGTGCGCGCCGTGCCGACCCGTCTCGGCGATCTCGACGGCGCGCTCGCGCCGTGCGTGGACCGGGCGCTGGACGCGGTCGACCCGGTCGAGCGCGCGATCCTCAGGCTGGGTGCCTACGAACTGCTCGAACACCCGGAGATCCCGTACCGGGTCGTCATCAACGAGGCGGTCGAGCTGGCCAAGACCTTCGGCGCCGAGAAGGGCCATCGCTACGTCAACGGCGTGCTCGACAAGGCGGCGCGCGCAATCCGTCCGCTGGAGACGTCAGCGCGGCGCTGACGGCGGCCTGGATATCGCGATGACCAGCCGCAGCGCCACCCCCGCTACCGCGCCATCCGGGGTCGCGCATGACCATGGCCGTTGACCGCGACGTGGTCGGCCAGCCGACCTCCGAGTTCGACCTGATCCGGCGCCATTTCGCGCGCGCGACGGCGCCGCGCGACGACGTCGTGCTCGGCGTCGGCGACGACTGTGCACTGCTGCGCCCGGACCCTGACGCGCTGCTCGCCGTCGGCATCGACACTCTGGTTGCCGGCCGCCATTTCCGCGCCGACGTCGATCCGCAGGCGCTCGGCCACAAGGCGCTCGCGGTCAACCTCAGCGACCTGGCCGCGGTCGGCGCGCGACCGGCCTGGGCGACGCTGGCGCTGACGCTGCCGGCGACCGATGACGCGTGGCTCGCGGCGTTCGCGGCCGGTTTTGCCGAGCTCGCGGCCGCGCACGGCGTGCAGCTGGTCGGCGGCGACACGACCCGCGGGCCGCTGTGCATCACGGTCCAGGTGCACGGTTTCGTCGCTGCCGGGGACGCGCTGCGGCGCGATGCCGGACGGCCCGGCGACCGCCTGTTCGTCAGCGGTACGCTCGGCGATGCGGCGCTGGCGCTGGCGCAGCTGGCGGCCGGCGACGCCGTCGATCCGGCGCTGCTGCAGCGTCTCGACCGGCCGCAGCCGCGCGTCGCCCTCGGCCGGCTGCTCGGCGGCCGCGCCAATGCCGCGATCGATGTCTCCGACGGCCTCGCCGCCGACCTCGCCCATGTCTGTGCGGCCAGCGGTGTCGGCGCGCGCATCAGGCTCGATCGCCTGCCGCTGTCGCCGCCGCTGGCGGCGCGGGCCGCCCGCGGTGACTGGTCGGCGCCGCTCGCCGGCGGTGACGACTACGAGCTGCTGTTCAGCGTACCGGCCGCGGCCGCCGACGCGCTGGCCACGCAGTGCCGCGCCGCCGGCCACGCCGTGACCGAGATCGGCGCGCTGGTCGCCGGTGACGGCGTCGCGCTGGTCTATCCCGACGGCCGCGTGAGCCAGGAGGTGCCCGGTGGCTTCGACCACTTCCGCACGTGAGCCCCTGCCGAAGCCGTCGCTGGACAAGCCGACACACCTGCTCGCGTTCGGCTTCGGCGCCGGCTGTTCGCCGAAGGCGCCGGGCACCATGGGCACCTTGCTCGCGGTCGCTCTGTACCTGCCGCTGTCGCAGCTGTCGCCGGCCGGGTATGCGCTGGCGCTGGTCATCATCGTCGTCGCCGGCGTCTGGCTGTGCGACCGGGCGTCGCAGGACCTCGGCGTACACGACCACCCCGGCATCGTCTGGGACGAGATCGCCGGCTATCTGCTGACGATGGTCGCGGCACCGCCGGGCTGGTTGTGGATCGCCGTGGGCTTCGGCTTGTTCCGCCTGTTCGACATCTGGAAACCCTGGCCGATCGGCTGGTTGGACCGCCGTGTGCGCGGCGGCCTGGGCATCATGCTCGATGACCTGGTCGCCGGCGTGTTCGCGGCCGCCTGCCTGCAGCTGTTGGCGCTGTGGCTATCATGAGGGGGACACCGCTCGGCCGCCGGGGCTGCGCGGCCGGCCCCCGACGGAGGACGTGGATGCGCGCGATCGTGTGGTTGTTCGGACTGGCACTGCTGGGCGCCGTGATCGGCGCCAACGCACTGGCGGCGCCGTCGGTGCGCGTGCTGGCGCTGTTCCCCGGCAAGGCCATGCTCGAGATCGACGGCAAGCGCAAGGTCCTGGCGGCCGGCGAGCGCGGCCCGCAGGGCGTGCGCCTGGTCAGCGCCGACACGCGCGAGGCGGTCGTCGAGATCGACGGCCGACGCGAGACCCTGCGCCTCGGATCCGCCGTCAGCGCGACCTACAAGGCCCCGGAGACGAACGAGATTCGCGTGCTGAAACGCAACGGCGGCTATTTTCTCGACGGCCTGATCAACGGCCGGCCGGTGCGCTTCCTCGTCGACACCGGTGCGACCAGTGTGGCGCTCAGCGAGGTCGAGGCGCGGCGGCTCGGCATCCAGCATCGACTCGAAGGCACCGCCGTCGGTGTCGGGACCGCCGGTGGCACGGCGCGCGCGCACGCGATCTCGCTACGCTCGCTGAGCGTCGGCGGCGTCCGTCTCGACGACGTGCGCGCCGTCGTCATCGAGGGCGAAAGCCCGCGCCACGTGCTGCTGGGCATGAACGTGCTGTCACGTTTCGACATCGACCAGCGCGACAACCTGCTGATCCTGCGCAGCAAATTCTGACGGCTTCTGCGGAGGGGGATGGGAACGCAGAAGGCGCGGAGACGCGCGGAGAACGCTGAGTTTTGCCGGGTTGAAGCAGCCGTAGCGCGTTGGCTGATTTCACCGCCGAATTCGGACCTACGCCGATTTGGTCGCGATGGCGCACAGTACTGGTCCCTGTCCGTGCGTGCCTCAGGCCGAAGTCACAGAAGGAATCTCTGCGACCTCCGCCTATCCCCGCGCCCTCTGCGTTCCTTGTCGAGCGCAGCCGTCAGGCCTGGGCCGTCGCCTCGGCCTCTTTGTCGCGCTCGATCAACGCGTACGCGGAATGGTTGTGGATCGATTCGAAGTTCTCGGCCTCGACCGTGTACGCGCAGATGCGCTGGTCGGCGTTGAGGCGCGCGGCGACGTCACGGACCATGTCCTCGACGAACTTCGGGTTGTCGTAGGCGCGCTCGGTCACGTACTTCTCGTCGGGGCGCTTGAGCAGTCCGAACAGCTCGCACGAGGCCTCGGACTCGACGATATCGATCAACTCCTCGATCCACAGGAAGGTGCAGGTGCGCACGGTCAGCGTGACGTGCGAGCGCTGGTTGTGGGCGCCGCGGTCGGAGATCGACTTGGAGCACGGGCACAGGCTGGTCGTCGGCACGACGACCTTGATGTACATCTCCGGCTTGCCGTCGCGAATCTCGCCGATCAGCGTGACCTCGTAGTCGAGCAGGCTCTCGACGCCGGAGATCGGTGCCCGCTTGTTGACGAAGTACGGGAACGACATCTCGATGTGGCCGTGCTCGGACTCGAGCCGGTCGACCATCTCGCTGAGCATGTCCTTGAACGACTCGACCGAGATCTCGCGTTCGTGGCTGTTGAGAATCTGCACGAAGCGCGACATGTGCGTGCCCTTGAAGTTGTGCGGCAGGAACACGTACATGCTGAATGTCGCGACCGTGTGCTGCTCGGTGCCGGTGCGGTCCTGGACCCGCACCGGGTGGCGGATCGACTTGATACCGACCTTGTTGATCGCGATCCGGCGCGTGTCGGCGCTGCCCTGGACGTCCTCGATCTCGGGTGCGCGGGTCGGTTTCGGATTGACTGCGGTCATGTGCTGCTCGATGGGCCGGGCCCGCCTCGAAATAGTCGACTTTTCTGCTCGGGATTATATCCGCTGGGTGTCGGCGCACAAAACACCGAAGATACTGTGGCGGAGCCGAATATTATGGCCCGAAACGCCCTGCCTTGACTATCGACTTTCGGGTCGGAGGGCGAAAAAGTCTTTCGTTTATCAGCGCTTGCGGCCGACGACGTAGCCTGCGAGATGGCGCAGAGGATCGGCGTTCGCGTCGAAGTCGGCGAGGTTGTCCAGGGCCTCGTCGATCAGCCGCGTGGCCATCTCGCGCGCCGCGTCGAGGCCGATCAGTGCCGGGTAGGTGGCCTTGTGCGCGGCCGCATCCTTGCCGCGGGTCTTGCCGATGACCGCGGTGTCGCCCTCGACATCGAGGACGTCGTCGCGCACCTGGAAGGCCAGGCCGATGCACTTGGCGTAGCGTTCGAGACCGGGCAGGCGCGGATCGTCGCCGGCACCGGCCGCGAGCGCGCCCAGCCTGACGCTGGCGAGCACCAGCGCGCCGGTCTTGTGGATGTGCAGGTTCTCGAGCTGGGCCAGGTCGATGTCCTGCCCGGTGGCGTCGATGTCGAGCGCCTGCCCGCCTGCCATGCCGCGCGAACCGCTGGCATGCGCCAGGACGCGGATCATGCGCACGCGCTCGGCGTGGCCGACGCACAGCGCCTCGTCGTCGCACAGTACGCGGAACGCCAGGGTCTGCAGTGCGTCGCCGACCAGGATCGCGGTCGCCTCGTCGTAGGCCATGTGGCAGGTCGCGCGGCCGCGGCGCAGCGCGTCGTCGTCCATCGCCGGGAGGTCGTCGTGGACCAGCGAGTAGGCATGGATCAGCTCGACCGCACAGGCCGCCGCGTCGAGGCAGTCGAGGCGTGCACCGAGTGCCTGGCCAGCGGCGTAGACGAGCACCGGGCGGACGCGCTTGCCGGCGCCGAGCGCGGCATAGCGCATCGCCTGGTGCAGGCGTTCCGGACAGGTGCGCTCGCCGGGCAGCCAGCGGTCCAGGGCGCGTTCGACACGATCACGGCAGCCGCCCAGGAAGACCTGGAACGCGGGATCAAGCGTCATCGTCGAACGGTTCGGTCGCGGCGTCCGGCGTCCGCGCCGTCAGCACCTCGACCTTCTGCTCGGCTGCCTGCAGCGCCTGCTGGCAGCTGCGGGTCAGCGCGATGCCGCGCTCGAACGCGGCGAGCGACTGCTCGAGGCTGAGTTCGCCGGTCTCCATCTGCTCGACCAGGGCCTCGAGTTCGCCGAGCGACTCCTCGAAACTCGGTGTCTGCGCTTTGTCGCTGCTCATTGCGGGTCCCATGGCGGGCCGGCGAGTCTCGCGGCCGCCGGCCAAATCGGTGAATCGCGTGCAAACCTAACTCACGGCGACGGCCGGCGTAAACCCGGCCGCTACAAGCGCCGCGCGTCGCGCGGTACACTGCGCGCCATGCACAAGCCAAGTTTTGCGACCGGTCGCGGCGCCGCCGTTGTCGTCATCATCTTCGTCATCGCCTGGTCGATGCCGCTGTCTGCCGACAGCTACGGTGATCCCTTCTACGAGTACCGCGACGAGGTGGAGCGTGGCGAGTTCAGCTACGACGACAGCCAGGACATCCCGTGGATCGAGAACGAGACCGAGGTCCTGGCGCTGCCGCGTGAAGAAGACCTGGTCGCGGTCGACATGGCGCAGCTGCCGCGCGGCATGCAGCTGCTGGTCGACCTGCGCCGGATCACGGTGAATCCCGATGACCGCGTGGTCCGCTTGTGGCTCGTAGTGCGCAGCGATGGCGGCATCGACAACGGCACGTTCGAGGGATTCCGTTGCCCGACCCGGGAATACAAGATCTACGCCTACGCCAATCCGCACCGTACACCGCCGGTCAGGAAGGCCGAGCGGCCGCGCTGGCAGTTAGCCAAGGCGAACCGCACCGGCAACTACCGCCGGGAGCTGCTGCAGGACTATTTCTGCAGCATGCGCGGCAGCCGCGACGCCGACGAGATCCGCCTGGCGCTGACCGGGGAGTCGCAGCGCGACACCTTCGTCATCAATTGAATCAGCAACTGAACCCGCAGCGGGACAGCAGAGCGAGATGAGTGCTTACGATGCCTCGGCGATCGAGGTTCTGAGTGGCCTGGAGCCGGTGCGCAAGCGCCCCGGCATGTATACCGACACGACCCGGCCGAACCACTTGGCGCAGGAGGTCATTGACAACAGCGTCGACGAGGCCCTGGCCGGTCACGCGAAGAGGATCGACGTCACGCTGTACAAGGACGGCTCGGTCGAGGTCAGCGACGACGGTCGCGGTATGCCGGTCGATATCCATCCGCAGCAGGGCATCCCGGGGGTCGAGGTGATCCTGACCAAGCTGCACGCCGGCGGCAAGTTCTCGAACAAGAGCTACGAGTTCTCGGGCGGCCTGCACGGCGTCGGCGTGTCCGTGGTCAATGCGCTGTCCAAGCACCTCGAGGTCTGGGTCAAGCGCGGCGGCATCGAGTACAACGTCGCGTTCGCCAACGGCGACAAGGTCTCCGACCTCGAACAGGTCGGCAAGGTCGGCAGGGCCAACACCGGGACCCGGCTGCATTTCTGGCCGGATCCCAAGTACTTCGACTCGGCCAAGTTCAGCGTGCGCGAGCTGCGCCACCTGCTGCGTGCCAAGGCGGTGCTGTGCCCGGGTCTGACGATCCGCTTCGTCCGCGAGGGTGAGGCGGAGCACGACGAGTGGTGTTACCAGGACGGTCTGCGCGACTACCTGCTGGAATCGCTGCAGGGCGCCGCCGCGCTGCCCGCCGAACCGTTCGTCGGCAGCAGCGCCGGTAACGACGAGGCCGCCGAATGGGCCCTGCTGTGGCTGCCGGAGGGCGGCGACGCGGTCGCCGAGAGCTACGTCAACCTGATCCCGACGACCCAGGGCGGCACCCATGTCAATGGCCTGCGCTCGGGCCTGACCGAGGCGGTGCGCGAGTTCTGCGAGTTCCGCAACCTGCTGCCGCGCGGTGTCAAGCTGGCGCCGGACGACGTCTGGAGCCAGGTCAGCTACGTGCTGTCGGTCAAGCTGCGCGACCCGCAGTTCTCCGGTCAGACCAAGGAGCGCCTGTCGTCCCGTGAGTGCGCGCCGTTCGTCACCGGCGTGGTCAAGGATGCGTTCGGCCTGTGGTTGAACCAGCACACCGAGATCGGCGAACAGATCGCCGAGCTGGCGATCACTGCGGCACAGGCGCGGCAGCGCGCCGGGCGCAAGGTCGTGCGCAAGAAGGTCACCCAGGGGCCGGCGCTGCCCGGCAAGCTGGCCGACTGCCTGTCGGACGACCCGGCGCGTACCGAGCTGTTCCTGGTCGAGGGCGACTCGGCCGGCGGGTCGGCGAAACAGGCGCGCGACCGCAATTTCCAGGCGATCATGCCGCTGCGCGGCAAGATCCTGAATACCTGGGAGGTCGACCCGGCCGACGTGTTGGCGTCGCAGGAGGTCCACGACATCTCGGTCGCAATCGGTGTCGAGCCCGGCAGCGACGACCTGTCCAGGCTGCGCTTCGGCAAGATCTGCATCCTCGCCGACGCCGATTCCGACGGCGCGCATATCGCGACCCTGCTGTGTGCGCTGTTCGTGCGGCATTTCCGCAAGCTGGTGCAGGAGGGGCACGTCTATGTCGCGATGCCGCCGCTGTTCCGCATCGACGTCGGCAAGCTGGTCTTCTACGCCCTCGACGAACACGAGCGCCAGGGGGTGCTCGACCGCATTGCCGCCGACAAGGTCAAGGGCAAGATAAGCATCCAGCGCTTCAAGGGGCTCGGCGAGATGAACCCGGTGCAGCTGCGCGAAACGACGATCCACCCCGACACCCGGCGCCTGGTCCAGCTGGTCGTCGAGCACGGCGACGACACCCACCGGGTCATGGACATGCTGCTGGCGAAGAAGCGCGCTGCCGACCGCAAGGCCTGGCTGCAGCAGCGCGGCGACCTCGCCGACGTGGTCTGAGCCGCTGCCGCGTGACCGGAATCTAACGATTCGGCGGCGCACGCCGCTACGCTGAGACCCGGTTGCCGCTGCCGCCGGTCCGCGCTTTGACCGACCTCAACGCGGGTGCAGAAGGTTGCGGCAATTGTTTCAGGATTCGCTAATATTGCATCGCAACAATTACGCCATCCCGAGGCTGCAAATGCATGTCATTCGCGTTCTTTTTGTCGCCGGTCTGCTGCTGACCTTGCTGCTCGCCGATGCTGCCGCGGCGCCCGACGGCGAGGCGCTGTACGTCGAGCACTGTGCGGCGTGCCACCGGCTCGGCGGCCAGGGGGGTATCGGTCTGCCACTCGAGGCCGGCAAGCTCGCCAACGTATCCGACGACTACCTGCGCAAGACCGTACGCGTCGGCCGTCCGGGGCGGGTGATGCCCGGCTTCCAGCGCCTCAGCGATGCCCAGGTCGACGCCGTCGTGGCGTTTCTGCGGACGCAGACCGCGACGGTCGAGCGGACCTTTGCCGAGGCCCCGGTTCCCGGCGACGCGGCGCGCGGCGAGGCCGTCTACGTCGAGCACTGCCAGAGATGCCACGGCGCCGACGGCAGCGGCGAGGGCGAGGGCACCGGCGTGACGATGTCGCGCGAACGCTCGTTCCTGGTCATGCCGGCGTCGATCTCGAACCGCGGCTTCCTGGCGTCCGCGTCCGACCAGATGATCCGCCGTTCCATCGTCGTCGGTCGCAAGGGGTCGGGGATGCCGGCGTTCGGCTCCGGCAAACTGACCGACCGTGAGATCGACGACGTCGTCGCCTACGTCCGCGCGTTCGAGATCCAGGCCGTCGAGCCGGAGCCACTCGATGCCGACCAGCGTCCGACGCACGTCTACGAGTCGCCGTACGACTTCGAGACCACGGTCGAGAACGTCAAGCTCGCACTGACCGGCGCGAACTTCCGGATCTTCCCTGACCGCCTGCTGGAACAGGGGCTGATCGACGAATTTAGCGTCAATACACGGCAGATCGGCGTACGTTTCTGCAATTTCAACGTGTTGTACGGGATGCTGAAGATCGAGCCGCGGCTCGGCATCGTGCTGCCGTGCCGGATCACGATCATGGAGCAGCCGGACGGCCAGGTGATCCTCGTGGTGCCGAACCTGCGCGTGATCTCGCGCTGGTTCAACAACGACGAACTGGTCGGTCTCTGGGACCGTATGGAAGAGAGTTTCATCGAGATCATCGAGGAGGTGACGCTGTGAATCGCCGCATCTACCGGGTCCTGGGCGCGCTCGCACTGCTGTCGATGGCGGGTGTCGCGCAGGCCGACAACATGCTGATGAGCCGCATCGAGATGCGTGCCGAGATCGTGCTCGAGTACGTCAAGAGCAGCATCGAGGAGCACGGTTACGCGATCGCCCACCTGCAGCTGTGTGACGGCGGCATGAAAGATTTCGGCTATCCGTCCGATGTCTATCGTGTGGTGTTTTTCGGCAAGGTGGAAGAGGTCAGGAAGATCAGTGCCGATTATCCGGAACTTGTGACTTATCTTCCGCTGAAACTTGCCGTTATAGCTGAGAAGGACGAGACGCTGCTGACGGTGTTGAACCCGGAAGCGCTGGCGCCGTACTACGCCGACGAGGCCTTGCAGATCCAGCTGGGGCGCTGGCACAACGATCTGCAGAGCATCCTCGACGACGTCCGGCGGGCCACCGCGAAACGCATCGCGGCGCGTCAATGACATGCGCCGGCGGTGGCCGGCGGTGACGTCCTGAGTTGAACCAAATCAGGGGGAGAGGGACCGCCGTGTTGCCGCCAAGAACGAATCATTGTCCGTACTCGACACGTCTCCAGCAGAGGAGCGGTCCACCGGTTCGCTGACGCCACAGAGCTTCTGACAGTGCGCAAATCCCCACATTCCGGCGTCGTGCGCGGCATCGCGTGGAGCGTGCTGCTGTGGCTCGCGTCGCTGCCGGCGCTTGCCGAACAGGCGCTGGTCGCGCATGCCGGCGCCGGCGTCGAGCAGCTCAGCCTGAATACCACCCGGCTGATGTTCAGCATGCAGCTCGAACGCTGGCCAGACGGCAACGCGGTGCGCGTATTCGTGCTGCCGGACAACCATCCCGTCCACCGCGATTTCAGCAAGGATCGACTGAAACTCTATCCACGACAGCTGCGCCGCGTCTGGGATCGCCAGCTGTACTCCGGCACCGGCCAGGCGCCGGAGACCGTTGCCGACGAAGCGGCGATGCGCAAAGCGGTGGCCGAAACACCGGGGGCTATCGGCTACCTATCGAGAGAGATGATCGATGACACAGTCCGTGAACTGCAGATTGACCGCTAGGCTCGGTCGAGCCGTCGCCGGCGCCGGGCTGGTACTGGCGCTCTGCACGCGCGTACCGGTCGCAATGGCAGTGGACTGGGGCGATGACTTCCAGGTTCACGGCTTTGCGACACAAGGCTTTGTCGAGACCACCGACAACCGCTTCTTCGGCGACAGCGACGACGGCAGCTTCAACTTCACCGAACTCGGCATCAACGTCTCCTACCGCGCGACGCCGTCGCTGCTGCTGGCCGGCCAGCTGCTGTCACGCAGTGCCGGCGATATGTACGATGGCTCGCCGACCGTCGATTTCGCGGTCGCCGACTGGACCGTGTCGAGCGATCAAGAGTCGGGCTACGGGATCAAGCTGGGTCGCATCAAGAACCCGCTCGGCTTCTACAACGAGACGCGAGACGTCGCGTTCACGCGCCCGAGCATCTTCCTGCCGCAGGTCATCTACTTCGATGCTGTGCGCAACCTGCTGCTGTCGTCTGACGGCGCCCACGTCTACGGACGATACTCGACCGATTTCGGGACCTGGTCTTTCGATGTCGGTGCCGGCATCACACGCCTCGACGAGAACGTCGAGTTCACGTTTCTCGGCAACGATTTCAACGGCGAGCTCGAGCCGCGCGGCTTGTCACCGGTCGCCCGCATCGCGTTCGAGACGCCGGACGCGGCATGGCGCTTCGCGCTCAGCGGCGCGTCGACGACGATGAAATTCGACAACGAGCCGGGCGACCCGATCGGCGGCGGCGAGGTCGATATCCTGTACGGCGTCGCGTCGGCGCAGTACACGGCCGAGCGCTGGAGCCTGACCGCCGAGTACATGCAGCAACCGGTCGAGTACGACGGCTTCGGTCCGCTGCTCGACGGACGTGACCGGACCATCGAGGGCTACTACCTGCAAGGCAGCTACATGCTGCGCAACGACCTGGAACTGATCGCCCGCTACAGTGCCGGCTTCGGCGACCGGACCGATCGCGACGGATCGGAATCGTCGGCGGCCACGTTCGGCACGATACCGCGACACGTCTTCTACCAGAAGGACTGGATGCTGGGCCTGCGCTGGGATGTGACGCCGAGCTTCATGTTGCGCGCCGAATACCAGTGGAACGACGGTACCGGGACGCTGTCGCGGCGTGAGAATCCGTCGCTGTCGACGACGGTCAGGAACTGGGAAATGTTCTCGCTGCTGGGCTCATACCGTTTCTGAGGCTTGGCGCGATGGCCGATAATCCAGACGCCAAGGCGCCACCCAAACGGCACTTCTTCAGTCTCAAGTGGAAGGTCGGACTGGTCGTCAGCCTGGTGCTGATCGTCGTCAACTCGGTCATCACGCTGGTTGCCTACCGGCAGTCGAACGCGCAGTTCCACGAGCAGAAGGTCGACCTGCTGCGCCAGCAGCAGCGCACGATCTCGGGCCTGCTGCAGCGCGACTACGAACAGCTGAACAGCTTCGCGAGTTTCATTCCACTGCTCAGCGGCGGCGCCGGCCTCGGTGACGGCGCCGCCCGCCTGCAGGCCATCGTCGACCGGCACAGCGCATTGCTGAGCCTGGAGTGGGGCATCGAATCGCTGTCGTTCTTCGCGGCCGAGGGGCACAGCGCGTTTAGCTGGCCGGAGCAGCGGGACTACAGCGGACACAAACGCCTCGCCCGGCTCGCCGCCGAGACCGATGGGCCGACCGGGCGCATCACCTGCGCCGAGCACTGCGTGCTGACCCTGGCGGTGCCGCAACTCGAGGGCAGCCTGCGCGACGGCGTCTTGGTCATCAGTCGTTCGGTCGCCGGCGGTGTGATCGAGTTTCAGCGCCTGTCCGGTTCCGAAGTCGCGGTCCTGGTCGCGCGGCCGCCATCGGCGGTTCGCGGGCGCGATGCCGCGCGGCGTTTTCTCGACCGCTGGTTCGTCGACGTGCCGGCGCTGAGCAACCCGGAACAGACGTTCGCCGTGTTGCAGTCGCTGCAGGCGGCCAACGAATTCGACGACCTCGCCGATCAGGCGGTGTTCGTCGAGCACGCCGGGAATTGGTGGGCGAGCCTGCTGTCGCGCGACGGTACCGCCGGCGACGACACGTCGTTCCTGATCATGACGCCGGTCAGCGAAGATCTCGCCGAGCTGGCGCGCTCCAACCGGATCATCCTCGCCACTGGTATTCTCGGATTGCTGACAACCGGTGCGATCCTGCTGGCCTTCCTGTGGAAACCGATGAATCGCATCCGCTCGCTGGTCGCGGTGCTGCCTGCGCTCGGGCGCAGCAACTTCGCGGCGCTGCGCGAGGGTCTGCCGGTGCGCCCGGCGAGCATTGCCGACGACGAAATCGACGTCGTCGTCGACTCGGTGCGGCGCCTGTCCGACGATCTCGAGGGGGCCCTGTCGGCTCGCGTCGAGGCCGAACAGAACCTGGTCTGGCTGGCCGACCACGACCCGTTGACCAACCTGTACAATCGGCGCCGCTTCCAGGAGGTCTTCGATCGCATGCTGGCGCTGAGCGTGCGCTACCGGCGCACCGGCGCGCTGCTGTTCCTCGACCTCGACCAGTTCAAGTACGTCAACGACCTCAGCGGGCACCAGGCCGGCGACAGCCTACTGTTGCTGGTCGCCAGCAGTCTGCGCGACGCCATCCGTCACACCGACGTGTTGGCGAGACTCGGCGGTGATGAGTTCGCGCTGGTGCTGCCCGAGGGCGGTACGGAACAGGCGGTGATCACGGCCAACAAGCTGCAGCACGATCTGCGCAAGGTCGAATTCACGACCAACGGTCACACGCACAAGATCAGCTGCAGCATCGGCATCACGCTGTTTCCCGACCACGGTACGGACCTCAACGATCTCCTGTCCAACGCCGACATGGCGATGTACCAGGCGAAGGAGGCCGGCGGCGGGCGCTGGCACCTGTACTCACCGGACGAGCAGGCCAAGGAGCTGCTGGCGTCGCGCGCCAAATGGCGCGAACGGATCTCCAGGGCACTCGCCGACGACGCCCTGGAGCTGCACTTCCAGCCGATCTTCGACATCCGCGCACGCCGGGTGACGCGTTACGAGACGCTCGTGCGCATGCGTGCCGACGACGGCAGTCTGATCTTCCCCGACAAGTTCATCCCGGTCGCCGAGCAGTCGGGCCAGATCCGCGAGATCGACCGCTGGGTCATCCGTCGTTCCATCGAACTGCTGAGCGAACGCAGCGGGCTGTCGCTGTCGGTCAACCTGTCGGGTCGCGTGCTCGACGACCCCGGTCTGCTCGAGTGGTTTCACAACGAGCTGCAGCTCAGCGGTATCGACCCTGCGGCGTTGATCGTCGAGATCACCGAGACCGCGGCCGTCGCCAACGTCCAGGATGCGATCGCGTTCATGCGCGAGATCAAGCATCTGGGTTGCCGCTTCGCCCTCGACGATTTCGGCAGCGGCTTCGCATCGTTTGCCTACCTGCGCGAGTTGCCGGTCGACATCGTCAAGATCGACGGCGCGTTCATCCAGAACCTGGCGTCGAGTTCCGAGGACCAGCTGTTCGTCAAGGCCCTGACCGATGTCGCCAAAGGCCTCGGCAAGACGACGATCGCCGAGTTCGTCGAGAACGCCGAGACACTCGATCTGCTGGCGTCGTTCGGCGTCGACTATGCGCAGGGATACCATATCGGCAGACCGGCCCCCGGCATGTACGACGGCAACGGACGCCTGAGCGGGCGACTGCCGTTGGGGCCCCAACCCTCCAGCGCGGTGTCTCCGGAACCGCTGCCGTTGACCGCGACCAGTCGACGCGACGGAAAATGACAACGCCGTGGGTCTCGCTCGCGCCTGCGCCACGGCGGACAGGCGTCGCGGCGGCAATCCCGTTGCGGTCGGCAGCGCGGGCGTCGTTCGTGCGGTCGGCAGCGGCGTGATGACCACGGTCTGGCGCCCGGCCAGCGTCGCTGATCCCGGCCGCAAGCGTTGCCTCATCGCCTCGAACCGGCTGGCGTCCGGCGTCGGCGGTCGCGGCGCGGGTCGGTAGCGAAACCGGTCGTTTCCGCTTGTCCACGACGTTCGCGCCGCGCGGGGCTGCGCACGGCCGGCGTGGTCGGTTATCGTTGCGCCATGGACGTTGCGAAGCACCGCATTGGCGCGATTGGCTTGCTGCTGCTGGCCCAGGCCGTGGGCACGGGCCCGGCCGTGTCCGCCGAGGACGCGTTCAGCGATGCCTTCGCCGAGCAGGAGGCGCTGCGGGCGCAGATCGCCGCGGTCAACGAAGGCGCGCTGGCATTCCTCGATACCCCGCCAAAGCGCGTCGTGCATCACCATGCCGGCCGCATCTCGATCAGCCCGCAGTCGCTGGACGACGGTTGGGTCGTGCTCGAGCAGTGCCATGTCAACCTCGACCGGGTCAGTGCCGCGCAGATCCTGTTCAACCCGACGCGATCGCGCAACCTCAGCGTCGTCAGCACGCGCAACATCGATGATGCCTACCCCGAGGGCAGCAGCATCCAGCTGCGTGGCATCGGCGTCGACTCCGAGATCTGTCTGCGCGCCGAGAGTCGGGCGCTGCACCGCGTCGACGACGGCGTCTACGAACTGAAGAACGGCCCATTCATGCGCCGTTTTCTCGACGGCTACTACCCGCTGCGGCTGAGCCTGACGATCGACTATCCCGATTCACTGTCATTGGCCGATCATCAACCGTTGACACAGCCGGGATTCGCCGTCGTACAGCAGCCGGGCACGCTGAACGTCGAGGCCCTGTTCGAAGGCGAGTTGCGAACCGCGTTCCGCTTCCTGCGCGACTGAAAGCGGGCCCGCCGGGCGGGCCGTGGGCCCTAAATTCCGCTCGCTTGCGGCCGCTACAGGGGCATGACCGAAGCCCCCGTACCCCAGATCCTGCGCAAGATCCCGATGTTGGCCACGTTGCCACCGTGGCAGATGGAGGTCGTCGCCGAAGCCGTCGAACCGCTGCTCGCCCGCAAGGGCACGCTGGTCGTCGAGCGTGGAACCGACGACGGCTACACCTATTTCCTCACCGAAGGCCAGATCGAGCTCCACGGTGACAACGGCTACAACAAGACCCTCGACATCGACCGCGAAACCACGCGGACCCCGATGGCCAACCTGCGGCCGCGGATCATCAGCGTCAAGGCATTGACCGATGTCCACGGCGTGCGCGTGCCCGACATCGTGCTGACAGCGGCCGGCTTCAACGGGCGGCGCTACAGCCCCGACGAGATAAAGGTCGACAACGACGAAGAGGATGCGCACCGCGAACTGGAATCCAAGCTGAGTTTTCAGCTGTACCAGGACCTGCGGCGCGACCGCGCGATCCTGCCCAGCCTTCCGGACCTGGCGCTGCGCATCCGCCGCGCGATCGAGGACGAGAGCAGCGACGCGCGCGAGGTGGCGCGCCTCGTCGAGACCGATCCGGCGATGACCGCCAAGCTGCTGAAGGTCGCGAACAGCGCCTTCTACGCCGGCACCAACAACGTGGAAACCCTGCCCAAGGCGGTCGTTCGCCTGGGCATGAAGACCACCAAGCAGCTGGTCATGTCCTTCGCCTTGCGCGACATCTTCAAGAACAAGAGCCCGATCCTGCAGCAACGGATGCTGGTGTTGTGGAAGCACAGTGCGCAGGTTGCGGCATTGTGCTTCGTGCTGGCACGCCGCACCGGGCGCATCGATCCGGAGGAGGCGCTGCTGATCGGC